>OJTZ01000118.1_pt1 | contig 38411 bp, 33 predicted proteins | sample 1601481 | NCBI WGS metagenome assembly OJTZ01 (sample SAMN04436660, study PRJEB24849) | human gut metagenome | biome: human gut; feature: NICU; material: stool | host: Homo sapiens | place: USA: Saint Louis, MO | collected 2010-05-08
TTGGCTTCAACCACCTCCGCACCGCTCTCCAACACTCGTGGCAAGATTTCATCCGGATTCACCAGGGCTTCCAACTGACCGCGGTTGGTTTGCTTGGTATCGACCTTTACGTAGGCGCTGCGCTCTTCCGGCACCACAATCGCTTCTGCTACACCCGGCTGGGCCTTCAGGCGGCTTTCCAACGCCGAGTCTTTCACTGCCAGTTCCGACAGGGTAATACGCAGGCTGCTCACGTACGGCGGTTCCTGCATGGTGCTGCTGAGCATGAACCAGATGGCGGCTAAAACTGCCCCGGCGATAAAGACCAATCCCGCGCCCTGCAGGCCGTACAGAAATCCTCCCAGGCTGCCGCCAATCGCCACGCCGATAAACTGACTGGTGGAGTAAACCCCCATGGCCGTGCCTTTATAGCCCGCCGGCGACTCTTTACTGATCAGGGAAGGCAGGATCGCTTCCATCACGTTGAACGCCATAAAGAACAACTGAACGCCGGCAATAATGCCCCAAAGATGCGCGCCAGACAGCCACAGCAGCACTTCAGCACAGAACAATACCGCCACGCAGCCCATAAACACCTGCTTCATGCGGCGCTTCTTTTCGGCATAAATGATAAACGGCACTACGGCGGCGAAAGACACCAGCATGGTGACCAGATAGACAATCCAGTGTTCGCTGGGCGCCAAACCGGCTTTTTCCATCGCTAATGGCAGTGCCACGAAGCTGGACATCAACAAGATATGCAGGCACATGATGCCGAAATTCAGTTTCAGCAGGCGGGAATTGCTCAACACCTTGCTGAAACTGCCACGGACTATACTGGATTCGCGGTTCAGCACGTGGCTGCTGGCGGAAGGCACAACCGCCAGGGTGATGACGATACCGGCCAATGCCAGCACGGCAATCATCCAGAACAGCGCATGCAGACCAAAAGCGTGGGTGACTATCGGGCCGACCACCATGGCGATGGCGAAGGTAATACCGAAGCTGACGCCGATGAATGCCATCGCTTTGGTACGGTTCTGTTCCCGGGTGAGATCAGACAACAGTGCCATCACCGCTGCGGCGATAGCCCCTGAGCCTTGCAATGCCCGGCCGAGGATCACCCCCCAGATGGAGTCGGTGGCGGCGGCGATCACGCTACCCAGCGCGAAGATCAGCAGCCCGCCGACAATCAGCGGCTTGCGGCCGATACGGTCGGAAATCAGGCCGAAGGGAATTTGGAACACCGCTTGCGCCAGGCCGTAAATGCCAATGGCGATACCGATCAGCGTTTCGCTGGCGCCGTTCAACGCCATACCGTAGGTGGTCAGTACCGGCAGCACCATAAACATGCCGAGCATGCGCAGTGAGAATACCGTTCCTAATCCCCAGGTCGCCCGTCGTTCCAGCGGGGTCATTGCATTATCGTTCATTAAAACCTCATTAAAAGCCATTCCGTCAGGTTATCGGTGATAACGCCTGATGGGATAGCTTCTGTTAAAACTGCGTCATTTTAGTGTGAAGGGCAGGGGGGGTAAATCTAATGTTGTTTAGCAGATATTACAGTTCGTCGGTTTTTCTGCGAGACAAATAAAATGGGCCGCTAAGCGGCCCATTCACAGACGATTTGGCTTACCAGACGTAAGTCATCAAGGTTTCCGGCGAGGCCGAAGCGCTGAAGTCGATAGACATCATCACGCTGAGCGAGGTAATGGCAACAATCGAGAACACAAACAGTTTGCGTGCCCAAACGCTGTCATTTTCGGCTTTGTAACCACGCAGCGCCATCCCCAGCCACCAAACGCTCACCGCCGCAGCGACGATCAGGTATTTGTAGCCGGCGTAGCCGCCCAAAGTCAGCATCAGCGTAGCAACCATAAATGCCACGATGTAGACGGTGATGTGGTTCTTCGCCACCGAGATGCCTTTGACGACAGGCAGTACCGGAATGTTGGCCGTCTGGTAATCTTTAAAGCGGAAGATGGCAATCGCATAGGAATGCGGCATCTGCCACAGGCTAAAGATAGCCAGCAGGATCAACGCACCGGCATCGAACTCGTTGGTGACTGCACAGTAACCGATAACCGGTGGTGCAGCGCCCGACAAGCTGCCGATCAGCGTGCCATATACCGAGTGGCGTTTCATGTACAGGCTGTAGACGCCGACATAAACCACAAAGCCCATCACCGCCAGCCACATGGCCAGCGGGTTGGCGCCAATATATAGCAACGCAAAGCCCGCAATACCCAGGGCGGTAGCGTAAACCAGGCTTACACTCGGCGCGATCAGGCCTTTTACCAGCACCCGATTCTTCGTTCTCTCCATTTTCTTGTCGATGTCGCGGTCAATGTAGTTGTTAAACACACAGCCCGAAGCGACAACCAACGAGACACCCACCAGGGTGGCGAGAAACAGGGGATAGTCGATGCTTCCTTTGGAAGCCAACAGGAATCCCCCGACGACAGAAATTAAATTGCCGAAAATAATTCCTGGTTTAGTTACTTGCAGGTATTGCTTAATCATCACGTGCAGCTCGACTCTTAACTGACCATCATATTGATGTTGAGGTTGTACATAATCCAGAGTGAACCCACAACAACGATACCGATGATCATAGCGGTGAACAGCAATGCCACCAGGTTCCAGCGCTCTTCCGATGAGGTATTCATGTGCAGGAAGTAAATCAGGTGAACGACGACCTGAATCACTGCCATGCCAACAACAACCGCCAGGATGGTTGAGTGAGAGGCGGTACCGCTCATCACCATCGCAAATGGAATCACCGTCAGGATGATCGACAGAATAAAGCCGATCAGATAGGTCTTGACGCTACCGTGGCTTGCGCCGCCGTGAGAAGTTTCATGGGATGAATGACTCATGACATAACCCCCAGCAGGTAAACAACGGTGAAGACGCAGATCCAGACCACGTCCAGGAAGTGCCAGAACAGGCTCAGGCACATCAAACGGGTTTTGTTGGTTGCGGTCAGGCCACGCTTGCTGACCTGAATCATCATGATGATGATCCAAACCAGACCGGTAGTTACGTGCAGACCGTGGGTCGCAACCAGCGCGAAGAAGCTGGACAGGAACGCACTGCGATCCGGGCCATTGCCTTCAACGATCAGGTGATGGAATTCGTAGATTTCCATCGCGACGAAGCCCAGACCGAACAGGAAGGTCAGGAACAGCCAGGTGTTAACGCTGCTAACCTTGCCTTTGTTCATGCCGATCATCGCCATACCGTAGGTGATGGAGCTGAACAACAGCAGGAAGGTTTCAACCAAGACAAACTTCAGATCGAAGATTTCTTTGCCAGTGGGACCGCCAGCGGTCCCGTTCACCAGTACTGCATAAGTCGCGAACAAGCTCGCAAACAAAATACAGTCGCTCATCAGGTAGATCCAGAATCCGAAGACTTTGGTCTCTCCTGCGTCGTGGTGCCCATGCTCTGCATGGGCTGCGTTATGGTTAGTCAGAGTATCAGTTGACATGTTTCACGCCTGCTTTGCTGATTTGTTCATAGTGTTGGTTTTCAATGCGCTCGATCTCATCAACCTGCACATAGTAATCAACATCTTCATCGAAGCTCTTGGCAATCCAGGTCACGATCATACCTACGAAGGCAGCGATCGCCATCCACCAGATGTCCCAGATCATCGCGAAACCAAATACCAGGCTGAAGCCAGCAATAATCACACCGGCACCGGTATTCTTCGGCATATGAATCGGTTCGTATTTAGCCGGTTTCTTATAAGCTACGCCTTTTTCTTTCATGTCCCAGAATTCATCACGGTCATGAATCTGTGGCACTACGGCAAAGTTATAGAACGGCGGTGGAGACGAAGTGGACCACTCCAGCGTACGAGCACCCCATGGGTCACCGGTCAGGTCACGGTTCTGCTCACGGTCACGCACACTGACGAACACCTGAATCACTTGGCACAGGATACCGCAGGCAATCAGAGCCGCGCCGCCAGCCGCTACCAGCAGCAGTGGGTGGAACTCTGGGTTGATGTTCTGGCTGATACGACGAGTCATACCCATAAAGCCCAGAGCATACAGCGGCATAAAGGCCACGAAGAAGCCGATGATCCAGAACCAGAACGCACGGATACCCCATTTTTCGTTCAGCGTGAAGCCGAAGGATTTAGGGAACCAGTAGGTCAGGCCCGCGAAGCAACCGAACACCACACCACCAATGATAACGTTATGGAAGTGGGCAATCAGGAACAGACTGTTGTGCAGCACGAAGTTCGCGCCCGGCACGGCCAACAGAACACCGGTCATACCACCCACGGAGAAGGTGATGATGAAGCCGATGGTCCACAGCATAGCGGAGTTGAGCTGAATGCGGCCTTGGTACATGGTGAACAGCCAGTTGAAGATTTTCACCCCGGTAGGGATGGAAATGATCATGGTGGCAATACCGAAGAAGGCGTTTACGTTCGCGCCGGACCCCATGGTAAAGAAGTGGTGCAGCCATACGATGAACGACAGAACGGTAATCGCGATGGTTGCCCATACCAGTGAGGTATAGCCGAACAGACGTTTTCTCGAGAAGGTCGCGGTGACTTCGGAGAACACACCGAACACCGGCAGAACCAGGATATACACCTCTGGGTGACCCCAGGCCCAAATCAGGTTGATGTACATCATCATGTTGCCGCCCATATCATTGGTAAAGAAATGGGTGCCCAGATAGCGATCCAGGGTCAGCAACGCGATGGTTACGGTCAGAATTGGGAAAGAAACGATGATCAGGACGTTAGTACACAGAGCTGCCCAGGTGAACACCGGCATCTTCATCAGAGGCATGCCAGGAGCACGCATCTTCAGAATGGTGGCGAAGAAGTTCACACCGGTCAACAGGGTACCAATACCGGAAATCTGCAGACTCCAGATCCAGTAGTCGACCCCGACGCCAGGACTGTATTCCTTGCCCGACAGCGGCGGATACGCCAGCCAACCTGTCTGCGCGAACTCACCAACCCCCAGAGAGATGTTGATCAGCACTACGCCCACCACGAAGAACCAGAAGCTCAGGGAGTTCAGGAACGGGAAGGCAACGTCGCGCGCACCGATTTGCAAAGGTACCACTACGTTCATCAGACCGACCACGAAAGGCATCGCCATGAAGAAGATCATGATGACGCCGTGGGCGGTGAAGATTTGGTCGTAGTGGTGCGGTGGCAGGAATCCGGCCTCGCCGGCGGACGCAAGCGCCTGCTGACTACGCATCATGATGGCATCGGCGAAACCACGCAGCAACATAACCATTGCCACGATGATGTACATGATACCAATTTTTTTATGGTCAACCGAAGTCAACCAATCGCTCCATAGCCATTTCCACTTGCCGAAATAGGTTATCAGCGCCAGCAGTGCCAGGCCCCCAATAACAATTGCAGCAACGGTGACCATGATGATCGGTTCGTGGTACGGAACCGCATCAATCGTTAATTTTCCCAACATCAGTTTATTCCTCGGCTCCGGCGTGAGCATGTTCACCCATGTCCATACCCTGGCTCATGTCCATACCTTCGTGCGCGGTAGCGCCTTTGTGCATGTCCATATCACCCATGAATTTGCCAATAGTTTCTTTGAACAAATTCGGTTTGACACTGGAGAAGTACTCGACCGGGTTGTTTTCACTCGGCTCTGCCAGTTTGTTAAAGTCGCTGGTGGCGTTTAGGTTATTCGACGATGCTTTCACCTTGGCAACCCACTGATCGAAGTCGCCTTCGGTTGGGGTGACAATGGCGGTGAATTTCATGCCGGAGAACCCGCGACCGCTGAAGCTGCTTGAAATACCGTCGTATTTGCCTGCTTCATTGCCGATCAGGTGCAGTTTGGTCTGCATCCCGGCCATCGCATAAATCTGCCCACCTAACTGAGGAATAAAGAACGAGTTCATTACCGAGTTAGAGGTGATCTTGAATTCGACTGGAACATCTTTCGGGAAGGCCAGCTCATTAACCGTCGCGATACCTTGTTCCGGGTAGATAAACAGCCATTTCCAGTCGAGCGACACCACTTCGATCGTCATCGGCTTCTTGTCAGTGACAATCGGCTTGAACGGATCCAGTTCGTGGGTAGTCTTCCAGGTAATGGTGCCCAGGATGGCGATGATAATGATAGGAATGGTCCAGACGACCGCTTCGATCTTGTTGGAATGTGACCAGTTCGGACTGTATTTGGCGTCTTTGTTGGAAGCACGGTACTTCCAAGCAAAGGCGAACGCCATAAAGATAACTGGTATCACCACGATCAACATCAATGCGATTGCAGTGATAATCAGTGTCCGTTGCTCAACACCAATTGCTCCTTTGGGATTCATCAATACCATATTGCAACCACTGAGCATTACAGTGGAGGCAATTAATGACAACATCCCAATACTTTTATTGTATTTCTTAAGTCTCATCTAACGACCTCAATTACAAAGGCTCTATTGTCGTTTCATGTGTGCGGGCATTTTACGGGAAGGTTGCAGTACTGTAAACATGCTTAAGGGAGTGTCAGCGCCTTGTTGACACTTTCTGTTAAGGGTGTCACAGATGTCACGCTACGTGACAATTTACTAATGGCAACAACGCGTTGGCGCGCTGAATCGTTCCGGGTAATTCGTATGTTAAGGAAAACTAAAGGTATGATGAATCTTGCAGGTGAAAACGCTTTTTTGAAATACGAATGAAAGGTTTATTTAATGTAAAATAATTGTGTCTTAAAGGTGAATTTAATTTTATTTCCGAGCGCCGTACTCGGATAAAAAAATAATTTGGACAGGAATTATATTTTTTAACTAATTAAATACATCACTCTGATGCGTTTTTGTCGACCGGCACGATGGCCGGTCGACTCGATCAGGCCAGCCGGGTACGACGCAGTGCCAGATAGTCCAGCAGGCTCCCCATCGCAATACCTACCAGACTCAGCGCGGCGCCCATCTGCAGTAACCGATCGGCCAGGTTCGACAAGAGGGTCCAGTCGAGCGCATTGGTGATAAGCAGGAGCAGCCACAGGCCCAGCAAGGAGCAGCCCACCGTCAGCAGGCGCAATGCCCAGCGGTAAAACTGGCGGAATTCGGTACGCGGCATGAAGTTATCGGTGCGTTGAGTATATTCCAGCGTCTGACGGCACAGGTGCAACAGCAGCAGACCAGGCACCGCAGCAACGATCGAGAATAAATAGAACAGTGGCCAGCCGTGTGCTTCAACAAACCATCCGGCAATCGGCCCGACGTATACCCGCCCGACGGCAGATAATGCCGACAGCAGGGCAAACTGGGTGGCGGAAAATGACTTGTTGCACAGCGTCATCAGCAACGCGACAAAGGCCGCGGTGCCCATGCCGCCACACAGGTTTTCCAGGAAGATGGCGCTGCCCATGGTCATGATGTTTTTATCGGTGACCGCCAGTATCCAATAGCCGAGATTGGAAACCGCCTGCAGAATGCCGAACAGCATCAGGGCACGGAACAGGCTGAGGCGTTGCATCAGCACGCCGCCAAACAGCGCGCCGACGATGGTGGCGAACAGGCCGAGCGTTTTGTTGACCAGACCGACTTCACCGGCATCGAAGCCGACGCCACGGATCAGGAAGGTGGTGCTCAGGCTGCCGGCAAAGGCATCGCCCATCTTGTACATCACGATCAGCAGTAAAATCAGCCAGGCATTGTTACGCGCAAAGAAATCACGCAGCGGAGCGACTACCGCCTGCTCCATGGTGCGCGGTGCCGGAATGCTGTCGTCGGGTTCAGGCGCCAGCAGGGTGGCAACAATACCGATCAACATCAAACCGGCCATCAACCAATAGGTCGACTGCCAGCCTAAGTAGCGGTCCGCCAGCCACAGCGCCAACCCACCGGACACCAGCATCGCCAGCCGGTAACCCAATACCGAGACGGCGGCACCGGTGCCGCGCTCTTCTGCGCTCAGCAGATCGGTTTTATAGGCGTCAAAAACAATATCCTGTGACGCAGAACAGAACGCCACCAGTACCGCCAATGCTGCTAGCCACCACAGGTGCTGTGCCGGCTGCATAAAGCCCATCGCCACAATCGACACCACCAGCAACAGCTGGCTGATCAGCAGCCAGCCGCGCCGACGCCCGAGAAAGGGCGGGGTGTAGCGATCCATAAAGGGCGACCAGAGGAATTTGAACACATAGGCCTGACCGACCAGCGAAAAAATGCCGATGGTTTTCAGATCGATGTTTTCGACGGTCATCCAGGCTTGCAGCGTGCCGGAGGTCAGTGCCAAGGGCAGACCCGACGCGAAGCCCAGCAGCAGGAGGATGGCGGGATTACGCTGGGTAAAGATATTCAGATACTGTTTCGACATGAGTTCCCTGTCTGCACCGCCCGAGGGTTCGGGCGGCACAAGGCGTTCGCGGATTAACGCGCGTTTTGCTTGATGAAGTCGTTGACGCTGGTGTCTTGCGCCATATCGGCAATAACGTCGCCCAACACGGTGTTGACCGCGTTAGTGATTTTCTCGTTGGTTGCCGTGAAGGCACCCTGAACGTTATAGGTTGAACGGTAGTTTTTCACCTGTTTGTTGCCGTTTTTGGCCTGGGCGGTAATAGAAATATCGGCCTTGGTGGTGATGTTGTAGCGCAGGTTGCCTTCGGAGACGTCTGCATACAGGTTATTGACCACGATTTGCAGATCAACTGCGCCGTCAGCGCCAATCATGTAGCCGCGTGCGCCCATTTGTTTCTCAAGCACCTCCTGCAGCAAGAAGCGCAGATCGCGTGATGGCGTCAACGTGACCAACTGGCCGTCGCGGTTCACTTTCGCCAGCGCCTGGTCCTGACGCTGATCCGCGCCGTTAATGCTGATGGTTACGCCCTGCAGGGTCGGATCCTGCTGCGGCAGGACGATCTTCGGTGTCACGTTCAGGGTGTTGCTGCTGGTGGCACAGCCGGCCAGCATCAGTGCGGCCAACAGTGGAAGGCAAAGTTTTTTTAACATAGTTACTGTCTCATTCTCGATGGATTTTAAGCCGCCGCAAACTGCCGATATTAACGAAGCGGGTTTGAGCAAGCTTTCTGTAATAATCAGAGCGGGATAGCCAACAACAAATTGTCGACATCATAGCATCGCCGCCGGCCGGAGGAAGCGCAGAACGCTATGGAGTGACAAATTTTTACCTGCCGTTGATAAAAACATGCTTTTTTGGCCGTCTCAATCAGATAAACCTCAAGCGACGGCGGATGTTGACCGTTTTTTGTCCGCAAAAAAGAGAAATTTACCTGAGGAATGGTCTAAAAGGGACGAAAGCGGCTAAGATTGAAATAGATGGGGGCGGTCCTCTGCCGGTGTAGTAAGGAGATCCTATGATTCGCGAGCAAATAGAAGCAAAGTTAAGGGCGGCGTTTGAGCCCGCGTATCTGGAAGTCGTTGATGAAAGTTATCGTCATAACGTTCCGGCGGGTTCAGAAAGCCATTTCAAGGTGGTATTGGTTAGCGATCGCTTCGTTGGCGAACGCTTCCTGACGCGGCATCGTTCGATTTACGGCGTGCTGTCAGAGGAGTTGGCGGATGGCGTACATGCGCTGGCGTTGCACACCTACACCCTGAAAGAGTGGGAAGGGTTGCAGGATACCGTGCCGGCGTCTCCGCCTTGTCGTGGGGCCGGAACCTTGGCCTGACGGCTAAATTTGCGGTATCAGTGGAACTTTGACCACGATTTGGGGTATTACTACAGACGAATTTTGGAACGGCCTGCGGGCCGTTTCTGTTTTTGACGACGACATAGCCGATGCGTAATGCAGCGAAGGCCGGGTCGGCTTCGGCGGCCTTTTGGCGATCAAATCGGTAAAAGTGTGAGTTTTAGCGCGCCGCCGCCGCCTTGCTTTCCTCGACTCGCTCCGCTTGCGCCGCTATAATGTCGCGTCTTATTTTTCCGGAATGGTTTCGGGACGCTTCTGTCATCAGGAAACTCGGTTCTGTAATGTAGCCGTCCTGGTTCTTGGAACGGAGTTGACCGAGCACTGTGATTTTTTTGAGGTAACAAGATGCAAGTTTCAGTTGAAACCACTCAAGGCCTTGGGCGCCGTCTCTCTATTACTGTACCCGCTGATACTATCAAGCAGGCTATTAAAAAAGAGCTGATCAACGCGGCAAAAAGCGTTCGTATCGATGGCTTCCGTAAAGGCCATGTACCGATGAACATCGTTGAGCAGCGTTATGGCGCTTCCGTTCGTCAAGACGTGCTGGGCGAAGCGATGCAACGCAGCTTTGTTGATGCGATCATCAAAGAAAAGATCAATCCGGCCGGCGCACCAAACTACGTGCCGGGCGAGTACAAAGAAGGTGAAGATTTCACTTTCGCGGTTGAATTCGAAGTGTATCCGGAAGTTGAGCTGAAAGGCCTGGACAGCATCGAAGTTGAGAAGCCGGTTGTTGAAGTTAACGACGCCGACGTTGACACCATGCTGGACACCCTGCGCAAGCAGCAGGCGACCTGGAAAGACAGCGATCGCGCAGCGCAAGCTGAAGACCGCGTAACCGTAGATTTCTCCGGTTCTATCGATGGCGAAGAGTTTGAAGGCGGCAAAGCCTCTGACTTCGTACTGGCTATGGGCCAGGGCCGCATGATCCCAGGCTTCGAAGAAGGTCTGGTTGGTCATAAAGCCGGTGAAGAATTCACTATCGACGTTAACTTCCCAGAAGATTACCACGCTGAAAACCTGAAGGGCAAAGCGGCTAAATTCGCTATCGTTCTTAAGAAAGTGGAAGAGCGTGAGCTGCCAGAGCTGACTGAAGAATTCATCAAACGTTTCGGCGTGGCTGATGGTTCTATCGAAGGCCTGCGTGCTGAAGTGCGTAAAAACATGGAGCGCGAGCTGAAAGGCGCAGTGCGTAACCGCATCAAGACTCAGGCAATCGACGGTCTGGTCAGCGCTAACGAAATCGACGTTCCTGCTGCGCTGATCGACGGCGAAGTTGACGTTCTGCGCCGTCAGGCTGCACAGCGTTTCGGCGGCAACGAGAAGCAAGCGCTGGAACTGCCACGCGAACTGTTCGAAGAGCAGGCTAAGCGTCGCGTAGTTGTTGGCCTGCTGCTGGGCGAAGTGATCAGCACCAACGATCTGAAAGCTGACGAAGATCGCGTTAAGACGCTGATCGAAGAAATGGCTTCCGCTTACGAAGATCCAAGTGAAGTTGTTGAGTTCTACAGCAAAAATAAAGAGCTGATGAACAACATGCGCAACGTTGCTCTGGAAGAACAAGCGGTTGAAGCCCTGCTGGCAAAAGCGAAAGTGACTGAAAAAGCCACTACCTTCAGCGAGCTGATGAACCAGACTCAACAGGCGTAATGTCTGTACGCCAGGGCGCAATCTAACGCGCCTTCGGGGCTGGCTTGCCGGCCCCGGCGTTAAAAAAGCCCGTAACCTTCGGTTGCGGGCTTTTCTTTTTGCCACGTAGCTGATTAATCTCAGGTTAAGCGTGACAATATGCACTATATTTACCCTGTTGCTCTTGGGACAGTCTGGCATGATGGTCATCGTCGACAATGCTGGCCGCGTTAAAATACGCAGTTGGGCTTGAAATTCTGTCAGCGGCCCCAATCTGTAAAATGTATATATACCCTGTAGCTTTCAAGTCGCAGTCAGGCGCCCAGCTCGCTCATCCTCAGGCGCTTACTCGAGTAAGTCACTGGGGTGAGCGACAAATCTGTCGGGAACAGATTTGAACGCGGCTTGCAGCGGCCCCTAAGGGGCAAGACCCACTGAGGGGTCTTGTAAGCAGGTAACAACGCTGCGACTTGAAAGATGATGGGTATGGGCTGTTTGCCAGAGTGCGCGGTATGAGAAAAACCGTCGGGTACGTGTGGCGCGGGTCGAATGCTTGAGCATAGTCATCATGACCGTTCTCAAGTAGAATCGGTGTAATAGGGTGTAACCCTGGCCGCCAAGGCAATTTCTATTAGGAGACGGTAATGTCATACAGTGGCGAACGAGATCAATTTGCACCTAACATGGCCCTGGTGCCGATGGTGGTAGAGCAGACTTCACGCGGGGAGCGTTCTTACGACATCTATTCCCGCCTGCTGAAAGAGCGCATTATTTTCCTGACCGGCCAGGTCGAAGATCACATGGCCAACCTGATTGTGGCGCAGATGCTGTTCCTCGAAGCGGAAAGCCCGGAAAAAGACATTTACCTGTACATTAACTCCCCGGGTGGCGTGATCACCGCCGGCATGTCAATCTATGACACCATGAAGTTCATCAAGCCGGACGTCAGCACCATTTGTATGGGCCAGGCGTGCTCGATGGGCTCTTTCCTGCTGACCGCAGGTGCCAAGGGCAAACGCTTCTGCTTGCCGAACTCACGCGTGATGATCCACCAGCCGCTGGGCGGTTATCAGGGCCAGGCGACGGATATTGAAATCCATGCGCGTGAAATCCTGAAGGTGAAGGCACGCATGAACGAGCTGATGGCAGAACATACCGGCCAGTCACTGGAGCAGATCGAACGCGATACCGAGCGCGATCGCTTTATGACCGCGGAAGAAGCGGTAGAATACGGTCTGGTTGACGGCATTCTGACGCACCGCAAGTAAGTACCACGCGGCTGGCGAGGTATATGTGCGAGCCGATAGGCTATAGTAATCAGAGCGGGCGCAGCTCGCTCTGGTGAGCATAATCGGCGTTCCCGGTATGCGTTTTGGGCGCACTGCCGCCGTGATATTCCTGCGGGACAAAGACTAAAGAAGAGGTTTACTGATGACAGATAAGCGCAAAGACGGTTCAGGAAAGCTGCTGTACTGCTCTTTCTGCGGCAAAAGCCAGCATGAAGTGCGTAAGCTGATTGCCGGTCCGTCAGTGTATATCTGCGATGAATGTGTTGACCTGTGTAACGACATTATTCGCGAAGAGATTAAAGAAGTTGCCCCGCATCGTGAGCGCAGTGCGCTGCCGACGCCGCACGAAATTCGCCACCACCTGGATGACTATGTCATTGGCCAGGAGCAGGCGAAAAAAGTACTGGCGGTAGCGGTGTATAACCACTACAAACGCCTGCGTAACGGCGATACCAGCAACGGTATCGAGTTGGGCAAAAGCAACATTCTGCTGATTGGCCCGACCGGTAGCGGCAAAACTCTGCTGGCAGAAACGCTGGCGCGCTTCCTGGACGTGCCTTTCACCATGGCCGACGCTACCACGCTGACCGAAGCCGGTTATGTGGGTGAGGACGTGGAGAACATCATCCAGAAGCTGCTGCAGAAGTGCGACTACGACGTGCAGAAAGCACAACGCGGCATCGTCTACATCGATGAGATCGACAAGATTTCCCGTAAGTCAGACAATCCGTCCATCACCCGTGACGTGTCGGGTGAAGGCGTGCAGCAGGCCCTGTTGAAGCTGATCGAAGGCACCATTGCCGCGGTTCCGCCGCAGGGTGGCCGTAAGCATCCTCAGCAGGAATTCCTGCAGGTTGATACCTCGAAAATCCTGTTTATCTGCGGCGGCGCATTTGCCGGCCTGGATAAGGTGATTGGTCAGCGCGTCAATACCGGTTCCGGTATCGGCTTCGGCGCGACCGTGAAGGGTGAAGCTGAGAAAGCGACCGAAGGCGAACTGCTGCTGCAGGCTGAGCCGGAAGATCTGATCAAGTTTGGCCTGATCCCTGAGTTCATCGGTCGTCTGCCAGTCGTGGCAACTTTGAGCGAACTGAGCGAAGAAGCGCTGATCCAGATCCTGAAAGAGCCGAAAAATGCCTTAACCAAACAGTATCAGGCATTGTTCAATCTGGAAGGCGTGGAACTGGAATTCCGTGAAGAAGCGCTGAACGCCATCGCCAAGAAGGCCATGACGCGTAAAACCGGTGCACGTGGTCTGCGCTCCATTGTAGAAGGCGCGTTGCTGGACACCATGTATGACCTGCCATCCATGGACAGCGTCGATAAAGTGGTGATCGATGAATCGGTTATCGCCGGCCAGTCCAAGCCTTTGCTGATTTACGGCAAACCGGAAGCACAGGCTTCAGGCGAATAATTCGCCAGTCAAACCAGAAAGTTAATGTCAAAATGGGGGATTTTATCCCCCATTTCTTTTTCCTGCATTCTTGCCGTTGAATGTAAGAGATTCATCCCCATATACTCATTAACCAGATTTTATGAAACGTTTGATGCTTGCGTCTCATGAGATTCCCCTCAACCTGGCGGAAGTTAAACTTAAGAGAGAGCTCTATGAACCCTGAGCGTTCCGAACGCATTGAAATCCCCGTCTTGCCGTTGCGCGACGTGGTGGTTTATCCGCACATGGTGATCCCGTTATTTGTTGGCCGGGAAAAATCGATTCGGTGCCTCGAAGCAGCAATGGATCATGATAAAAAGATCATGCTGGTGGCACAGAAAGAGGCCTCAACGGATGAACCTGGCATTAATGACTTGTTCTCTGTCGGCACCGTAGCGTCGATTTTACAGATGCTAAAACTGCCAGACGGCACGGTAAAAGTGCTGGTAGAAGGCCTGCAGCGGGCACGTATTACTACGCTTTCCGATAGCGGGGAGCACTTTGCCGCCCAGGCAGAATATCTTGAGTCACCGGCGATTGACGAACGTGAACAAGAAGTCCTGGTGCGCACCGCAATCAATCAGTTTGAAGGCTACATCAAACTGAACAAAAAAATTCCACCGGAGGTGCTGACGTCATTGAACAGCATCGACGATGCTGCACGCCTGGCGGATACCATTGCCGCGCACATGCCGCTGAAACTCAGCGACAAGCAGTCGGTACTGGAGATGTTTGATATCACCGAACGTCTGGAATACCTGATGGCGATGATGGAATCGGAAATTGACCTGCTTCAGGTTGAAAAACGTATCCGTAACCGCGTCAAAAAGCAGATGGAAAAAAGTCAGCGCGAGTACTATCTGAATGAGCAGATGAAGGCGATTCAGAAAGAACTGGGCGAGATGGACGACGCGCCGGACGAGCATGAAGCGCTGAAGCGCAAGATTGAAGCGGCGAAAATGCCGAAAGACGCGCGTGAAAAAACCGAAGCGGAACTGCAAAAGCTGAAAATGATGTCACCCATGTCTGCGGAAGCGACCGTGGTTCGTGGTTACATCGACTGGATGCTGCAGGTGCCGTGGAATGCGCGCAGCAAGGTTAAAAAAGACCTGGTTAAAGCGCAAGAAGTGCTCGATATCGATCACTATGGCCTGGAGCGAGTCAAGGACCGTATTCTTGAGTATCTCGCAGTACAGAGCCGCGTAAGCAAAATCAAAGGGCCTATCCTGTGTCTGGTGGGGCCTCCTGGCGTAGGTAAAACCTCGTTGGGGCAGTCGATCGCCAAAGCAACCGGTCGCCAGTATGTGCGTATGGCGCTGGGCGGCGTGCGTGACGAAGCGGAAATTCGCGGTCACCGTCGTACCTACATCGGCTCGATGCCGGGTAAACTGATCCAGAAAATGGCCAAGGTCGGGGTGAAAAACCCGCTGTTCCTGCTGGACGAAATCGACAAGATGTCTTCCGACATGCGTGGCGATCCGGCTTCTGCCCTGCTTGAGGTGCTGGATCCGGAACAGAACGTGGCGTTTAACGATCACTACCTGGAAGTGGATTACGATCTGTCCGACGTGATGTTCGTTGCTACCTCGAACTCGATGAACATTCCTGCGCCGTTGCTGGACCGTATGGAAGTGATTCGCCTGTCCGGCTACACCGAGGACGAGAAGCTCAATATCGCCAAGCAGCACCTGCTGCCGAAGCAGCTTGAGCGTAACGCCCTGAAAAAAGGTGAGCTGACGGTCGACGACAGCGCCATCATTGGCATTATTCGCTATTACACCCGCGAAGCCGGGGTGCGTAGCCTGGAGCGTGAAATCTCCAAGCTGTGCCGTAAAGCGGTGAAAACGCTGCTGATGGACAAGAAGATCAAGCATATCGAGATCAACGGCGACAACCTGAAAGATTACCTGGGTGTGCAACGCGTTGACTACGGCCGTGCCGATACCGAAAACCGCGTGGGCCAGGTGACTGGCCTGGCGTGGACGGAAGTGGGCGGCGATCTGCTGACCATCGAAACCGCGTGCGTGCCGGGCAAAGGCAAGCTGACCTACACCGGTTCTCTCGGTGAAGTGATGCAGGAATCGATTCAGGCTGCGCTGACCGTGGTCCGTGCGCGTGCAGACAAACTGGGTATCAACGCTGATTTCTACGAGAAGCGCGATATTCACGTTCACGTGCCGGAAGGCGCGACGCCGAAAGACGGCCCGAGTGCCGGTATCGCCATGTGTACCGCGCTGGTGTCTTGCCTGACCGGTAACCCGGTTCGTGCCGATGTGGCAATGACCGGTGAGATCACCTTGCGTGGTCAGGTACTGCCGATTGGTGGCTTGAAAGAGAAACTGTTGGCTGCGCATCGCGGCGGCATTAAAACCGTGCTGATCCCGTATGAGAACAAGCGCGATTTGGAAGAAATTCCGGACAATGTTATCGCCGATCTGGAGATTCATCCGGTGCAGCGAATCGATGAGGTTTTGAACCTTGCGTTGCAGAATCCGGCCTTCGGCGCACTGCCGGTAGCGGCAAAATAGTGACGAATCGCAAAAACCATTGATAAAACTTATGCTGGCAAGTCATTTCGGACTTGCCAGTCTTTTTTTGTACCGCTAAGTTAGAAAGCTGTCGGCCCACGTTTTGTCACGCTTTCGGTGGCTTGCCAAGGTTCGATGGGATTGATATAACAGCTGCGCTGTCGCAACCGTAGGGATTTTCCGGTGCGACGATTGAATTCTAGAGGGGATGATAGAGTGAATAAGTCACAACTGATCGACAAAATTGCCGCAGGTGCTGATATTTCCAAAGCGGCAGCTGGGCGTGCTTTAGATGCAGTGATTGCATCTGTTACCGAATCCTTGAAGGAAGGGGATGACGTGGCGCTGGTTGGTTTCGGTTCTTTCACCGTGCGTGAGCGTTCTGCCCGTACTGGCCGTAACCCACAGACCGGTAAAGAGATCAAAATCGCGGCAGCCAAAGTTCCGGCCTTCCGTGCAGGGAAAGCGCTGAAAGACGCAGTAAACTGATTGTTTGCGTCTAACCGTTTAGCGTTGCAGGGTTTAGCAATAAACAATCACCTGACGCAACGGTGCTGGTAAGGTAAGATATAAGGCGCATCAGATTGATGCGCTTTTTTTATTTTTGTCGCAGGGAACGCGCCTGCACAAGGGTGTTTTTAATCCACATCACAGCGGAGTGTTGTCACACTATGATGGACAATTTACGCGCGGCAGCTAATCACGTCGTGCTCAAAATCATCCTGGGCTTGATCATTTTGTCATTTCTTTTGACAGGGGTGGTCAGCTATCAGGGGAGTGCCGGTGATTATGCAGCGAAGGTCAATGGCCAGGTGATCGAGCGTGCTCAGCTGGAACAGGCTTTCCAAAGCGAACGCAGCCGCATGCAGCAACAGTTGGGTGACCAGTTCTCCGTACTGGCGGGCAACGAAGGCTATATGCAGCAGATGCGCCATCAGGCACTGTCACAGCTGATCGACAACATGCTGCTGGACCAATATGCCAAGAAATTAGGCCTGAGCGTCAGTGACGATCAGGTGAAAGAAGCCATCCGTAAAGCGCCTTACTTCCAGACAAACGGCCAGTTCGATAACGCTAAATATCTCGATCTGATTAGCCGCATGGGTTACACCGCCGATAACTTTGCGCAGTCAATGCGTCAGCAGTTGGTTAATCAGCAGGTGATCCAGGCCTTCGGCGAGTCAGGTTTCATCCTGCCAACCGAAGCGCAGGGGATGACGTCACTGGTGCTGCAGCAGCGCGATGTGCGCCTGGCTACGCTGGATCTGAAAGCGTTGCAGGCCAAGCAGACCGTGACCGACGACGAGCTGAAAGACTACTACAGCCAGAATAAGAACAGCTTTATTGCGCCAGAGCAGGTCAAAGTAAGCTACATCCCGATGGACGCCGCCTCTATGCAGGACAAGGTGACGGTAGCAGATGCGGATATCAGCGCCTATTACGACCAGCACAAAAGCAGCTATGGCCAGCCTGAGCGTAAAAACTACAGCGTGATCCAGCTTAAAACCGAGGCGGAAGCCAATGCGGTGCTGGACGAGCTGAAAAAAGGCGGCGATTTCGCCACCCTGGCGAAAGAAAAATCCACCGACATCATCTCACGCCGTACCGGTGGCGAGCTGGGCTGGCTGGAGCCGGATACCACGGCAGACGAGCTGAAACAGGCAAACCTGACCGAAAAAGGCCAGCTTTCCGGTGCAGTGAAGTCCTCTGTGGGCTATCTGGTCGTACGTCTGAACGACATCGAGCCGGAAAAAGTGAAGCCGCTTAGCGAAGTGCGTGATGCCATCGCCAAGCAGGTTAAGCAGGAGAAGGCAGTAGACGCGTATTACGCGCTGCAGCAAAAGGTGAGTGAAGCGGCGACCAGCGATAACGAATCTCTGGCCTCAGCCGAAGAAGCCGCCGGTGTGAAAGCGACTCAGACCGATTGGTTCACCCGCGACAACATTCCGGCTGCGCTGAACTTCAAACCTGTCGTCCAGTCGATTTTCGACGGTTCACTGATTGGCGAAGGCGGCTCTCCGGGCAGCAACTCCGATGTAATCACCGTTGATGGCGACCGTGCCTTCGTGATCCGCGTTTCAGGCCACAAGCCAGAAGGCATTGAGCCGTTCGATCAGGTAAAAGATCGCGTGGCGGAATTGGTCAAGCGCAACAAAGCCGAACAGGAAGCGAAACTGCAGGGCGAAAAGCTGTTGGTTGAGCTGAAACAGGGCAAGGGCGACGAAGCGATGAAAGCGGCCGGCCTGAGCTTTGGCAGCGTGCAGAAGATGGCACGCGCGCCGGAAGACAGCCAACTGGTGCAGAGCGTGTTCGCGCTGCCGCACCCGCAGGAAGGCAAACCGGTATACGGCATGTCGCAAGACCGTCAGGACAACGTAGTGCTGATTGCACTTGATGCCGTGACGCCAGGCAACCTGTCTGCAGACGAAATGAAAACCTTCGTCAGCAAAATGGAAGAAGGCGCTACCGGCGTCTCCTTTGACTCGCTGCTGGCCAGCTTGCGTAAAGAAGCCAAAATCACCATGGGTGCCGCTGAGCAGCAACAGCCTCAGTAACGCGCCGCAGTTTTCTGCAACGCAATGCAATTCCAAAAGGCCGCTTTCGCGGCCTTTTCCATATCTGTTATCCGCCAATTGCTGAAGTTCACCCGCTGCGGCAAGGTGAGCTTGCTGTTAAACACAAGGAGGATACAGCATGCAACTTGCAGAAATGAAAGCGGTTAATGGATATAGTTTCAGCCTCAAAGTTTTGCTGGCCGCGGCCCTGATAGGTTTGGCCGGGCCATCGATGGCCGCTGAGGAAAAGAGCACGACCGGTCAGCCGGTGTTATCAGCACCAGCGGTGAAAGCAGGGCAAGGCACTGAAGCCGCAGTCGGCATCGACGATGAGGCATCGGTCAGTATCAATCAGGCCGATGCCGAGCAGTTGGCCAGCGTACTGAAGGGGGTGGGTTTGAAGAAAGCGGAAAGCATCGTGCGCTACCGTGAGCAGAATGGTCCTTTTACGCAGATTGAGCAGCTTCAGGAAGTGCCGGGTATTGGGCCCGCCCTGTTTGAACGGAACCGTGCGCGGCTCAAAATGTGATATCTATCACGGCTGCATGGCAAAGTGCCGATGCAGCCCTTTTTCCTCTGCTACATTTTACAGGTCTTACCAGTTTGGCGACTTGACCAAACGGGTGAAGGAGCCATCAGTGGCTCCTTCTTTCTGTAATCACCAGGCAGGAGTGGCCGTTCCCTATGCATCAGACCTTTATCAAAGTCCGTGGTTATCATCTCGATGTTTACCAACATGTTAACAATGCACGCTATCTCGAATTTCTCGAGGAGGCGCGCTGGGATTGGCTGGAGAACCAGGAGGGCTTCCGTTGGATGACGGAAAACAACATCGCCTTTATCGTGGTTAATATCAATATCAATTACCGCACGCCGGCGGTGCTGGGAGACAAGTTGCGTATCGACAGTCAGATGGTGCAGCTTAACGGTAAAAGCGGCGTGCTGAGCCAAAAGGTGACGCAGGATGCCACGGGCGCACCGGTCGCGGATGCGATGCTGACCTTTGTCTGCGTCGATTTGAAAACTCAGCGGGCGTTGCCGATTGAAGGGCAACTGCGCGAACACCTTCAGGTGCTCACGCTGTCGGAAGAAGGGTAAAGCAACGAGCGGCAATGTTTGCCGCCGTTATTCACTCAGACCAGGCCGGTCTTCTGTTTCAGGCTCGCCATCACTTCCGCTTTGTTGATTTGGTATTGCGTCAGGCCGTTGGCGCGCAGGTGACAGGCGGCACATTCACCGCAGCCATCGCCTTTAATACCGCTGTAGCAGGTCAGGGTTTCCTGCCGAACCAGATCCAACTGATGGTAGTAATCTGCCAGTGCCCAGGTCTCAGCCTTGTTCAGCCACATCAGTGGCGTTTCAAAACGGATATCGCGGGCGATGCCCAGCACTATTGCCTGGTTCAGCGCTTTGACAAATTCGTCGCGGCAGTCGGGATAACCGGAAAAATCGGTTTCGCAAACGCCGGTGATCACCGCCTCGGCTTCGACCTGGTAGGCATAAATCGCCGCCAGCGTCAGGAACAGAATATTACGGCCCGGCACGAAAGTGCTCGGCAACCCGTTGGCCTCGGTGCTGCCGTAAGCCGGAACCGGGATATTGTCACGGGTCAGGCTGCTGATCGCCAGTTCATTGAGCAGGCCAACGTCCAGCAGTTTATGCGCCTTGGCCCCAAGGGCCACCGACAGCGCTTGAGCCACCTCAATCTCGGCGCGATGGCGCTGACCGTAATCGAAGGTGACGCAGTGAACTTCGTCGTACTGTTGCAATGCCTGAATCAAGCAGGTCGTGGAATCTTGTCCACCGCTGAAAACGACAACCGCGCGTTTCATAAAATTACCTCAATTTAGTGCTGAGACCCTACCCGATGAACACTCGGCGGTAGGATAAAAATGCGTTGCGGCAGCAATGGTAGCAGAAATAGCGGGTTACCGCTGGGCCGGGCCCATTAAGTCTGGGGAAAGCGGCTCTGTCGAGTCCAGCGGCGGCGGCAGCCAGGCCTGGCAGAAATCGAACCAGCCATGGGCGGTCAGAGTAACCCCATGAATGCGCGGCGGTGCGCTAATTTGATACTGATAGTGAAACAAGGGCGTGATGATCGCCGCCCTCATCAGCTGCTGATAATACTCTTTCAACTGCTCATAACGCGGTTGCTGTGCAGGTAACTGTTGGATCTGCTGCAGCGTCTGCTGCTGATGTCGCCAGCGATCGTCGGGCAGAATGCCGCGCCACAGCGTATCTTGCCGCAGCCAGCTTTCCAGCGTCGCTTCCGGTGACTCACCGATCAGGTTATCGGCCAGCAGCAGGTCGGCCTGTTCGATTTGTTCGGCGCTTTGCCAGCGTTTACCCGCGTAATAACGCAGTTCCAGCTCGCAGCCGTGGCGTGCCAAAAGCTGCTGCAGAGCCACAGTGACCGTTTCCAGTTCTACCGGTGGCCGATACAGCAGCGTCAATTTGGCGGGAAGGGCTATCTCATCATCGACCTGATGCCGAGGGATGGCCCAGCCTGGCAGCATTTCGTGGCTGGGGGTGATGACGCTGTTTGGTACCGGCAGATTGGCCAACAGGCCAGATTGCTGGATCAACATCAGCAGTTTTTGGCCCTGGGCTTCGTTGAGCACGCCGTGTTTCAAATTGACCGCCAGATAGCACCAGCCCAGGCTCATGCTGCGTTGCACCGGCCGTGCCAGCGCCATCTCTTCCTGCTGGCCGATGGTTATGCGCACCGGGTGCTGGCAACTGGTGTAAGCCGCGTCGACCTGTAGCTCCGGGGTGATCCAATACTCGATGCTCTCAAGATAAGGATGCTGCAAATGGTAAAACGGATGCTGTTCCAGCCGTACCAAATGCGCCTCGTTTAGCGTCAGTTTGAAAGGGCCAGCGCCAATGCCTGCGGCCTCCGGGTGGGTTAGCAGGCAAGGCAATTCCGCAAGACGATGCGCCAACCAGTAGTCGGGATGCTGTAAATCAAACTGCAGACACAGCGCATGCGGCAGGCTGATGGCCGTAACGTTGGCCAGGCTGGGGCGACTGCGAGGGTGTCGTTGCAGCTTTTCCAGCGTTTGCAACAGCTGCTGGCCGGTCAGCATTTCACCGTTGTGCCAGCGCAATTGGCTGCGCAGGAAGAACTGCCAGCGCAGGCCGTCATGGCTGATTTGCCAGTGATGGGCCAGATCGGATTGCGGTTCAGGATTGCCGGTAATGAAGCGCGTCAGCCCGGCATGCAGGGTGGCAACCAAATGTTGTTCGGCGCGGCCGGTCAGGGTCAGTGGATCCAGAGATTCCAGCGTGCGGTAATAGGGGATACGCAGCGTTGGGCTGCCTGCCTGCCACTGGCCGCCGAGATGCGGGCTGAGTAACTCCTGCAAATGCTGCGGAGCCAACTGCGCCATTTCCAACGCGCCCTGGTGGTCGCCGTCATGCAGCAAGCGCTGCAAGTGGGCGGCGCGCAGCTCGTCCGGGGTTTTCAAACACTGCAGGCGAGCCCGCTTGCCGCGACCGGGCTGTGAATGCCAGCTTAGCCAGCCCTGATCCTGTAGCTGTTGTACCAGCGTGCGAGCATGGCGTTCGCTGCAATAGAACAGGGCTGCGAGTTCGCCGATGGTGATGGCCACCGGCGCAGCGCCGAGCTGTTGATACAGGCGTTGATACTGGCTGAGACGATGGGTCAGGCGCATGATGGAAATCCGGAACAGTTTTCCAGAATTGTTCACTATTACTTCCGCAAATACCATCTCATACTGCAGGGACTGTAATCGCGTTCACATTCATGAGGTCTTTATGTACCGCCTGGCGGCTTTTGATATGGATGGCACATTGTTGACACCGGATCACCGGGTCGGGCCGGAAACTCTGGCGGTGCTAAAGCAACTGGTTGAACGGGAGATGGTTGTCACCTTCGCTACCGGGCGTCACTACCTGGACGCGCAGCCGATCATGGCGCAACTGGGTCTGCAAGGCTATCTGATTACCGGCAACGGTACGCGGGTTTACGATCATCAGGGGCAACAACTTCACGCCACCGATTTGCCTGCTGACATAGCCGAAGAGGTGCTGCACACCCATTGGCATACGGTTGCCAGCATGCACGTCTTCCGTGACGAAGGCTGGATGACCGAGTTTGCGGTATCGGAAGAAATGTTGCGGGCTCATCATCTGAGCGGCTTCCGTTATCAGCTTACCGAAGTGCGTCGTTTACCGGCCTTCGGCAACAGCAAGGTGTGCTTCGTTGGACCACACGTGGAACTGCTTAAGCTACAGATTCAGCTACGAGAACAGTTTGGAGCACGCGTTGATCTCTGTTTCTCTGCCTATGAATGCCTGGAGGTCTTGCCGTTGGGGTGTAACAAAGGCACCGCGCTGGATACGTTGAGCCGCCATCTGGGGCTGAAGATGGCGGACTGCATGGCGTTTGGCGATGCCATGAACGACAGGGAAATGCTGGCGACGGTAGGGCACGGCGTGGTGATGGGCAATGCCCTGCCGCAGCTGAAGTCTTCACTGCCACAACTACAGGTTATCGGCCATTGCGAACAGCAGGCGGTGGCTCACTATTTGCAACATTGGCTGCGTTCACCTTACCTCACCTATTCCCCCGAATTATGAGGCTTTATTGGCAGCCGGCCGGGTATGACTTACCCGGCTTTTTTTCGCCTGCCGGGTGCGATTACAAGTCTGCCAGTTGCGCCAGATACGGGGTCAGATCGCCGATATTGTTTCTCACCCATTCAGGGTTGTAGTAGGTATCCAGATAGCGCTCACCGCTGTCGCATAGCAGGGTGACGATAGAACCCTGTTCGCCATTTTCCCGCATCTGTTTTGCCAATTGCAGCGCGCCCCATACATTAGTACCGGTGGAGGCGCCTACTTTACGGCCCAGTACCGTTTCCAGCCAATGAATGGTAGCAACGCTGGCCGCGTCCGGAACGCGCAGCATGCTGTCGACCACCGACGGGATAAACGAGGGTTCGGCGCGCGGGCGGCCAATACCTTCGATCCTGCTGCCACAGCTGCCGATCAAGGTGCGATCGCGCTGGTGGAAACAATCATAGAATACCGAGTTTTCCGGATCGACGACCGTCAAGCGGGTGTCGTGCCCCTGATAGCGAATATAGCGTCCCAGCGTTGCAGATGTACCGCCGGTGCCCGCGCTCATCACGATATGTTTAGGGACAGGGAAGGGTTCGCGTGCCATCTGGCGGAAGATGCTGTCGGCGATGTTGTTATTGCCACGCCAGTCGGTGGCGCGTTCGGCGTAGGTGAACTGATCCATATAGTGGCCGTTCAGTTCTTGCGCCAACTGCTCGGAGACCGCGTAAATCTGTGCCGCGTGATCGACGAAATGGCAGCGGCCGCCGTAAAACGCAATTTGCTCAACCTTGCGGCGTGCCGTGCAGGAAGGCATCACGGCAATAAACGGCAGGCCAATCAGCCGGGCGAAGTAAGCTTCGGACACGGCGGTGCTACCTGAAGAGGCTTCGATAATCGTGGTGTTTTCGGTTATCCAGCCGTTGCACAGGCCGTACAGGAACAGCGAGCGCGCCAGCCGATGCTTCAGGCTGCCGGTCGGGTGAGTGCTTTCATCTTTCAGGTACAGGCAGATACCGGGAAATTCGGGCAGGTTCAGGCGGATCAGGTGCGTGTCGGCGGAGCGTTGGAAATCCGCTTCTATTTCACCGATAGCATATTTTACCCAAGAGTTTGTCATCGTCTGGCCTCAGAATAGGGGGCTTATTTGCTGCATAATATAGCCTGCCGCCGGGAAAAAAGGATTGCCATTTTTCCTGTTTAATCGCTTAATGAGAGAAAATTTTTCTCCTGGTTGACGATATGTTAGATAAAACAGACCGTAAGTTACTGTGCATGCTGCAACAGGACTGCACCCAGCCGCTGCAGGCGCTGGCCGATGCGGTCAATCTGACGTCGACACCTTGCTGGAAAAGGCTGAAACGGCTGGAAGAGGAAGGCTATATCCGTGGGCGGGTCGCGCTGCTGGATAATGAAAAACTCGGGTTGGGCCTGACGGCATTTGTGCTGATCAAAACCCAGCAGCACAGCAGCGAGTGGTATCAGACGTTCGTGCAACTGACCCAGCAGATGCCGGAGGTGCTGGCATTTTACCGCATGGCGGGGGAGTACGATTACCTGATGCAGGTGGAAGTGGCTGATATGAAGAGCTACGACAGCTTTTACAAGCGTCTGGTGAACGGGGTACCTGGGCTGATCGACGTCACCTCCAGCTTCGCGATGGAAAAAATCAAATACACCACCGCCCTGCCGGTTCCTGAGTGAAAAGTTCACCAAATTGGCAAAGTAACGGTGGTATCCTACTCTGCTGAGGCAGATCGAGAGAAAAAACTATTACATCTACATCCTGGAATAAAACTGCGTGAGACTATTTACCCAAATCGGCTGGTACTTCCGCCGCGAGTGGCGCCGCTACCTGGGGGCAGTGGTGCTGTTAATCATCATTGCCATTCTGCAGCTGTTGCCACCCAAGCTGGTGGGGATCATTGTCGACGGTATTACCGAAAAACAGATGTCCAGCGGCGTGCTGATGGCATGGCTGGGGCTGATGCTCGGTACCGCCGTGGTGGTCTACCTGCTGCGCTACGTATGGCGAGTGTTGCTGTTTGGCGCGTCTTATCAGCTTGCCGTCGAACTGCGTGAAAATTTCTATCGCCAGCTTAGCCGCCAGAACCCGGCTTTCTATCTGCGCCACCGTACCGGCGATCTGATGGCACGTGCCACCAATGATGTCGATCGGGTCGTTTTCGCTGCCGGTGAAGGGGTGTTGACGCTGGTCGATTCGCTGGTAATGGGCTTGGCGGTGCTGGTGGTGATGAGCACCCAAATTAGCTGGCAGTTGACGCTGCTGTCGTTGATCCCTATGCCCATCATGGCGATCGTTATCAAGTATTACGGCGATCAGTTGCATCAGCGCTTTAAATCGGCGCAGGCGGCGTTCTCCAGCCTGAACGATCAGGCGCAGGAAAGCATGACCAGCATCCGCATGATTAAGGCGTTTGGTCTGGAGGATCACCAATCCAATCAATTTGCCGAAGTGGCCGCCCAAACCGGCGCCAAAAATATGCACGTAGCGCGGGTAGATGCGCGTTTTGACCCGACGATTTACATCGCTATCGGTACCGCCAATCTGTTGGCTATCGGCGGTGGCAGCTGGATGGTGGTCAATGGCTCCCTGACGCTTGGGCAACTGACCAGCTTCGTGATGTACCTCGGCCTGATGATTTGGCCGATGCTGGCGCTGGCCTGGATGTTCAACATTGTTGAACGCGGCAGTGCGGCATACGGTCGCATTCGCAGCCTGCTGGAGGAAGCGCCGGCAGTGACCGACGGTGAGTATCCATTGCCGGCGGGGCGTGGCAGCCTGGCCGTCGATATCCGATCCTTCCACTATCCTGGCAACCAGCACCCGGCGTTGCACGATGTCACGTTGAAGCTGGAGCCGGGTCAGATGCTTGGCCTGTGTGGCCCGACCGGTGCTGGTAAGTCAACGTTACTGTCGTTGATCCAGCGCCAGTTTGATGTGGATGATGGTCAGATTAGCTATCAGGGATTGCCGCTGACCCAGGTGAAGCTCGACGACTGGCGCTCGCGACTGTCTGTGGTGAGTCAGACGCCATTCTTGTTCTCGGACAGCGTGGCCAACAATATTGCGCTGGGGAATCCGGGCGCGACGCAGGAACAGATTGAGCGTGCGGCCCAGTTAGCCAGCGTGCATGAAGACATTATGCGCCTGCCGCAAGGCTATGAAACTGAAGTGGGTGAGCGTGGGGTGATGCTGTCCGGCGGCCAGAAACAGCGTATTTCTATTGCCCGTGCACTGTTACTGGATGCAGAAATCTTGATCCTCGACGATGCGTTGTCGGCGGTAGATGGTCGAACCGAACACCAAATCCTGCACAATTTGCGCAGTTGGGGACAAAACCGGACGGTGATTATCAGCGCGCACCGGCTTTCGGCACTGACCGAAGCCAGCGAAATTCTGGTGATACAGCACGGCGGCGTGGCTCAGCGTGGCGAACATGCGTCCCTGGCGGCCCAACCGGGCTGGTACCGCGATATGTACCGCTATCAGCAACTGGAAGCGGCGCTGGATGAGGCACCGGAAAGCGGCGAGGAGATACTGGCCAATGAATAAGATGCAAAAGCTGTGGCCGACGCTGAAACGGTTGCTGGCTTATGGATCGCCATACCGCAAACCTCTGGGGCTGGCGGTGTTGATGTTGTGGGTTGCGGCGGCAGCGGAAGTCGCCGGACCGATCCTGATCAGTTATTTTATCGATAACTATGTGGCTAAGGGCCAGTTGCCGCTGATGATCGTCTGCGGGCTGGCGGCGGCCTATATTCTGCTGGAGCTGTTAGCGGCGGCGCTGCACTATTTTCAAGCGTTGTTGTTCAACCAGGCCGCGGTCGGGGTGGTTCAACGCCTGCGTACCGACGTGATGGACGCCGCGTTGCGTCAGCCGCTTAGCGCTTTTGATACGCAGCCGGTGGGGCAGTTGATCTCGCGAGTGACCAATGACACCGAGGTGATTAAAGATCTGTACGTCATGGTAGTGTCCACCGTATTGAAAAGCGCTGCGCTGATTGGCGCCATGCTGGTGGCGATGTTCAGCCTGGACTGGCGTATGGCGCTGGTGGCGATCTGCATCTTCCCGGCGGTGTTTGTGGTGATGGGCATTTACCAATACTACAGCATCCCGATTGTGCGCCGGGTGCGCAGCTATCTGGCAGACATCAACGACGGCTTTAACGAAGTGATCAACGGCATGGGCGTGATCCAGCAGTTCCGCCAGCAGATCCGCTTTGGTGAACGCATGAGCGCCGCCAGCCGTTCGCACTACACCGCGCGTATGCAGACTCTGCGGCTGGATGGTTTCCTGTTGCGTCCGCTGCTCAGCCTGTTTTCGGCGCTGGTGCTGTGTGGCCTGCTGATGTTGTTTGGCTTCAGCGGTGAGGGAAGCATTGGCGTGGGCGTGCTCTATGCCTTTATCAACTACCTCGGGCGTCTGAATGAGCCGTTGATTGAGCTGACGTCGCAGCAGTCGATTCTGCAGCAGGCGGTGGTGGCCGGCGAGCGTATTTTCGAACTGATGGATCGCCGTCAACAGAGCTATGGGACGGACGATCGCCCGCTCGAGAGTGGCCGCATTGATATTGAAGACCTGAGCTTTGCCTACCGCGATGACAAAAAGGTGCTGCAGCATATTTCGCTGTCGGTGCCGCCGCGGGGCTTTGTGGCGTTGGTGGGGCATACCGGCAGCGGCAAGAGCACGCTGGCCAACCTGCTGATGGGGTATTACCCGGTCAATCAGGGCGAAGTCCGTCTCGATGGTCGTCCGCTGGCCAGTCTGTCGCACCGTACGTTGCGGCAGGGGGTGGCAATGGTGCAGCAGGATCCGGTGGTGATCGCCGAATCGGTGCTGGCCAACGTTACGCTGGGCCGTAACATCAGTGAAGAGATAGTGTGGCAGGCGCTGGAAACGGTGCAATTGGCTGAGCTGGTACGCAGCTTCCCGCAGGGGATTCACACCCGGCTGGGCGAGCAGGGTAACAACCTGTCGGTGGGCCAGAAACAGCTATTGGCGATGGCCAGGGTGTTGGTGCAGGCGCCGCAGATCCTGATCCTCGACGAAGCGACCGCCAACATCGATTCAGGTACTGAGCAAGCGATTCAGCGTGCACTGCGTTTGATTCGTGAACATACCACGCTGGTGGTGATCGCTCACCGATTGTCGACCATTGTCGATGCCGATTCCATTCTGGTTCTGCACCGGGGTCAGGCGGTCGAGCAGGGCAATCATCAGCAACTGTTGGCTCAGCAGGGGCGTTACTACCAGATGTACCAGCTGCAACTGGTGGGTGAAGAATTGGCCGCTGCCAATCGCGAAGAAACACAACCCGCATGATCTGGGGGCCGTTTTAACGGCCCCTTTCTTTTGTCGCCACGCACCACAAACAGGCACAATTCCGTTTAAAATCCCTCTCGCTGCACTTTTTCGACGCGCTACGCACCAAATTAGTGCGCAATATTTAATCAGCCCATCAGTTGGTCGCGCGCTATTAGCCGCTCGTCGCATGCCAGATCCCCATCCTGCCGGTTAATTTGCTGAATCCGCGTACAAAACCATTTGTGGCATAGCCTTTGCTTTATAAGTCTCGTACCGGGGTGAGTTTGGGCTTAATTCGTGGAGGGGCAATATGAAGCTGGTGACCGTGGTGATTAAACCATTCAAGCTGGAGGACGTGCGTGAAGCCCTATCCTCTGTAGGCATTCAGGGGCTGACCGTAAGCGAAGTAAAAGGCTTTGGTCGCCAGAAGGGGCACGCTGAGCTCTATCGCGGAGCCGAATACAGCGTCAACTTTTTACCTAAAGTAAAAATCGACATCGCTATCGCCGACGATCAGTTGGATGAAGTGGTTGATGTGATTAGTAAAGCGGCGTACACCGGCAAAATCGGTGACGGCAAAATTTTCGTTGCCGAATTGCAACGTGTCATTCGCATTCGCACCGGCGAAACAGACGAAGCAGCACTGTAATCACAGGCTCAGTAAAGTAATGGGGATGGATTGATAATGAAAAAACTTTTATCCATGTTGGGCCTGAGTACGGTAACCATGGTTCCTTCTTTGGCCCTGGCCGCTCCGGCGGTCGCAGACAAGGCTGACAACGCCTTCATGATGATTTGCACCGCTTTGGTGCTGTTCATGACCTTGCCGGGTGTCGCTTTGTTTTACGGTGGTTTGCTGCGCTCCAAAAACGTGCTCTCCATGCTGACCCAGGTCACCGTCACCTTCGCATTGGTGTGTGTTCTGTGGGTGCTTTATGGCTACAGTCTGGCTTTCAGCGAAGGTAATGCCTTCTTCGGTGGTTTCCAGACGGCGATGCTGAAAGGCATTGGCATTGACAGCGTCACCGGGACCTTTAGCCAGATGATCCACGTAGCGTTCCAGTGTTCATTCGCTTGTATCACCGTCGCGCTGGTGGTGGGGGGCTTTGCCGAGCGTATCCGCTTCTCGGCGGTAGTGATTTTCGCCGCTATCTGGTTCACCATTTCCTACCTGCCGATTGCCCACATGGTGTGGGGCGGTGGCTTCCTGGCCGCTGATGGCGCGTTGGACTTTGCCGGCGGCACCGTGGTGCATATCAATGCGGCAAGTGCCGGCCTGGTGGGCGCTTATCTGCTCGGCAAGCGTGCTGGTTTCGGTAAGGAAGCTTTCAAACCGCATAACCTGCCGATGGTATTTACCGGCGCTTCTATCCTGTATATCGGCTGGTTCGGCTTTAACGCCGGTTCTGCCAGCGCGGCTAACGGCATTGCGGCCCTAGCTTTCCTGAACACCGTAGTGGCAACCGCAGGCGCTATTCTTTCCTGGACTTTTGCCGAGTGGATTGTGCGCGGTAAACCTTCTCTGCTGGGGGCCTGTTCCGGCTGTATCGCCGGGCTGGTTGCCATCACGCCTGCTGCGGGTACCGTAGGGGTTGGCGGGGCGTTGATTATCGGCCTGGTCGGTGGCATTGCCGGTCTGTGGGGCGTGGTCACGCTGAAGAAATGGCTGAAAGTGGACGATACCTGCGATGTGTTCGGTGTACATGGCGTATGCGGCATCGTCGGCTGCTTGCTGACCGGCGTGTTCACCTCCGCCTCGCTGGGCGGAACCGGGTACGCAGAAGGTGTTACCATGGGGCATCAGGTGTGGATCCAACTGTTGAGCGTGGTGATCACGCTGGTATGGTCTGGAGTGGCCGCCTTCATTGCCTTCAAAGTGGCAGGTGCTATCGTCGGGCTGCGCGTACCGGAAGAGCAGGAGCGCGAAGGTCTGGACGTCAACAGCCATGGTGAGAGTGCCTATAACCAATAAGCCTTGAAGAAGGGCAGTGCGCTAAATAACTCGAAAAATAATGATGATGCAGAAAGGGCGATGGAGACATCGCCCTTTTTCTTTTTTAACGATATTCCCCCTTTTTAAGTAATGCACTGTTTTTATTGACCTTATATTAATTGCATTATCAAGTGCTTTTTCTATAATGGCGTTGGTTTGTACTGTTTGTTTTATTTGTTTGTATTAATACGTATTGAGTGGGAGATAACGATGAAAGGAATAGTGAATTCTGTTTACGTAGGAAAAGTGGTTCCTTTCACTCGTCCTGACAGCTTTACCGGCATATTCAAAAAAGAGGTTAATCATCTGGTTTCAGTAGGTTATGAAGGCATTGAGGGTGATGAGATCGGCGACCTGAAGGTACATGGCGGACCGGAAAAGGCGGTACACGTTTATCCATTGGAACATTATAAAAAGTGGAAGGCAGAATTTCCCGACTGTCCCTTTTTCGAGAATGCCGGCGCATTTGGCGAGAATTTTAGCACTATCGGTTTGGATGAAAGTCAGGTCTTTGTCGGCGACATTTTTAGCATAGGGACGGCAGTAGTGGAGGTTTCACAAGGTCGATTACCCTGTTGGAAGTTAAATGACAGATTCGACATTCCCTATTTTTCGGAAATGCTACAAATTAACTACCGCACCGGTTGGTATTTCAGGGTGATTCAGCAGGGAAATGTCGGTTTGGGCGATGAAATTACCTTGATTAACAGGACCAATGATAAATGGAGTTTGCAGGAGATAATGAAAGTTATTTTTACTAAATCTCTTGATGAAGAAACCCTGACCAGTATGTTGGAATTACCCTTGGTTGCCTCTTGGCGGAAACTGTTTATGAAAAGATTGCTCACTGGGGCTGTTGAAGATTGGTCGCCAAGATTGCATGGAAAAAAGGATTAAAATGAAAGGGTACGTTGATTTTTTATCGCTGCTACGTACAAACCTATTCAAAATTGGGAAGCGGATGAGTGAAGCCAGTTTTTTTAACGTTCACTATATTTTTATTTTTATCCTGTGCAAGGCAAAGTCAATCGATTTGTCACGTTACCAGAAGAAGAACATCAAGGATTACAGAAGTTTCCAGGATTTTTTTTGCAGAGAGCTCAGCGAAGAAACAAAGAATAAAGTCAATTTATTGAATTCAACTGAGCTTTGTATGCCTTGTGATGGGCGTATGGGGGCCCATGGCGAGATAAAAGAGAATACGTTACTGCAAGCCAAGGGGGTTGAGTATTCCATCTTTAGGCTTTTTGGTTTTAATAATGAAATGACGCAGGGCTACAATGGCGGCCGTTTTGCGAATATATACCTGGCGCCGGAGGATTATCACAGGGTACATATGCCGTTCGACGGTTTCTTGATTAATACCATTTATTGTCCCGGAGATTTTAAATCGGTCAGGGAGAAGAATGTAAAAAATGATAAAGAATTATATGTGGGTAATGAACGGCTGATTTGTGAGTTTATGACGGAGCATGGCAGGATGTCCGTTATTTTTGTAGGCGCATTTATGGTGGGGGGGATAGTCACTGCTTGGGGAGGAAAGGTCAACTATAACCGGCTCTACACCCATGAGTCTTTTTATAATGATTGTTTGTTTTACAAGAAGGGCGAGGAGATAGGTTATTTCACTATGGGGTCAACAGTCATAGTTCTGTTTGATTCCTGCTGGGATCTCGATTTCAGTAGTGTAAATCAAGGGGATAGGGTTGAGTTTTCTGATGCTTTTGTCACCGTGATGAAAAAGTAAGCGTTAACTCTTCGCCGAACGATGAGGAAGTATTTTCATTTGAATAGGGAGTCAGAGCATGGCGAATACACATCACATGGGCAATCCCGCGTTATTGCCAGACGACCTGCCATGCCCGGTGGATGACGGTGCGGCCGATCATCTGGTCGGCATGCCGATGCCGGCTCTGCGTTTTCACTCAACGTTTGGTGAGAGGGTAGACTTGTCTATCTTGCCGGGGCGAACGGTTGTTTATGCCTATCCGAGGACCGGCGAGCCCCACGGCAATCTGCCGGCAGGTTGGGACGCTATCCCCGGAGCCCGTGGCTGCACAGCGCAAACTTTATCTTTTCAGGCCGAAAAGGAGGCGTTTACCACCTTCGGGATCAGGATCTTTGGGTTGAGCACGCAAACCACGGATTATCAGAGAGAGCTGTCTGACCGTCTCAGGCTGACTTTCCCCATCTTGAGCGATGCTGAATTTGCATTGGTCGACGCCTTGCGTTTACCCACGATGAACGTGGAAGGCATGCGGCTGATTAAGCGTTTAACGCTGATCATCAGGGATGGCACGATTGAACATGTGTTCTATCCCGTTTTCCCCGCGAACAGAGCGGCCGCTGAGGTCATCGGGTGGCTGAGAGACCATCCGGATTTGGCACCGGGAACCCTTGACTGAGCTGGGCCCGCCCATTTGTGAAGGCACAAAGCAAAAATGCCAGCCAACCTGACTGGCATTCCATTGAAAGGTTAATTGCTTAGGCTTCGCGCTGGCGGATGACGCCTTCCTGCACCGTAGTGGCAACCAGAACGCCGTCACGGGTATAAAATTGTCCGCGCACAAATCCACGGGCGCCGGAAGCGGAGGTGCTTTCGACCACGTACAACAGCCAGTCATCCATGCGGAAAGGGCGGTGGAACCACATTGAGTGGTCAATTGTCGCCACCTGCATGCCCGGCTCCAGGAAGCCTACGCCATGAGGCTGCAACGCCGTCGGCAGGAAGTTAAAATCTGACGCGTAACCCAGCAAATATTGGTGGATGCGCTGATCGTCCGGCATGGTGCCGTTGGCGCGGAACCAAACGTAGCGGTGCGGCTCTTCCACGCTGCCCTTCAGTGGGTTGTGGAATTTGACCGGGCGCATTTCGATCGGCTTCTGGCCGATAAACTTTTCACGCACTTTATCCGGCAGCATGTGCGACAACTTTTGGGCAATGTCCGATTCGGACATCAGTCCTTCCGGCGGCGGCACATCCGGCATGGTGTTCTGATGTTCAAACCCTTCTTCCGGGCTTTGGAAAGAGGCTGTCATATAGAAAATGGGCTTGCCATGCTGAATGGCGCTGACGCGGCGGGCGCTAAAACTGTTACCGTCGCGCAGGATTTCCACGTCGTAGATAATCGGCTTGCTGCTGTCGCCTGGACGCAGAAAATAACTGTGAAACGAGTGTACGCTCCGCTCTGCCGGAACCGTCTGTTTGGCGGCATAAAGTGCCTGACCAACCACCTGACCGCCAAATACCTGACGTAGCCCCAGATCTTCGCTTTGGCCGCGGAACAACCCTTCTTCGATTTTCTCCAGATCCAGCAGATCAAGGAGGTTTTGCAGTGCCTGGCTCATAAAGTTACTACCCTTATAATAATCATTTTGCTCAGTGTGCGGAATATCACGGTAAGACGTCAATATATTGCGTTATGGCACAGAGAAAATTGGCTGAATACTGAACGTTATTAGAGGGGTAAGTGATTAATAGGCAGTGTTAAATGGATTTTTCAGTGTTTTGTGCTAACTTTAATGGGTGGGGTGGTGGAAGCCACCAACGTGTTGATAATAAAAAAGGAGACCGATCCATGAAACTCTGGCAAATCGTAGGTGGAGCTGCAGCATTAACCCTCACTCTGGCTGGCTGTGCCCAGAAGAGTGGCAATGTGCCTACTCCAACGGCGGGAAGCGCACAAACGCAGATTCAGGGCCCGGCGGTGACTGGTTCGGTTAACATTCGCCAGCGCATTGCGCTGCCGCCGGATGCGATACTGACCGTCACGCTCTCTGATGCTTCACTGGCGGACGCTCCGTCTAAAGTGATCGCCCAGCGTGCAGTACGTACCGACGGCAAGCAGGCGCCGTTTAATTTTGTATTGCCGTTCAACCCGGCTGATATTCAGCCTAATGCGCGTATTATCCTGAGCGCGGCAATCACGGTTAATGGGCAGCTGATCTTTATTACCGACACAATCCAGGAAGTGGTGAACCGTAACGGCACCCGTGCCGACCTGCTGCTGGTTCCGGTGCAAGGCATTCCGGTTCAGGCAACGCCAACGGCGATGCCGTAATCCGGTGGTCCTGAAGCAGTAAGCTATCAACAGCCTTTGCGCTCCGGCCAAAGGCTGTTTTTTTATCACCAGCGCCAGCCGTAAACCAACAGATCCACCGTGCTGTGGGCGCCAAAAATGATCCCTTCCCCAAGCAATGCCTGACGTTGGCGTTGGAAGTCCTCGCCCTGCTGCGAAATCTGCCCGTGCCGGTTAATCACCCGATGCCAGGGCAGGCTGCTGCCTTCCGGTAGGCGACGCAATACGCCGCCCACCTGACGTGCCGCACGTGGTGAACCGGCCAGACGCGCTACCTCACCGTAGGTCGTCACTTTGCCATAAGGAATGGCGGCCACGATGTGAAACACCCGCTGGCTGAATGAGGCGTCTTCTGATTCCATTTCTGTGTTCCTGCTGCGGCGAAATCCCAAGATCAAAGTGTGCCACAGCCGAGGTGGGTAAGAAAACAGCGGTTGGCCCCGGTTGGCTTGCTATTTGGCTGGCCATCACCGATAATGCCCACCGCTTCGCAGTACCAGAAGCCGTCAATGGGGGCCCTGTTGGTTCTCCCGCAACACTAACTTGTGAACTCGGTCAGATCCGGAAGGAAGCAGCCGCAGCAGGTGACGTGTGTGCCGGGATGTAGCTGGCAGGGCCTCCACCAATTTCAGTAACTGATTGATTTATCAGTTATTAATTGAGATTTAGTGCATTGATTTCGTAGGTGTCACACTTTTTGTGTATCACTTAGGATGCTAACTATGTCTCACCTCGTTTTATCCCGTCATGGCATTTGGTACTACCGAAGAGTCTACCTTACAGCTCGAAAACGTCGGGAAATCCGCGTATCACTTCGCACTCGTTCAAAGCGTGAGGCTTTGGAACGCGTTCAGCGCTATCTTGTTTCCCGTCATTTCCCCCTCTCCGAAGGCATCCCGGCACACACGTCACCTGCTGCGGCTGCACAACAACAACTCCAACAACCCAAAATCAATCTCAAGAAAGAGCTGCAAACCTACATAGCATCAAAGAAAGATGCGGTGGGCGAGCGCGAGTTGCTCACCATTGAGCGCTGCGTTAGCGCTTATCTGGCGACTACAGAACAACCATTCAGCAAACGGTGTGCGGCTGATTATGTGGACACGTTAGAAGGCTCCGCATCAACTCGAAACCGGTATATCAAGAAAAATGCGGGGTTCTTCCGGTGGCTTAACATGCGTACTGATGATGAGATTAAAAATCCATTTGAGGGAATGCATGTAAAAGACTCTACAGCCCCAATGGATAGACGACCCGCCTACACGTCGTATGACCTGAAACAGTTACACAACGCTATTCAGGGTGTGGTTGAGTGGAGGAGGTGGATCATTCTCATCTGTCGCTACTCCGGCATGAGGCAAAACGAGGCTTGCCAGCTCTACAAAAACGACGTAATGCAGGTTAACGGTACGTGGTGTTTCCGCATCGATGACCTGAACGAGGGGCAGAGCCTGAAAAACTCCAGTTCGAGGCGTTTCGTTCCTATCAGCTCGAAACTATTGGAGGCGGGGCTGCTAGCCTATGTTGAAAAACAGGAAGTGAGGCTGTTCCCTAAGCTGTCGCCCCATTTGGGCATTTATGCACATCAGTTCAGCAAATGGTTCGGGAGTTTCCGCAAGCCCCACGGATTGCCGGAGTTTCACAGCATAAGGCATTACGCGGCCTCTAGGCTGAAAGAAAAGGGAGTGCCTGAACAGTTTGCAAGTCAACTTCTTGGACATAGCAACGGGACGATAACCTATAACCGTTATGGGAAGAACGTTGATGTAGGCCAGTTGGTAGAGTTGGTCGAGATGTTGTAACCCCCTCTGTGTGTATTACCATCAAAGGACTTTATGGCTTCTATTGTCTTGATTTTACTTCCGCAAGTTTTAAGATGATTCCGATAACATATCCAATTTAGGAATCAAAATGAAAAAAATGCTTATGGCGATAGCTTTCTTGCTAACCCCTGTTATGGCTCTCGCTGGAGGTGTTGGATACGGTAATACAAAATGGGACATGAATCCGACAGAAGTTATCGCGGCGCAGGGAAATGGGGCACACCTTATTTCTCCTGAAAAATTTAAAGGTAGTGTTGGGAAAGTAAGGATCGATAACGTATCAATCGGTAGCGGTCTTTACTCAGTTACATTCCTTTTCGATTCCTCTGATCGTCTTGTCCAAACGAATGTGTCCAGCCTCGAGAAGAAAAATGAAGGCATCGTTGCTGGGCAGTTTGGCACGTTGAATCAATTGTTAACCCAAAAGTACGGTAAACCTGAATTTTCTGATGCAGATAAAGTAACCTGGAAACTTCAAGACACAACTGTTGAGTTAAGTAAGTTGGTCATTTCCGGAATCATGGCTCAGACAGTAGTTCGCTATATTCCAAACAATAAGGTCAAGAGTGATACTTCAAATCTCTAAGCTATAACAGTGAAAGAAAAGGGCGCAGAAAGCGCCCTCTGTATGACTTAAACAGCTTGACGGTACGAGTCCTGAACACCATCGCGGTAGCCTTGTGCAAAAGCCGCCTGAGGGCTTTTGTGCCGAACGGTGCCAGCTTGGCTCTCAGGTAGTGCCTCAAGGTTTACCCATGCTTGAGAACTACGAAGTAGACCTTGCCTGTAGCCTTGCTGATAGGCACATCCACAGCACTTGTGACGGCCTTCTCCACCTTGATCTTCAGGAAGTTGTGCGAATACCGGTGAATAACGATGACGATTGTAGCAAATAGCCATTTGACTATCCTTAGCCCTGATAGGGCACAAAAGGTTTTGCAAGACCCGTCTTTGCTGTCTACAATCCGTCTGGTCATTAGTACGAAAAGTAGCAAGCTACGGTTAGCTTTGAGTCGCCAAACTCTCAGCGGCCTTGCTTCTAGGGAAGCCGAGTTCACTATGTGGATTCGGCTTTTTTGTTGTCTAGAGAATAGAAAAACACTATATGTAGTGTCTCTTGCCTCTGACCCAATCAAGATAATTAGAAAATGAGAGATTGGCAAGTGAACAAAAGTGGCTTAATTTGTGGATAACTTGGGGGTGAAATGTGGCTTTTTTTTCGCAGTGCGCGCAGTGACTGGCGCGACAAGCTTGTCAATAAGCGGGAGAAATATTTCCAGATAGTGTGGAAAAGAGGATCATTTAGCGGTTTATCGAACGTTAGAATGATTAGTAATGTTAGGTGTGTTTATTATTACCCCAGAAATACTAGAGTGCTACTTAGTAGATAAATACGAACGGTTTTCATTTCTATTTGAGATTTTGAAATATCATAAGAACAAACAGGAGAAGGTTAAAAATAAAAATGTTTATAAATCAGTGTGTATATACTGTATAAATGATCAAT
>OJTZ01000133.1_pt1 | contig 34479 bp, 34 predicted proteins | sample 1601481 | NCBI WGS metagenome assembly OJTZ01 (sample SAMN04436660, study PRJEB24849) | human gut metagenome | biome: human gut; feature: NICU; material: stool | host: Homo sapiens | place: USA: Saint Louis, MO | collected 2010-05-08
AAAAGCACCCGCCAGCGTCGGCGAGTCATCTCGCGCCATAGCGCGATTATCTCGTCAGGTTGCAGGGCATCAATAGCCTGCGGTGTTAACACCGGCAAACCATAGCGCTGGCGCAGGGCGGCCACTGCCGTGGCGCTGGCATCCATCGGTGAGCGGATCTGCGTCGCCAGCTGCTGTCGCAACACGCTGAACGCTGCCTCATCGCACGGCGTCAGCTCACGCAAAAATCGTTTGCAGCAACCCAACAGGTTCACGGGAGAACGGTCAGGCGACTGTAACGCCAGCAGCAGGCCATCGCGATCGGCAATACGCTGATAACGACAGCTGACCACGTAGCCAATCTGCTGTTCCACGCGCAGGCGCTGGAAAAATTGCGGTTCGCAGCATAACGCCAGCAGCCGCAGCGCGGCGAGCGACGCGCCCGGCGGCAGGGGAATAAACACCAGCAGCGCCGAATCCGCGCTGGCGTGCGGAATGTGTTCGATCCCGCCGGGACAACCGCTTAACGGCAACGGCGTAGCGTTAACCGGCGTCCGGAGCAGGCCAAGCTGCCGGGCTAACCCGTGCGCGTGCCCGGCGCTGCCGCCAACTAACGCCGCCAGCCAGCCGTCCCGCGGCGGATCCGATGCCAGACGTTCAGGCAATTGCTGAAGCAGCTCACGGATGGCAATGCCTTCTGGCACTGACGTAGTAGCCGGAGCGGGGTGGGAGAGGCGATCGATTATCGCCCCGATGATGGGTTCCGCCGTCACCATGGCGTCAGGAAGCCGCAGGGTGAGCTGCCAGCTACCGTCAACCGTTTGCCACTCGGCGCTGCCGTCGATATGGCGCAGTTCAGCAAGGAGAGGGCGTAACTGTTTGCCCATCGCCACCCCGTGTGCGCGTTCCACACGCGAATAAAAAGGCCTGCGCAGGATCAGCGTCGGCGGTTGTGTCTGCGCCGACAAATGCAGCAGCGGAGCGGCTTCTGACGTCGGGGCTGGCGCAGCATACCTGGCAGTCTGCGGGTAGAAGGAAAACGCGATGGGGCTATCATCTGCAACCGGCTGGCGACGCCAATGGCTAAGCGGCAGGGCAAAGCCCTGGCTGGCAATAATTTCAGCGGTTTCCATTTTTTTGCAGGCCAGATACGAGGTGGGCGCCGCCCGTAAGTTGGCACAAAAGGCGTAAAAACCCACGGGCGCCGCGCCGGGTGCAAAACCAAATGCCCGCTGGCGCAGCTGCTCCAGCGTCGGCAGGGCGCTGAAACGCTGCTGTGCCAGCCGATAATAATGCCGCTGCTGCTCATCCGTCGTTTGCTGTAGCGCCCGTAGCCAGTGGGTAATATGCGGGTCAATGTCCTCGGGCCGTTCGCTATCAACCGTTAGCGCCAGCCAGCCGTAATCGTCATCCTGATAAAGCCAGTTCAGGGCTACCTCTTCTGCCAGCCCGCGCGCCCGTAGCCCGGCAATCAGGCTTCCGGGGGCGTCGTCCAGTAAAAACTCCCGAAATAAAGTGACGTTGTCACTTTTTCGGATTAACGGACAACGCCACAGTGCGGGTCGCTCCGTCACCGCCAGCTGATAATCTGCTTCAGCGCTAAGACGCAACGGGGGAGCGGTTTCAGGCATGCCTCCTGACGCAAAACCTGACGCAAACGTATGGGCAAGCTCGGCCAGGACATCCAGCGTTTGCGGCCCTTGCAGCCACAATTGCAGGTGCCCGGCTACATAATAGCGACGATGAAAGTCGCGCAACGCGGTTTGCAGCGATACCGGGTCCTGCCCGAGAGACTCCTTGCTACCCACCTGAAAACGGCGAAAAACCGCGGGTTCTTCCATCGCGTGGCGCGCCGCCGCTTCGCGCCTGGCGGAATCATGTTGCTGGATGAGCCGGTTTTCCGCATCAATGACCGCCACTTCGCGCTGTATGTCATGCGGTGAAAGCAGCGGCGCCAGCAACATATCCCGCAGCCGCGCGACGCCGTCGGACAGGTTATCGGCGGCAACGTCGAAGAAAAAAGCGCTATGGCGAGCCAGCGTGGTGGCATTGACGCTGCCGCCCTGGCGCTGGACCCAGGCCATGAGTCGATCATCGCCCTGATAGCGCTGGCTACCGCGGAACAGCAGGTGCTCAAGCAAATGCGCCAGACCGGCGAAGCGCGGTGGCTCGTGATGGCTTCCGGCACTCACGCGCGCCAGCGCCGCCGCGCGTGTCGCCTGCGGCTGATGCACCAGCGTTGCGCGCAAACCGCCTGCCAGTTCCACGATGCGGGTGGTCATTATCGTTACAGTTCCCGGGTTTTATAGATAAGCTGAGAACGGGTACGGTTGCGGAACTGAAGCTGACCGATCTTCATATCACTACAGGCTGCTTCGCGGCGCGCCTCGAGGATTTTATGATGATGCGGCGATTTGCTGCACACCGGATCGGCGTTATCAGCATTCCCGGTGAGCATAAAGGCCTGGCAGCGGCAGCCGCCGAAGTCCTTCTCCTTTTCATCGCAGGAGCGGCACGGCTCTGGCATCCAGTCAAACCCGCGATAGCGGTTGAAGCCGAAAGAGTCATACCAGATGGATTCTAGGCTCTGCTCAAGCACCGACGGGAAATCCACCGGCAGCTGGCGCGCGCTGTGGCAGGGCAGCGCCGTGCCTTCCGGGGTCACGCTGAGGAAAATCGACCCCCAGCCGCCCATACAGCCTTTTGGCCGCTCTTCGTAATAATCGGGGGTGACGAACAGCAGGTTGGTCAGATTGCCGCTGGCGGCCATTTTTTGCCGATATTCGGCAACCACGCGTTCCGCGCGGGCAATCTGTTCCCGCGTCGGCAGAAGCCCCTGACGATTAAGGAACGCCCAACCGTAGAACTGGCAGGTGGCAAGTTCGACATCGTCGGCGTCCAGTTCGATGCACAGCTCGATGATTTTATCGATCTGATCGATATTATGCCGGTGCAGGACGAAATTCAGCACCATCGGGTAATCACGGGCTTTGACCGCTTTGGCCATCGCCAGCTTCTGCTGGAAGGCTTTTTTATTCCCCGCCAGCGCAGCGTTGAGCACTTCATCGCTGGCCTGGAAGCTAATCTGGATATGGTCCAGACCGGCCTCGCTGAACGCGTCGAGTTTGCTTTCCGTCAGGCCAATTCCCGAGGTGATCAGGTTGGTATAAAAACCGAGATCGCGGGCGGCGCGGATCAGCTCCGGCAGATCTTTACGCGTCAACGGTTCGCCGCCGGAAAAACCTATCTGCACGCTGCCCATCGCCCGCGCCTGGCGGAAAACCTCAATCCACTGTTCGGTGGTCAGCTCCTGATCCTGCCGGGCGAAGTCCAGCGGGTTAGAGCAGTAAGGACACTGTAGCGGACAGCGATAGGTCAGCTCCGCCAGCAGCCACAGCGGTGGATTGACGGCGGGTTTATTCTGGCTCACGGAAAATAATCCACTTCTGTTGATAAGCGATTTGCAGGAATTCTACGACGTCGTCATCCACGCCGCCGGCTTCCGGGAACCGTTCGTTGAGTATGGCAATGATGGCCGCCGCGTCGCGTTGGCCATCGACCAGTTCGAGGATCGCGGCCGCGGTCTCATTGAGTTTAGCCATGCCTTCCGGATAGAGGATGACATGGCTGTCCTGAGCGGCTTCCCATTGCAGGCGATAGCCGCGACGAAAGGCGACGATGGAGTTTTTTTGCATGCTTATACCAGTCGGGTTGTGTGCCAGGCCGCTTTGTCGGTGACCGTGTGATAAGGCGGACGCTGTAGCGCGTAGGCCATGGTCATCGCGTCGAGCATCGACCACAGGATATCGAGTTTGAACTGAAGGATCTCCAGCATTCGATTCTGCTTTTCCGCGCTATCGCAGTAACGCTTCGCCAGCTCCAGACCGTGTTCAACGTCGCGGCTGGCCTGGCTGAGGCGGCTGCGGAAATAAAAATAGCCTTCCTCTTTGATCCACGGGTAGTGCTGTGGCCAGCTGTCGAGACGCGACTGATGGATTTGCGGGGCGAACAGTTCGGTGAGCGAGCTGCATGCCGCCTCCTGCCAGTTGGCGCGGCGGGCGAAGTTAACGTAAGCGTCGACGGCGAAACGGACGCCGGGCAGCACGTGGCGTTCGCTGATTAAGTCCTCGCGGCTGAGCCCCACGGCTTCGCCCAGCTGTAGCCAGGCTTCGATACCGCCGTCATGACCGTTGCTACCGTCGTGATCGAGGATCCGCTGCACCCATTTGCGACGCGTGTGCGGATCCGGGCAGTTCGCCATAATTGCCGCGTCTTTCAGCGGGATCGTCGTCTGGTAGTAAAACCGGTTCGCCACCCAGCCCTGGATCTGCTCGCGGCTGGCCTCGCCGTTATGCATCGCGATATGGTACGGATGGTGAATATGATAGTAGGCGCCTTTCGCCCGAAGGGCGTGCTCAAACTCTTGCGGCGAGAGCGTTTCGCGAATGTGCATAGTTAGTCCTGAAGCGTGATGTTCATCCCGTCCCAGCTCACTTCTATTCCCTGCTGCGCAAGGGCGTGACGCTGCGGCGACTGCTCGTTAAGGATCGGGTTGGTGTTATTAATGTGGATCAGAATCTTGCGCTTTGCCGGCAGCGAGGCCAGCAGCGCCATCATGCCGTGTTCATCGCCGAGCGCCAGATGCCCCATGTCGCGGCCGGTATTGCGCCCGACGCCGGTGGCCTGGAGTTCATCGTCCTGCCAGACGGTGCCGTCAATCAGCAGACAGTCCGCTTTTTTAAGCCACGGCAGGATGGCGTCATCGGGTTCACCGAGACCCGGTGCGTAGAACAGCGTCTGACCGTTGCGGCGGTTTTCGATAAACAGCGCCACGTTATGCCCCGGCAGCGGGTGGTCGCGCCACGGCGAATAGGGCGGCGCGTTACTGGCGATGGGGACAGCGGTAAACTGCAAATCAGGGCAGGCTTCCACGCTAAAGGCGGTGAGCGGCGCGATCGGGTGGTGAATCAGGCCACCGTTCCAGTGCCGGAGCATGGTAAAAATCGGGAATCCGCTGGAAAGATCTTCATGCACCTCCGGCGTACACCATACCTGATGCGGGCACCCCTCGCGCAGGCTGAGCAGCCCGGTGGTGTGGTCAATCTGGCTATCGGTGAGAATAATGCCGCCAATATGCGTGCCGCGCAGAACCTCTTTCTTATTCAGTTCTGGCGTATGGGCAATCTGCTGGCTGATATCGGGGGAGGCGTTACACAGCACCCACTCTTTGCCGTTATCGCTGACGATGATCGACGACTGGGTGCGAGGGGTCGCCTGAAGGGTACCGTCGCGCAAACCCTGACAGTTGGCGCAGTTACAGTTCCACTGGGGGAAACCACCGCCAGCGGCGGAACCGAGGACTTTTATAAACATGAAGATGGGCCAGGTAGTCAAACAAAAATGCCCGCACGGATGGCGGGCAGAGCGATTAGCGGTTGGAAATGTACAGGGTCACTTCCAGGCCAAGACGTAAATCAATAAAAGCAGGTTTCTTCCACATCGTTTTTTCCTCTTTAAAAATGCAGCACTAACGCCATTGTTTGTGCCAGTTTTGTGATGGTCATCAAATAATGCGTCACAGGAGGGCAAAGCTCAACCCGAAAGATGTAAGGAATTAACTTAATGTTTACAACGTAACTTATTGTTGCCAAACATTTTGCAATACCTTTTGCCAGTTGCCCCACAGCAGCTTATTCAGCACAAATTGATCATAGCCGCTGTCACGCAACGCGCTGATTAGCCGCGGTAAACCACTCACATCGTGTAAGTCATCAGGCAACGTAATGCCGTCAAAATCGGAGCCCAGCGCGACATGATCGTCACCCATGATGTTAATAAGATAGTCGATATGACGAACGATTGTGCTCAGCGGGGTATCGCTATCGCGTTTACCGTCGGCGCGCAAAAACGCGTTGCCGAAATTGACGCCTGCCACGCCGCCGCTGTCGCGGATAGCCAGTAGCTGCCGATCGGTCAGATTGCGCGGTTGCGGGCACAGCGTATGGGCGTTGGAATGGGTGGCGACCAGCGGTGAAGAGGAATGACGAGCGGTATCCCAGAACGCTTTTTCATTCATATGCGAAACGTCAATCAGCATGTTCAGGGCGTTAGCGTGCTTAATGAGGGCGATACCCTCAGCGGTAAGCCCTGGGCCGCTGTCCGGGCTGCCGGGAAACGCCCCGTTAACGCCGGTGCCAAAACGGTTAGCAATGTTCCAGAAAGGCCCAATGCTGCGCACCCCGGCGGCATAAAAAGCCTGTAGATCGCCTCCCTCGCCGTCAAAACCGCCCGCGCCCTCAATATGCGCCACCATCGCCAGCACTTTATCCTGACGGCAGCGTTCGATATCCGCCGCGCTCAGGCACAATCGTGCCCGGCCATCGGAGTGGGCGACAAGCTGCTTAAGGATCGTCAACTGCTGCCAGAGAATGTCGACCGGCTGCCACGGCTCGCTGGCGTATTGTGGCGCCATGCGGGCGATATACTCCTGCGGCGGCACGAACAGCGCGAACAGCCCGCCGGAAAATCCGCCTTGCTGCATGCGTGGATAATCGAGGTGTCCGTTCTCAATGCCGGAGAAGAAGGCCGTTACCGGATCCTGGCGATGGTGAAGCCATAAATTAAGCAACAGGTCATTGTGACCATCAAAAATCGCCATAGCGCATCCCACTGTCTTTTATTGCTGCGAAAGTTGCCTGGCACGATAACCGATTTGTCCGGTCCGGCAAGGGGAAAATTACAACTTAGCAGCAATTGTTAATATCACTTAACAGTGAGGAGATCCGCAAAGCGGGTGGTGTAGCGGGGTGAAAGCATTTCCCGTTTCATCTGCCACGGCTGCTGTATACCCTGTCCCGCGAAGTAAAGCGTGCCACGGCCATTTTCAGCATTCAGATGGTCTAATACATCCATTAACTTTTGGCTGTTTTTCCTGGGTGCGTTGTCGTCAAACAGATTAAGTTGCGCGACGCCCTGGCTATAAAAATCTCCCAGCATCACTCCGGCTTTCTGGTACCGATGGCCGTTCTTCCAGACCGCATCCAGACAACGAACTGATGCGCCGATAATATCCCGGCTATCCTGGGTTGGGGTGAGCAGTTTTACCGACGCGCTATTGCCATAATATGGCTCGTTAAGCGCGAAGGGCGAGGTTTTAACAAATACGGAGATAAAGCGGCAATGCTGATGCTCATTGCGAAGTTTTTCTGCTGCCCGGGCGGCATAACTACAGATGGCCTGGCGTACATCGTCATATTCGGTGAGGCGTTCGCCAAACGAGCGCGAACAGACGATTTCTTGCTTTACCGGGGCAAACTCTTCCAGTTCAAGACACGATTCGCCCCGTAATTCACGCACCGTTCTCTCCAGCACGACATTGAAATGTTTTCTTATGAACCGGATATCGGTGTCTGCCAGTTGCAGGACGGTCTTAATCCCCATCATCTCAAGCTTCTTCGCTATGCGACGTCCTACCCCCCAAACGTCTTCGACGGGTAGCGCCGCCATCAGCTTTCTCTGACGATCCACATTGGATAAATCAACAACGCCTCCCGTCTGGCGCTGCCAGCGTTTCGCCGCGTGATTTGCCAGTTTCGCCAGCGTCTTTGTGGGTGCGATGCCCACCCCGACGGTCAGATGGGTGCGTTGCAGTACGGTCGCTCTCATTTCATGCCCAAAATCGGAAAGATCGCGACAATTACGCACGCCGGTAAGATCGCAAAAGATCTCATCAATTGAGTATATTTCGCTACGAGGCGACATCTCTTCAAGCGTGTTCATTACCCGGTTGGACATATCCGCGTAAAGTTCATAATTACTGCTGAAACAAACCACGCCATGATGCCTGAAGAGATCTTTCTGTTTGAAGTACGGTTCACCCATTTTCACAAAGGGTTTGGCTTCAGCGGAGCGAGAGATGACGCACCCATCGTTATTGGACAACACGACCACCGGTCGTCCCTTCAGGTCCGGGCGAAAAACCGTTTCACAGGAAGCATAGAAAGCGTTCACATCACACAGTGCAAACATGGTCAGCTCGCAGATGTCGCGATACAGGTCACTACGCCGCGAGCCTTCGTGGGCGCGCTTATACGTTCATTCAGAACGTAAGGAACAGGGTCATTGAATAGGGGAAGGGCCACGCTCCGGCGTCGCTCTGATGGCGTGAAAAACTGCATGATGATCACCGTCAATTAATACTGTATTTATATACAGTATTGTATATCGATAGCAAAGATCAAGGGTAACAAGGCATCATGGCGTACGGGCGTAGAAGGGTAATTATCACGACCAGACTATTTGGGTATACTTCTTCACTTATAACTATGCATGTCAGGTAACGAAATATGCGGGAGAGCATTAACGTTCTTTTTGTGGTGCTGTCTTTTGTGGCACTGATTATGCTGATACGCTTTTTCGTCAGGCGTATTCGGCATCCAACGCGCATCGTTGCCGATAGCCGGGGAATGAAAAAAATCTCAACCCATCCTGTCTGGTTTGGCGGCTCGTCAGGTAAAACCTACTTTTATGATGAGCAGTATTTATACGAGGTTATAAAGAGCAGCACCCGTAAAATTGAGCTGGCGACTATCATAAAAATTAAACCAGGCTCGATAGTGATAAATAACAGGCGGATCTGGTCTGTGAGTTATCTTGAGGGAACCCGTGAAAAACAGGTGCAATTTTATAATAATCTGACGGTGTTTAATCAAAACTTCGCTGCGTTTTTAGAGGCAGTAAAACGCGTGAACCCTGAGGCAGATATTAAAGCCGTGTCATTGTTCAACCTGTGACTGGAATACAACATATGTGGCTTTCTGACTGCCCATACGACAGGTATGGGCAGTGAAGCCGTCGATATTACTTCTTCTTGTTCATCATCGCCTTGAGATCGGCAAAGGGGTTAAACGTGGCGACACCCACGTCTTTTTGCGCATCCTCACCCGCGACAACGGTGGTGCCATACTGATCCGCTTCGGTGTACTTTGAGTGTTCGTGATCGTGACAAAACAGGCACAACAGCTCCCAGTTACTGCCATCTTCCGGGTTATTGGTGTGATCGTGGTCGATATGGTGAACCGTGAGTTCACGAAGATTTGAATAAACAAACTCACGCGAGCAGCGTCCACAAACCCAGGGGTAGATTTTTAGCGCTTTTTCACGGTAGCCGCTTTCCAGCCGTGCGTAGTTTTTGGGGATCAGAGCCATTGCTGATGTTACCTGTTAAAAAATCTTAGTGCCAATATATCCCATAAGAGAACGGAAGGGGAACGCGTCTCTGCCTCAAAGCGTAAATGTTCCCTCAAGCGTAATGACACATTCACCACCGACCCGAACCACAGCCCTTCCTGACGATGCATCGTATTCCGAAAACAACACGCTTGTACGCCCCATATCAACGCCCTGGCTAATCTTCAGTGAAAGTGTGGTTTGATCACGACGCAGGGCCAGCAACGCCGTGGCTGCTGCGGCTGCACTGCCTGTTGCCGGATCTTCCGTCATTCGAGGAGTAAACATACGTGCCTGAAGATCGCAGGACTCATCTGAAGCCCTGTCTAAGGTATACGTATAGACAGAGACTGCGCCGTCAAGCGGCAGAATCGCGCGGAAACCTTGTAAGTTGGGCACGCATCGACGAAGCGCATCGCGGGAGACCAGCTCTACGATCAAAAAGGGCAGGCCCACCGAGGCAACAACAGGATTATGCACGTCCCTGCGTATATCATCCGGGCTTAAGGAAAGGCAGGCTGCAACCTGTTCCGCGCTGACTTCAGAATGGCAGGAAAGCGCCTCAGGAGCTAACAGCTCAGCTCCCGTCACTGTGCCGTTCTGTTTTAACAGCCGCACCGGCACCATCCCCGCGATTTCTTCGAAGTGCAAGGTGTCGGATAATGTCTGCCCGTTTTCTATGGCGTGATGCGCCAACACAAAGGCAGTTCCGACGTTAGGGTGCCCGGCGAAAGGTATTTCGCGCGAGGGGGTGAATATCCGCACGCGTGCCGTACTCGAGAGATTTTCTGGCGGCAGCACAAACGTCGTTTCGCTGTAGCCAAATTCAACGGCAACCTGCTGCATCTGTTCACTGCTCATACCTTCAGCATCAAGGACAACGGCGACTGGGTTGCCGAGAAACGGCGTATTCGTAAAAACATCTGCAATGACATAGCGTCTTTTCATTATCTGTTCTGCCTGGCGGGAAATGGCTTACAGTAATAGCGCTAAATCAAACAGATAACCAGAGTAGAATAAATTGAAACTTGATGGTCTCTGTCAGTTTATTTGAAGCATTCCGTTAAATAATCACCATTTATTCTCATCCGTTAATGCGTAGAGTAGGGATAACGCAATGCTTTATCAGGATACTCCACTATGAAAAAGATCGGATTTTTGTCGTTTGGTCACTGGACGCCGTCACCCCAGTCCGGCACGCGAACCGCGGCTGACACGCTGCTACAGTCCATCGATCTGGCGGTCGCCGCCGAAGAGCTGGGCGCGGACGGGGCTTATTTCCGTGTGCATCACTTTGCCCGCCAGCTCAGTTCGCCATTCCCCTTGCTGGCTGCAATAGGCGCGAAAACCAAACGCATTGAAATCGGGACGGGCGTGATCGACATGCGGTATGAAAATCCGCTGTATATGGCGGAAGATGCTGGCGCGGCAGATCTCATCTCCGGCGGGCGATTACAGCTTGGTATCAGCCGGGGTTCCCCGGAGCAGGTGATTGATGGCTGGCGTTATTTTGGTTACGTGCCGCAGGAAGGGGAAAACGAATCTGATATGGCGCGCCGCCACACTGAGGTACTGCTTGATGTATTACGCGGTGAAGGGTTTGCAAAGCCTAACCCACAGCCGATGTTCCCAAACCCGCCGGGATTATTGCGTCTGGAGCCGCATTCAGAAGGCTTACGCGATCGTATCTGGTGGGGGGCTGGCTCTAATGCAACGGCAGTATGGGCGGCAACACTGGGGATGAACCTGCAAAGCTCAACGCTGAAAGATGATGAAACCGGCGAGCCGTTCCATATTCAGCAGGCAAAACAGATCCGTGCCTACCGACAGGCCTGGGCTGAGGCAGGGCATACCCGTCAGCCACGCGTTTCGGTCAGCCGCAGTATTTTTGCCCTGATGGACGATCGCGACCGGATGTATTTCGGTTCAAGCCGCAATGAAAGCGACAGCGTGGGCTATCTGGATGAGAAAACGCGGGCCATTTTCGGACGCAGCTATGCCGCAGAGCCAGACAAGCTGATTGAACAGTTGAAAAAGGATGAAGCGATCGCGGAAGCGGATACGCTGTTACTTACCGTGCCGAATCAGCTGGGCGTGGAATACAACGCACATGTGATCGAGTCCATCCTGAAACATGTCGCACCGGAAATGGGATGGCGCGATCGCAATGCTTAATCTGGCCCTCTGGTATCGCCGGTTTGGTGAGCCTGAATCGGTACTGCAAGCGGAAACTACACCATTGTCGCCGCGACAGCCGGGAGAGATACGTGTGCGCATGCTTTTTTCCCCGGTGAACGCCTCCGATCTCATCCCCATCACCGGAGCATATCGCCATCGCACGCCGCTGCCTGCGATAGCCGGTTATGAAGGGGTCGGAATAGTGACCGAAACGCCCGCCGCTTATCCGGCGCTGCTGGGCAAGCGGGTCCTGCCGTTACGGGGGCAGGGAACCTGGCAGCGCTATGTCGACTGCCCGGCGGCGTATGCGGTTCCCGTCCCGGACGACGTCGACTCGCTACTTGCCGCGCGGGCGTATATCAACCCGCTTGCCGCACAGATGATGCTGGACCGCTATCCTCCGGTCGGGAAAACGGTGCTGCTCACCGCTGCCGGTTCTGACTGCGCCGTTCTGCTCGGGCAATGGGCACGCCAGGCGGGCGCAGAGGCGGTTTACGGGATCCATCGCTCGCCCGTGCACGCTCAACGTCTGGCTGAAATGGGGATCGTCCCGATTGCGCAACATGATACGACCGCCGTCAACGCTGCCGCCGCGCAAGCGGAGGTGGTGTACGACGCCACGGGCGGCAGTCTGGCGGAGACGATCCTGAGCGTGATGCCCGAAACCGGCACCTTTGTCTGCTACGGGCTACTCTCCGGGCAGACCTTCCGGCAGCAGCGGCCGTTGCCGCGCGTGGCGTGGTTTCACATTCGTAACTATCTGGACGCGCTGAGCGCTGAGGCGTGGCAGGCGGAGTTTCGGCGCATCTGGCCTAAACTGCGCGCCAGCCAGTGCAGCGATGTCACCCTCTACCCGCTGTCGGAATGGCAGCGGGCAGTGGGCAACTATCGCGAAGCGGGAAGAACGGGTAAGCCCATGCTGTCGATGGACAATTAATCGGCCTTATGGCTCATGTCGCTCAGCAGTACAGCGATACTTTGTCCACCGGCGGTCTGCTCCAGGCCAATTTTGACAATAATTGTCAGCGGAACGGAGAGCAGCATGCCGACAGGCCCGAGCAGCCAGCCCCAGAAAATCAGGGACAGGAATACAACAAGGGTTGAAAGCCCCAGCCCGCGTCCCATGATCCGTGGTTCGAGAATGTTCCCGAAGACAAGGTTAATCACCAGATAGCCTGCCAGCAGAATCAGGGCATCATACAAACCGCTGAAAACCAGCACCTGAAGGATAGGGGGGATCGCCGCCAGCACGGAGCCGATGTTAGGAATATAGTTGAGCGCAAAGGCCAGCAGCCCCCAGACAAAGGCAAAACGCACATCCAGCGCGGCGAGCATCCCCCAGACCACTAATCCCGTCACCAGGCTGATGGCCGTTTTCAGCACCAGATAGCGTGAAACGCTGTCGAGCGCGCGCTGAATGGCGCCCATTCCCTCTACCGGACGCACCATGATGTGCTGGAGCTTTGCAGGCAGCTGTGGAACTTCCAGCAGCATAAACACAACCGTCAGGAACAGCAGGAAAATCGAGGTCATGGCGTTGGAGAGTTGTGCCAGCAGGCTGGTGACAATCGTCATGGCGGCATTCGGATCGATATATTTAAGCAGTTCCTCAACCGAGACTTCGATACCCGCGCGTTGCAGCCAGGGTTCAATTTGCAGCAGCGGGGTCGCCAGGGAAGAGCGGTATGTCGGTAGCGTCCGCGCCAGCTCGTTCAGGGAGGTTCCCAGATAGGCGACTAACAGCACCATCGCAACGATAATAATACTGATAAGCAGGCTTATCGCCAGCACACGCGGGATGCGTAGCCGCACCATTCGCTGCACTAGCGGATTGAGGATCACCGCGATAAAAAGCGCCAGGATAAAAGGCACGATGATATCGGCCGCAAAACGAACGCCGGTCAGAATGATCACCAGCATGCCCAGCATGATGACGATCTTAAGCCCGTTGAGGGTGATAATAGGTTTGGCCATGGACGTTCCTGAACAGTTTTTTATTTATAATAGAGGGGAAAGCGGATTAAAAAAACTAACCAAAATCAAACAGACTGGGTAAAGAAATGAAAAGGCTTTGAGTAAATTCCTGGCTTATGATACAAATCAGGCGTGTTCAACTACCGAGGACAATTTTCATCCGCAAAGACGAGAAGCAACACCGCGGATAATTGTAATTTTATGGACAATTTGTTCAGGACGTATTTTTCAAACAACGCTGCTCTGTTTTCAACCTCCCTCTGCCTGCTTTCTGGTGAGCAACACTGGCGTTCCGCGCTATAGTCACGTCTTCTGCCTGAGCTGGCGCTATGCGCTTAGCTAACTGATTTAATTCCCAATTTTTTGGTTTGCTGTCCGCAGCGAGCCTCGATGGATTATATTCTCAAGCAGGAGAAAAAACATGTTTTACTGGATTTTATTAGCTCTGGCGATCGTCGCTGAAATTACCGGCACCTTGTCGATGAAATGGGCAAGCGTGAGTGAGGGCAGCACCGGTTTTATTTTGATGCTGGTCATGATTACGCTTTCCTATATTTTCCTCTCTTTTGCGGTTAAAAAAATCGCGCTGGGCGTGGCATACGCATTGTGGGAAGGTATTGGTATTTTATTGATTACGCTGTTTAGCGTCATGTTATTTGATGAAACCCTGACGACAATGAAAATTGCCGGGCTGACGACCCTGGTCGCAGGTATCGTGCTGATTAAATCGGGTACACGCAAACCGGCAAAACAGCAGAAGGAGCAGACCCATGCAGCAGTTTGAATGGATCCACGCGGCCTGGCTGGCTTTCGCCATCGTTCTGGAAATTATTGCCAACGTCTTTCTGAAGTTCTCCGACGGTTTTCGTCGTAAAGCCTACGGCCTGTTATCGATTGCCGCGGTTCTGGGGGCGTTTAGCGCCCTGTCACAGGCGGTGAAAGGCATCGATCTGTCCGTGGCCTATGCGCTGTGGGGGGGCTTCGGTATTGCCGCCACCCTGGCGGCAGGCTGGATTATGTTCGGGCAGCGTTTAAACAATAAAGGCTGGATAGGGCTGGTATTACTGCTCGCCGGTATGATCATGATTAAACTGGCCTGAGTGACCTACTGCTGCGCCAGGGCTTCCAGCCGGTCGCGAAAACCGGTCACCGACAACGCCCGGTTATCGGCGCGCCAGCGGTCTTTCGCCGCTGGCGCAGAACTCTGAACGCCAATCAGCTGCCAGCCGTTATCGGTTTTTAACATCAGGGGCGATCCGCTATCACCCGGTAGCGTATCGCACTGATGCGACAGTACGCTGTTTTGCGCCCAGCCCGTCACCACGCAGTCCGTATGGGTGTACAGCGAATCGAGGTGATCAACAGGGTAGCCTGACTGCGTCACTTTTCGATCGGCGGCTTTCAGGGCGGCGGTGAGCGCGGCTTTATCGCCATCAAAGAGCGGCAGCGGGGTGATCCCGGACGGCGGATAACGTAAAACGATCAGCCCGAAATCCCAGGAGGCCGCCCCGGGCGGCACAATCCAGCCATCGCCATCCGGTTTCAGGCGTTTGCCAAGCGACGGATCCACCCGCCCCTCAATACCGTGAATTTCGTAGCGCCATATTCCTTTTTGCGACACAAAGCGCAGGGCGATCGCTTTATCCGGTTTGCCTTCAGGCGGCATTAACAGGCAATGACCCGCCGTCAGCGCAAGGCGTGGCGTAATGAGGGTCGCGGTACATAAATTGCCGCTGGCGGTTTCCAGTTGCCCGATGGCATCCCAGGGCGATTCGGTAGGATCGGTGACACGCGTACGATCGTCATGACCAAAAAACAGCGTCTTTACCTCTTTGGCGCTAATGGCGTCATCGTCGCCATCATCCGCATGTGAAAAGCCAGCAAAAAGGCTAAACGTTCCCAGTAACAACACAACAGATTTACGCATATCACACTCTGGTGGGGGTAATTATGATTATTAAAAGTGAACCCTATGAAAATACTATAGACGCGACGGCGAGAAAGTGGGAGTAAAATCAGCGTGCTACATTCAGGAAAGATAAAAGTGGCTGGCGATGAGCGCGCATAAAATTAGCAGGATAAGAATGAACTCAAACCGATAGCGCCGCAGCATACGCCCTCCGGATAAAAAAACGGCGCTGACCGCAAACCCGTTCAGCGCCGGTTTACCAACGTGCCCCGAAGGGCACGGTTAAGCTTGCACTCTTACGCTGCTGGCTGTGCAGCAGGTTTAGCCGCTTCGTGTTTTGCTGCTTTTTTGTGATGCTTTTTAGCCGCCTGGGCTTTCTGCTCTACCGCAGGTTTTGCCGCTTTTTTATGGTGCTTTTTCGCGGCCTGCGCTTTCTGTTCTGCCGCTGGTTTAGCCGCTTTGTGATGTTTTTTATGGTGAACCGTTTTGGCCGGAGCAGCGGTGGATGCCGCAGGCGCTGCGGTGGCGGTAGTTTCAGCCGCAAATGCAGCGGAAGACAGACCCATAGCAGCGGCAACAACCAGAGCTAATACTTTTTTCATTTTCATACCCTCGAATTTGGTTTCTCATTTAACCCCACTGCGGGGCCGTTGAAATAACTATATCCCTGTAAATTCGGGGTTTCCGTGAGTGATTGGTATCGGCGTGTAACCATATGTACAACGCCAGGGTGGACCCCCGGCGCGTTCGGTTACAGGTAGCGGGACGTCAGGTGTTCGCGGAAGTAGCGGATATTCAGATCTTCACCCGTGGCCTGGGTGATGAGCTGCGACGTGCTGAAACGGCTGCCGTGCTGCCAGATATTCTGACGCAGCCAGTCAAACAGCGCCGAGAAATCGCCCCCGGCAATGGATGCCTGCAACCCGGGCAGCGCAGTTTTGGCGGCATGGAACAGCTGTGCCGCATACATTGCCCCCAGCGTGTAAGACGGGAAGTAGCCAAAACCGCCGTCGGTCCAGTGGATATCCTGCATACAGCCGTTGCGGTAGTTATCTTTGGTGGATAACCCAAGCCACGCCTGCATTTTCTCATCCCATAACGCGGGAATATCATCGACTTCAATTTCGCCATTGATTAGCGCGCGCTCGATCTCATAGCGCAGCACCACATGCGCCGGATAGCTCACTTCATCCGCATCAACGCGGATGTAGCCCGGCTTCACGCGCTGGTTCCAGGCAATAAAATTCTCTTCGCTGAATGCCGCCTGGCTACCGAAACGGGCATGAACCGCCGGAAGCAGATGCTTCAGGAAAGCGTCGCTGCGGCCCAGCTGCATTTCAAAGAACAAGCTCTGGGATTCATGGATCGCCGTAGAGCGCGCCAGCGCAACGGGCTGGCCGGCCCACGCTCGCGGAAGGTTTTGCTCGTAGCGGGCATGTCCGGTTTCGTGGATCACGCCGAAAAGCGCGCTGAGCAGTTCATCTTCATCGTAACGCGTGGTGATACGCACATCTTCCGGCACGCCGCCGCAGAACGGGTGGGCGCTAACGTCCAGACGACCGCCGTTAAAATCGAAGCCAAGCATTTTCATCGCTTCCAGGCCCAGCTCGCGCTGCGTGGCGGTCGGGAAGGGACCCTGTGGCGGAACGAACGATCGTTGAGCCTGTTTTTCCACAACCTTTGCCAGCAGCTCCGGCAGCCAGGACTTCAGATCGCCGAACAGCACATCCAGGCGAGCGCTGGTCATGTCGGGTTCAAAGATATCCAGCAGCGCGTCGTAAGGCGTGCAGCCTTTAGCCTCAGCGCGCAGGCGGGCCTCTTCACGACTGAGTTTCACCACCTCTTTCAGGTTGGCTGAAAAGCCCTGCCAGTCGTTGGCCGGACGCTGAGTGCGCCACGCGTGTTCACACCTGCTGCCCGCCAGCGATTTGGCCTCCACCAGCGATTCCGGCAGTAAAGTGGCCTGCTGGTAGTGGCGTGTCATTTCACGCAGGTTGGCTTGCTCAACGTCATTCAGATCTTCGTCTGCCGCCGCCGCCAGCCATTCACCCACTTTTTTATCGGTCAGGATCTGATGTTGCAGGACGCTCATCTCCGCCAGCGCTTCACCGCGCGCGGCGCTGCCGCCTGGCGGCATCATGGTGAACATGTCCCAGCTGGCGATGGAGGAGAGGTGCGAGAAGCGGGAGAGGCGCTGGAAGGTGCGGGTGAGTTGTTGATAGTTATTGTTTTTCATGAAGTCCTCGTGTCTGAATCAGCCGATGACAAAAATTAGCATCGGCTCGATTTAAACACGAAGAGGGCTGAATGTTAATGCAGTCGTTTATGCAGGCTCGCGCCCACCAGCAGCGCCGCGCACAACATCAGCGCGATAAATCCGCCCACGCCGTTCCAGCCGTAGTTATGCCAGAACACCCCGCCGAGCGTACCGGCTATGCTGGAACCGAGATAGTAACTGAACAGATACAGTGACGAAGCCTGACCTTTGGCGCGGCGCGCGCGTGGGCCAATCCAGCTGCTGGCAACGGAATGCGCGGCAAAGAAGCCCGCAGAGAAGAGCAGCATTCCGGCAAAAATCAGCCACAGGGAAGAGAAAAGCGTCATCAGCAGTCCGAACAGCATCACGGCGGTGGAAACCAGCATCACCGGACCACGACCGAAGCGCGCGGTCATGGCGCCCGCTTTTGGCGAACTCCATGTCCCGGTGAGATATGCCACAGAGAGCAAACCCACCAATGCCTGACTAAGATGCCACGGTGAAAGCATCAGACGATAGCCGATGTAATTAAACAGCGTCACGAACGAGCCCATCAGCAGGAAACCGGTCAGGAACAAACGGGGCAGCCCTTGATCGCGCCAGTGCAGACGAAAGTTGATAAATAACGTTTTCGGACGCAGGGAGGTCGGGCGGAAATGGCGCGATTCCGGCAGGATTTTCCAGAACATCAGCGCCGAAGCGAGGGCGAAGCAGCCGATAACGGCCAGCGCAATGCGCCAGTTAAAGAAATCAGTAAACACACCGCTGAGCAGGCGTCCGCTCATCCCGCCGATAGAGTTCCCGCTAATGTACAGCCCCATGGAGAAGGCCACGAAGCTCGGGTGGATCTCCTCGCTGAGATAGGTCATCCCGACCGCCGCCACGCCGCTGAGGGATAACCCAATCAGCGCGCGCATGACCAGAATGCCGTGCCAGCTGGTCATCATGGTGGACAGCAAGGTACACACGGAGGCCAGCATTAACGCCGTTACCATGACCTGCTTACGTCCGATGGCATCCGAAAGTGGCCCGGTGAACAGCAGACCGATCGCCAGCATCCCGGTTGAAATGGAGAGCGAAATACTGCTGCTGGCTGGCGACACGCCAAATTCATGCGACAGGACCGGCAGGATCGGCTGAACGCAGTAGAGCAGGGCAAAAGTGGCGAGACCCGCTGAGAAGAGCGCCAGCGTGACGCGCATAAACTGGGGGGTACCACGTTTAATAAACTGAACCGGCTGCGGTGCTGCGGGTAAATCATCGATGTCGCTGGCCGGCGCGATATCAACGGTCGTTGTACGGCTCACACATAATCCTTGCTTAAACATCCCCGTGGTTTCTGGTGACGGGTATGACCACAAGATTAGGGTAGGAAAATGTAAATATTCTGTCTAATATATTAATAATCTCAAATGATACTTTAAAAATATGAATATCGAGCTGCGCCATCTGCGCTATTTTGTCGCCGTCGCCGAAGAGCTGCATTTTGGTCGTGCGGCGGCAAGGCTGAATATCTCTCAGCCACCGCTAAGCCAGCAGATCCAGATCCTGGAGCAGCAGGTCGGGGCGCGTCTGCTGGCGCGAACCAACCGCAGCGTGAGCCTGACGGCGGCGGGAAAACAGTTTCTCGCCGATAGCCGGCAGATCCTGAGTATGGTGGAGGACGCCGCCGCCAGAGCGGAACGGCTTTATCTTGGGGAGACGGGGGAGCTGCGCATCGGGTTTACCTCATCGGCCCCCTTTATCAGCGCTGTTTCACAAACGCTATCCTCGTTTCGCCGTAACTTTCCGGATGTGCATATTCAGACGCGCGAAATAAATACCCGGGAGCAGATATCGCCGCTTAACGAAGGATCGCTCGACCTGGGGCTGATGCGTAACACGCAGTTGCCTGATACCCTGGCGTGGCAGGTGATCCTCCGCGAACCGCTGATGGCGATGATCCCCCGGGATCATCCGCTCGCCGCGCAGCACAGCGTCTCGCTGGCTGAACTGGCGAAAGAGCCGTTTGTCTTTTTTGACCCACAGGTGGGTACCGGGTTGTATGACGATATTCTTGGTCTGATGCGGCGATATGGCCTTGTCCCGACTATCGCGCAGGAGGTGGGGGAAGCCATGACGATCATTGGTCTCGTTGCCGCAGGGCTTGGCGTGTCGATTCTCCCGGCCTCATTTAAACGGGTACAACTGGCGGAAATGCGCTGGGTGAAGATAGCCGAGCAGGATGCAGTCTCAGAGATGTGGCTGGTGTGGTCTAAACATCATGAACAGAGCCATGCGGCACAGCGTTTCAAAGAACAATTAATTACCGCTTCTCGCGGGCATTATTTATAGGGAAAAGTGGGCGAAAATGTGCAGTAAATCACATGGCTAAGTAAAAATTTGACGTCAGCCATTGAAGTGCTTCACCATAGCCCTCAGTTTATTTCGAAGCTCGAAAATAAGGGAGTACGAGGTGGTTGCTGATAGTCAGCCAGGGCATATCGATCAGATCAAGCAGACCAACGCGGGTGCCGTTTATCGCCTGATTGATCAGCTTGGTCCGGTTTCGCGTATCGATCTTTCGCGCCTGGCACAACTGGCACCCGCCAGTATTACCAAGATTGTCCGCGAAATGCTGGAAGCCCATCTGGTTCAGGAAACAGAAATTCAGGAGCCGGGCAGCCGTGGCCGTCCGGCGGTAGGGCTGGTGGTGGAAACGGAAGCCTGGCACTACCTGTCGCTGCGGATTAGCCGCGGGGAAATCTTCCTCGCGCTGCGCGACCTCAGCAGCAAGCTGGTGGTGGAGGACCGGCTGGAACTCCCGCTTAATGCAGAGCAACCACTTCTCGATGCCATTCTGACCCACATCGACCAGTTCTTTATTCGTCACCAGCAGCGTCTTGAACGTTTAACGGCGATTGCGATCACCCTGCCGGGAATTATTGATACCGAAAATGGCATTGTGCACCGCATGCCGTTTTATGAAAACGTCAAAGAGATGCCGCTGGGCGACGTGCTGGAAAACCACACCGGTGTGCCGGTCTACATTCAGCATGATATCAGCGCCTGGACGATGGCGGAGGCATTGTTTGGTGCCTCCCGGGGCGCGCGCGACGTAATTCAGGTGGTGATTGATCATAACGTTGGCGCAGGTGTGATCACCGACGGGCGTCTGTTGCATGCTGGCAGCAGTAGCCTGGTGGAGATCGGCCATACGCAGGTCGATCCGTACGGAAAACGCTGCTACTGCGGTAACCATGGCTGTCTGGAGACGATTGCCAGCGTCGAAAGCGTGCTGGAGCTGGCGCAGGTGCGGCTCAGCCAGTCGATGAGCTCCACGCTGCACGGTCAACCGTTAAGCGTCGAGGCACTGTGCGCTGCGGCAAGGCAGGGCGATCTGCTGGCGAAGGACATTATTACCGGCGTGGGCAATAATGTCGGGCGCATTCTGGCCATTATGGTGAACCTGTTTAACCCGCAAAAAATACTGATCGGCTCCCCGCTCAGCCAGGCGGCGGATATCCTCTTTCCGGCGATTTCCGCCTGCATCAATCAGCAGGCGCTTCCCGCGTACAGTAAAAACATCGTGGTCGAAAGTACGCAATTTTCCAACCAGGGTACGATGGCCGGCGCCGCGCTGGTAAAAGATGCGATGTACAACGGCTCGTTACTGATTCGTTTGCTACAGGGCTAACTCTTTTCCAGAGATGTACGAAAAATTGCGCTATCTCAAGCCCGGTAGCGCACGCATCCCGTAGACTTTCCCCACTGAATTATTTACCTGGTTTATATTTTGAGGCATACCCAAGAGGTGGAATGAGTCATGCTTAAGCGTTTCTTTATTACTGGTACGGATACGTCTGTCGGGAAGACAGTCGTATCCCGCGCGTTACTTCAGGCCCTGGCGGCAAGCGGTAAACGCGTTGCAGGATACAAGCCGGTTGCAAAAGGCAGTAAAGAGACGCCAGAAGGGCTGCGCAATAAGGATGCCCTGGTTCTGCAAAGCGTCTCGTCTCTGGAACTGCCTTATGATGCCGTTAATCCTATCGCCTTAAGCGAAGAGGAAAGCAGCGTCGCTCACAGTGGGCTTATCAACTACAGCCTGCTTTCTGATGGCCTGGCAAATCTGAGTGAAAAGGTTGACCACGTTGTCGTTGAAGGGACCGGCGGCTGGCGCAGCCTGATGAACGATTTACGTCCCCTTTCCGAATGGGTGGTGCAGGAGCAGTTGCCGGTGATTATGGTCGTGGGCATTCAGGAAGGGTGCATCAACCATGCCTTGCTGACGGCGCAGGCTATCGCTAATGACGGCCTGCCGCTGATTGGTTGGGTGGCGAACCGTATTAACCCGGGCCTTGCGCACTACGCTGAAATCATCGATGTGCTGAGCAAAAAGCTGCCTGGCCCGCTGGTGGGCGAACTGCCTTATCTGCCCCGCGCCGAGCAGCGCGAATTAGCGCACTACATCGATCTCTCGGCTTTCGGCGGTATGCTGGCCGTAGATCGAGTCGTGGCGTAGCGTTCTCGACAATACCGACGCCACAACACAGGCAACCAGCAAACCGGGAAGTAAAAAATACTGCCCGGTCATCTCACATACCATCAAGGCCGACATGATTGGCGCATGCGTTGTGGCGGCGAGCAGCGTCGCCATACCCGCCAGCCCGAGCAGGATCGCCGTCTCAGAGCCAGGAAACCACAGCGCAAAGATCTGCGCAAACAGCATTCCCGTTGCCATACCGACAAACAAGGTTGGCGTGAACACGCCTCCCGGCGCGCCGGACCCGCTGCTTGCCAGCACCGCCAGCAGCGGCGGCGACTGCAAAAACGCCTGAACCACGCTATAGCCATTCCCCCATACCTTCGGCGTTAGCAGCGACAGCAGCCCGACGATCAGACCACCCAGCGCCAGCTGCCACGGCGGTGAAAGTTTGAGACGCAGAAACAGCCTGTGGCTGGCCGCCATCAGCCACATCAGCAGCGGGCCGCAAACGCCAGCCAGCAGACCCACGCCAACGATCAGGAAATAATCCACCGCCGTAAGCATCTCGCTGAGATGGACATCATATAGCGTATTCGCGCCGGGACTTAACAGGCGCGTGGTCAGCAGGGCCACTACAGCAGCAATCACCACCGGGCCGAGGGAGGCCAGCATCAGCGTGCCAAACAGGATCTCTGCGATAAACAGGCTGCCCGCCAGCGGCGCATGATAGGCGCTGGCCATCCCGGCGGCGGCACCGCAGGCGATCCACAGTTTCCATTCGGATTTCGGCGTACAACGTTGTGCAAAAAAGGAGGCGGCGAGGGCGGCGAGCAGGATCATGGCGCCTTCACGGCCGATGGCGCTGCCGCTGGCGACCACCAGCAACGACGCGAGGGATTTCACCAGGCTGGCGCCGTAATCAAACTGGCCGTCACCCGTCTCAAGCGCTTCCATATAATCGGTGGGGGCGTGGGGACGTTGTGCCGTCATGCGCTGCCATCCCCACAGTAGCATTCCCGCGGCCAGACCACCCAGCGCAGGCGTCAGCGCCCGCCGCCAGGGTGATAACGCGGCTGCGGCGTTCACCAGACTTCCGCTTTCGTTGCTGAGAAATAGCCACTCCAGCAGATACATGCTGTGGCGGAACACCGCAACGGCCAGCGCCGCCAGCACGCCGGTGACGGTAGCAATCAGGAGACGACGAAACATCGCGCGGATGTCGGGGTAAGCGTGAAGACGTTGCATGAAGTCGTGATTTAACGGGGACGATACAATATTGTGGCGGTAAATCGGGAGGTTAGCAAAAGGTATGCGTGCGGAAAAAGGCCGGGCAGTACCCGGCCTGAATGCTTAACTCTCGCTATGAATATTCAACGCCCGGCGCGTACGCCCTGAGCTCAAATACTCCGCAATATAATCCTGGGATATTTCGCCGTTATAGCGTCCGTCCTCGTCCACAATCGGCATCCAGCTGGTGTTGCTCTCATACAGGCGAGAAAGCACCACGCGCAGGTTATCCTCGGCCTTACCGGTCATGCGGAACGGATGCAGAATATCCCCGCAGCTGCCGCTGGCGTTACGCGCTTCGCGGCGCTTCACAAAGCCGAGCGGTTTGCCGTGCTCATCAACCACGGTAATGGCGCGAATATCGTTGTCATCCATGGTGGCGAAGGCCTCCGGCAACGGCGTCGATTCGCGTACCGTAATCGTCGGCTGCTGGTCGGTGACGTCGCCCGCCGATACCAGCAGCAGGCGTTTCAACGTCCGGTCCTGACCAACAAACGAGCCAACAAACTCATTCGCGGGTTTCGCCAGCAGCTCGTCCGGGCTGGCACACTGCACGATACGTCCCTGACGGAAGACGGCAATACGGTCGCCCAGCTTCAGCGCTTCGTCAATATCGTGGCTCACCAGCATCACGGTCTTTTTCAGCTTGCGCTGCATCTCCAGGAACTGGTTCTGGATCACCTCACGGTTAATCGGGTCGACCGCGCCGAACGGTTCATCCATCAGCAGGACCGGAGGATCCGCTGCCAGCGCGCGGATGACGCCGATACGCTGCTGCTGACCGCCGGACATTTCGCGCGGATAGCGGTGAAGGAATTTATGCGGATCCATTGCCACCATATCCATCAGCTCCTCGGCACGGGATTTACAGCGCGCTTTGTCCCAGCCCAGCATGCGCGGCACGACGGTAATGTTCTCTTCGATGGTCATGTTCGGGAACAGGCCAATTTGCTGGATCACGTAGCCAATGTTGCGACGCAGGGTCACAGTGTCCATTCCGCTGGTGTCTTCGCCGTTAATCAGGATCGTCCCGCTGCTTGGCGTAATGAGACGGTTGATCATCTTCAGGGTAGTGGTTTTCCCGCAGCCGGACGGGCCGAGCAGCACGCACATTTCCCCTTCAGGCACGTTCAGGTTGACGTTGTCGACGGCCTTAAACGTCTGGCCGTGTTTCTGTGAAAATTGTTTGGTGAGGTTTTCCAGTTTTATCATTATCGAATCCCCTTCGGAGTCAGTACCACCTGCAAACGGTGCAGCAACCAGTCGAGCACAATCGCTAAAAGACAAATCATCAGTGCGCCCGCAATCAACATACGAATATCACTCCCGCCAATACCGTTAAGCAGCAGCAGGCCCAGCCCGCCCGCACCGATCACGGCGGCAATCGCCATGACGCCGATGTTCATCACCACGGCGGTGCGGATGCCGCCAAAAATCACCGGCAACGCCATCGGGATTTCCACCCAGCGCAGACGCTGCCAGAAGGTCATGCCGATGCCGCGTCCCGCTTCACGCAGGCCCGGCGGCAGGCTGTCGAGCGCCGTGTGGGTGTTACGCACAATCGGCAGCAGCGAATAGAGGAACACCGCCGTAATCGCGGGCAGGGCGCCAATGCCCTGACCGATCAGCGAAAAGAGCGGGATCATCAGGCCGAAAAGCGCAATTGACGGGATGGTGAGCACAATGGTGGCAATCCCCAGCACCGGCGTTGCCAGCCATTTATGGCGGACAATTAAAATGCCCAGCGGCACGCCAATAATAATCGCCAGGCCCACGGCGAGCGCCACCAGCCACAGGTGTTGCAGCGTCAGGGTTAAGAGATAGTCCCAGTTGTCGAGAATATAGTGAATCGTCTCCATAGCGCCTCCTACAGCAACTGTTTGCTACGCAGGAAATCACGGGCGACCTGCTGCGGTGACTGATGGTCGATATCCACCTTCTTATTCAGTTCGGTGATAACGTCGTTATTGAGCTGGGCTGAAAGGGTGTTCAGCGCCTCCTCCAGCCCCGGATTAGCCTCCAGCGTGTCTTTCCGAACAACTGGCGTCACGGCATAACTCGGGAAGAAGCCTTTATCATCTTCCAGCACTTTAAGATCGAAGCCCTTTACGCGCCCGTCGGTGGTGTAGATCAACCCCGCATCGACAAACCCGTCGCGCACCGCGTTATAGACCAGGCCCGGATCCATCTGGCGGATCTGCGGGCGGTCCAGCTCCATGTTGTAGGCTGCCTGCAACGGTTTCATCCCGTCGCTGCGCCCGGCAAATTCCAGGTCAAGGCCCAGCAGCCAGTTGTTATCCGGATCGGTTTTACGGATCTGCTCAATCTTTGCCACCATCTCAGACATGGTATTGATATGTTCAGCCTCGGCGCGCTTGCGCTGCATGGCAAAGGCATAGGTATTGTTCATATCGGCAGGTTTAAGCCACACCAGACCGTGCTTCGCATCGAGGCGTTTCACCGTCTCGTACGATTCCTGCGGCGACATGCGTTTGTTGATGTGGTTGAAGATGATCAGCGAGGTGCCGGTATACTCCCAGGTCATATCAATCTGCTTGTTGATCATCGCGTTACGCGAAATCACCGTTGCAATATTGGTCTGAGGCTGTACCTGAAACCCTTTCTTTTGCAGATACTGCACGGTCATGGCCGAGAGAATGTGCTGCTCGGTAAAGCTCTTGGTGGCCAGGATCAGCGGCGCGGCGAGCGCCTGGCTGGTGAAGAGCGCGGCGGCGCATAGCGCCGTCAGCCCGGAAAACAGTCTCATAGAAGCTCCTTGTTATAATTATCGCGCGAGATGCGGGCTCAGTAATCGGCCCAGTGCCGCCAGCAGCGTATCCAGAATCAGGGCGAATAGAGCGGTGGCCGCCGCGCCCAGGATCAGCGTCGGGAAATCATTCAGATAGATCCCCGGGAAAATCAGCTCGCCGTAGCTGCTGGCGCCAATCAGGAATGCCAGCGGTGCGGTACCGACGTTAATCGCAGTGGCAATGCGAATACCGGAAAGCATCACCGTCCACGCGTTAGGGATCTCAACCTGACGCAGGCGCTGCCATTTGGTCATGCCGATACCATTTGCCGCTTCCAGCAACGACGCGGGAACAGAGCACAGCCCGGCATAGGTGTTACGCACAATCGGCAGCAGAGAGGCCAGAAAGAGGGCGATAATGGCCGGTTTATCACCGATGCCAATCACCACCATCGCCAGTGCCAGAACGGCCAGCGGCGGCAGGGTGTTGCCCACGTTAAAGATTTGCATCACATATTCGGCGATACCACGCGCGGCCGGACGGCTCAGCAGAATACCGCTTGGAATACCCACCAGCAGGGCAAAGAACATGGATGAAAAGACCAGAATCAGGTGCTGTTGCCCGAGGTAAATCAGGTCAACCTGGCGCGCCTTAATCGTCTCCAGTCCAATTCCCCAGGTGAGGAGAGCGAGAACCACGATAATCGCGCCGACAAAAAGCAGCGAACGTTTAAGTAATGGGTGCATTGCGGTGTGTCTCCCTGTGCGCATGCGTTATAGCAACCACCGGTTGCCTGTTGTTATGCCATGTTTCGGCAGGGGTACTTCACCTATAGCAAGCGAAACGGAAGGGTTCCAGCGAAGGGGGTAAATCAGTAACCCTATGAAATTAGTGACAACCTGAGTGAAGCCTTATGGCATAAGGGCTGTCAGTGGGCAGGCAGAATAGTCTTAAAGAAGCACGCCTTACGTGACAACGTCACATAAGACGTGCTGATTATACCTGTCGACTGAGCGCGGCGCGCACCTTGCGTACGCGCCACGAGATGCGGACGATAGAGAAGGCGGCGACGATTACCAGCAACAGGCCCAGCGCCAGCATCGCGTGGAATCCAAACTCTCTGAACAGGATCAGCCCCGCGATCCCGCCGCTGATAAAGGAGAAAAGGGTAGTTAAATGGGTTTTGAGCTGACTCTTTTGCGCGGCCGTATCTTTGGAGTAATCCCGGCGCAGCATGGCGACCATAACGGAGGCCAGCGAAATGCCCGCATCGGTCAGCGTGCCGGTGATGTGCGTGGATCTCACCCGACCGCCGGATAGTTGAGTAGAGGTAGAATTATGAATTCCCATCAACCCGCACAGGAAAATAATAATCTCCTGATTCGTGGCGAAGGAGTGAAAATACATTTCGTACAGGGATACCCCGGCCAGTAATAGCCCTTCAACAAACAGAACCTGGCTGAATACCAGCCTGACGTTATGGATAATCCCCCAGATAACAATAATCCGCGCAGCGATGGCGCCTGAGACAAACGAAAGAATAATGGCGCCAAAGAAAAGAATATCGCTGAGATCGGTGGAGGAAACTTCGCTGGATAGCTGCGAGGTATTGCCCGTCATATGCGAGGGAAAAAAACCGAACGCGCCCAGCGCAATGGCATTCAGCAGTCCCGCGGAGGTCGCCAGCCAGAGGGCAAGACGACGATCCTCCTGATGCGTTCGTTCTTTCTTTAATTTAATCAGCAAAGAATACCTCCGGTTTGAGCTTTGCCTGAATGCTCAAGCTAACAAAGCGATGTCGCTGGCTGACCAGGATATTGCTTAATTATTATATCTACGGGAGGTGAGCGAGGTTTTGTAATTAAATAAAACAACCCTGTTAATATAATGCCTTATTTCCGATGGCGCGACGTCGTAAAAGTCAACACCCCTGCACTCAGGAGTAATATGCTGCTTAAAGCGAAGGTGCTCTGCCAGCCAAAGGTATCAAACACCACGCCACCCGCCGTTGAGCCAAGCGCAATAGAGAGTTGGATCACCGCGACCATTAGCCCGCCGCCAGCCTCGGCATCTTCCGGTAACGTACGGGCTATCCACGTCCACCAGCCGGTGGGGGCCGCAGTTGCCAGCATTCCCCAGAAACCTAACAGCAGGGCCACGATCCACAGGCTGTCACCGGTGAGCATTAATACCCCTGCAATCAGCGTCATAAGCAGCGGTATGGCCATTAAGGTGAGGTAAAACGCGGCATTCAGGGCCAGCGCGACGATCAGCGTGCCGATGAAACCTGCGATACCGATAGTGAGCAGGATCAGCGATAAGGCGGAAGGACTGACGTGGGTGACGGTTTCGAGGAAGGGGCGCACATAGGTAAATAACGCAAACTGTCCCATGAAGAACAGGCCGCACGCCATCAGATCCATCGAAACCGCAGGCTGGTGGAGCAGGCGAAATAGGCTTTTACGTGGCGACGGACCCTGGTTCCCGCCCATGTTGGGCAGGCTAAAATATTGCCAGATGAACGCCACAATCGCCACGGGAACCAGGCACAGAAACGCGCCGCGCCAGCCAATGGTCGAGCCGAGATAACTGCCCAGCGGGGCGGCGACCACCGTCGCCAGCGCGTTGCCGCCGTTGAAAATTGCCAGCGCACGAGAGACCTGATGCTGAGGCACCAGCCGAATGGCGGTGGCAGCAGACATCGACCAGAAACCGCCAATGGCGATGCCGATCAACGCCCGGCCTGCCATATACATCAGAGCATTCGGGGCGAAGGCGATAATGATCCCTGACAGCGCCATCAGGACGGTCATGCCTGAAAGAAGATGTTTGCGATTCATATTCCCGGCAAGCCGGGAAAGAAAAAGGCTGGTCAGGACAGCCAGCGCACCAGAGAGGGCGATCCCCTGGCCAGCCGTCCCCTCTGTCACCCCTAAATCTCTGGCGAGGGGCGTGAGCAGACTGACGGGCATAAATTCCGAGGCAATGAGGACAAAAACGCACAGGGTCATGGCAAAAATACCGCCCCAGTGTGCACGCTCAGCATCACGGGATGAGGTTTGATTCAGTGTGGACATAGGTGTAATTCACGGCGAAGAGAAGATAAGCCCCCTGATTGCCGGGGGCTAAGAGAATTAATCCAGACTGGTTTTGAAAAACTGCCCGAACTGCGCGAACGGGATTTTCCCTGCGACGTTATCGTAGAGATCAACGTGATTCGCACCGGGAACAATCACCAGTTCTTTCTGTTTGCTGCCGACAGCTTTAAACGCATCTTCCGCAAAATAACGTGAGTGCGCGTTTTCACCGGTCACAATCAGCGTTGGGATGGTGATCTCCCCGGCATAGCTCAGCAGCGGCATATTCATAAAGGACAACGGCATGGTCGCGGTCCATGCGCCGGTGGAGTTTACGGAACGGGCATGGAAGCCGCGCGGCATACGGTAGTAATCATAGAATTCTTTCAGTACCGGATGCGGATCGGCGGGCAATGCTTCCGGCAGAATACGCCCGGCCGCCGTTACCTTACCGTTTTCATCGACATAAATATCGTGGCCGCCATGGGCGAAGGTGCCGCTTTCAGCATCTTTCCAGCGTTGCGCGTTCAGATACTGCAACACGGCCCGGCGATCGGCCGCTGAATAACGATCTTTCCCGTCGCCCACGCCGTGACCCATCGCGCGGCTCATATCGTACATTACGCTGGTGGCGGCCGCCTTCACGCGGGTATCCATGGATGCCGCGTTCAGCGCCATACCACCCCAGCCGCAGATCCCGAGAATGCCGATACGGTTACGGTCGACTTCTTTCTGTAATCCGAGGAAATCCACTGCGGCGCTAAAGTCTTCGGTGTTGATGTCAGGGGAGGCAACGTTACGCGGCTGGCCGCCGCTTTCACCCGTGTAGGATGGGTCGAAGGCCAGGGTCACGAACCCCTGTTCAGCCAGAGTCTGGGCGTAAAGACCACTGGATTGTTCTTTTACCGCACCGAACGGTCCACTGACGGCAATCGCCGCCAGCTTCTGGTCGCCGCTGTTCCTAGGAATGTACAGATCGCCGACCAGGGTGATCCCGTATCGGTTCTCGAACGTCACCTTGCGGTGGTCGACTTTATTGCTCTCGACGAAGGTCTTATCCCAGGTTGTCACCATCGAAACGGGGGCGGCAGGATTTCGTGTTTCTGCATAACTCATTGTTGTCACTCCACTTAATGATGCGCATAGCAGCAGCGCAACGGACAGTTTTTGGGTGAATGTTTGCATAAGAGGTACCGTGTGTTGTTGTAATGCGGTCATTATAGTTAGCAGAAATAGTGCTGATTAGAGGCCAAAGGCTGCTAGAATTAATATCATATTGTTATGAATTGATGAGGCATGATGGCGAAGCGGGAAAACTACAATGAGCTGTATCTGTTTATCCAGGTGGTGCGGGAGGGAAGCTTCACGGCAGCCGCGCAACGGCTCGGGCTGGCACAATCCGGGATCAGTCGATCGGTTCGCGAGCTGGAAGAGCGGCTGGGCGTTCGGCTTCTGGTGCGTACAACGCGCAAACTGTCGCTGACCCACGCCGGGGAGCAACTTTACCAGACCGCTGGTTCAGCCTTTGATGCGCTCGATACCGGGCTGACCAGACTGGCGCATTACCGCCAGACGCCATCCGGCACGGTGCGCATTAATGCCAGCCAGCACGCCATCGAAAAATGCCTGCTGCCAAAGCTCGCTATCTTCAAACAGCGTTACCCGGATATCCGTCTGGAATTGATGAATGAGAGCCGGTTCGTGGATATCATTGCCGAGCGATTCGACGCGGGCGTCCGGCTTGGGCCGGAGGTGGGACAAGGAATGATTGCCGTGCGCATCACGCCCGATATGGAGATGGCTGTGGTTGCCGCTCCGGCGCATTTTCGGCGCTATGGTTTCCCGCAGACGCCCGCCGATCTGGATGCTCATCCCTGCATTGCCTACCAGTTTGCCGACGGTAACCACTATCAATGGGAGCTTGTTCAGGACGGGAAGCATGTTACTCACCGCCCGGAGGGGCAATGGGCCTTTTCCGACAGCTACATGGAGGCCGAAGCGGCCCGGCTGGGACTCGGGCTGGCCTATGTCCCGGTTGAGCTGGTGGCTGACGATCTGGAGCGTGGCACGCTTATACGCGTCTTACAGCGCTACAGCCTGCGGATGGACGGACTGTACCTCTATTATCCACACCGCAACGTATCCCCGGCGCTGAGAGCGGTGATTGATACGCTGAAAATTTAGGGTGCCTCTTCGCTACGGTCTATACAGCCCCTACGTTTGTGATACGCTACTATTTTATATAGCGCAGCTCAACTAAGGCTCTGAAATGACAAAAATAATGCCAGAATATACGGTAGTTGACTTATCACGTTGGGCAAGAAAGGAACACTTTGAAGTATTTCAGGGCTTTGCTCAATCTACATTTAACCAAACGGTTCAGCTGGACATTACCGTGCTGCTAAAGCATATCAAAGAGGTTGGCTGGAAATTTTATCCTGCGATTATTTCCCTTATTTCTGACGTCGTAAACCGGCATCCGGAATTCCGTATGGCCATGAAGGATGATGAACTTGTAATATGGAATGAGGTTCATCCAAGCTATACCCTTTTCCATAAAGAAACGGAGACATTTTCATCGTTATGGAGTCATTACGATGGAAATATTCACCATTTTCAGCGCGTTTATGCAGAAGATGTTGCCCGCTATGGCAATATCCTTGCTTACTGGCCTAAAGAAGAGTTTCGGGAGAATATATTCTTCATATCGGATATTCCGTGGGTCAGCTTTAGCAGTTTCAACGTCAACGTCGCTAACATGCGGAATTTTTTTGCGCCCATGTTCACGTTTGGAAAATACTATAACCAGGATGGAAAGGTCTTGTTGCCTTTCGCCGTTCAGGTCCATCATTCTGTCTGTGACGGTTTCCATGTGGCCAGGCTGATCAACGAGTTACAAGAGTTGTGTGATAATTTACCGCACCATTCAGAGGCGCTCAACGTGTGATTCACGTGTTTTTAACATACGCCTGACGAGGGGAAATAATGGAACCGAATTTTACGCCAGAACAGATTGAAATGATTAACCGCATTGTTTTCGAGCAGATCGAGATCATGCATGAGAAAGTAGCTGAAATAATCGCAGATACAGAGACGGTGGCGCATCAGCGCCTGAAGGATAACGGGATCACTACGACAGATTTCTATCCTGCAAATAAAAACTTCCTGATGATGACCCTTGTACAGGATCTGATAGATAAAGTGCACGGGGGCGATAAGGACCTGGCCAAAACAATGATAACCATGGAAGCAAAAAGGCTGAATATCAGCGTAAACGTTGAGGCGGACAAATCAAGATAACAGGACGTATTTTCAGGGTTACGGTTGATGAATATAAGGTTCAGCCGACCTTAATAAAGCCGCGAGCCGTTTCCGGCCCGCGGCGGAAGGACAGGTGATTAGACGCTCTGACGATCAGGCGGCTTTGACGGCCCGGATTTTTTTGCTGCTGTCCGCATCTGATGCTGTTTTATCCGTTTCAGCATTGAGCTCGGGAAGCTTGCTGGTACGCAGGATATGCTGCACGGACTCTTTCTGCTCGGCGAGATAAAGACCAAGGTTCTCCGCCTGCGTTTCATCCATCTGCATTCCGCTTTGCAACAGCCAGTCGGTAAACGCTTCTGCCATATCGAGCAGCTTGTCGTGAGCGTCAGCCTCTTTCTTACTGGCAAATGTCATTTTTTCTTCACCTTTTCTTACGACAACAAATTTTGTTTCAACAGCCATTGTGCACCCCCGTATACTGTAATTATATACAGTATAGCAGTTGTGACGTTGTGTTGCAGCAAAAATGTGCGAGCCTGGCCTGCACAACGGGTGGACAAGCCAGGTGCTGTTATCGGTACAGCGTTTTTTCGACAATCGGGATCAGCAAAGTGGACTGCCATTCCGCCAGCGTCAGCTGGGCAAGTTTACCCAGCGCGGTGTAGAACGGATGGGCCGCGTTTTCAACGAATACGCTAAGGAAACGCGTGCTCCATGGCAGCAGATGCCAGGCAAGAAGCTGGTCGCGTTCTGTTTCGCGACCGTTCTCGGCAAGCCATGCCGCCAGCATCAGCAACGTTCCGAAATGATCTTCGGGCTCATTCTGCTGCATCTCAAAGGCGATATGGTTTTCACGCATCCACTGACGCAACGCGAGGGTCGAATCGCCAAACAGCACGGACTCGCGATCAAGCCAGACCGAGCCCCACGGGGGGGCGGGCAGGGCATACGGGCCAATAAACAGACGCTGCCAGGCGTCTTTCAACGCTTCATCCGATGGGGTCTTAAACATACTGGCGACAGGCAGCAGATTTTCCTCCGCCAGCGGCCAGTCCTGAACCCAGTCACCTGCGGTCAGGGCACTCACCAGCGGCGCGGTCTGCTCGCTGTCTGGAGCGAAATAAAACAGCGCGCCCAGTACCCGGGCGCTGAACGCGAACGATTCGCGGTGTGAGACGTCATTCATTACAACTTTCCTTACTTGCGCGCGGGTAGCCCCGCGCACCTGTGTTAACCTGCAATTGCTAACCCTGCGGTCATATGCAGACCATAAAATAGCCCACGGCCAATCAGTTCACCCAGCGCCACCAGCGCGACACCTGCAAACAGGCCGAGCGTTTTTGGCTCCTGACGACGAATCAGCGGGCAGATCCAGCAGCCTAAACCCGCCGCCAGCAACGCGATGCGCCATACCTGAAGCGAACCATAATCCGGAAGCAGGGCGTTAGCCTGCTGGATGGAACTCTGTATTGTCCCCAGCGTATTGCTTTGCAACACGACGACCGCCACGCAGACGATAAGTGCCAGTGCGCTGACTGACGCGGCAAGAGTACTTTTGAATGTCACGTTTGCAACGCGCAGCAGCAGCGCGGCCAGCAGAGGACCAGCCAGAACCATCGTCAGGAAGAAGCTCAGCGTGGTGTAACCCGTATACCAGGTCGGGACAGTCTCAATCTGATAGACCCGGGTCATCGCCCAGACAAAAACGATGCCCAGGATCTGGCTGACAACCAGCCAGATTTTGCCCAAAGCTGGGGGCATTTTACCGATAACCGACACCAGCCACCAGAAACCGCCCACGGCAAAGAAGATCGAACCCGCCGCGATCTCATTACTCAGCGCTGACGCGCCCACGCGGTTAAGCGAGTTGAAGGCACGCAGCGGGGAGCCAAGATGCAGTACCGAGGCCATAAACCCAATACCCATTACCAGCCAGAGAAAAAACAGGCTGCGCACGATGCGCATTCTGGCCTTGTCATCATTTTCCTTAAGCCAGACGAAGCCCATCACGATTAACGCGCCGGCCACGCACTGCCCGAAAACGGTGAAGATCACCAGCGGCCATTCATGCCATCCACTTCCCATCTCACACCTCCTTCGGGTTTGCCAGG
>OJTZ01000134.1_pt1 | contig 34414 bp, 30 predicted proteins | sample 1601481 | NCBI WGS metagenome assembly OJTZ01 (sample SAMN04436660, study PRJEB24849) | human gut metagenome | biome: human gut; feature: NICU; material: stool | host: Homo sapiens | place: USA: Saint Louis, MO | collected 2010-05-08
GTTTATCAAGATATAGCTATGAACAATGAGCGCCTGATTATCTTCATCAAAAAATAACTACATCACAGTCAGATTGCTATTCCCACCTCATGTTTTAAAATTTTTTTTTCGTTTTATACTTTTCGGGGGATATCAGTAGTGTGGAATATGAAAGCTACCTCATTTTTATGTGAGGGTTGAATACACAAATAAATCAGTAACTCTCAACATGCAGTTTCAATTTACATCTGCAGGCTATGGATTGACTATGGCATGTTGCCTCATCTTTAATAACCTGCATCGATATTTTTTTTCAATTTTACTTATGCTTCTGGCAACATTTTTCGAGAGTGCTCTATCTCAAACCCATCCGGAACAGGCTTAAAGGGTTTACCAGGAGAACGATAGCTACTTTGAAATTGTCGCAATGCATTTACGTCAATCTCACCAATTACACAATAATCTGTAATACCGCCTTTGACTCGCAGTACATCACGCTTCCAGCTATCTTTGAAGGGGCCTCGGATGCGGCTATCGCCATACTGGCGGTCATTGCATTGTATGATGTAAGCATGGATATCCAGCGCAGCAGATTCGACCAAGGCATTGAAAGTTTCAGTATCCTGATTCCACTCTGGCACAAACAGCGCGTCAACGTTGCCACGCAGTGCTGCGCGATAACTAATATTGGTCAGCTCACTACAAATCAACAAGGCAAAACGAAAATCACCGTGTTGAATGATGGGAGGCGTGGTCCATCTCTTTTCTGGTTTCATTTCTAGCCCTGCTAGTCGTTGTAACTCCTGCTCTTCATGCAGTGCTGGGCGTTGTTTGTCCTGACGGTAAATCATTAGTGAAGGAAAACCCAACCCGTCATGAGACAAGGAAGCCCATACCTGATTGCGCACCCTTGCTTTACTGGCATGTAAATATTCAATACCGGTGACAAGTGAAATCCCGCGACCTTGTAACTTACGGGCAATCCTAATAAACCAGTGCGCAGGGAGTGAGAGCTCCGGCAGAATTAAGTAACGACTGTTATGTGGTTGGGCTATCACACCATCAAGCAAGCGACATAATCGAGTGTAACGGTTGGCATCCTGATCGGCTGAACGCATGACCGCCGCAGTCCAGCTTGACATGGACGTTTTCCAGCTAGAGACGGCAACCCCATATTTTCCAGCAGATTGACCGTCAGGAATTTTCAATACGCCTTGTTTATCGATACAAGGTGTTTTATTACCGAGGACAAAACCGCGAACAGCGAGAACAACAGCTCGCATTTCTTGCCGAGCTGAGGCTGAATAAGCCTCATTGTTTAGAATAAAGAGTTCAGGCAGGCTGAAAGGCCGGGTGGCAAATAACAGTCCATGTGGAATGATTTTAAATTTGCACCATTCTGCTAAAACCTGATTACCTAAAACGACAATATCAGGCAGTAATTCTGATGCTTCCGCACAATGGCCTACTGTTTTCGGAGCGGGTATGCCCCGTTGAGCAATCATCTCTTTTGGTAGACCAATAAAGCGGAATGGCATGTGCGCTAAGTCTAAAGAGAATAATCTCGCCTGCTGTTCTTGGTAGCCCTTTAATGAAAAATCACGACCCAAATATTCTATGTCTAGTCCACACCGGGTGTGCCAGTTTTTTAAATTGTCATTCCAGGTTTGCTTACCTACCTTGGAAATACGCGGAGGAAATGCTGCAACGATAGCTTCAAGCACACTGCTAAAAAGCTGAGCCCTCCATTTGCCAATAATCTCTTCTTCAGAAGGGAGGTGATCATCAGGGCATGCCTTGATCGCAAGGAGGCAATTTTCTCGTACTTCATTGCAAATATGCTCGAGCGCGAAGATAAGTTTGCGCAGTTCGACAAAGTCCTCACAGGCCGTGGCCAGTCGGATCACTCGGGGTAGGTAGACCGATAAATCAAAAAATTGTGGCAGAACCATTACATGATCAATAAATGCCCGGAAAAAAGCCTGGCGATGGCCTTTCCATGTGCCCGGTTGCAGGTCACGCTCATAGGCTTCAAAGTCGCGTAATTTGATGGCAAACCCCGCTCTACGCATAGTCAGTGCATCTGCTTTACGCAAGTTATCAGCGACTTCGCCATTACTTTGAGTTGCTGCAAGCAAGTCAGTACCGACATTGCTGGAGGAGTGAGGTAACCGAGGCATAGCACGCCATTCGCTGGCTCGTTCATAAATCTGATGAGCAATAGCTTCAACTAAGGTTTTGCCGGGGTTACCCGCCAAGATAAACACTTTATTCTTCGCATTTGCAAAACGAATCTGGCTGTCATGCAGATAGTTTGGTTGAAAACTGATCTGTTTGTTTTCCTCGCCCTTCACCCAGTCTAATTTGCCGGAAGAACGGGCGAACAACCATTGCCACAGCTCTGCCATGGAACGGAAATTTGCACCATTTTCCATGACCAGCATGATGTCATCTACATACCGTCCGTAATAGATAGGTGCGACTTGCTGCTCAATAACGCGATCCAGCTCGATCAGAGCTACGTTGGCAACAACAGCTGAAGCAGGAAGACCTACAGGTAATCCTTTCTTCAACGGGGTCTCAATTGCCCATGCTTTTAACGCATTAATAAATAATCGATTAAGCTTGCTTTGTTCTGCAGTGAGTTCCAACTCTAAAATATCTTTGACGAAGGTTGGATCAAGCATAAACCCGGGATTCAGCTCGTGATAGAAAGAACTAACATCAGCAGTGAGTGCCACGATTTTTTTGCTGTCACTTAGCGCGCTTCGCATGGCGTTAATGCCATTGTCACGCCAATCACGAAAAGGTCTGAGATAAGGTTGAAAAGAACCAATTGAAAGTGCATTGATGTCTTTTCCATCTAGAGTACGGCGCAGGCGGTTACCGTAAGCACAGGTAGATAATTTGGCATCAAAAAGATGCCCGACTTTTAACATCCAAAGAGCCGAGAGAACATGAAAATCCAGACTGCATTGAGCCATTACTCGAAACTCGGCTTTGATTTTTTTTTGTTCGTTTTTATCAGTGCAAGCATATGCCCACTTTTCAGCAGGTGAGGAAAATATGAGACCGTTAGCTTGCGGTTCTCGCTGCTGTTCCCAGCAAGACATGTCTACAGATTTGGTGGCCAGAAACCAGTTGCCAGTGAACTCATTCTCTTCCACCCATGATTCGTCGTCACCTTGTATTTTTCCCTGCAGAACCGTCAGATTCGTATGTAGGGACTCTTCGTAAGACGCAATTGCTTCCAGCGAAACATGGGATGAATAGTACAGATCGACTTTTGCTTTTCGGTAGGCAAGGCCAAGCTCTTCAAGGCTAATAATCATGCCAATTCCTCTTTAAAAAATAACTACATTCTCAGCTTCTGAATGACCATTCGCCGGTCGGAAGCAGCCGCTTTAATTAACGAGAATGCAACTGTTCCAATAAAACGAATCATCCTCTTTTAGATGCCTTTAGAAATAATGATTTCTTGTATATTTGGAAAGCGAAACTCCTTTGAAAATTACAATTCGGCGTTCCAGTTTCCGAAGTATCGCTTAAGTTTTTCAATAGTGTGTCGCCATTTTGGAGTTGTAGGTTTGCAGACCGTATTTTGATTACCGAAGAATCCGACTTCGTTTACCGGCTCTTGCTCACTGCGGGTTTCCAGCCACTTCACTGGGACAAAATACTCAGACTTGTCGGGGTCATCCGCATTCAGGTGATAGAGATCGCTGTACTTAAGCACATCCATCGCCCGCTTTTCGCCGTCGTCAGTGTTGATGGTGAAGCTACTGGCAGGCTCAACGGCGCTCTGTACAATACCGACGCCGACGTAACCCGTTGCCGGAATTTTCACCCAGACGCGGTTGCCAGGCTGAAGCTGTTTTAACGTCTGACTATACCAGCTCCCGCCACCTGCGCTGATAAACCCGTAGCGGCGCGCCTCTTCCCAGACGCGACTATTTGAATCGCCAAACGAGACATAAAACTCACCGTTCCAGGGTTCCTTCGCATTAGCACTTGTAGCAGTGGCCTGTGCGGCATTGGTTTGCGTTTCGCTCGGGTCGATAAGCCAGGCGCGGCTTAAGAACTGTTCATCACCATGCTGGAATACTTTAAAGAACAAAACGTTAATCGAGATGCCATTCTTACTCAGATAGTCGACGATACGTTCGGTGGAGGGATCCAGCTCCGCCGCCACGATAATGATTTGATGTGACTGATTGAGCGACTCTTCTTCCAGTTCGGCATTAAAGCGTTGCTTAAATACCTCCCCCAGATTTCCGCCACCGGAAAATTTTTCATAAATCTGCGACAGGCGATCGGCGGTTAAATCATCCACCCAGGAGGCGTAATCCAGCGCCTGAGCAACCACTTCACGCGGCGTGCGGTCGCGCTTGAGCTCAATCAGGATCAGCGAGGCATCCGGCGCAATCGCCAGCAGGTCGATACGCCCTTTATCGAGCGTATTTTCCTGATGGCCGATGATCATCCACTGATCGGAGAGAATCGTCGGATCGTTTAAAATCATCTTCTCCAGCAGTTGCTCGCTGGCTAGTTTGCTGATGGTGAGCGGCTGGGGATGCTCCCCTATCCGCCAGATAGCATGATGAACCGGCATCTTCTGTTCCTTAGTTTAATGCTGCATCGGTGAGCGCATCCGCCAGGTGGAGCTGGGTTTGCTGGGCGGATTGCAGACGGGATTTGAGTTGGTCACATACTTTGAAAAAATCTTCAATAGTGGATATCACCTTCAATTGAATTGCTGTAGGAGGAAGAGCTATCGGAGCTGACCTCAAATTTTCTTGAGATATATTCATTTGGCTTTCAGCCATCCCAGACTTCGATGCTTCCAAATAATCAGCTGTCACCCCACGGTTAAGGCATAATGAAATATATTTTGCTGATATATCATCTGAAATTAAATGAAACCTGATGATTTTGTCCGATATCATTAACTTGGAACGTGTCTTTTCAACTAAACACGAAACACCAACTCTGTTCTTTGGTCCCGCTCTTGTTACTAAGATATCACCATCATGAACCTCATATTGAGGTCGGGGCAGTTTACTATTAGGTAAAGTTTTATTTTCCTGTTCTCTATACTCCAAACTTTGTACTGCAGTAGTTTTCAACACTCCCCAAATATCTTCATTGGGTGATGGCTCAGGAGAACAGGCGGGACTCCAACCAGCATCCATGTTTGCAATAATTTCTCCAATGCGACACCACTCCCATCCTATTGGTAACTCAAATGGTTTCTCATCATCACTCACTGGCGGCAAAGGTTTTTGCTTTTTAATTTTGCCTTCTTTCACCAGTTGCACTTTTTCCTGCTCAACACGTTTAAGCAGTTCAGATGCAGGTTCGTCGTTAGGATCTTGCGACACAAGTTTACCCATCACCGCCAGTTGTAGAATAGTTTGCTTAAGCGCATCAATACTCGCTTCGGTGGTAAACAGTGTGTCGAAATACTGGCTGATTCGCGCCCAGTTTTCGGCGAGTTCTTCGGCATTTTGGCTGTCGGTCAGCGTCGCCAGCAGGGTTTCCACCAGTTGCTGATGTGCGTCCAGACTGGTTAGAGATTGCTGTTCCAGTTGGTCGCAGAGGAACATTAGTTTCGAAAAAGTCCCTACTATTCTGGCCTGCTCTGTATTTGGTGGAAACGGTATTGGATAGTTTTCAAAGAAACTTCTTGGGACTCGTTTTTGACCGGCAGAACCAGTCATCATTGATTCCCCCATACTTAAATAATGAGGTGATTTTATATTAAGAAGAATATATTGAAGGTTTAGCTCTGAACTTATCGGACGAGCAACATGTAATTCTGTTGTACCTACTCCAACACCACCTTTTAACCCCTTAAAAATCACCGCCTTACTATTTTCAAAGCAAGGTGTTATTTTTGCTAACGCAATATCCCCGTCCGCGAAATGCGTATAGCCTTTCTTCACCTCACCCCATTTTTTTATTTCTTGGTCATGAGCACCATCAAATCGGGTAGAAATACATGGCATTGGGACAAAAGAAATTTCTTGCTCATCATCTGTTACTTCTATCTTTGGATTAATCGTGGCAATCTCACTTAAAGTGATCCACTCCCACCCCTCCGGCAGCTCAAACGGCTTTTCATCCTCGCTAATCCTAAGCAACGGCTTCTGCTTTTTAATTTTACCCTGCTTTACCAGCTCCGCTTTCTCTGCGGCAATACGCTTTAACAGCTCTGACGCTGGCTCATCATTCGGGTCCTGCGGTACCAGTTTGCCGCGCACCGCTAGTTCCAGAATCAGCTCGCGCAGTTTCTTAATACCATAGAGGTCGATTTTACCGTTACTGCCGCGCCCGGCCATGGAGCGGGTTTGCAGTGCAGAGGACCAGATATCGATGTGGTCGGTGATCAGTTTCTCAACGGCCATCAGTTCGCCCCCTTGTTGCCCGCCAGCGCGGCTCCGAGGATATCGCGCAGCTGGTTACGCAGCTCGCCGATTTCCGCCTGCTGCGTCTGGTACTGCGCCAGCAGTTCATCCGGATCGTGGCTGATGGTTTCACCCTGATACGGGTTCTTGATATCAAGGTTGAAGTTGCGGGCAATGATGTCGTCGATGCCCACTTTCCACGCCTGGTTGTTTTCTTCGCGGCTGGCAAAATCGTCAGCTTCATTCCCCCACCAGTCGATTTCCGCCTGGAACTCTTCAAACTTCATCGGTTTGGTTTTGCTGTAGTTCTTCACCCCATCCGGGTACGGGTGCTCGTAGAACCATACCTCTTTAGTTGGCTGGCCTTTGGTGAAGAACAGAATATTGGTTTTAATGCCGGTGTACGGGTTAAACACGCCGTTCGGCAACCGCACGATGGTGTGCAGGTTGCACTCTTCGGTGAGCAGTTTTTTGATTTTAGTTTTTACGCCTTCACCAAACAGCGTACCGTCCGGCAGCACCACCGCCGCGCGGCCTTTGTCAGCCAGCACTTCGATAATCAGTTGCAGGAACAGATCAGCGGTTTCACGGGTCTGCATCTCTGCTGGGAAGTTTTTCTCAATGCCGTCTTCTTCTGTGCCGCCAAACGGTGGGTTGGTAACAATTACATCGACCTGCTCATCCCAGGAAGAGAGCGGTTTATTCAGCGTGTTGTCGTGACGGATTTGCACCGGCACTTCAATGCCGTGTAAAAGCATATTGGTCGTACACAGCAGGTGCGGAAGTTGCTTCTTCTCTACGCCATATATCTGCTGTTGTAGGGTTTTATGATCTTCAGTCGTTTTGACGTAATTGTCTTTCACATGGTCGAAGGCGCAAGCGAGGAAGCCACCGGTGCCGCACGCCGGATCCATAATCGACTCACCCAGCTTCGGGTCGATGCGGTTGACCATAAAACGCGTCACAGCACGCGGGGTGTAGAACTCACCCGCATTCCCGGCGCTTTGCAGGTCGCGCAGGATCTGTTCGTAGATATCGCCAAACAGATGACGTTCCTGGCTGCTGCTGAAGTCGATTTCATTGAGCTTGTTGATCACCTGGCGCAGCAGCGTACCGTTTTTCATGTAGTTGTAGGCATCGCTGAACGCTTGTTTGACCACAAAGCCACGCGGGTTCTTATCGATCGGCGCGGTGAGGTTTTTCAACGTCGGGAACAGGTCGTCGTTCACAAATTCCAGCAACGCATCACCGGTGATGCCTTCGCTGTTCGCCGCCCAGCTACGCCATAAATAGCGCTGGGGAATCGGGAACTGGTAGTCATCCTGCTCCAGTTCCAGCTCTTCTTCCTGGGTATCAAAAATCTTCAAAAACAGCAGCCATGAAAGCTGCCCCAGACGCTGGGCATCGCCGTCCACACCGGCGTCTTTACGCATAATGTCCTGAAGGGATTTAATGACTGAGCTAATCGACATGTTTTCTTTCCATACTTAAAAAAGGATGCCACCGGTCGCAGACGCGGCCAGTGGCAATGTATTTATACGTTATCAGGCTGAGCGTGGCGGTAACTGGTAGATTTCATTTTCCAGTTCATTAACGGCTTGCTCATACGCCTTTTTGTCACCAAAGCGGGTTTTGATGATTTCTATCGGACGACCCAGCGTATCGAACGGCTTCAGTTTGAGTACCTGAACGTCCTCAATTTCCTGAACCCCTTCATCGGCGTATTTATCCAACAACGTGTTAAGTACCTGCTGTGCTGGCTCGGCGTATTTGGTGAAGTAATTGCGCTTACGCACATTGGCCACGCGTTCCTGCCGGGTTAACGGCGGCTGACCGTACACCACATGGCAGAGCAAATCAAACGGGTCGAGATCTTTACCCACCTCTTCGGCCAGCACGTCCCACAGAATCCCCAGTTGCTCCAGTTCTTCGATGATCACCTGTTTGCGTGGTGCATCCTGCCATTTGCGCACGAAGCTATCCAGTGAGGCGTATTCGCTATCTTTGAGCATCGTTTTGCGGGTGTAATCCTGGAAAGATTCAGTCACCAGTTTGCCATCAGAATCGTAATACTGAACGCGCTTAGCCAGCACTTTTACATCCACGCCATTCACATAGAATTTGCGGACTTTGTTTTCATCATCGTCATGGAACTCACCGTTGCCCGCTTGCTTGTCACGATTGACCTGATAGTCAGCGACGTCTTCTCGCGCTTCACTGGCGTCATTGTCACCGCCATCAGCGTTATTTTCCGCATCCAGTTGTTCATTGAAGTCTGAATCTTTGTCAGAAATATCACCGGGTTTTACCACCAGCACCTTTTCTGGCAGGCCATCAAAGCGTGGGTCGGCAAACAGCTCGGTCGCTTTTTTGAAATCGAGAATAGTGAACCACAGCTTGCCGTGTTTTTCGTTGATGCGCGTGCCGCGCCCAATGATCTGTTTAAACTTGGTCATCGACTGAATGTTTTGATCTAATACCACCAGCTTGCAGGTCTGCGCATCAACGCCAGTGGTCATCAATTCTGACGTTGTCGCGATAACCGGGTAGGCTTTTTTAGGATTGATAAAGTTATCCAGTTGCGCCTTGCCGATATCATCGTCGCCGGTGATTTTCATCACGTACTTTTCGTTCTTCAACACCTGCTCGGGGTTGAGCACCACCAGCGCATGGCGCATTCGATCGGCGTGATCGATGTCGTTGCAGAAAACGATGGTTTTATCCATCGGGTTGGTACGTTTCAGGTAATCGGTGATGGTCTGCGCCACCAGCATGGTGCGCTCATCAATCACCAGCGTGCGATCAAAATCTTTCAGGTTGTAAATACGGTCCTCAATCTCTTCGCCGTATTTATCCAGTTGACCTTTGACGGGCCGCCAGCCCTGGACATCAACGTCGATATCAACGCGCACGACTTTGTAAGGTGCGAGGAAACCGTCTTCAATACCCTCTTTCAGCGAATAGGTGTAAACCGGCTCACCGAAGTAATCGATATTGGAGACGTCTTCCGTTTCTTTTGGCGTTGCCGTCAGACCGACCTGAGTGGCGCTGCCGAAATACTCCAGAATCTCTCGCCAGGCTGAATCTTCAGAAGCGCTGCCACGGTGGCATTCGTCAATGACAATCAGGTCGAAGAAATCAGGCGCCACCTGTTTATAGGCTTTCTGGTGTTCTTCTGGTCCGGTAATGGCCTGGTACAGCGCCAGATGCACCTCATAAGCCGGATCGATGGTGCGCCCGGTAACTTTAGTCATCGCATTACCGAACGGCTGAAAGTCGTTACGTTTAGTTTGATCAACCAGGATGTTGCGGTCCGCCAAGAATAGAATGCGTTTTTTGTTTTTAGCTTTCCACAGCCTCCAGATTATCTGGAACGCGGTATACGTTTTGCCCGTACCCGTGGCCATGACCAGCAGAATACGGTTCTTACCTGCCGATACGGCATCCACCGTTCGGTTAATCGCCTGCATCTGATAGTAACGAGGAGCTTTCCCGCTACCGTCGTCAAAATAGTCCTGACTGATAACGGGTAACTGCTCCTGAGTGAACCCTTTCCAGGCACAGTATTTTTGCCAGAGTTGTTCGGGTGTTGGGAAGTCACTGAGGGCAATTTCGGATTCGAGCTGCTGCGGATTGGTTTTATCGTGGAAGATGAATCCATCACCGTTGGAGGCAAATACAAAGGGAACATCGAGCAGGCTTGCGTAGTCCAGTCCCTGCTGCATCCCTTTACTAATGGCGTGCTTGTTAGCCTTGGCTTCGATAACTGCTAATGGCAAGTTAGGTTTGTGGTACAGCACGATATCGGCAGACTTAACTTTGATACGTGACGCCAGTTTGCCACGGACTACAATCTTGCCATCGCGAAGTTTCACTTCCTGCCGAATCTGCGACATCACATCCCAGCCCGCATCCTTAACCGCAGGAAGGATGAATTTAGTAATGATGTCTGTTTCAGTCAGGTGCGTTTTGTTCACGCCAGCCATAGCACAACACTCCACGATATTGGGTTAGCTCTGATTTTACACAGATCTGTGCGTTACGTAATGACCTGAAATGAGGTTTTGGATATACATCGTTGTTATTGCCGCACTATGTGATGCGGCAATAACAACGATCAGATTGAAGTATTGTTATTCTTGGGGCGTCCCGTCAATGGTCGCTCGGGCACTTCGTTGCATCCGTACATTAGTAATGTGTTTTTTTGTTCAATCTTAGTCATGTATTCCAGTACATCGCGTATGTTACAAATGCTTCTCGAATCGCTGTAACGAACCGGTATATTTATATCTGCCTCATAGTTTGGCTTATGCTCACAACGATAGTAACATCCATCATCTTCCGTGATTGCACGCCAACATTCCCCGGCCTCCTCCATCCAAAAAAAGGGTTTCTGGGTTTTATTCCCATCTAGCCAGAAAGCCACATGCGCATGGAACAGGTGATCTTCGGTCCATTCAATTACCCAGAAAAAACCCACCACTGCGGGCATACTAATCATTTCGTCCATCAGATGCCGGACATCAGACTCCATCTGCCGATGGTCCGGATGGTGGTATTTAAAGGTATTTTTTTGATAGAAAAGATCCAGCCGTATTACCCTCAGACAGGAATAGCGATTAACCATCGCGTTAATATGCATATCAAGAACAGATTTTAAAAACCAGTCCGGTGTCCAGTTACGTTTTTTCATAGCGTTATCTCCTAATCGCCGATAGCAGGATCAGTTTTGAATTAATATGTGGGATAGTGTCGACGCCCTGAGGCGGGCATCGCAGTATTTCTGTTTGAGTACCACAGCATTGAGATGCGGAGGAGAAATCCAAAATAGGGAAAAACAAGCGACTGTAGATGGATTACAGGCAGCAGATGGAGCTAGCAGCGGACAGTAGTGGCTACTTGATTACAAACATAGAGTGAGTATTAATTATATTAATTAACCGAAATTAATATTCCCCTCGGCAGCCGCTTTGGAGGGGAATAATACGGACGAAAGGCATGGTCCGAAAACCCTGTTCATGCTTCCCGGCTGTATATCCCCGTCCGGCATTGAGGGCATTGCTTTCTTCCGTCATACGACAAGCCGCACATCGTGCAATACCACTGTGTGGTCGTCATAACCGGCGGGAGCTGTGTTAAAAGGTGCCGGAGTGTCTCCAGAGCAGAAGGTTTTCCACTGGCAGGTGCCAGGTAAGGACACTGCAGCAGCGCTTCCGGTTCTCCCCGGCATATGTCGTGTTCAAACCAAGGCGGTGACGTTCTGGTGGGAGGATGGAAAATCAACGGACACTGGCAGTGGTGGCAGAACCAGTTGTCATTGCCTGAATTCAGCTGACTGACAGCGACAATCTCACCCGTTTTACGCTGTGCGATATAGCATTTTGGTATCTGCATTATCCGGCCCTCACAGTGGCCGGGTGGCACGAATGTAATCGTCAGTAAGCGTTTTCAGCCCCCGATATGTCAGCTGTTTTACCGCCAGCCAGCGCTTCAGGGTGTAGGGAAGTGGAAGATGCAGCTCATACCACTCCCCCATATTCTTGCCTGTAGCCAGCTCGCACCAGCACAGTAACGTCAGCGATTCACGTATACCGGGCTGTGGGTACTGGCGGAATAACAACTGCAATTGTTCCGCCAGCCGGCTTTTCCCCAGCCGGTAACATTCGCTGAGCAGCACGCCGGGCAGAAGGGAATAATCTGTGTGTTTGGTCAGGCCAGGAATGGCAGAACAGGATCCCAGTTGGTCGGTGCGGGTGACCGGCAGCAGACACTGTGGAATGACGCATTCTGTTACGCTACCGTCCGGCATCAGGCAGGCGGTTATCGCCAGCCTGTGCCACTGCGTGATGTGCTGCTGGCATAAACCGTGGAACAGACTGACGCGGGTAAAATCATCCAGCCAGGTTTGGTAATGGTTGAGTAAGGGTGAATTGTTCATTTCTGATATTCCTTAAATGAGTAACTGACATGCAGCCGTAAGCCTCCGCAAGAAGCGGATATGAGATGACGTACTGGTTTGTTAACGAACGGGAAAGGGTTTAGCGCTGAGGGCGGGATGCATCAATACGGGCCTGCAGCCAGGCTTCGACTTCGCTTTGTAACCAGCGGGAACTTCGTCCCAGTTTGATGGGTTTTGGAAATATGCCATCCTTAATGAGTCGGTAAATCCATTTATCACTGACCCCCAGCAGGCGGGTGATGAAAGCCATATCAACGAACTGGTCTTCGGACAGGGAAGGTTTACTGGTCATGGTTTGATTCTCCGGTAGCTGAAAGGGTACTGGAGTCGGGTGATTAAACGTTGCTGCCCGCTCCGGCATAGGTACCGGTACTGCCGTAAAAAAGTGTCGTTAGCTTATTTGGGGTTTCTGGGTCTGCCCTGTCGTGCAGGGGCGGGAACCTCATTACATCCCCAAATCAGCCCCCCTTTCTTCTGGGATTCTTTCGTCAGATAGCTGGCAATACGCCTAAGGCTATTAACGTCCTCGTCGTTGCTATAATCAACGACGTTATTGATGTTGTCCTGACAGTAGTCCTTTGGTTTGCAACGTTCATATTTCCCTTCGTTGTTAGTTATCTTCTGCCACAATTCACCTGTCTGCTGAATAAACGGAAATGACTTCTGATGCTTCTGCCCTTTAAGATAAAAAATGGCATGAGCGTGGATAGCATTTGTCTTTGTCCATTCCAGCACCCAGAAAAAACCGCAGAGTTGAGGCATTTGCATTACAGCTTGGGTTAACTCCCGGAGGTCATCCTGTATCTCAAATGAGGAATTACGAATGAATCGGTTGGTGCCTCGCTGGTAATCAAAATCCATTCGAAACGCCAGTATTTGGGAGTGGCACATCAGAATCTGATTAAGATGGTGATTGATCATATTCAGGAGGAAGTCATTGGGAGTGATTTTTTTAAAGTGTGGGTAAAGTCTTTGCATTGTGTTGTTCCTTTGGTTGATTTCAAAGGAACTGCAAGAACTGTTTTTTTCTGGCACTGAGGGGCTTAATGTTGAAATCGTTTCAGGTGAATATGTGCTATCCCCTGGTGGGGGATAGTTGGTTTCAGTTGAGATCTACTTCCCTATAATACTAATTAACCTTAATTATCAATTTTCATACAAACAGTCTCTCTTTGATCGCCGACATGCCTTGCGACTGGACCCAATGAAGTACTTTTATCGAGTTCCTGAATACGTTGGTCTGGTGCTTTTCAGTAAGCACCGCTAAGTTTTTATCATGGCCCTTATTTCTTTATAGCAACTGGTGATGACGTAAAAATAATGCACTGGTTACTCCTTCTATCGGATCGGTGTTGACGACGAACAGGGGAGTGCTATCCGTACCTTGCAGATAAAATGTGACTCGCATCACAATAAAGTGAGAGGTTTATGTTACTGTTATGCGTAAAATTAAAAATGCATAACGGACCATCACCATGAGAATAACATTTAATTCAGATAGTGAACTGACAATTAATACAATTGACAGATATGCAAAAAGCTATGGAATATCAAGATCGAAAGTTATTTCTGATTTGCTTGATTCAATATCACCCGCTCTCGATTATTTAGTTTTTCAAAATAATTTAAAGCACGAAATGGAGACTAAGTTATTAAACTTGTTTGCGTATGAGCTTAAGGAGGTAGAGGAAAAAATATCTAAAGATGAAATTTTCTTTAGGCATTTTTATCAAAATATAAAAAATATTTCTTATTCCGTTATAAGCAAAGATTCAATTCGGTTTACATTGCCGGATAGAGACCGATGGCCTGAAATGAGAGAACAATTTCAAAGTAAAGTAAACAAAATGCTCGATATATACAGGCCATGTGATAGTGGTTATTATGCTTGTGTTCTGTACCCTGATTACCTGAAGAAGGGTACGTATACATCAGTTATAATTAATTTCAGTTCGTTAATTGTCGATGGCTATTGCTTCGATATCAATTCGCTGTGTTTTGTCAGAGAGGAAGATTTCTTTTATTGCGGCATTAATGATTACATGAAGAGAAATCTTAAAAACAGAAACCGGTTGCACCTCTCATGGACTCCGCTAACAAAAATTGCTGACGGGTATCTGTTTATGGCTGCAATACGTAAAGAAAACTCAAACTATGTGGTCAAACAAGAAGGAGATTTTACAGTGAACTTCCCTTACGATATATGGAAGCAATAATCCAAATATTTTCAGACAGATATTATCTCTACGAACCGTCCCCCACTCCTTCACTGGAATGGGGATTTTCTTTTCCTGTCTGAGAAAATGCTATGAATACAAGTGAAGGACAACAGTCCCTGCATAACTCGCTTTCTGGGCTGCCCCAATGGGTCTCTGAACGCATTCTGCAGCAGATAAATCAGATTACTCACTATGAGCCGGTGATAGGCATTATGGGCAAAACCGGGACAGGAAAGAGCAGTCTGTGCAATACCCTGTTTGCTGGGGATATATCACCGGTCAGTGATGTGGCAGCATGTACTCGAAAACCACTGCAGTTTCGCCTGCAGCTCGGAAAGCGCTGTATGACCATCGTGGACCTGCCCGGTGTAGGCGAAAGTGGCGTTCGCGATAACGAGTATGCTGCGCTGTACCGTCAACAGCTTCCCCGGCTCGACCTGGTGCTGTGGTTGATCAAGGCCGATGATCGGGCGCTAGCGGTGGATGAACATTTTTACCGGCAGGTGATTGGTGAAGCATATCGGAATAAGGTGTTGTTTGTTATCAGTCAGTCCGACAAGGTTGAACCCACCAGCGGTGGTGAAAAGCTGTCTAAAGAGCAGAAACAAAATATCAGCCGCAAAATCTGCCTGCTACATGAGTTGTTCCAGCCGGTAAACCCTGTCTGCGCCGTATCGGTTCGTTTGCAGTGGGGGCTGCGGATGATGGCTGAACGGATGATTCGTTGCCTGCCGCGGGAGGCCAGTAGTCCGGTGGCGGTACAGCTTAGTGCTCCACTTCGTAGCGATGTCGTTAATAAAAAAGCCCGTGACGATTTTGGTGAAACGGTCGGCTCGGTACTGGACACAGTAATTTCTATGCCCCTGATACCGGCCCCGGTTCGGACAGTCATCCAGTCTGTACGCGACATCGTAGTATCAGTCGCTCGTGCAGTCTGGAATTTCTTCTTCTGAAAATTAACCCTTCTAACCCGTAGTTTCCTGAGCCCTGCCGCAATTAAGCGACAGGGCTTTTTTGCCTTTATTTATCCATCATGAGGAGTCTGCTTATGACCCGTCTGGCTTCGCGCTTTGGCGCAGCAAATCTTATCCGTCGTGACCGTCCGTTAACCCACGAAGAGCTGTTTCGTGTAGTGCCCAGCGTTTTCAGCGAGGAGAAGCATTCGTCCCGGAGTGAACGTTATACCTGGATACCAACAATTACAGTACTGGAAAATCTCCAGCGCGAAGGCTTTCAGCCCTTCTTTGCCTGCCAGACCCGAGTGCGTGACCCAGGTCGCCGCGAGCATACAAAGCATATGCTGCGCCTGCGTCGGGAGGGGCAGATTACCGGTAAGCAGGTGCCGGAAATTATTCTGCTCAATTCTCACGATGGCTCCAGTTCATATCAGATGCTACCGGGACTATTCCGTGCGGTATGCCAGAACGGGCTTGTCTGCGGTGAGTCGTTTGGCGAGGTGCGGGTGCCGCACAAAGGAGATGTCGTGAGTCAGGTGATTGAGGGGGCGTATGAAGTGCTGGGTATTTTTGACCGTGTGGAAGAGAAGCGGGATGCCATGCAGTCGCTGATGCTGCCGCCACCAGCACAACAGGCTCTGGCACAGGCTGCACTGACGTACCGTTTCGGTGAGGACCACCAGCCGGTGACAGCACCTCAGATACTCTCCCCACGCCGCTGGCAGGATGAGAGCAATGATCTGTGGACCACATACCAGCGTATTCAGGAGAACCTGATTAAGGGCGGGCTCAGTGGTCGGAGTGCAAAAGGCGGGCGAACGCATACCCGCGCCGTGCGTGGTATCGACGGCGATGTGAAGCTCAACCGGGCTCTCTGGGTGATGGCAGAAGCGATGTTGAGTGGATTTCAGTCCTGAGCTTGTTATCAGCATGTTAGTAAAGGACACACCCTGTCCGTTTTACCTCCATTTGATTGAGTGTTTTTTCATCGTATTTCACGGAGCACCGCGTCAGACCTGCTTCCGGTGGCTGATAAAAAATAGTTCATTCCGTGTCCATACCCTGTCCGCCCCCCTCTTTAGAATCATTTCATATTCAGTCAGTTAATTATTACGGAGATTTAAGATGACACAGGCAGATCGCCGTCATGACCGGCTGGCTGTCAGGCTGTCACTGATAATCAGCCGCCTGGTTGCCGGTGAAACGCTGAACATGGCGCGGCTGGCTGCAGAGTTTGGTGTGTCAGTCCGTACCCTGCGACGGGATTTTCGCGAACGGCTGATGTACCTCGACCTTGAGTATCGACGGGGGCAATGCCGCCTGCGCAGCACCGGTGGGGGCGTACAGGGCGAGCTGGATGCGCTGACTTTTGCTCACCGGGCAGGACTGGCCGATATTTTTCCGGGGCTGGACCGGCGTCTGGCGGGCATACTGCTCACTGCAGGAGGGATGCCGTGTCTGGTATGGCAGCCGCCACAGTCTGTGTCCCCGGCCATCTCACTGGTGTTCTACCGTCTTGTCAGTGCCATTACCGCCTGCCAGCGGGTACTCCTGCTGGCCGAGGGAGAGCGCTGTGACGGGCTGGCTCCGTACCGCCTGATATCACTCGACGGCTGCTGGTACCTCACCGGTGAACTTAACGGGCATATCACCGTGCACCCTCTGGCGACCATCCATGCGGTGACAGTCCTGAACACCACTTTTACCCCGCGAAAACGTCTCATCCAGTTAACCACACAGGCGGGCTTTATCCGGGCCCTTCCGCACTTCAGCTGTATTCGCGAAGTCCTGTCTCATGGGCCCTCTGAGGAGGAGCAGGGCAATACACTGATTTAATTACCTCTGTTAAGAAGGAAAAACAATGACCTGGCATTATGAGAAAAATGGCATACGTCACGACAATGTGACCGAAGACGACATCACTGGCCTGATTAAGCGCGGTGAACTCACCGCTGCCACGCTGGTGTGGCGACAGGGCATGCCGGACTGGCAACCGGTCTCCGCTACCCCGCTGGCTTCGGCGCTGCTCCACAGCACCACACCACCAGCGCTGCCAGGGAGCCGCATTCCGGGCGGAGTGGTATGGACGCTGGCATTTGCTCCCTTCATTGGTTATGCGCTCGAGCTGTGGACGGCAGGGCTGAACGGAATGTCTTTTGACGAGGCATATGAAGCCGTCTCGGGCGGGCAGTACTGGTTTATCACGCTGCTGCTCAATATCGCTCTGGGGTATCTCGATGAACGACGTCTGCGTAAGGCCGGAGTGGATACCACCATGTTCGGCAAACTGGCCTGGCTGGTGCCGTTCTATTTGTGGCGTCGGGCGAAAACCCTCGGTCAGAAACCGGCTTACTTCTGGGTATGGCTTGTGATGCTGGCCCTGACCGTCTGGGCCTGAATCACCGCTACCTGACACTTTCTCTGTTAAGGACCAACGTAATGAAAACACTGATTAAAATACTGGGCATTACCGGCAGCCTTCTGCTTTGTACAGGGGCTCAGGCTCAGTCTTATAACCGGACGCTACCTGCGGTAGTTAATGACAATAACGGGAATATTTTCTGGTGTGATGCGCATCGTCAGGTTACCGGCAAATGTGAAGCCATGTCTGTTGACCGCCTGGGTGGAATGGTAACTGTTCGTTCAGCACCCTTTAAGGACTGCGAAGGCGGCCTGTGGGGCTGGATAACTATCATGCGCAACGATGTGTCGAAGGGATTCACCATTACTCCGGACAAGAAATTCGGTCTCACCGTAAAAGACCTGTGCCGTCCGGGCACGGTAGTGACCTTTAAGCCCAACCAGAAGAAGCCGGAATATGACGACCTGGTGGCACTTTACCAGGGCAAAGAGCTGTTTCGCTACCGGCGCTTCTGATAACACCCGATATCAACCACTCTTATTTTGCCCAACTGCGGGCTGGATTAATTCAGGACGAAGACCATGCTGAAAATACTGACATCTGCTGTACCCGCCCTCATTCTGTCACTTGCCGCATTCAGTGCCGGTGCCGCTCAGCTTCCGGCAAGCCTGATGGATAAAGACAATCCCGGCCAGGAGTACTGGTGCCAGGGAAACGACATCAACACCTCCATGTGCTCACTGACCGGTGTCAGCGACGACCATAAATTTGCCCTGATTCAGGACCTGCCGGGCCCGGCCTGTGAAGACTTAAGCTTCGGGGTTATCGACCTCGTGCGCCAGACCGGTGTCAACATTCCTTACGATGGTGGTGACTGTAAGGGCGATGTGCAGGCCGGTTTTGTGCGTGGCACGAAAGATAATGCCCTGTATGTGAAAATTGTACGGGGCAGCAAAACCCTGCGGTTGTATAAGGTGCAAACCGGTTACTGACAATCCCCCCACACATGCAAACTCCCACAGCCCCTGACGCATCTGCGTCAGGGGCTTTTGTTTTTAAGGTACACCGAATGCCTGAATCTCACATGCTGCCACCGGGACCTTTTACCCGACAGCAGGCCGAAGCGGTTACCCGCCGGTATCGCAACATCAGCATTGAAGACGACCAGGGTAGTCACTTCCGTCTGGTGGTTCGCGACCCTGAAGGCTGGATGGTCTGGCGGGCGTGGAACTTTGAACCGGATGCCGGTGAAGGTCTTAACCGCTATATCCGCAAGTCAGGCATCCTCAAAGCATCCTCCTCCTGACCACACCCATTCATCATCCCTGTATGTCCTTTATTTCCCATACGCCAGCCATCGTTGCTGGCGTTTTTATTGACGGAGAATATCCATGACGACACAAACTCAATGCGAATTGATGTCCGCTAATGAACCTCAATTTGACCTTACTGCAACACCAGTACCTGACGAGCAGCGTCTCGATTTCTGGCCGCTGTACTTTGGCGATATCCCGCAGTGGATATCGCTGGAACCCCGTATTTTCGCCTGGATGGAGCGCTTCTGTGATGAGTACAGCGGTGGTATCTGGTCCTTTTACACGCTCAGTAATGGCGGCGCGTTTATGGCCCCTGATGCTGACGGTGGTGATAAATGGCATCTGTTCAACAGCATGAACGGTAATGGTGCGCAAATGAGCGCAGAAGCCGCAGGTATTGCTATCTGCCTGATTGAATACAGCCATCACGCCTGTCGCACCGAATGCGATGCCATGACGGAGCACTATTACCGCCTGCGGGATTACGCCCTGCAGCACCCTGAATCCCACGCCATTTTTCGCATTATTGATTAAGGATATTCATGATAGAACAGTCACTTATCCCACAGGCTCCGGCACTTCCACTGACCGCACAACGTACGGTAAAACGCGCCTTAACCCTGCTTGACCGACACCTGCGCGAAACAGGCGTGGCATTTACCTCCACTCAGGCTGCCCGTGACTGGCTGAAACTGAAAATGGCGGGGCTGGAGCGCGAAGAGTTTATGGTGCTGTACCTGAATCAGCAGAACCAATTGATTGCCCATGAAACCCTGTTTGCCGGTTCCATTAGCAGCACCGAGGTACATCCCCGTGAGGTGGTCAAACGCGCCCTGTATTTCAATGCAGCAGCAGTGATACTGGCGCATAACCACCCCTCTGGCGATACCACGCCCAGCCAGGCAGATAAGACCATAACGCAGCGTTTGGTGCAGGCGCTTCAGCTCGTGGATATCCGTGTGCCTGACCACCTTATCGTCGGTGGTACGCAGATATTGTCGTTCGCTGAACACGGTCTGCTGTGAGGGATGACATGAGAATTATCAGTAAACGCCGGGCGATGACGATTTACCGTCAGCATCCGGCCTCCCGCATTTTTCGATACTGCACCGGCAGATACCAGTGCATTACACCGGTCTGGCCGTTCCTGACATTCCCGGCGTGCTGGCGGTATACGCCGAACGCCGCCAGGACCGCAACGGACCCTATGCCTGTCTGATGAGTATCACTCTGAACTGACAATAAAGGTGGTTATAAATGAGCAACATTACATGGGGCCTGCAGCGGGATACCACGCCGCGTCTGGGAGCCCGTCTGGTACAGGAGGGGAACCGGCTGCATTATCTGGCTGACCGGGCCAGTATCACCGGTAAATTCAGTGATGCCGAATGCCGAATGCCGAATGCCGGAAACTGGATGAAACGTTCCCGCACTTTATCAGCCAGATGGAATCGATGCTGACCACTGGTGAAATGAATCCCCGTCATGCCCACTGCGTCATCCTTTATCACAACGGTTTCACCTGCGAAGCCGATACCCTTGGCAGTTGCGGCTACGTATACATCGCCATTTACCCCACTCAGCGTTAATTACCTTCGCGAGAGCAAACATGAAACCTCAACCTGCAACAACTTCGCGGGCGGTAAAGCCCTGCCTGTCGCCCGTGGCAGTCTGGCAAATGTTACTGACACGCCTGCTGGAACAGCACTATGGCCTGACACTGAACGACACGCCGTTCAGTGATGAAACTGTTATTAAGGAACATATTGATGCCGGGATTACCCTGGCCGATGCAGTCAACTTCCTAGTAGATAAGTACGAACTGGTTCGTATCGATCGCAGAGGATTGAGTTGGCAGGAGCAATCATCCTATCTCCGGCTTGTCGATACTCAGCGAACCATTAAGGTTATGGAGTTGTGGCATACGTCTGCGGATATGGATAGACGCATGTCTTACTTATCTAGAAAATATCATGAAATCTTAATCAACAAAATGAATTGATTTGCTCTATCAATGTTAAATACATAGAGCAAAATATATGCTAGTGGCTTGAACCAGAAAAAGGCGCTTATTTGTACATTATTTCTCCATTTGGGTTCTGTTACTGAAATGTATGCTTTCCTGAATAAGTTCAGTTAGTTCATCTAATGGAGCAGTAATGTTGAGGCTTGCTATAAAGGATAAATTGTACAGCAGCTTTTCCCAATAACTTGAACTAGATCATACCATCTAACTAAATGTTCTTTATAAGTAATGGTAGGATTGATAGGTAGCCTGAGCGAGGGGATCGTAGTGGATAAAGCTTTCTGTACTATTGATGAAAAAGAATGGATTGCAGATGCATTTTACGCATTGCCTCTTGCCGAGATCCAACTGAAGAGACGGAGTTTGCTTTGTACTGAATGTAAGGGGGATGCATGGTTCAGACGATCAAGTTACGGAAATGACTCACCGCATTTTTGCGCCCATCACCACGAAAACTGCTCACTGGGGACTTCATATGAGGCTGTAGGGGAGGGGGATGAAAATAAAGGATTGCCTGCATCAGATGCCGGCAGCGGCATAGTACTAGATTTGGGATTAACGCAAGGCTATGACATTAATGTCAAAACAGCGGCAGATAACACTGAGACTACACCCCAGGGGCAAAAGTTCACGGGTGAAAAAACTGCTGATGGTGGGAGTTTAAAATATCCAGCTCATTTTACTTTAAAAAACCTACTTTATAAGTTAGTGCAGTCAAAAGGACTATGCTACGCCGATAAAAAGGTGGGGTTTAAAGATCAATCTTTTAACGATTTACCGGACCGTGGGGGAGAGCTGTTTGTCGAGTTTATTAATGTTGCACCATGGATGGACGGTGCTCGTAGAATATTTTGGGGATTTATTAGTGATGTTGGACAAACAAGAGATGGCAAAATTTGGTTAAATGCAGGTAATATCAAGTCCGGGTTAAGTATTTGTATTAATAGTGAAATATCAAGTGAGTTTAAAGAGCAGTTTAAGGTTAAAAATAGTCTTGATGAATTAGATGGATGTCATGCACTAATTATTGGTACTTGTACATATGCTACAACAGGTAAACCAATACTGTGGTGTGGTGATCTTAGTTATATAGTGCTGAGAAGATATAAATTAGATCAAGATTTATAACATTAGCCTGTGTAGTAAATGCTAATGAAAAGTACGCTAATTTACGAACGTAGGAGATTCTAACCGGTAGGTTACTGACCGTTCCGTGTATTCGATACACTTTGAAGTAATACAGATAAGTATACAACTGAGTATACATAATCATTACTTTGGTGATTAATCAATTAAAATTCAGATGATTAGCTTTGAAATTCGAGTCCGGCCTTCGCACCAGGTCGACAATAAGATCATCCGATGGCACTTTTTATGTGAATTTCAGTATCGGTTTAATCACGCCGTTTAACGAATGAGAGCGTTATCCATCCACCAACCGCACTAATTCGGCTGCAAATTTTTCCGGATAAAGTATTTCCCCTGTCGATTACGTTGGCATAAGAAACAATACTATACCGTTGCAATTTAGAGCTATTTTGAATGCCTGTAAACGAGAGGATTAATGTGCGACATTCGGGATACGTATTAAACTCGCAGAAATCAGGCTCATAACCACTAGCGGGCAGGTCACCAACCCTACACCCCATAATCCCGGTACAGCCAATACCCGCCAACCAGCACCACAACATTCAGTACGATGCTAATAATGAAATATGTTCTGAATGGCTGCTTCTGGGTTTTGTGGCGAAAACACTGCTGCCCGGCAATCGCGCCCGGCCATCCGCCAAGCAGGCCGAAGGCCAGCAGGGTGGATTCCGGGATCCGGCCCCAGGCTTTACGGGCGGCTAATTTGTCGATGCCGTAGATAAGCCAGGTCAGCACGTTCGCCAGCAGGAACCACATGGCGATGGAATAGGGCAGTAACACGCTGCCGACGGCGGCAAGGGCCAGCAGGAAGTAACAAAAATAACCGAGCTTCATACGATATCAACAGCGCTTAGCAGTGGCAGGGAGAGCAACTATATCTGGTTTGCTGACTGGCGGTAAGACGCCGATTGTTAATCGCGACAGGTCGACAACTTTACCTCTTGCTCCTTACCGGCAACCCATTTCCCGCGCCAGCGTCCCCGGCAAAGTCTTTAGCGTTGTGGCAATGGCCGCCGGCAGTGCCGACCACAGCGTCAAATGCGGACTGGTTCGGCGCTCAATCTCCGCCACCGTCACCTGATGGTCGCAAAAATTAGCATCGCGCGGCGTTGCCTGGTCCAGCACAAATGCCGCGTACTGGCCGCTCTGCGGACCATTATCGAGGAAAATAATCTTCCAGTAGCCGCTGGGGATCTCCACACCCGGCGCGGCGGGCAGGGTGGCGATATGCCGCTCGAACAGCGGCCCGGTAACCGCATAAACCGCCGTCACCTCCGGGCGCTCGGCCAACGCGCGCTCCGCGTCTTCCAGCCGAGCCCATGCCCCCTGATTCAGCGCCGCTTCCTGCGGAGTGATATTCGACAGATAGTTCAGCGCAGGCCAGTCCTCCACGCCGCCGAGGCTCGCCAGCGGTGCCTGATGGCCGCGATCGACCGCCAGTAAAGTGTTGGCCCGGCGATAGTCGGCGGGCGCCAGGGTATCGGCTGCGGGTAAATCGGGGTCCTGCTTCCACACTCTTGCCCGGTTGCTGGCCTCGCTGGCACGGGTGATTTTATACGCTACCCAGTTGGCCAGTTTACGACTGGGGTTATTGTTCAGCGTGTAGGCCGCGCGGAAAAGCGTCTGTTGGCTGCAGCCGGTTGGGCAGCCAACTTCGCAATTATCCACCTTTACTGTCGTGGCATGGCAGGGGGATATCGTGCTCAGGGTGGAAAGTAATAACAGCAAAAATAAACAGGGTGGAGAAGGATTCAGGTTCATCGATAGCGCTCATTAATTTAAGGCCCACCTTTTCTCCGCGTGATAAATACGCAGCCTGGGTGAGCAGGAAAATCAATGAAGCTAAAGGGGAGAACGAGGAGTGAAGGTCGATTTGCGCAGAGGATGAGATAATATGAGAGCGGGTGAGGGTTAAATGAGGTAATTGCTTGTGGGTCTAATAATAAAAAGGCCCGCCGGTGAAATACCAACGGGCCTGCCTTTACTTATTCTCCGCGCTTGCCCCGATGCCGGTACAACCACATCAGCTTATATGCCGCCGGAATGATAAACAGCGACAACAGCGGCGCGGTGATCATCCCGCCAATCATCGGCGCGGCGATACGGCTCATCACTTCTGACCCGGCGCCAGTGCCCCATAAAATCGGCAGCAGGCCGGCGATAATCACCGCCACGGTCATCGCCTTTGGCCGCACGCGCAGTACCGCGCCCTGATACAGCGCTTCATCGAGCTTATCGGCGCTGAAGGTCTGCGGGTTCTCCAGCGATGGCTCCGCCTCAATGGCGTGGCGCAGATACATCAGCATCACCACGCCAAACTCCGCCGCTACCCCGGCCAGGGCGATAAAGCCGGTACCGGTGGCCACCGACAAATGGAACCCCATCCAGTAGAGGAACCAGATCCCGCCGACGAGGGCGAACGGCACGCTGGTGATAATCAGCAGCGCCTCGCCGAAGCGGCGGAACGCCAGGTACAGCAGCACAAAGATAATCATTAGCGTCATCGGCACCATCAGCTTCAGCTTCTGATTGGCGCGCTCGAGTAGCTCAAACTGCCCGGAGTAGGAGACGCTGATACCCGGCTTCAGCTTCACCTCTTTGCTGATGGCCTGCTGCAGATCGCGCACCACCGAGACCATATCGCGGTCGCGAGCGTCGATGTAGATCCAACTGGTCGGGCGGGCGTTCTCGGTCTTCAGCATCGATGGCCCGGTAACGACTTTAACCTCGGCGACGTCGCCGAGCACGATCTGCTGCTTCAGCGGCGTGAGGATCGGCAACTGGCGGAGGATCTCCGGGCTGTCGCGATAGCTCTGCGGGTAGCGGATGTTGATCGGATATCGCTCGACGCCCTCTACCGTTTCGCCAACCATCGCGCCGCCGATGGCGGACGAGACGAACAGCTGCACATCGCCGACGGTCATGCCGTAACGGGCCGCCTTCTCACGCCGAATATCAATGTTGAGGTAGCGCCCGCCGACCAGCCGCTCGGCTAATGCTGACGTGACCCCCGGCACGGTGCGCGCCACCACTTCAATTTGTTCGGCGATGGCATCGATATCGGCCAGGTTGGTGCCGGAAACTTTAATGCCGATCGGGCTCTTGATGCCGGTGGAGAGCATGTCGATGCGGTTGCGGATCGGCGGCACCCACAGGTTCGCCAGCCCCGGCAAACGCACGGTTTTATCCAGCTCCTCGACGATCTTCTCCATGGTCATCCCCGGTCGCCACTGATCCTGCGGCTTGAGCTGAATCGTGGTCTCTACCATCTCCAGCGGCGCCGAGTCGGTGGCGGTTTCGGCCTTGCCGGTTTTGCCGAACACCCGCGCCACTTCCGGCACCGTCATGATCAGCTTATCGGTTTTCTGCAGCATATCCGCCGCCTGCGCAGCGGAGATCCCCGGCAGCGTTGACGGCATATACAGCAGATCGCCTTCGTTAATCTGCGGCAGAAACTCGCCGCCGACCCGGTTAAGCGGCCAGATAACCGTCAGGATCGACAGGAGCGCGATCAGCAGGGTAGTCTTCGGCCAGTGCAGTACCTTCAGCAGCAGCGGGTGATAAATGCGGATCAAAAAGCGGTTCAGCGGGTTGCTGTTCTCCGCCGGGATCTTGCCGCGGATCCAGAAGCCCATCAGGAGCGGGATCACCACGATCGCCAGCAGCGCCGCCCCGGCCATCGACCAGGTTTTGGTGAAGGCTAGCGGGCCGAACAGTTTGCCCTCCTGGCCTTCGAGGGTGAAAATCGGGATAAACGACAGAGTAATGATCAGCAGGCTGATAAACAGCGCCGGGCCGACCTCCACCGACGCATCGGTAATGATTTTCCAGCGGATGTCGTTGCTTAGCTTCTCTCCGGGGTGCTGATGTTCCCACTCTTCCAGCCGCTTATGGGCGTTCTCAATCATCACGATGGCGGCATCGACCATCGCCCCCACCGCAATGGCGATCCCGCCCAGCGACATGATGTTGGCGTTAAGCCCCTGGAAATGCATCATAATAAAAGCGAAGCACAGGCCGAGCGGCAGCGAGATAATCGCCACTAGCGCCGAGCGCACGTGCCACAGGAAAAGGGCGCAGACCAGCGCGACAACGATAAACTCTTCCAGCAGCTTGTAGCTGAGGTTGTCGATGGCGCGGTCGATAAGCTGGCTGCGGTCGTAAGTGGTAACCACTTCAACCCCTTCCGGCAGGCTGCTTTGCAGCGACGCCAGCTTCTCTTTGACCGCCGAGATCACCTCGCGGGCGTTCTTGCCGGAGCGCAGGATCACCACGCCGCCGGCCACTTCGCCTTCGCCGTTAAGCTCGGCGATACCGCGCCGCATCTCCGGGCCGATCTGCACCCGCGCGACGTCGCCGAGATACACCGGCACGCCGTTGTCACCGGTTTTCAGCACGATATTTTTGAAGTCGTCGAGCGTTTGCAGGTAGCCGCTGGCGCGCACCATATATTCGGCTTCCGCCAGTTCGACGGAAGAACCGCCGGCTTCCTGGTTAGACGCATCCAGCGCCGATTTCACCTCGCCGAGGCTGATGCCGTACTGGGTCAGCTTCATCGGGTCGACGACAATCTGATACTCCTTGACCACGCCGCCTACCGAAGCCACTTCCGAGACGTTAGGAATGGTTTTCAGCTCATATTTTAAGAACCAGTCCTGCAACGAGCGCAGTTCGGCGAGGTCATGTTTGCCGCTGCGGTCGACCAGCGCGTACTCGAAGACCCAGCCAACGCCGGTGGCGTCAGGGCCCATTTCGGCGCTGACCCCGGCGGGCAGTTTGCCCTGCACCTGGTTGAGATACTCCAGTACCCGCGAGCGCGCCCAGTAAGGATCGGTGCCGTCTTCAAAAATCACGTACACGTAGGAGTCGCCAAACTGCGAGAAGCCGCGCACCGTTTTGGCGCCGGGGACTGACAGCATGGTGGTGGTCAGCGGCCAGGTGACCTGGTTTTCAACGATCTGCGGCGCCTGTCCCGGGTAGCTGGTTTTGACGATTACCTGCACGTCGGAGAGGTCCGGCAGGGCGTCTACCGGGGTGTGGATGATGGTCCAGGTTCCCCAGATGCTGAGAAACAGCGCCGCCATCATCACCAGGAAGCGGTTGGCCACCGAGCGGCGGATAATCCATTCAATCATTGTTCCGTTCCTCAGTGCGAGTGGGCGGTAGGAGCCGTGACATCAGGAGCCTGCGCGCGCATGCGCTCCAGCGCGCCGGAGATATTGGCTTCCGAGTCGATCAGGAACAGGCCGCTGGCGACGACTTTTTCGCCCTCCTGCAGACCGCTGCGAATGGCCGTGACTCCATTGGATTCATGGAATGCCTGCACGATTTTCGGCACGAAGCGGCCCTCGTTATCCACGGTAATCACTCGCTGCTCGCTGCCGCTGTCGATCAACGCTTTTGATGGGATTAGCAGCATCGGCGCGCTTTCGCTGGTCAGTTTCAGATAGGCGTTCATCCCCGGCTTCAGCGCTTCATCCGGGTTGTTGACCTGCAGGCGTAGCTGCAGCGTACGGGTGGCGCTATCGACGCTGGGGAGAATGGTCCATTTGTTGATACTGAAGGTTTTTCCCGGCCAGGCGGGAACCTGAATGGTGAACTGCGAGGCGTCTTTAATTAGCCAGGCGATGGATTCCGGCACCGCCACGGTGACCCACACCGGGTCCATGCCCTGAATTTTCGCCACCACATTATCTTTGGCGATATTCATTCCTGCGCGCAGATCGAAGGCGGTAATAACGCCATCGATCGGTGCTTTGAGGGTAAAGCGGGTCTGGATTTTACGTGTGGTTTTCAGGCGGCGGACATCATCATCCGGCATTCCGGCGAGGCGTAGACGCTCGAGGATCCCCTCGACCTGCGTAGCGGTGCCCCCGGTCTCCTGCAATAAAAGATATTCGCTCTGCGCTTCCACCCAGTCCGGGATGGTCAGCTCGAGTAACGGCGTGCCTTGCTTGACTTTGTCGCCGACGGTCAGCGGAGAGACTTTATTGATAAAGCCCGCCGCCCGCGCCTGCATAATCACGTACTGGTACTCGTTATAGCTGATGTTGGCCGGGAAGGTCTGGGCGTAGCGCAGCGGCCCGCGGGTGACCGCGGCGGTTTTTACGCCGAGGTTTTGGGTCTGCGTCGGGTTGATACGTACCCCCGGCGCACCGGCGGCGGCACTCTCCTCATCAGCGTATTTCGGCACCAGGTCCATATCCATAAACGGCGATTTACCCGGTTTATCAAAGCGAGTATTCGGGTACATCGGGTCGTACCAGAACAGCACTTTACGCTGCTGCTCGGCCGCCGGAGCGCTATCCATTGTCGGCGTCAGTCGGGTATACAGCGCCGCGGTAAGCGCGCCGCCAATTACCATGCTGCCGAGGATCAGCGCCGTATTTTTCAGTGTCAGGGATGCCATGTGTCGTCCATTCAGTTATTGAGGGGGCCTACCGTCGCCGGGCCGTTATTGGGCGCGGATATCCTGTAACAGCGACAGATTGCCCTGCTGAACGAAGGTGAAGTCCACGCTGTCGCCGTCCTTCACATTGTTGAGCTGCGTTTGCGAGGTGATGGTGAAGCGCATGGTCATCGGCGGCCAGTTCACCGCCGGGATGGCCTCGTGGGCGATAGTGATTTTTTTACTATCCATATCAATGGCTTTAATGACGCCTTTGCCAGTGATGCTTTGCGTCTGCGCGCCAGCGGGCTGCTCGTGCATTGCCATACCGGCGTGCGGGTCGGCGGCCTGGGCCGCGAACACTGCGCCAGAGAACAGGGTGAACAGGGCGATTTTAGAAAGTGAATTCATAATCAAGACTCCTCGGGTTATTCCATCCAGCCGCCGCCGAGGGCGGTGAACAGGGTGATTTCATTCGCCTGACGGGAATAGTTGAGTTCCAGCAGGGTTTGTCGGGTGGTAAAAATGTCGCGCTGGGCGCTCAGGACTTCGATGTAGCTGACCGCGCCGTGACGATAGAGCGCGGTGGCGCGTTGCAGAGTGATATTCAGCGAGGCGAGATAGCGCTGCTGGGCGGCAATCTGATCGGCCAGGCTCTGGCGCAGGGCCAGCGCGTCGGCCACCTCTTTAAAGGCAGACTGAATCTTTTGTTCATAGTTGACCACCTGCTGCTGCTGGCGGATCTCCGCCAGGTCAAGGTTGGCCTGATTGCGCCCGGCGTTGAAAATCGGCAGTTCGATTTTAGGGATGAAGTTCCACATCGCGCTGCCGGCGTTAAACAGGCTGGAGAGCTCGCTGCTGCTGCCGGAGAGCGAGCTGGTCAGGGTAATCGACGGAAAGAAGGCCGCCCGCGCGGCGCCGATGTTGGCGTTGGCCGCCAGCAGGCTGTGTTCGGCCTCTAAAATATCCGGCCGCTGCAGCAGGATCTCTGAGGAGAGCGACGGCGGCAGGGTTACGCCTTTCAGGTCCACCGCGCTGCTGGCGTTATCGTCCGGCAGCCGTTGATAGCTGCCGAGCAGTAGCTGCAGGGCGTTATTGGCCTCCGCCAGCTGGCCTTGCCGTTTGGCGATATCGGCGCGGGTGCTTTCGATCATGCCGCGCGCCTGTTCCAGCGCCAGAACGGTGGTGCTGCCGGTCAGCAGCTGTTTTTCAACGAAGGCGTAAGACTGCTGATAGTTCTGCAAGGTGTCGTTCGCCACCTGCAGCTGCGCCGCCGCCAGCCGCTGGTTGAAGTAGCTTTGTGAAACGTTAGCAATCAACAGGATATGCACCGCGCGCCGCGCTTCTTCGCTGGCGAAGAAGTTCTGCCGGTCGGCCTCGCTAAGGTTTTTCAACCGGCCAAAGAAGTCGAGGTCGTAGCTGAGATTCAAGCCGGCGGCATAATCGCTGTTGGTGATGGTGTCGCCTTTGAGCTTGCCGCCATAGGTGGTGCTGCCGTCGCCGTTAAGCTGCGGGTAGCGGTCGGCGTCGGTCACCCGGTACTGGGCGCGGGCTTCCTGCACTTTCAGCGTCGCCATCCGTAGATCGCGGTTGTTGGTCAGCGCGGTGCTAATCAGGCTTTTCACCTGCGGGTCGACGAAAAAGGTGCGCCAACCGGTCTCCTGGTAGCCCGCCGTCGCGGTAACCAGTTTGTTCTGGCTGAGAGAGAACTGCTGTGGTACCGGCGCGGCGGGGCGCTGGTAGTCCGGAGCAAGTGACAAACAGCCGGTTAAGGCGAATATCACGCTGAGAGTAAGAAGCTTTATTGGGCGCATGGCGACAGACGGTTTTTAGCGATTTATCAATGGCGGATACTTTACGCAGCGGGCTCTGTTCAACGCGTGACAGGAAAATGACAAAGCTGTCATTTTCCTGATATTTCATTGCTATCCGGAGGGGCTCCTCTAAAATTGAATACCCGCACAGAGCGCGCGTGAAGGAGCCAGCCGTGAAGATTTTGATTGTCGAAGATGAGAAGAAAACCGGGGAGTATCTGACCAAAGGGCTTACCGAAGCCGGATTCGTCGTCGACCTGGCCGACAACGGCCTTAACGGTTATCACCTGGCGATGACCAGCGACTACGATCTGCTGATCCTCGATATCATGCTGCCGGACGTCAACGGCTGGGATATCGTGCGCATGCTGCGCGCCGCCAATAAAGGGATGCCGATCCTGCTGCTCACCGCGCTTGGCACTATCGAGCATCGGGTGAAGGGGCTGGAGCTGGGCGCCGACGACTATCTGGTAAAGCCCTTTGCTTTTGCGGAACTGCTGGCGCGGGTGCGCACTCTGCTGCGTCGCGGGGCGGCGGTAATAGTAGAAAGCCAGTTTCAGGCGGCCGATCTCAGCGTTGATTTGGTGAGCCGCAAGGTGACGCGTGGCGCGACTCGTATCACCCTGACCAGCAAAGAGTTTACCCTGCTGGAGTTCTTCTTGCGCCATCAGGGCGAGGTGCTACCCCGCTCGCTGATCGCGTCGCAGGTGTGGGATATGAATTTCGACAGCGACACTAACGCCATCGACGTGGCGGTGAAGCGGCTGCGCGCCAAAATCGATAACGACTTCGAGCCGAAGCTTATCCAGACCGTGCGCGGCGTCGGCTATATGCTTGAGGTGCCGGATGGCCGCTAAGCGCCCCTTTTCGTTGGCCACCCGGCTGACCTTCTTTATTAGCCTCGCCACCATCATCGCTTTCTTTGCCTTCACCTGGATCATGATCCATTCGGTGAAGGCCCACTTTGAAGAGCGCGACGTTCACGATCTCAAGCAGCTCAGCACCACGCTTGAGACGGTGCTCAACCACGCCGACTATCCGCAGGAGCGGCGGCTGGAGATCTTAAAAAACGTGATTGGCGGCTACGCTAACGTCTTTATCTGTCTGGATGATGCCGAGGGCAATATCTTATTTCAGTCGCCAGACGGCCCGGAACTCAGCCATATTATGAGTACGCCGGGTCTGGCGATGAAGTTGCGCGATGGTAATGTGATTTCATGGACCGACCCGCAGCCGCGGGAAATGGTTCATGATAATCATCAAATGGAGACCCGCTCCTGGCGGCTAATCATGTTGCCGCTGGGCAAGCAGGCAGATGGCAAACCGGCCTGGCATCTGCTGATGGCCTTATCGATCGACTTTCACCTGCACTATATTAATGAGCTCAAAGCAAAGCTGATTTCCGCGGCGTCGATAATCAGCCTGCTGATTATCGCCATCGTGCTGTTTGTGGTCTATCAGGGGCATAAGCCGATTCGCCAAATCAGCCGCCAGATCCAGAATATTACCTCGCGGGATCTCGATGTACGCCTTGACCCACAGGCGGTGCCCATCGAGCTGGAGCGGCTGGCGCTGTCGTTTAACCATATGCTGGAGCGCATAGAGGATGTCTTTACTCGCCAGTCGAACTTTTCCGCCGATATCGCTCATGAAATCCGTACGCCGATTACCAACCTGGTCACGCAAACCGAAATCGCCTTAAGCCAGAGCCGCAGCCAGCAGGAGCTGGAAGAGGTGCTCTATTCCAATCTCGAAGAGTTCTTGCGCATGTCGCGGATGGTCAGCGATATGCTGTTCCTTGCCCAGGCGGATAATAACCAGCTGATCCCTGAACAGCGGGCGCTGGATCTGGCCGAGGAAGTGAATAAGGTATTTGAGTTCTTTGAAGCGTGGGCGGAAGAGAAAGAGGTGGCGCTGCGTTTTGTCGGTAGCCACTGCCGGGTGATTGGCGACCCGCTGATGCTGCGGCGGGCAATCAGCAACCTGCTGTCGAACGCGATTCGCTATACGCCGGCCGGGCAGGCGGTGACCATTCAGTTGAGCGAAAGCGCCGAGAAGATTCGCCTGGTGGTGGAGAACCCCGGCGCGCCGATTGCCGCCGCGCATCTGCCACGCCTGTTTGATCGTTTCTATCGCGTCGACCCCTCGCGCCAGCGCAAAGGCGAGGGCAGCGGCATCGGTCTGGCGATTGTAAAATCGATTGTCAGCGCTCACCACGGCAGCGTAGCGGTGCAGTCCGATCTGCGCTCCACTCGCTTTATTATCGTGTTGCCGAAATATGCGCAATAACGGCTGAAAGCAAGCGGGCAGCGCCAGGCGGCTGCCCGCAGTATTGCCGTTCTCTTACTCTTCGAAATACCAGTAGCCCTGATTAATCAGGCGCGTCAGTTCGCTAACGAACGCCGGATTTTTCAGGCCGCTGCCGAGCTCTTCTTGACCTAACGAGGTATAGCGACATAGCGCATCGAGCGCGCCGGCATCGGTAGTGTCGAGTTGTTCGCTATGCACGAAGAAGCTGTCGCCGATATGCAGAACGCGCAGGCCGCTCAGGCGAGAAAGCTTTTCGCCGCCCAGCAGCGCATCGACCACTTCCTCTTCTTCATATGCCGGTTCCGCCGGAGCAATATCCAGTTCGTGACGCGGCGTGGTGACGAAACTGCCGAACCACTGCTTGAAGTCTTCGGGTTGGCGAATCATGTCGATCATCATGTTGCGCAGACGGTCGAGTTCATACTCTTCAACCCGGCCCGGATGGTCGCGGCAGGTGAGGTCCGGATCGCTGTAGTGTTCCCCGCCGAGGTCGTTTTCCAGCACATAGTCGGCGAAGCTGCTGATCAGGTCGCGGCCGTTTGGCCCACGGAAGCCGACGGAGTAGTTCAGTGCCGTTTCGTGGGTCACGCCGTCGTGTGGGAATCCAGGCGGAATATAGAGGATGTCGCCCGGCTCCAGATCTTCATCAATAATCGGCGGGAACGGATCAACGTGCAGCAGCGCCGGATGTGGACAGAACTGACGCATCGGCAGCTTGTCACCCACGCGCCAGCGGCGGCTGCCCATGCCCTGAATAATAAAGACGTCATACTGATCGATATGTGGGCCAACGCCGCCGCCTGGAACGGAGAAGGAGATCATCAGATCGTCTAAACGCCAGTCCGGCAGTACGCGGAATGGGCGCACCAGTTCGGCGGCAGGCATATGCCAGTGGTTTACCGCCTGGGCCAGCAAGGACCAGCCGTTTTCACCCAGCCCATCGAAATGTTCAAAAGGACCGTTACTGGCCTGCCACTTACCGTTGACCAGGCTGACCAGCCGGCTATCGACTTCCGGTTCCATGGCTAACCCGGCCAGCTCGTCTGGCGTAATGGGGTCGATGAAGTTAGGGAACGCCTTCTTTAATACGACCGGCTGCTTTTGCCAGTACTTCTCTAAGAACTCGGGCCAGTTAATGTTGAGTTGATAAGCCATAGATTATTACCAGTAGGAAGAAACGGCTCTGATTATAGAAAGGAGGGAAAGCGTGGCGCTTTGTCATGGGTCAAGAGTGATGCTTAATTCACCATTAGCGTTATGAGGGCGTCGGCAGAGCGAGAAAAATCACTTTTCCGCAAAAAACGATTTTGACTGTTACTACGCTACAAGCCGCATAAACACTGGGTTTTCGCATTTATATATCAAGAAGGATAAACGTGAAAAGTGTAATTAATGAGCGCTTGATAAGTTTTTTGTATTTTAAGGCTTGCTATATCTCAGCAGCTCCCTATAATGCGCACCCACTGACACGGCAGATGTGAATCACTTCACACAAACAGCCGGTTCGGTTGAAGAGAAAAATTCTGAAA
>OJTZ01000167.1_pt1 | contig 27567 bp, 25 predicted proteins | sample 1601481 | NCBI WGS metagenome assembly OJTZ01 (sample SAMN04436660, study PRJEB24849) | human gut metagenome | biome: human gut; feature: NICU; material: stool | host: Homo sapiens | place: USA: Saint Louis, MO | collected 2010-05-08
TCAGCGGCGACAGCTCGGACATTTTCAGCACCGCGGTATTGCCCAGCGCCAGGCAAGGCGCGGTCTTCCAGGTTGCGGTCATGAAAGGCACGTTCCACGGTGACACCAGCGCACACACCCCCACCGGCTGGATCAGCGTGTAGTTGAGCATCTTGTCGTCCACCGGATAGGTACGGCCGTTCATCTGCTGGCAGATCTCGGCAAAGAACTCAAAGTTGTGCGAAGCACGCGGGATCAGTACATTTTTGGTTTGGTGGATCGGCAGACCGGTGTCGGCGGTTTCCATCTCGGCAATCTGCGGCACGTTTTCGTCAATCAGCTCGCCCAGACGACGCATCAGGCGGGCACGCTCTTTCATTGGCGTATTGGCCCATTTCGGGAACGCAGCCTTGGCGGCAGCCACCGCCTGATCGATCTCCAACTGCCCGCCGGAAGCGACCTCTGCCAGCACCTCGCCGTTGGCCGGGTTGGTGGTAGTGAAATACTCTTTGCTGGCTACGTTTTTACCGTTAATCCAATGGTTGATGGTTTTCATCGCAGGCTTTCCTCGTAATCTTTTTCACTGATGATGTGGTTAACCAGACGGCCGATGCCCTCAATCTCCACCACCACTTCATCGCCCGGCTGCACGTCGGCCAGCCCTTTCGGCGTGCCGGTGGCGATCATGTCGCCCGGCTGCAGCGTCATAAATTCACTCAGGTAACTGATCAGGTAGGGGATATCGAAAATCATGTCGGCGGTGCTGCCGCGCTGGCGCAGCTCGCCGTTGACGTAGGTGCTGAGTGCCAGACGGTGCGGATCGGCGATATCGTCACGATCGACGATGTACGGCCCAATCGGCGTCAGAGTATCGCGGCTTTTCACCCGCAGATTCGGGCGGTAATAGTTTTCCAGATAGTCGCGAATGGCGTAGTCATTGCACAGCGTGTAGCCCGCCACGTATGCCATGGCATCTTCGCGGCTGACGTTACGCGCCGTCTTGCCGATCACCGCCACCAGCTCGGCTTCGTAGTGCATATAGTCGACGTTGGCCGGACGTACCGAAACCTGCCGATGGCCGGTCAGGGTGTTCGGCGCCTTGAGGAACACCAGCGGCTCTTCCGGGGCCTTGAATTCCAGCTCGCTGGCGTGATCGGCATAGTTCAGCCCCAGGGCAAACACCGTGCCCTGCGCCGGTGGCAACCACTCGACGTCCTGCTCTGGCAACACAGTGCCGTCCGGCAACGTCACGCGCAGTTGCTCGTCGACGCTGACATTAACAATTTGGCCATGATGGCGAATACGGGCGTGTCTCATGCGGTTTCTCCTGCCTGCACTACGCGGTTGGTCAGGGTCGGCAAACCGGCGGCACGCACCCTCACTTCATCTCCAGGTTTGATCTCCACCCGCTGGTGTGGCGTGCCGATCAGCACTGCGTCGCCCGGCTGCAGGGTAATAAAATCGCTGATGGCGGCGATCAGTTCCGGCACCGAACGCACCAAATCGGCCGTCGACCAGCGATCCTGCTCTACCCCGTTGATTTCGGTGATGATCTCCACCGCATCGGTGGTCACCAATGAACCGATCTCCCCCAACGGGCAAAAACCGTCGCGGCATTTCGCCTTGATCGCCGGACGGTAGAAGCTGCTTTCCGGCAGGCTGATGTCGTTGGCCAGCGCATAACCGGCCAGATAGTCGGCGACCCGTTCGGCCGGCACCTTACGGGCGGTGTTGCCAATCACTACCGCCAGCGTGGCGCCGCTTTGCACTTGCTCACCGGCAGGAAACGGGATCGCCCCGCCGTTGGCGAGGTGGGTATTGCGCGGTTTGATAAACCACACCGGGGTCTTCGGCGGGGTTTTATACGGCGGCTGATGAAACGCCTGATCCCAGGCGTCTATCTGGCTGCGGTGATTCAACGCGACGGAAAATACGGTGCCTTTCATGCAAACTCCTTTCAATGACACAACAGGGCAATTCGGCATTCATTAATATGTTAATGAATACTTTTATACGCTGTTCAGCTTTTACGCAACGCCGGTGGATTGATTTGTGATCGTGATAACAAAATATTCACAACCCATGAACATTGGCGTGATTATTCAACGAATTAATCATTTTTAGGTGATTTTTACCGCTGCGGATGCGTTTTCGCTTTATCCATCTGGGTAAACTTGGCTACTATTAAGTTATTAATAAAATCAGGATTTACCGATGGGGGTATTGCAGTGTCCGCACGGCCACCTGCTGAGCCACAACGGTAAATGCCAGAATAACGAACACCTTTATAGCCAAGGCCAAATCTATGCATGAGTCCTTAACCATTGCCCTGCTGCAAGCGCGTGAAACCGCCATGGGCTTTTTTCGCCCGATCCTGAAAAGCCATAACCTGACCGAACAGCAATGGCGCATCATTCGCGTTTTGGCCAACAGCCGTTCGATCGAATTCCACGAATTGGCAGCAGAAACCTGCATCCTGCGCCCCAGCCTGACCGGCATTTTGTCGCGCATGGAACGCGATAAGCTGATTTTCCGCCTGAAACCGGTTAACGATCAGCGCAAGCTGTACGTGTCTCTCACCCAGCAGGGTCAGGAGCTGTATGAAGTGGCGCGCCACCAGGTAGAACAGGGGTACGCTGAAATCGAAGCCGCATTTTCACAGCAGAAAATGGACCAGTTGATGACCTTACTGGACGAGCTGATCACCCTGGGGGATAAACTGCCCGCCAACGTGACCGCTCATCCCACAAAGAAATGATCCTTCCGATTATCATCCTCTGATTAATCGGCGTTGCAGCCAGGCTGCAACGTCAAGAAAGAACAGGATGAGCCTCGGGGAGTAATGCGCCGCCGTCCACCACCAGCGTTTGGCCGGTCATATAGGCGGCCGCCGGTGAGGCGAGAAACACCATCGCCGCCGCGATGTCTTCCGGCTCCCCCAATCGCCCGAGCGGCACTGCGGCCGCAATCGCCTGATTGACCGCCGCGCCCCCCAGATTGGCCATCGCCGGCGTGCGGATCATTCCCGGCTCCACACCGTTGACCCTGACGCCAGCCGCCGCCAGTTCCAGCGCCGCCGCGCGAATAAACCCGTTTACTCCAGCCTTTGAAGCGGCGTAGTGCGCCAACCCCGGATAGGCGACCCGTGGCCCGGTCACCGACGACGTCACCAAAATGCATCCCCCGCCCTGACGTTGCATCCAGGGTAAAGCTGCCTGCGCCAGAAAGAACGGCGCCATCAGATTAACGCTCAGCGTGCGTTGCAATAACACGGCGTCAATCTCGGCAAAGGGCGTCAGCGGGAAGTAAGCCGCGTTATGGATCACCACGTCCAGCCGCTGATGCTGCTGCCCAACCGCTGCAACCAGTTCGGCAATCTGCCCCGGATCGGCCAGATCGCAGGCCATCGCCTGGACCTGCCCGCCCTGCTGTTGCAGCGTCTCGGCGGCATCCTGCGCTTTTTGCAGCTGCAGATCCGCCATCACCACCGTCGCGCCCAACTGAGCAAAGGCACTGACGATCGCCAGCCCGATGCCCTGCGCACCGCCCGTCACCAGCACCACCTGCCCCTTGAACGCATCAGCCGCATAGGTTGCATTCATCGGCCTATCCCCGTGGATGGTGGGTGGTGTTCAGCACCTGCGCATGGGCGCCTACCGCAAAATTGCTCAGCGCGCTGAAATCACTGCCCTGATAGCCGAGGATCTTGCCGTCGGTGCGCATGCTTTGCAGATCGATCATGACCACGCCCAGCGTCGGCACAATCTTCTCTCGCCAGACAAACAGGTACAGCTGTTCGGCCACCTTCACGTAGTGGCAGCGATCGACATCCGCCAGCCCTTTCTCCACGCCGTCCAGGCACTGCCAGGCGTAGAAATTGTCGTTCAGATAAATGTGTTCGTAACGCTCGGTCGGGCTGTAGGTATACATGTTACGCATGCCAATCAGCTCGTCGGTGAACTCTGGCGGCGCAACATCAGCGTTATCCAGCGTGCCAAAGTGGAATTCAACGTTGACCGCCGTCAGCGGCAACCCTTGCTCAACCCGGCTGAAGGCGTCCAGACGGGCTTGTTCCTCATCCGGCAACTGGCCATACACCGCCGTGAAATTACCCTGGTTGCGATCGCACACCAGCGTAATGCTGGCGTTCTCCTGTGCGGGATCGAGAAAATCGATAAACAGAATGCCGGGGCGAATGCTGGTGGCGCGATAAGCGATGCCCCTGTACTCCCCCCAACTCAGCGTCTGCTCATCGACAAAGTGACAACTCAGCATTTCACCGTCGGCAAAACGTAATGTCAGCGTGTTACCGCTCAACCCATGCTGCTGTTCCAGCGTATTGCCGTGCGGCGCAAAGCCTTCCGCCAGTGCGCCAACCTGAATAAATACCGCTTCTGTACTCATTTGATGCTCCTTAAAGGGAAGTAAAAGCCAATGTCGGTACGTCGACAATGGTGGAGCCGCCGTCGGCCACCAGCGCCGCACCGGTAATGATCGACGCGTCCTCCGAACAGAGAAAACGGCAGATAGCGGCGATCTCTTCGGCGCTGGCCGGGCGACGCAGCGGCACGTCGCGGCATACCCGTTGGTAAGCCTGCTCCAGCGTAAGGTGGTACTCAGCCATCAGCGGCTGCATCTCTTCATCCGCCATCGGCGTAGTGACCCAACCGGGACACACCGCGTTGGCACGCACGCCCAGCGGGCCGTAGTCACGAGCGATGGAACGCATCAGCCCAATCAGCGCATGTTTGGCGGTCACGTAGCCGCACACCTCCGGCCCGGCGGCCAGCGAAGCGATAGAGGCGACAAACAGCAGGTTGCCGCCGGTTTTCACCAGCTCAGGCAGGCAGGCGCGGGCGCTGGCAAAAGCACTGTTGAGGTTGCTGTCCAGCGCCTGACGCCACTGGTCATCGTTCATTTCGGTAATGCGCCCCAGCCCCATCCCGCCGGCGCTGCAGATCAGGCAATCAATGCGCCCGGCCTGCTGCAAAATGGCCGGCATCAGCTGGCTTTGCCAGCATTCACCGCTGGCCGCATCCCCCACCAATGCCTGCGCGCCAATGTCGTCCGCCAGCGCCATCAGAGGTTCACGGCGGCGGCCGATGATAAAGACCCGATCGCCCCTGCTCGCCAGCAGCCTGGCGCACGCAGCCCCCACGCCGGTGCCGCCGCCGGTAATCACCACCACTCTACTCATCCAGTTTCTCCATCAATTGGCCGATCATCAGCAGGCTGCTCAGCAGCAAGCGCCGCTGCTCCGGTTCCAGCCGCAGATAGCGGCGACCGGCAGGCAAACGGCTGACCACTTCCGAAGCGGCAAAATGTTCGATCTCCAGCCGCCAATGACCGGCCGCGACCGTCAGTTGGATACGCCGAAAATCCAGCTGCTCCAGCGTTTCGGCAATCTGCGGATAGCGCCGCAGAGCGGCAATCATTCGCTGCGCTACGGCATCATCCCGGGTCGCGCGATAAACCACGCCGCGTCGCCGCAACCAACCGCCGGCGTTAATGCGTAGCGTCAGCGGCTCCTTCTGCGAGCACGCCCCCTGCAAGCAGAAACGCTGACTAACGATATGCGCCATAAACAGCGCGCTGACCCGTTCGTTAATGTCGATAACCATCCCCTGCGGCAGGGTCAGGCGCAGCAGGCAGGGCGAAAGGCGCTCGCAGGCATAGGGCTGCAGATTGTTCGCCAGCCGGCTGAGGGTGACGCCCGGCTGGTAGCCCGCCGGGGAGCGCTGCCAGTAGCGATTAAGTGAGGGAAGTAAGCCGATCAAACTGCGCCTCCTCGCTTTCCGCTTTGGCAAAGGCCGTTTCCAGTACCTGTTCGACCGGCACCGGTTTAAACGGATTGACCTTTTGCACGCACAGGGTCCAGAACAGCGCATAGGCAGCAGTCAGGCCAATCATGATGCTGAACGGGATATAGACGGCACGCGGATCCATGCCCGGCGGGGTGATATAGATAATCGCCAGCACGATGCCCACGCTGGAGACAATTTGCGGCAGCGGGAACCAGGGAGATTTGTAAGCGCGTGGCAGATCCGGGCGGCGAATACGCAGGATCACCACCGAGCAGGTGACCAGCAGGTAGGCCACGCCCCAGGCGCACACCGCCGCCAGCACCAGCGGAATAATGCGGTCGAGATTGCCCTGAATGGCAAAGGCATGCACGCAGGGGATCAATACCGCGACCAGAATACCCACCACCGGGGTTTTAAAACGGGGGTGCAGATAGGCGAAGATACGTGGCAATGCCCCGTCCAGCGCCATGCCGTAAAGAATACGCGGCACCGCCGCCATCAGCGTGTTGATGGTCGCCGCCCCGGCCAGCAGCAGCCCGATACCCAACCAGTATTTGCCGAACTCGCCCATCACCTGACCGGCAAAAGCCGGGATCGCCATCGGCGTATCCAGCAGATGAACGCCGTTGGCGGCATCCACCACCACGTTTTCCACCTGATGGCTGAGCGCCGCGCCGTACAACGCCATGCACACCGCCACGCCACACAGCCCCAGCGACATCGCCCGTGGGATAACACTGGCGGAGCGTTTGATCTCCGGCGCCATCGGCGTGACCAGCTCACAACCGACGAACATAAACATCGCCATACCGATCAGGCTGAATACCGCAAAGGGATCGCTCAGGCTCAGCGTGCTGCCGAACCAGCCTTCCAGCGGTACTGCATGCGGCGAAAGCAGCCCGGTAATGCCAAATATCACCAGGGTGCTCCACATGGCGAAGGTCAGCACGATCTCCGCTTTACCGAAGGCCTCGATGCCGAAGGCGTTGAGTGCACCGAACACGATGACCAACCCCACCCCCACCATCCAGGAGGCATTGTGGGTTTCCATCAGGGTATTAAGGTGCTCAAAATTCACCAGCGCCATAATGCCGGAGAGAATGGTTTCGGCGGTCCCGGCAAAGATATGCACAATCAGGTAGGCCGACAGCGCGCCGGTAATGGCAAAAAAGCGTCCCATACCACAGGCGATATAGTCATAGACCGATCCGGAGGTCGGCAAGATCGCCGCCGCTTCCGAGAAGGTGGTGAGCTGGGCCTGCATCATGATAAAGGCGATCAGCATCGCCAGCGCGAAGGTATCGCCGCCGATGCCGAAACCGCTGGTCACGGTGAGGATCACCGGGCTGGCCATAATCACCCCGACCGAGCTGGCCAGCGTGGTGGGGAATCCGACCTTGCCCCGCTCAAGATGGGCATGAAGCCGCGACGACAGGTTCATGGTTATGTCCTCTTATAGTTTTATCGTTTGGCCCTGATGGTGCTTTTGCAGGTGTTTCGTCGCCAGTGGCGGCAATATCACTATAGAGAGGAAAAGAAAATGCTGACTATCGTCCTTAAGGACGAGGCCAAACCATAGCTTTTTCGTCTTACCTTTGGTGCCCAATCAACCGTTATGGTTTTCGTTGGCCGGAAAAGGTTTTCACAGGGAGAACAAACGGGATTAAGGCTGTCTATCGTTCTTAAGAACGAGCCGTGGGGAGCGGCATCAGCGGCGAGACTGGCCGGTGATATCGCAGGGGGTCACCACGCCGAGGAGGAAATTGCTGTAAATTCAGCAGGAAGGCCATAGGTCATTCGTTAATATATTAATAAAATATCGACGCTCGTGCGGCACTGTCGCTGCCGAGGCTTCTTCGTTGCCTTGTTATTTATGTGTTTTATTGCAATCAGGCTCACGTTGTTAATATGTATTTATTGTGTTGCACAATTGCTATCACTATGCTTGTATCGTTCACATATTGACCGAATATTCCAGACCGAACGATAAAGGGAGGAAATGAATCATGCACATTGCATCGTCCGATGCCTTTATCAACAGCTGTTTGACCACCATTGCGCACCTGATCCCGGTGTCCGCAGGGGTGTTTTATTTGGTTAACCAGGACCTGCGGCCAGACCACTATATTTTGCACGGCATCTCCGATAAAACCCACCAGCAGTACTTGAACCATTTCCAGCAGATCGATCCGCTCAAGCCTGCCAACTTTCACCAGCAGGACATCAATATGGTCGGCATGAGCCCGGCGGCAATCGCCAATAACCGCCATTACTATCATGATTTTATGCTGCCCAATGATATGCGCGACATGACGGAGATCTTTATTCGGCAGCGTAAACGCATCGTTGCCGGGGTGTCCTTGATCCGCGATACGCCGTTTACCGAACTGGAACGCGGTCGCCTGCGGGCGGTGATGCCGCTGATCGAACTGGCGACCCGCGACCTGTTGCCCGACGGGGAAGCCCGCCTGCTCACCGCCAAAGAGCAGGAGATCGTCAATATGGTGCGTGAAGGCGCCAGTAATAAACGCATAGCGTTGAAGCTGGGTATTTCGCTTTCAACGGTAAAAACCCATATGCGCAATATTTTTGCCAAAACTGAAGTGGTCAACCGTACCGAGTTGGTGGCCAGCAGCTTTATTGCCCACGGTTAATAAATAGAGCCATAACATCGGCTTATAGTGGAGAAAATAAGTTCGTTAATTATTCGCCATTCATGGCGCGGTTTCCGCCTGCCCAGAATACGGCAACGCGGTTATATCTGACTCAGGCTTAACCTGCGGGGATAATTATTATGTCCAGTGATTCCGTTTCTGTACCCGCTGCCGGGGCGGCTCTCCCCTGCCCGCCGCGGCTGCTGACCGCCATCATCATCTTTGCCGCCATTGCACCGGGCATCCTGATGACCGCCCCGGCGGTTGCCGCACAGCTGGCCAGCCAATGGTCGCTCACCCCCGCGCAAATCGGCCATCTGTTTTCCACCGAGCTGGGGGCCATGAGCCTCGCCACCCTGCCCGCCTGGTGGTGGATCAGCCGCGTTAACTGGCGCCGGGTGGCAACCCTGGCTGCGGGGGTGTTTATCGTCGGCAATTTGGCGTCGGCACTGGTCAGTGATTTTCACCTGTTACTGGGGCTGCGTTTCATCGCCTCTTTGGCGGGCGGCACGCTGATGATCCTGTGTATCACCTGTGCCGGTGGCACCGCCAACCCCAGCCGGGTTTACGCCTTGTGGGTGCTGGGCCAGCTGGTGCTGGGCGCCGTTGGGCTGCTGGTGCTGCCCTTGCTGTTCGCCCATTTTGGCCTGATGGCGGTATACCTGATCCTGGCGGCCATCATGCTGTGCTGCTTGCCGCTGCTTTCCGCCTTTCCCAGCGGCTTTCACCCTGCGCAATCCACCGCCCATACCACGGCAACGCCATGGCTGCGTAAAGTCTTCGCCGTCCTGGCGGTACTGACCTTTTATATCAGCCTGAGCGCAGTCTGGACCTTTATCGGCAGTATCGCCCACGCGGCCGGCCTTTCGCCGGTCAGCAGCGGCCAGGTGCTGGCGGCCGCCACGCTGTTTGGCATCGTCGGCGCCGGCGGTGCGGCGTTCATCAGCGCCAGGCGAGGCGGCAATGGACTGATCTGGCTAAGTTACGGCTTGTTGCTCGCCGGCATTGCGCTGCTGTTCCACACGCCGCAGCTGCTGCGCTTTGCGCTGGCGGCGGTGCTGTTCAAGTTTACCTGGACCTTTGTGCTGCCGTTTATCCTGGCCCGCGTCGCCGGGCTGGATAACAACGGCAAGCTGATGAACAACATCAATCTGGTGATTGGCGGCGGCATGGCGATCGGCCCAACGCTGGCCGGTTATTGGATTGAGTCTTCAGGCGGTTTCGACAGGCTGCTGGTCGGGGCGCTGGGCAGTGCGCTGCTGTCGCTGCTGCTGATTTCGCTGGCTTCACCGCGCGTTTAACGCGCCATTTAACAGGAGTAATAAGGTGAAAAGAAAAACCGGTTTCTTGTTTGATGAACGCTGTTTCTGGCACAGCACCGGCCTGCATGCCACCACGCTGCCGGTCGGCGGCTGGGTGCAACCGCCTTCAGGGGCGGGCCATGCCGAATCGCCGGAAACCAAACGGCGGATGAAAAACCTGATGGACGTGTCCGGCCTGTCGCGACAGCTCCAGCTGCTAAGTGCCGACATGGCGACGGAAGAAGACCTGTTACGCATTCATCCGACCGACTATCTGCAACGTTTCAAACAGCTAAGTGATAACGGCGGCGGCATGCTGGGTGAGGAAGCACCTTTGGGGCCGGGCAGCTACGAGATAGCCAAACTGTCCGCCGGGCTGGCCTGCGCGGCGGTCGAAGCGGTGCTGCAGGGCCACCTGGATAACGCCTATGCGTTGTCGCGCCCACCGGGCCACCATTGCCTGCCGGATCAATCGATGGGGTTCTGCTTTCTGGCCAATATCCCGATCGCCATCGAGCGTGCCAGGGCCAAATACGGTTTGGGCAAAGTGGCGGTGCTCGATTGGGACGTGCATCACGGCAATGGTACGCAGCATATCTATTGGCAACGTGACGACGTACTGACGATGTCGCTGCATCAGGACGGCTGCTTCCCAGCGGGCTACTCCGGTGAACAGGACCGCGGTGCCGGGGCGGGAGAAGGCTTTAACATCAATGTTCCGCTGCTGGCGGGCGCCGGTGACGACGGCTATCTGTATGCCATGCGACAGATAGTGATCCCGGCACTCGAGCGCTTCAAACCCGAGCTGATCATTGTTGCCTGCGGCTACGATGCCAATGCCCTCGACCCGCTGGCGCGCATGCAGTTGCACAGCGACAGTTTCCGCAGCATGACGGCCCTGGTGCAGGACGCCGCCGACCGCCTGTGCGATGGAAAGCTGGTGATGGTGCATGAGGGCGGTTATGCCGAGTCCTACGTGCCCTTCTGCGGGCTGGCGGTGATGGAGCAGCTTAGCGGTATTCGCACCGAGGTCGAAGATCCGCTGTTGGCATTCATCCGCCAACAGCAGCCGCGAGACGCCTTCAATCTGTTCCAACGCCAGGCTATCGATGCGCTGGCACAGCACTTCATTCGCTAAATATCCTGGGGCACCGCACGCAGTGCCCCTACCCATTCTCCGCTTTGCCGCTACGCTGAATATGACCTTTCCGATGAGAAAATACGATGTCTGAACAGAAGATCAGCTTTATCAAAGGTGGGCATGGCGATATTGCCGTGCATGACTGGGGCCATGACCGACCGCGTTTTCTGGCGCTGCTGGTGCACGGTTACGGCGAGCATCTCGGCCGTTATCAGTACGTCGCACGTACGCTGGAAGCGCAGGGTGCGCGGGTGTTCGGCCCCGATCATCTCGGCCATGGGCTTTCGCAGGGCGAACGCGTATTGATTGAAGATTATGACGCCGTGGTCGACGACGTTCGACGCGTAACGGAGCATTTTCAGCGGCTGCATCCTGGCGTCCCCCTGGTGGTTATCGGCCATTCCATGGGCGGGATGATTGCCACCCGCTACGTTCAACGTTATGGCGATGACGTGCGTGCGCTGGTGCTTTCCGGCCCCTTGATTGGCGAAAGAACCCTGATTTCGGATTTGCTTACTCTGCCAGAGATCCCAGACACGCCGCTCGATACTGCCACCCTGTCGCGTGATCCGTCGGTAGGGGAAGCCTATCAGGCCGACCCGCTGGTGTGGCACGGGCCGTTCAAACGCCCGACGCTGCGGGCGATACAGCAGATCCTGGCAAAAATCAACGCCGGCCCGGGCTTCGGCACGCTGCCTACGCTGTGGATACATGGTGATGACGACAGGCTGGTGTTAATGGCGGAATCGCAAACCGCGATCGATCTGCTCAAGGGCAGCGATTTCGAAGCGATGGTCAATCCAGGCGGGCGACACGAGAGTTTTAACGAAACCAACAAGGATCAGATATTAAGGCGGATCACCGACTTTATCGAACGGGTGCTGGGATAGCTGAATGCCCCTCTCCCGGCGGAGAGGGGCCAGTTCACGATCAGCCTTCAACGATCGCCAGGTAATGTTTTACAAAACGATCCGAGGTGATCTCCCAGCGTACCGGGGTGCCTTTTTCGACAAACCACGAATCCCCGGCCTGATACTGCACGGATTTACCGGTCTTTTCGTCGGTCAGCGTCGCGCTACCCTCCCACACCGTGGCGTGTTCGGAGAACGGATACTCCATTACAAAGGTGCCGCGCGTGCAGCTGAAAACACCGCAGTTCAGGTTATCGGTCGGCTCACCGAAAAGGCTCGCCACCCCGACGTTTGGCTCACCGGCGATCACCGTGGCGCCCAGGTTGCTGACGCTGCCAATGTCCAACAGTTCAGGCAGCGGTTGCTTAAGCAGTAATGGTTTCATGTTTCTCTCCTGTGATAAAAATTAGCGACGACCTTTCCAGTAGCCGGACGTCTGGTGCCAAACCTTGCCGGCGGTGGTCATTACCCGTCGCAGCTTGTCTTTACCGAAGATATTGACGTGCGGAATCGAACTCATCAGATCGTAACGATCCGATCCTTCGCTCATGCCCTCTGCCAACACTTTGCAAACGATATGACTCGGCGTTACGCCAAAGCCGGAATAGCCCTGCACATAAAACACGTTGTCATGCTGCGGCAAGGTGCCGATCTGCGGGAACAGGTTGGCGCTGCAACACAGCGGTCCGCCCCAGGCCAGGTCGATCTTCACGTCATGCAGGTACGGGAACACTTTCAGCATCAGGTTGCGGTTCCAGGCCTTAAGATCCGACGGAATGTATTCGATCAAGCGGGTGGCGCTGCCAAACAGCAGCCGGTTTTCATTGGTCACCCGGTAATAATCGATCACCGGGCGGATATCGCTGTAGGCACCGCGGATCGGGCTGATCTGGCGGATCAGTTCTTCAGGCAAGGGTTCGGTCGCCAGTTGGAACGCGTAGGTATTGATGGTTTTGTTGTAGATGAACGGCTCCATGCCGTTGAGGAAACCGTTGCACGCCCACAGCATCTTGTTGGCACGTACTGAGCCCATGGCGGTGCGCACTTTGATGCGCGAACCGTATTCCACGCCCAGCACGCTGCTGTTTTCGAAGATTTTCACGCCGTAGCCGCTGAGCGCCTTCGCCTCGCCCAACAGCAGGTTGAGCGAATGCACGTGGCCGCCGCCCATGTGTTTCAATGCGCAGGTATAGGCATCTGACCCCACGACCTGTTTCACCTCTGCGCCGGTGTAGAGTTCAATCTCTTCATTCGGCGATACCGCCTTGAATTCCTTCAGCCAGCTGCGCAGGGTTTTCTCCTGGCGTGCATTGCTGCCGAGGTAGCCGTAGCCAAAACAGAAATCGGCATCAATCGCGTACTTCTTGATGCGCTCGCGAATAATCCCGGCGCCGAGGTTGCTGATTTTGAAGATGGTTTCCAGCCCGGAGGGACCGACGTGGCGTTTGATTTTTTCCAGATCGTGACCGATACCGGCCATCACCTGCCCGCCATTGCGGCCGGTGCCGCCGTAGCCCAGGTAGCGCCCTTCGAGTATGGCGATATTGGTGATGCCGCGCTCAGCCAACTCCAGGGCGGTATTGATGCCGGAGAAACCACCGCCGATGATCACCACGTCAACGTCCAGATCTTCTTCCAGCGTCGGAAAGCGCAGATCGTATTTTTTGGTTGCCGCGTAGTAGGTTAACGATTCGATATTATTGTTCACTGTCGCACTCCCGAAGACCCTATGCCATAACATCGGATTATCAGGAGGTGGGCGCGACGTCGCCATGTCCCTTTAGGGACATTCGCAACAAATAATTAACACTCAGGCGCTGCGGCGCAGCGGGGTGGCCAACAGCAGATTGAACAGTTCGGCCTGCGAACCGATCGCCAGCTTGCTGTAGATGTTCTTGCGGTGGTTTTTCACCGTTCCCAGGCTGATGAACAGCCGATCGGCGATTTGCTGCGAGCCGCAGCCGTCCAGGATCAGATCCACTATTTCGCGCTCGCGCGGCGTCAACAGATAACGTGCCTGCACCGCATGATCCGTCACCCTTTCTGGCTCTGCCGAGGCGACGACCACTTCGCCATGCAGCCGCGCGACGCTCTTGAGCAGCGTCAGCGCATCACGCAACTCAGCCAACTGCGGATAACGCACGCCCACCGACTGGCGCGCCGAGCCGAAAAACACCCCCAACCCGCGTTCCGGCGTCAGGGGCAGCAGCACGCCGGCTTCATCATGCCAGCCGGTCTTGCGGTAAAAGTTACGGTAATAATCAGTATGGTAGAAGCCGCAGGGAGCCAACTGGCGCAGGGTAAGCACCTCGCCGCCGCCGCCATCATTCAGCGCCTGGTAAAACGGATCCTGCAGGTAAGCGCCCTGTTGATAGAGCTGATTGACCGCGTCACTGTTTTCTCGCTCGGTTTTGATCAGGCAACGTGGCGCCTGGCCGCGTTCAAACGCGTAAACAATGGCGCTATCAAAGGCGAAGAACCCTTCCAGCCAGGCCAACAGGTTGGGATAGAAACCTTGGGTTGCGACTGCGTCTATCACTGCGGATAACCGTTCCACCTGAATATTCATCTTCGCCCCGCCATCATTAATAAATTAACAATCACTTTATTCCGGCTACGCCGTGGCCTGTTTGTTATAGAAAACACTCAATAGCGCCAAATGCAACAGCAGAATCGTTTACATGTTAAACAAATCACACCTTCGCCAGATTATTGCGGCGTGGCCGAACGAGGCTGGATTAATATATTAACGGAATCCCTTTCAGGCAGCGAAAAGCAGTGGTTCAGCCGCAGAGGCTGGCTTATGCTGTGGTTTTCGCGTGCCAAGGAGAGAACATGACTACCAGCCTGACCATTGCCAACCGCCAGACCTGGTTCGGCCACGGCAGCATCAGCCAACTGATCCCGTTACTGACCGCCGAGCCACAGCCGACGCTGCTGTTTAGCTGCCGATCATTCCTCAATGGCACGGTGTATTCCTCACTGGCAGACGCATTGACGCCACTGCTGCTCGGCACCGAAATCGTCAGTCACGAGGCTTCACCGCAAGAGATAGACGCCTGGGTCGCGCGCTGGCGCGGCAAGGTAAGACGCGTGGTAGCTATTGGCGGCGGTAGCGTGCTGGATGCTGCCAAGGCCTTTGCCGCGCTGGTCGAGCACCCGTTGCCCACCCTGCGCTATATGGAAAAGATCGGCGACACAAAAATCAGCGGTGCAACCCTGCCGCTCATTGCCATCCCGACCACCGCCGGTACCGGCAGTGAAGTCACGCAGAATGCGGTGATCACCGACACCCAGGTGAGCAAGGTGAAAGCCTCGCTGCGCCATAACAACTTTGTGCCGCACACCGCCATCCTGGATCCGCAACTGCTGCAAGGGTCACCGGACAAGGTGCTGGCCTACTGCGCCATCGACGCCTTTACCCACCTGTTCGAGGCCTATCTGTCCAAAACCGCCAATACCATGACGCGCGAGATGTCGCTGACCGGCATTCGCCACTTCCTGCAGGCCTGGCCTGCGCTCAACCGCAGCGCCGAGGCTCTCGAGGCGATTATGCAAGCCTCTTACCTTGGCGGCCTGACGCTGAGCGCCGCTGGGCTGGGAGTGATTCACGGCATCGCCGGCGAGATTGGCGCCCTGCGCGATTATCACCACGGCCAGGTCTGTGGTCGCCTGCTGCTGCCGTTCCTCGAACTGCTGGCGAAAAGCGAACAACCGCAGCAGCGGGCGCTGATGGCTGAGCTTGCCGCCCGCCTGTTCCCCGAGCAGCATGACAGCCCGGAACGCTACCTGATCGACTTTATTACCCGCAATGCCATCGCCAGTTTCTGGCAGGATGACCTGCCGATTTCCGCCGACGAACTGGCGGTGACGCTGGCAAAATCCAACAGCAAGAACTCGCTGATCGACTACAGCGCGCCGCAGCGGCAGCAGATGATCGAAGGCGCATTCCGCATCGAATGATTATATAATCAGATCAAAGTAATAGCGGGAGATTGGACATGGGCATCATCAGCTGGATTTTCACCGGCATCGCGATTGGCATCCTGGTCGGCTTGCTGATCAAGATTTTTGGCAAGAAGAAAGATCAGTAAACATCAAGCTGTTCCATGAGCCGCCAGCAGGCATTCGTGGAACAGCTTGACCACCCGCTGCGGGCTGGGCGAACGCCGCAGCACGCTGGAATATTCGCAGTGATAACGGAACAGCGTCGGTTTGATGGCGCGCATCATATTTTGCGCGACAAAAAACGCTGCATAGTGGTCGGGAAGAAAGCCGACGTACTTACCGGAAAGAATTAGGGTCGCGATCGACTCCTGGGCAAACCCCGTTGCCTTGCGATGTAAATGCTGCTGCAGGCTCAGTTCCATATTCGGCGAATGGTAGCCTAATCCGGCAAAGGCATAATTGTGCAACAGATCCCAATTTAGTATTTCATGGTTAGCGGAAAATAATTCATGTTGCGCGCCACAATATAAGAACATCCTCTCATGAAATAACGAACTATAAGATAAACTTTCCGCACTGCGATGCATGGGAATAATGCCAATTTGAAATTGGCCGTCAATGACGCCGCGTTCAATGGTATTTATCGGTTCCACATACATTTGCAAAGAGACATCCGGCGCCTGCTCGCTGAATAAGGCAATCGCCCGGCCGATATGCGCCTGAGGATTACTGACGGTATGGTCGAATATCGCCACGTGCAGCTGCCCACCCAGGCGTTGATGCACATCATCCACCCCACGGCGAAAGGCCTCGGTCGCCGCCAACAGATTCACGGTTTCCTGATATATCAGCAGCCCTTCGTCAGTAACCGCAAACCCCTCGCGCCCGCGGTGGCACAGCGTCAGGCCCAGCCGCTGTTCCAAATCCTTGATATGCTTGCTGATGGTCGAAAGGCTGATATTCAGCTCCAGCTCGGCGGCGCTCATGCCGCCACAGTCGACCACCGCCTTAAATACCCGAAGCAACCGCAGATCCATATCCGATAACTGGCCCAACAATGCGCGCTTTTTTACTTGCATAAAACCTTAAGTAAGTTTCGACATATGATTATTCACATTAGTGAAGAAGCAGAACATAGTCAATTTCACTCAACAATTCATTAACACGTTTATTTATACCCTCTAGCTTTTATAGTTGCAGCCAGGCGGCCAGCTCACTCAGCACAGGTGCTTACTCAAGTAAGTGACTGGGGTGAGCTGATGCAGATAACAACGCTGCAATTTAAAAGATGACGGGCATAGTTAATTAACCGTACCTATTCTCCCCCTCGGAGGGAAAAATGGCTGATTTAAATCAACGTGAAAATAAAGCCGACCGTGAATGGTTAGAAGCACATTGGATGCCTTTTACCGGTAACCGTAATTTTAAAGCCAACCCGAGAATGATAAGCCACGCGCAAGGCGTTTATTATACCAGCCAGGACGGTCGCAAGATTTTTGACGGGTTATCCGGGTTGTGGTGCTGCGGATTGGGCCATGGCCGCCAGGAAATTGCCGATGCCGCTCACCGGCAACTTTCCCGATTGGATTATTCCCCGGCGTTTCAGTTCGGCCATGCCTTATCTTTCGAGCTGGCGAACAAAATCAAGGCCATGACCCCGGCCGGGCTGGACTATGTGTTTTTCACCGGTTCCGGCTCAGAAGCGGCAGACACTTCGTTAAAAATGGCGCGTGCCTATTGGCGAGCCAAAGGCCAGGCGGGTAAAACCTGTTTTATCGGTCGCGAGAAGGGCTACCACGGCGTTAACTTTGGCGGCATCGCGGTGGGCGGCATTGCCGGCAATCGTAAAGCCTTTGGCGCCAGCGCCGAAGCGGACCACCTGCCCCATACCCAACTGGCGGGAAATGCCTTTTCGCGCGGCATGCCCGAGCAGGGCGCCGAGCTTGCGGAAGAACTCAACCGCATCATCGCACTGCGTGACGCCTCGACCATCGCCGCGGTGATTGTCGAACCCTTCTCCGGCTCGGCCGGGGTGATCGTACCGCCGGTCGGTTATCTGCAACGCATCCGCGAGATCTGCACTCAACACAATATTCTGCTGATTTTTGACGAAGTGATCACCGCCTTCGGCCGCTGCGGCGCATTGACCGGCGCCGAGGCATTCGGCGTCACGCCGGACATCATGAATATTGCCAAACAGGTCACCAACGGCGCACAGCCGATGGGGGCTGTGGTAGTTCGACCCGAGATTTACCAGGCCTTCATGGCCACCGATGAACCGGAATATTTGCTCGAATTCCCACACGGCTACACCTACTCCGCCCATCCGGTCAGCTGTGCGGTGGGGCTGGCGACGCTGGATATCATTGAACGCGAACAGATGATCGAACGGGTGCAGGCGCTGGCCCCCCATTTCGAACGTGCAGTGCACAGCTTACAGGGCAGCAACCACGTCAGCGACATTCGCAACTTCGGTCTGGCGGCGGGTATCACGCTGGCGGCCCGACCGGGCGAAGCGGCACGCAGGCCGTATGAAGTGGCGATGCGCTGCTGGGAAAGCGGGTTTTATGTGCGCTATGGCGGCGACACCCTGCAGTTGGCACCGCCGTTTATCAGCAGCGAGGCGCAGATCGACTCGCTGATCAACGCCCTCGGCGACGCTATCAACGCAACCGAATAATAAGGAGCGCAAGCCATGCCAATTGCACATTGGATCAACGGCCAGTCCGCCACCGGCGGAACCCGCAGCCAGCCGGTTTACGATCCGGCTACCGGGCTGTCGCATCAGGAGGTGTTACTGGCCGACCGCGCCACGGTAGAAAGCGCCATCGACGCCGCCGAGCAAGCCTACCCAGCCTGGCGCGATACGCCACCGCTAAAGCGGGCCAGGGTGATGATGCGTCTAAAAACGCTGCTGGAACAGCATGCCGATGCCATCTGCCAGTTGATCACCGCCGAACATGGCAAAGTGCTCAGCGACGCCATGGGCGAACTGCAGCGCGGTATCGAGAATATTGAGTACGCCAGCTATGCGCCGGAACTGCTGAAAGGCGAACACAGCAAGGATGCCGGGCCGGGCATCGACAGCTGGAGCGAGTTTCAACCGCTGGGAGTGGTGGCAGGCATCACGCCGTTTAACTTCCCGGCGATGGTACCGCTGTGGATGTGGCCAATGGCGGTGGTGTGCGGCAACACCTTTGTGTTGAAACCTTCCGAGCGCGTCCCTTCCTCCACGCTGTATATCGCTCAACTGGCGTCCGAAGCCGGGCTGCCGCCGGGAGTGCTGAACCTGGTCAACGGCGACCGCGAGGCGGTGGACACCCTGCTGCACGATCCCCGGGTCAAAGCCGTCAGCTTTGTCGGCTCTACGCCGGTAGCGGAGCACATCTATCACACCGGTTGTGGCCAGAACAAACGGGTGCAGGCGCTGGGCGGCGCGAAGAACCATGCTGTGGTGCTGCCGGATGCCGACATCGCCGGCAGCGTCAGTGCGCTGATGGGTGCGGCGTTCGGCTCCTGCGGACAACGCTGCATGGCCATCCCGCTGGTGGTGGCGGTGGGAGACGGCACGGCCGACGCGTTGGTTGCCGGGTTGCAGCGGCAAATGGCGGCCATGCGGGTCGGTGCCGGTAACGATAACCGCAACGACATGGGGCCGCTGGTCACCCAACAGCATTATGAGAAAGTGAAAGGCTATATCGATCAGGGTGTTGAGGAGGGAGCTACCTTGGTGGTCGACGGTCGCGAGCTGGCGGTGCAGGACGACAGCGGGCAAATCAGCCAGGGTTATTTCCTTGGCCCAACGCTGTTTGACCACGTGCGGCCGGGCATGCGGATTTATCAGGAGGAGATCTTCGGCCCGGTGCTGGGCGTGGTTCGGGTCGGATCGCTGAAAGAGGCGATGGCGATGATAGACGCCCACGAGTACGGCAACGGGACCTGCCTGTTCACCCGCGACGGCGAGGCGGCGCGTTATTTTTCCAGTCATATTCAGGTCGGTATGGTGGGGATCAACGTTGCGCTGCCGGTGCCGGTGGCTTATCACTCGTTCGGCGGCTGGAAACGCTCGCTGTTTGGCGACCTGCACGCCTACGGCCCGGATGCCGTCAGGTTCTACACCAAGCGCAAAACCATTACCCAGCGCTGGCCTTCTTCCCATGACGCCCAGCATGCCACCTTCAGCTTCCCGTCCGGGCAAGGGTAATTTCATAATAATCATAATGATTTTTTAGAGGCGAAGAAATTCGCCTCGTTTTCCACGCGCTCCATTTAATCAGGCCCGGGCAGCGGCATGCCATCGCAAGGCTCTACCGCACGATCGCCGCCCGCAAAATAACCCACTAACGCGTTAATGGAGTTTTGAATGACTGAGCCCACACCAGAACACAAATTCAAAGGTAATCTCAGCGTCCTCGACGTGGTGATGATTACCGCCTCCGGCGTCACGCCCGCCAGCTCAATTTTCGTTATTGCTCCGCTGGCGATCGCCAGCGCCGGTAGCGGTGCCTTTATCTCATTTCTGATCGCTGCCTTTATCGCCGCCACTATTGCCCTGTGCTACGCCGAACTCGGTGCGGCGCACCCCAGCGCCGGGGGCGAATACAGCATTATCAAACGCCTGTTCGGCACCCTGTGCGGGCTGCAAACTTACCTGTTTATTCTCAGCGCCGCGCTGTTTGTACCGGCGGTGCTGGCCACCGGTGCCGTGCCTTATTTGAACACCGCGCTGGGGACTCAGTTCGACGCCTCTACCGCCGGGATGATCACCATCTTGATCGGCGGAGCCTGCGCCATTTTCAACATCAAGGCCAATGCGCTGCTGACCGGCACCTTTTTGGTGGTTGAAATCGCGGTGCTGGGGCTAATCGCCTGGTTGGGCTTTAGCACCCCGCACCAAAGTGCGGACATCCTCGTCGCGCCGGTGATGCTAAACCCCGAAGGCGTGTTGGCACCGGTTTCCGTACCGCTGATCGTCGCCATGGTCGGCGTCGCGCTGTTTTCCTATAACGGCTACGGTGCCGCGGTGTATATGGCGGAGGACATGCGCGAGCAGGGCAAACCCATGGCCACCGCCATCATGCTGACGTTGGCGATCGTGGTACTGGTCGAGCTGCTGCCCTTCACCGCTTTGCTGATTGGCGCGCCGTCCCTGGCGGAAATGGCCAAACAGGCCGATCCGGTCGGCTACGTGGTCAGCCAACTGGGTGGGCCGACGCTGGCGCGGGTGGTCAGCGGCGCGATTTACCTGTCGGTGTTCAACGCCATTATCGCCATCGTGGCGCAGTTTAGCCGCATGATGTTCTCCAGCGGGCGTGACGGTTTTTGGCTGCCGCAGGTGAACCGGGCGCTGAAAATCATCCATCCGCGTTTCGGCACGCCCTGGATTGCCACCCTGCTGTTCGGTATTCCCTCGGCGCTGTTGGCCTTTTGCTCCAACCTCGGCGATCTGACCTCATTTACCGTGATCCTGCTGCTGCTGGTGTACATCATCATGGCCGTCGCCGCGCTGATCAGTCGCCGCCGCGTACGTTTCCACCACCCGTATCTGATGCCGCTGTGGCCGCTGCCGGTGGCGATCGCGCTGATCGGCTGCCTGTATGTGTTATGGACAATTTTGATCGCCAGCAGCCTGAAAGACTTTATTATCATTGCCGGTATCCTCTGCTTTGGCCTGCTGCTGAGCTATATGCGCACCCGGCAGGCTATCCCGCACGTTGAACCCTCAATTGAAGGAGAATAACCATGTCGCAGCGCGCTCAGGATTTGGGCATTAAAATCGGCCACGGCGTTGCCGGCCCGCTGAACGCCATCACCGACGTGCCCGGCGTTCGCGTCGGCCACGCCAGCATCCACGCCGATTTGCCCGACGGGCGCAGCGTGCGTACCGGCGTCACGGTGATCGAACCGCGTGCCGGCCAGGCCCGGCAATCCCCCTGCTTTGCCGGCGTGCATGTGCTTAACGGCAATGGCGACGCCACCGGGCTGGAGTGGATCCGCGAAGCCGGCCTGCTCACCAGCCCAATCGCCTTCACCAACACCCACAGCGTCGGCGTGGTACGTGACAGCCTGATCGCGCTGGAACGTGAAGCGCTGCCGGCCGACGACGCGGTGTACTGGAATATGCCGGTGGTAATGGAAACCTTCGATGGCCTGCTCAACGACATCAACGGTTTTCACGTCAAGCCTGAACATGTGCGGCAAGCACTGCAGGCGGCACACGAAGGATTACCCCAGGAAGGTGCGGTCGGTGGCGGCAGCGGCATGATCTGCCATGAGTTCAAGGGCGGCATCGGCACCGCTTCGCGCCGCCTGCCTGCCGATCGCGGTGGCTGGACGGTCGGTGCCATCGTGCAGGCCAACCACGGCAAACGCGCGTCGCTGCTGGTGGGCGGTTATCCGGTGGGCCATCATTTGGCACATATTCACTCGCCGTTTACACCGCAGCTACCGCACCCGGGCATGGGGTCGATCGTCGTCACCCTGGCCACCGACGCCCCGCTGTTGCCGCACCAATGCGCCCGTCTGGCCCAACGCGCCAGCATCGGCATTGCCCGCACCGGCGGCGGTACCGAAGACTCGAGCGGCGACATTTTTATCGCCTTCGCCACCGGCAATGACGGCCTCCCTCCTGCCGACTACGCCAACAAAGGGGCCTTTACCACCCCGCTGCGCATGGTGAACAACGATTACATCTCCGAGCTGTTTGCCGCAGCGGCAGAAGCGGTGGAAGAGGCGATTATCAATGCCCTGCTGGCCGCCAATACCGTTTCCGGCAATGGCCATCGGGCGGAGGGACTGAGCGCCGAACAGTTGCTGACGGCACTGGAAAAAAGCGGCTGGCGGAAATAATCCGGCAAAGCCAAGAGTAGAGGCGCAGCATTAAAAGGGGTAAATCGGGTCGAACCTGTTCGACCCTACCGGTTCAGTCTTGACGAGGATTTGCCGACAATCTCAGGACTCACCGCCCGGTTTGGGCGTCGGGTAGTCGTAATCCAGCTTCAGCGGTTCGGCGTAAAGGCTGTCCCACAGTTGGCTGTACAGCTTGTCCAGCCGCTGGCTCATGTTCACGTCGTGCAGCACAATCTCCAGATTACGCGAATTGTCCAGATAGCCGCCGGTCCAGTTGCTGGTGCCTACCCAGGCGATCTCGCCGTCGATGGTCATGATTTTACTGTGGATCACCCGGGCAAACGGGATAAACCCGCTGCTTGCCGGCGGAATGGTGACCACTTTCACCTGCACATTCGGCACCAGCGCCAGGCTTTTCAGCCAGGCGATATCCGGCTTTTTGGTATTCCAGTTAGCGACCATCAGCTCAATCTGCACACCGCGCGCGGCAGCGCTGCGCAGGGCGTTATCGATCACCGCGTAGTAAGGCCGGGTGCGGTCCGGGCCAAAAGACAACGGCGCGTAGTCCATCACCTGTACCCGCACTCGCTGCCTGGCCGAAGCCAACAGGCGCGGCAGCTCAAGCTGCGAATCAATCACGCCCGCCGGGTTGTAGGCACGCGGGCTGGCGACCAGGTAATTGCTCTGCAGCGGTTCAACCGTGGGTTGGGACGTCAGCTGGGGCACCGGTTTTTCCGCCGCCAGCAACGCCTGCGCCTGCCAGTCCTGTTCGAAGATCGCCTGGATCTGCCGCACCACACCGGCATCGCTGATGCGCAGCCCGGTTTCATGGATGTGCGCCAGCGCGCGCCAGTCAAAGTTCTGGCTGCCGACAAACGCCTGTTCACCGTCCACCAGCAGGTATTTGGCATGCAGAATGCCGCCGCTCAGCCGCTGGTAAGGGATAATACGCAGCTCCAGATTCGGGATCGCCTTAAGCTGTTCCAGCGTTTCGGGAGTAGAAATGCGGATGCCCTTCTCCTCCATCAGGAAACGAATTTTTACCCCACGTTCCCCCGCCGCTTTAAGATGCTGCAGCACGCCATCCAGCAGCGAACCCTGTTGGTTCGCCACGTAGAACTGGCCCAGATCGATGCGGGTTTTCGCCGCATCAAACATCTGCTGCCACACTTCGGCAGTGTTGCGCAGGTCATCCGCCTGCAACGCGGTTTCTACCGGTGCGGTGTACACCAGCTCGTAGCCGGGAATTTCAAAGCGCGCCGCCGCATTCTGGCTCAACATCAACAGGCAACCACCCCATAACGCAGTGTAAAGGCGGCCTAATGGCCACCGTGAATGACGGCCATTAGGCATAGCGCGGCACCTCGTTGTCAACCCGTTGCTCGCGGCTGCCGTTTTCCGGGCGGCTGCCCGGCGCACCGGCGCGAATCAGCAGCACCTTCAACAGTTCGTTAATGCGCTCCATGCGGCTTTGCAGATAGTTGTTCCCCACCAGGCACAGCAGCGCGATGGCGATACCCAGTCCGGTAGCGTACAACGCGGTGCCCATCCCGGCAGAAACCAGGCTCGGCTCGGACACTCCCGAGGCAGCCAGTGCCTTAAAGGTTTCGATAATCCCCATCACCGTACCCAGCAGCCCCAACAGCGGTGCCGCGGTAACGATAGTTTCCAGCAACCACAGGCCCCGGGCCATCAGCGGCTTGCTCAACAAATACTGAGCGTCGATCAAATCACCGATCGCCTCACGGTCACCGGCACGGTGTTTTTGCTCCAGCACCGGTGAAATCACCGCCAGCGGCAGGCTGTTGCGCTGGGTCAACTCATCCGGCAGATCGGCCGTGCGGTGCACATCCAACGTCAGCGCCTGCTCCAGTCGACGCGCCTGGCGTTGGGTATAGGCGAAATACAACGCACGTTCGATAATGATCACCAGTGCAATCGCCAGCGCGGCGTACATCACGTAGAAAATAATGTCGTGTAACAGATTGGCATTCATCGTTCAGTCCTCTTACCCGTCGTCTTTCAAGCCGCAGCGTTGTTACCTGCACTCGCTCACCCCAGTTACTTACTTAAGTAAGCGCCTGGGGATGAGCGAGTTGGCCGCCTGGCTGCAACTTGAAAGCCATAGGGTATAAATAGTTAAAAGGTGGCTTCCAGCGATACGCTGAAGGTACGTTCTTCCCCGACGTTGTAGTAAGGCGTGCTGGCCCTTACGCCGTTATAAGGTGCGGCGTTGAAGGTGGTGGAGCGCACCGAAGTCAGGTACTCCTTGTCAAACAGGTTGCTGATGCCGAAGCGGAGCGCCGCGCTCTTGACGATCTTCTTGTCCACCGGCAAATGCACCCCCGCCGCCAGATCGAATACCGTCCGGCCGCCAATCTTCTCGTCATTGGTCAGGTCGCCGTAGAACGAACTGACGTACTTGCCGCTCACGCTGCTGTAATACAAACCGTCGTCATAACCCAGGGTCACGTTAAGCAGGTTTTTCGGCACGTTCGGCACTTCTTTACCGCTGGTCGGCAGCGGCAGGCCGCCGTTGCTGACAATGTCGCTCTTCTGCTTGGACTCGGTATAGGTGTACGAGGTGTAGTAGTTGAAGTTATGCGGCAGTTGGCCGCTCCACTCCAGTTCCAGCCCTTTGTTCTCTACGTTGCCGATATTCATCATCTCGTAGTCACCGTCCGGATTGGTGGTAGAGATTTGACGGTCGCTGTAGCGCAAGTAGAACAGCGAGGCGCTCAGCAGCATATCTTCACGCTCGAAACGCCAGCCCAGCTCATGGTTCCAGCTCAGTTCAGGCTTGGTGCTAAGCGAATCGCCGACGTTGTACAACACGTAGTTTGGCGGGGTGCGCATGTTGCGCGTCAGGTTATAGAACACCTGGTTTTCCGGGTTCAGCTTGTAGCTGGCGCTGAAGTTCGGCAGGAATTCATGGTATTTGGCATCACGCTTTTCCGGCACGTTATACAGGCTGCCCTTGTTATCGCCTTTTCGTTCAACGTACTGATAGGCCAGCCCGCCGACGAAGGTCCAGTCCGGCGTCGCGAACCAGGTGTCCTGCAGCCATACTTTTTGCGCCGGGGTAATGGTGTACTGGTTACGCCCCTGCACGGTTTTGCCGTTGGCGTCCTTCACCTGATCGGAACCGCCCGGTTTACCCGAGAGCTGCTGCGGGTTGCCGTCGTCCTTGATGCCGATAAACGGCTGGGTCTGCGACTGGCGCGCACGTTCAAACCAGTAGCCGATATCCAGGCTGTGCTGGTCGTTGATGTCCCACTTCAGCTTGGTGGTGATACCCGGCCGCCAGGTCTGGGTCCAGGAAGGACGGTAATAAGTGTTGGACTGCAAGTTGCTGAGGTCATACTGACCGGCCCGATCCGAGGTACTGGACAGTACCGATGCGCTCTGGCCGCTGAAGCTGCCGCCGTTCCCCCAGTAGTAATAGGGTTGCAGGGTTAACGCCAGGTTGTCGCGCAGCTGCAGCTTCTGGGTGAACGTCAGGTTGAAATTCTCGAACGGATTACGGTTGAGCTTGTAATAGCGAGTCAGCTGGCCCCGGTTGTTGTAGGACGGCGTGGTGTCATAATCGCCACGGGGGTCTTCCGCGAACTGAGCCTTGCTGCGGGTGTTGTAGTTGACGTTATTTTGCTGGTTGTACTTCATGATCAGGTTGCTGCTGTTGCCGTTACCGTCCTCATACAACGAGTTCATCTCGAACTTGTTGGAGTACAAACGCCCTTCCCCGCGCCACTTTTTGGCCTCGGTGTGCGAATAGGAGATCCAGTTGCTGAAGCCGTTGTACTCACCGGTCTCCAGACGGGCAAAGGTTTTGCTCAGGTTGTTGCTGCCCAGCGTCTGTTTGACGAAGCCGCCGAAGTCTTTAGACGGACGCCGCGTCACCAGGCCAATATTGCCGCCGCTGGAGCCGATGTGCGGGCCGTCGGCTTCCGAGGATCCCTGGGTGACGAACACTTCCCCCAGGTTCTCCGAATCACCCAGCAGGTTCGGGTAAACCGCATAGTTGCCGGAATCATTAATCGGGATCCCGTCCATCGACAGGCCGATTTGATCGGAGCTCATACCGCGCATGGTGTAATCAACGCCGCTCAGACCGCTGGCATCGTCGCTGTTGACGTTCAGGCCCGGCGTGTATTTCAGCTTGTCGATGGCGTTGGCCGCCGCCGGCATTTTATCCATCGCCTCTTTGGTGACGGTGGAACGCGACTTGGCGCTGTCCTCCTGCACCATCATGCCGCCGCCCAGCGACTGCCCCTTAACGTTGATGGTGCCGACGTCGGTCGAGTCCGCCGCCAGCACGGCACCCGGTAACATCGCCGACATCACTGCCAGATAAATCCCAGATCGATTGAAAGATTTCATTGTTTCCATCCCATAAAAATCAAACTGTTATGCCAGGCATCAAGGCGCCTGATAATTGAACGTGGCTGAAAATCTTTTGGTTGTCTGCCCGTTGAAAGCCTCAGTTGGGAACGGCTTCACCTGGCTGATACTTTGCAAACTGCTCAGCGCCGCGCGGTTGAGCAGCATGCTGGAAGCCTTATTGGTGATGCCGGAAGAGATCACCCGACCGCTGCGATCCACCTCCAGCCACACCTCGACGTTGCCCTGCGGCCGTTCAAGCGAAGCCTGCCGCCCGCTGGGATAGCGCTTGCGCTGCTCCAGCTCATGGCGCAATGCCTGCAGATAACCGTTTTCGATTGCCTGCGCATTCACCTTCGGTGCCGCTGGAGCCGGCGGAACGGGCTGTGCGGCGGGCTTGCTGACAAAGGTTCTCGGTGCTGCCGGCACCGCGGCGGGCCTGGCCTTTTCCACCGGCTTGGCTTTCTCTTTCACCGGCTTGGGTTTGGGTTTCGGCTGTGGCTTGGGCACCAGTTTGGCCTCGACAATCGGCTCAGGTGCAGGCACCACAGGTTCAGGAAGGGGCTCAGGTTCCGGCGGCGGTGGCTCGGGTTGCGGCGG
>OJTZ01000174.1_pt1 | contig 27106 bp, 24 predicted proteins | sample 1601481 | NCBI WGS metagenome assembly OJTZ01 (sample SAMN04436660, study PRJEB24849) | human gut metagenome | biome: human gut; feature: NICU; material: stool | host: Homo sapiens | place: USA: Saint Louis, MO | collected 2010-05-08
CAGTTTCCCAGCTTATCCATAAACTGGGAGTGAAAACCGGTATCCGTGGCGACGGTAATGATGAAATGCTTATCTTGCCCAGTAGACTGAGGTAGGCTAACACGCTGAGAAATACTCCGGTATATCGTCCCGTTCTCTCTATTTTGCAGCATATTATTCAGAGTGCCCCCTGAATTATTTAACAGATTTTCTGGAATTGGGGTATTCTTCGAATATGCATCAATAATCTTTTCATTATCTGAATTTCTTATTGAAATAAACAAGCCTGCATGACCAATCATTGCGTCATTAATTTTATCATAAAGAGGGTTTATATTGTCGTGAGAGCTAATAGTTTCGGATTTCAATAACTCTTCAGTGAGTTGTAATTTTCCGAGAATAAATTCCTTATCTTGGTTATCAAAGTAACTATTAAGTGCAGTAATCAGCAAAAAACTTGATAACCACCATACCGAAAGCATGAAAATGGAAAAAACAAGGCTCAATCGTGTTGTTAGGGAGAACTTTTTTTTCACTCTTCTTTTATCTCCAAGACATAACCAGTACCCCGTACGGTATGTATTAATTTAGGTTCAAAATCATCATCAATTTTGCTTCGCAAACGACGCACTGCGACATCTATCACGTTCGTGTCACTGTCGAAATTCATGTTCCATACCAGCGACGATATCAGGCTCCGGGGGAGGACCTCTCCCGTTCTCTGTAATAATAATTCCAGCAGAATATATTCTTTTGACGTCAGATGAATTCGTTTTCCAGAGCGCATTACTGTCCGGCGTACCATATCCACCGTCAAGTCAGCCAGACTGCATACTGTCGGGCCAAGGGCACGAGTTCTGCGCAGCAGTGTTCGTACCCGGGCGACCAGTTCCGCAAAATCAAAGGGTTTGATCAGATAATCATCCGCGCCCAGTTCCAGTCCCTTCACTTTATCCTGGACATTATCTTTCGCAGTGAGAAACAAAACGGGTTCTTCATGGCCGGATTGACGCATCTCGTCGATGATTTGCCAACCATTTAGGCTCGGCAGCATGACGTCCAGAATAATCAACTCATAGTGGCCTTTCAGTAAGGCATTCAAACCTTCACGGCCATCGTGAAAGAGATCCACCTGATAGCCGACCTCTTCCAGTCCCTGCTGCAGGTAACTGCCTGTTTTTATTTCATCTTCCACAATGAGGATATGCTGCATTATGTACTTGTTCTCCAAGCTGTTTCTTTATTCGCCCATGGAGGAAGGAGACAACATTCCCAGCCAGGCCACCGCTGCAAGGATAATTATGGCAATAAAGAATTCTGTCAGAATACTTCGACGCATTAAAGAGATACTTTTACTGTATTCTCCCATACTGACAGTTCGTTCCAATCGTGGGCCAAGGTGAAACCTGTTTGCTGCTGCCAGCAACAGCATTAGGCCAAAGAGCCCGGTTTTCGCAAGCAGCAATAGCCCCCAAGAGCTGTTTACAAGGACGGAAAGAACGCCTTCGGTAATATACACATAGTTGACTGCGGCACTGAGGCTCAATGCCACGACAATAATCGTCCCTGCTGTAGCAAATCCGGCCAGCGACTCCGAGACAACCTCAACAAACAGCTTGTTATGGTTACCTTTACGTAGCAACAGTATGGCAAAGGCTGCCAGAGCTCCTACCCATGTCCCTGCGGCGACAAGATGAACAAGATCGCTGAATAAATGAAGGTAGTAGTGTATGCCGTCGTGCATTACCGCATGCCCTCCCCACGCGAGTGTAGCCAAGGCTACTGTGCCCGCCAGGGTGGTTATCCAGCGTGAAACCTGCTGGTTACGCTCATACAGTAAAATACCTGAGAGCGCGATAAAAAGTGCAATCAGGCGAATAACCCAACTGACACCCACTTCTGTTTCCTCAATAACCATTTCTATAATATGTATTGATAACTCTCTGAAGTCCGTCACACCACTCATGGCATTTGAGACGAGAAGCATATTGAAAAATGTCAGCACAATACCTGAAATGACCGCAAAGAATATGAACGACCTGAAATGAATGACTGATCCTGTTTCACGTCGTGTTTTATTTATTCCGTATATCTCGAAAAAAGGCAGCCCAAAAATAAGCATCAAATCGAGATACAGGAAAAATCGAACTATAATCATTATTTGGTCGTTCATATCGATTACTTCACAGAGAAGGAGTAGTTTCCGGTAATAGGATGGGTATCGGAGGATACCGCACGCCAATCAACACGGTATGTTCCTGCCGGTAACGGTTCACGAGGGGTGACAACCATGGATTTAGGGTTGCTACCCGGTGATACTTTGGCAGCCATGGACATAGGTGAATGAGAGGCCATGCCTTTCATTCCTGTCATGGTTAATTTTGCTCCCGAAAATTTAGTGGCCAGATTTTCTGTAAAATTCAGTTCGATTTTTGTAGGTGATGAAACCGTGGCATTCGCCTGTGGTTCGGAACTTTTTAATTCAGGATGTGCCATTGCAGAAAAAACAAGACCAACAGTTAACCCTGAAGCCAGTACAGCCTGATGAAATAAACGCATACACTTTCCCCTTAAATGATTCAGTTAATTAAAACCACACTCTGACACCTGCCAGAAAGACAAACTCGCTGTCCTTCTCGCCGTCATTTTTTGCAAAATCTGATGAATTTCCATAACGCTGATCCCATGAAACACCGATGTAGGGTGCAAATTCACGGCGAACCTCATAACGCAATCTGAGGCCGAGTTCGGTATCGGACAGTCCACTGCCTGTTCCTCGTGATTCATCATTCTGACTGTAGAAGTTGACCTCGTAAGAGGGTTGGAGAATAAGTCTGTTGGTGAATAAAATATCGTACTCTCCCCCCAGGCGAAGGGCTGCTTTACCGCCGCTCCCCACGAAGGCAGTGATCTCCGATTCAAAGTTATAGAGGGCCAGTCCCTGGAAGCCTATTGCGCCCCATGTCTGTGGTGATGAGGGGCGAAAATCCTGCCGGATCCCCGCGACCAGATCCCACCAAGGACCGATGGCATGCCCCCATAATAACTGGGCTTCTGCACTTTCTGTTTTACCGCTGACGCGTTTACCTTCACTTTTAATCCATAGCCGATCGATATCTCCGCCAACCCAACTGTTGACACTCCAACTGAAAATATTGTCGGTATTGCTTCTTTGCCATTCCAACTGGTCAAGCAGAATGAAATAATTGATGCCGCTGTCATGAACTTTGTGTCCCTGAAGATCGTTGAATGCGGCTTTCCTGTCCTCATCTGTAATGGGGCGGATAGGTGTGCGACTCTCCGTTATCACCGGCTCCATGGCGGTCATACCCATGTCTTCTGTATCGGTCGGTTGCTGCATGGCGGACATATCATGACCCGCATGAGAGGAGACTGAAGTATGCTGCCCTGCATATGCTAGGGGAGAGAACAACATCCCAACCATGAGGTGTTTAAAATTCCACGTATTCACATTCATTCTCCTCATTCATCAACCCGAACTTCACGAAACATTCCCATTTCCATGTGATAAAGAAGATGGCAGTGATAAGCCCAACGACCCAGTGCGTCAGCCGTGACCCTGTAGCTGCGTTTAGTGCCTGGTGGCATATCAATCGTGTGTTTACGGACTAAAAAATTACCGTTTTCATCTTCAAGATCGCTCCACATGCCGTGCAGATGGATTGGGTGAGTCATCATGGTGTCGTTGACAAGGACGATCCTGATGCGTTCGCCGTATTTAAGCATTAGAGGCCCTGCATCGGAGAACTTGATGCCGTTAAATGACCAGGCAAATTTTTCCATATGGCCTGTCAGATGAAGTTCTATGGTTCGTGTGGGCTCCCGGCCATCGGGATCTTCAAACGTACTTTTAAGATCGGAATAGGTGAGCACTTTACGGCCATTGTTTCTGAGCCCGAGACCCGGATCGTTCAGCTTGGGAGACACACTCATAGCCTGCATATCGACGAGAGGATTATTATCCTCAGACGCCGGGTGGCTCTGCATGCCTGGCATACCCGCCATCTGGGAATGGTCCATTCCGGCCATGTTACTGTGGTCCATCGGTGACGACGATGACTCTGGCTGCGCCATATCAGCACCATCCATGCTCATCATCTGATCACCCCCCGCCATTCCTGCCATCTGGCTATGATCCATCCCTCCCATCCCCATGTCATCCATGGTTAAAACGGGCCGGGGATCCAGAGGGGGTATGCGTGCACTGAGCCCTTCACGTATAGCGAGTGTTCCACGGGCGTAACCCGTGCGATCCATGGACTGCGCAAAAATGGTGCAGGCATCTTCGGTTGGCTCGACGATGACATCGTACGTTTCAGCAACAGCAATTCTGAACTCGTCAACGCTGACGGGTTCTACATACTGGCCGTCCGCAGCGACAATGGTCATCTTCAGGCCCGGAATGCGCACGTCAAAATAGGTCATTGCGGAGCCATTAATAAATCTGAGGCGAATTTTCTCTCCTCGCGTGAACAGCCCCGTCCAGTTATTCAGGGGGGTTTGCCCATTCATCAGATAGGTGTAGGTATACCCACTGACGTCAGCCAGGTCCGTTGGGTTCATTTTCATCTGCGCCCACATTTTGCGATCGGCAATCGTGGCAGAGAGCCCTTTGGTGTTGACATCCTTGAAAAAGGAACCCACCGTGGGTTTATTGAAGTTGTAATAATCAGACTGCTTTTTGAGCTTGCTCAGCAGGCGTTGAGGGTTTTCATCCGTCCAGTCGGTCAGCATGACAACATGCTCACGGTCATACTGAAACGGTTCTGGCTCACGGGCATCAATGATGATGGCACCATAAACGCCTTCCTGTTCTTGCAAACCTGAATGACTGTGGTACCAGTAAGTGCCGTTTTGATTGACCTGGAAGGTATAGACATAGGTCTCGTCTGGCTCGATACCCGCAAAACTGAGTCCTGGTACGCCATCCATGTTGGCGGGCAGAATAATGCCGTGCCAGTGAATGGACGTGTGCTCATCCAGTTTGTTCTTGACCCTGAGAGTGACTTTGTCACCTTCCCTCCACCGCAATGTTGGCCCGGGCAGGCCACCATTAATGGTTTTGGCCTGCCGGTTGCTTCCCGTGATGTTGACCGGGGTTTCACTGATCGTCAGATCAAAACGGGTGCCCCGTAGTGTCTGTGGCAGAGGAAGGTTTAGGTTTGATCGTGCATTAAAACTCCACACGCCGAGGCTGCTGGTAACTCCGGTGACAGTGAGTCCTTTGATGAAAGTGCGTCGTGAAGTTTTTAACTGCATTAACTTTCTCCTTTTGAGAGTGATACGAGCAATTCGTGAGCTGCCCTCTGTATTTTGAAAACTGAAAATGAAGCTAACATAAAAAAAACAACATAATCATTACAATCGCGTAATGTTGAAGGGTTTAATTATCTTCATTACATTTACGTCATTTTTCGCACAGTCTTTATAAATGAAGTATTATTTTAATTACACCCTGATTACTAATATAAATAATGAAGGAAAAGTCTCATGAATAGAATAATTCTTATTACCGTGCTTTCTACACTTTCCATAGGTACTTCTTTTGCTAATACCAGTGAACAGGCATTAAATGCTCATAAGTTCGTTAATAACGCGTCTGCGGTTTCACATGTTAATGCCTCAGTTCATAAAGAGGATTCAGTAAGTGTAAATAAAAGTAGGGCAAAGTCATTTTCTGAAATGAATGAACATGAGCGAGCTATCGTTGCACATTCATTTATGAATAACAGTAACTCATATGCCCACCAGAAAATAATTGAGTCTCATAAGAAAATGTTAGCGCAGGAAGAAAATAAACCAGATCCGGTTTCCTATTCTGATTTAAATGCAGCCGATCGGGCTGCACTTGTGCATGAACAAGTCAATAATGCTGCTGCCCCGGCTCATCAGATGCAGGCAGAAAAAATTCGGGCTGCTTATGCAGAATGAATTGCCTCTCTAGCTTTACGTGCTGATTTTCGATGAGGTGTTAATGCGTATTTCTTCTGAATTTACCTGGTGTCTTCAGCGCGGACTTGCGAAATAATATTGATTTGAAAGGAATTTCATATGAAAATCGATGAATTGTTAAATGTAAGAGTCAGCGATGGTCTAGCCAGACTTTTTGCCGCCTCTGAAGCACTTTCTGACGCTGAACGGGTAAAACTGGCAGATAAAGCCAGACAGAATGCGGCTCTAAATCGAGAGGGCATGAGTCCTCCGAGCCGCGACAAGCGCAAAAATCAATCGTCATCCGGCTTGTCGTAGAGGGTCAGGACTTTTTGCAAGATAACGTATAAAAGATATGTTACAAATATTATGACCATCTGTGGTTCCATTTCCTGTAATTAATGATGACAGATGACACTATCCCCCTTAGAATAGCGAGGAGCGATTATATTACCAGAGAATCTAGTGCATGTATTCTACTGATGTTATTAAGGATGACTTTTATATCACTGCTGCCCGCTCCAGTCTTGGAGCGGGTGAAATAGCTGCACTCAAGAGATCTATTCCAGACGCCATCAATTTAAAACAACTTAAAAAAAACGAAACTATAAGACTTGTGGTCGGAGAAAAATCCGGAAAATCTCGAGTGGTAGCCTATAAATTATCTTCAGGGAAAGAAGAATATATTGCGTACCGAATTTCAGATGCTGATTTTTATAAATTAGGGCGCGACCTCCAATTAACAAACCTGGCTTATCCTAAACCGCCTTCCGCCCGTCTTAGTTCTTCTTTCAACCCAGCCCGTGTTAATCCTGTATCGGGTAAAATCAGTCCACATAATGGTATCGATTACTCTATGCCGATGAACACAAAAGTCGTCAGTGTCATTAGCGGAACCGTGATGAAAGCAGAGTATCACAGCTCAATGGGGTACTATGTGGAAGTGGCAGGCAAGTCTGGGGTTAAGACCCGATACCTCCATCTCAATAAAATCTTGGTAAAAAAAGGTCAACGTGTTAATAGCGGTTCGAAGATCGCTTTGTCAGGAAACAGTGGTCGCTCTTCCGGACCCCATTTGCATTATGAATTACTGGTTCAGGATAACCCCGTTGATTCTCTGGCCTTTCGTCCACAGAAACCGAAACTCGGTCCACTGGAGAAACATGTATACGCTCACATACAGCAGTATGAGCGATTTCTGGATTAATGTTCGGGGGCAATGGCTGACCCCGAACGTCTTTATTTTTTGTCGGAAGGGTTCTTCTCTTGATGGCTATGCCCATTTCCGTGCCCATGGAAAAAGTGCATGAGCGGACACAAAAGCAGGATCAGATAGGGCCAGTAGCCAGCGACATGCTCCCAGTGCTCCCTGATAACGGCAAATACCAATATAGCGATCAGGGCAATAAGAGCCAGTGTGCCATTTTTCATGATTTTCCTCCTAATCATCCGGGTTTATTCCCAGGATAATACTCAGTTATCGAGATCGGTCCCTTTTAACCTAAGCGAGTTGGCGATCACACTTACGGATGACAACGCCATTGCTGCAGCGGCGATTATCGGGGAGAGCAATACACCATAAAATGGGTATAGCAGTCCTGCTGCCACAGGTACGCCCAGTGCGTTGTAGATAAATGCAAAGAACAGGTTCTGACGAATATTAACCATGGTCGCTTCAGATAGCCGTCGAGCTTTCAGAATCCCCGAGAGATCCCCTTTGAGAAGCGTTATGCCAGCACTTTCTATGGCAACATCAGTACCTGTCCCCATTGCAATCCCTACATCTGCAGCAGCCAGAGCGGGTGCATCATTGACCCCATCACCGGCCATCGCAACGATTTTACCTTCCTGTCTGAGGCGAGCCACAATGGCACTTTTTCCCTCAGGAAGTACATCAGCCTCCACGTCGTCAATACCTAACTTTCGGGCAACAGCTTCAGCAGTCAGTCTGTTATCCCCCGTTAACATCACTATCCGGATCCCCTCTTTCTGAAGAGATTTTAGTGCACCATATGTGGACTTTTTGATGGGATCGGCAATAGCCATCATTCCTGCTAAAATCCCCTCGATAGCCACATAAATGACCGTTGCGCCCTCCCTGCGCAAGGAGTCTGCCACTTCTAGTTGGTTTTCAGTTGAAATACCATTTTCATGCATTGCCACCGCATTACCAATCACCACCACTTTGCCCTCGACCTTTCCGAGGACACCCTTTCCGGTAGGCGCATCAAAATCGCTGACGTCAGGAATTTCAATGCCTTTTTTTATGGCTGCCGCGACGATAGCCTGACCTAATGGGTGCTGAGACGACTTTTCGACAGCCGCACTGATCCTGAGAAGTGCATCTTCTCCACCACGCGTTAAAGAAATGATAGCGGTGACTGAGGGCGCACCTTCTGTCAGTGTTCCTGTCTTATCAACAACTAGTGTGTCAATCTTTTCCATATGCTCGAGTGCTTCTGCATTTTTGATGAGCACACCAGATTGCGCACCTTTACCAACACCCACCATAATAGACATTGGGGTAGCCAATCCCAGCGCACAGGGACAGGCGATGATTAATACCGAAACAGCAGCGATCAATCCATGAGCGAATCTGGGCTCGGGCCCCCATATCCCCCAGATGATGAATGACAGAATGGCAATAGCAATCACCAAGGGGACAAACCATCCAGACACTTTGTCTGCCATACGCTGAATAGGCGCGCGCGAACGCTGGGCGTCAGCCACCATCTGGACTATTCTGGCAAGCATCGTCTCGCTGCCCACCTTTTCCGCACGAATAACCAAACTTCCCGTCTGGTTAATGGTCCCGCCAATGACATTGTCCTCAACCCTTCTTGTGACAGGCATCGATTCACCGGTCACCATGGACTCATCAATGGAGGAGTTGCCATTCTCGACAACACCATCAACAGGCACACTTTCTCCGGGTCTTACCCTGAGCCGATCCCCCCGAAGCACGTCATCAATACTGATGTCTTCTTCCTGGCCATCTGGCTTAATTCGTCTGGCTGTTTTGGGGGAAAGGTTCAGTAGGGCTTTGATTGCCCCAGAGGTCTGCTCTCTGGCCCGAAGTTCCAGGACTTGCCCCAGTAGAACGAGCACGGTAATGACAGCCGCGGCCTCGAAATAAACAGCAACCACGCCCACACTGTCTGTATTTCTGAAGGAGGGAGGGAATAAGGTCGGGAAAATAGTCGCAATGACGCTATAAAGCCAGGCCACACCAGTCCCCATAGCTACAAGGGTGAACATATTCAGTGAACGGTTTTGTATAGATGACCAGGCACGCTCAAAAAAAGGCCAACCACACCACAGAACAACCGGAGTGGCAAGAACGAGTTGGATCCAGACTGATAATATTGGCGGGATAAGCCGGGATAGAATTTCTGATAAATGGACACCCATCTCCAGAACAAGGATAGGGAGAGACAATAATACACCGATCCAAAAACGCCTCGTCATATCTCGGAATTCGTCACTCGGACCTGCATCAGCAGCGACAATCAGAGGTTCGAGTGCCATCCCACAAATAGGGCAACCTCCGGGCTTGTTGCGCCTGATTTCCGGATGCATGGGACAGGTCCAGACGGCACCGCTGGTATGACTGACATCTGGTTTAGGCATACTGTTCGGCGAGTGATGATGTTGGGAATGTTTTTGCTCTGGAGAGGGGGCTGAGTTAGCGTGGATGTAATGTTCAGGATCTGTTTTGAACTTTAATTCACATGAAGCAGAACAAAAGAAAAACTGTCTATCCTGATAGGATATGCTGAACCCGGATTTTTCAGGATCTACAGGCATACCGCAAACAGGATCCTGGACAGTTTTCGCAGCCCGGAGTTGTTCGGGTCGCGGGTGAGCAAGCCCAGAAGTCTCAACGGCATCAGGGACTTCGTACCCTTTTTTATTCACGGTACTTCTCCTTACGTTTACTTGACCTGTTTGACATGCAAAGACAACTCTCTTCAGGATATGTCACTGCCACTGATACCACGAATGTCTCTGTGATTTAGTTGTAATTCTCTTTACGGTATTCAGCCAGACTGGAATATAAGGCTGGCTGAAAATTCCAGGTACCGGGTTATTCAATGCGCTGGTATATCCGCTGTGAACCATTCTTTTCAAACGCAATGACGTTATAGGGATCTTTTTTATCTCCCATTTCCATGCCCGGACTTCCGGCTGGCATCCCTGGTGTTGCAAGGCCATAGATACCAGAACCTGGAATTAAGGCTTTACTGACAGCCTCCGCAGGCACATGCCCCTCAATGATTAAATTGCCTGAAGTGGCCATATGGCAGATTCTTAAGTCCGTAGGAACTGTATATTTATCCTTTAATGCGGTGAGGGCGCTCTCGTTCAAAACGTGAGTGTTAACTTGGTAGCCCTGTTTTTCCATAACTTGACCCCATTGCGTACAGCAGCCACAACTTTCAGACTTGTATAAGTCGATGACTTTTTCACCCGCGAATACTGGCAGGGAGGACGCGAACATGATGGCCATTAATAACACTTTTTTCATACTATCCTCTGTATGTTATCCGCACGGATTTTATTCTCCGGACAGAGAAGGGTGATGGCGGGAGCTCGGCTCTGAAGCCGATATTCCCGCTGATTTACATGATTAATTTTTATGCCGACGCAGCCAGATTAATTTATAGGCTGCCGGAATGATAAACATGGACAGCAAAGGGGCCGTGATCATCCCTCCAATCATCGGGGCAGCAATGCGACTCATGACTTCTGAACCTGCCCCAGTCCCCCACAGGATCGGTAACAGTCCAGCAATGATGACCGCGACCGTCATGGCTTTCGGACGAACACGCAGTACAGCACCGTGATAAAGCGCGTTATCAAGACCTTCACGCGTGAATGTTTCTGGCTTGGACAATTTAGGGTCTGCTTCAATAGCCTGACGTAAATACATCAGCATCACTACGCCAAACTCTGCAGCTACCCCAGTCAGTGCGATAAACCCCGTACCCGTTGCAACGGACATATGGAATCCCTGCCAGTACAGGAACCAGATACCGCCAATCAGCGCAAACGGCAGGCTCATCAGGATCAACAACGCTTCATCAACGCGACGGAATGCCAGGTAAAGCAGAATGAAGATAATCATTACGGTCATGGGCACCATTAACTTCAATTTCTTGTTGGCATGCTCCAGTAATTCGAACTGTCCCGAGAACGAGACGCTGGTACCCGGTTTAAGTTTGACCTTTTCGCTGATAACCGTTTTAAGGTCGTTAACAACGGATACCATGTCACGGCCACGGGCATCGATATAAATCCAGCTTGAAGGACGGGCATTTTCTGTTTTCAGCATGGTCGGACCTGAAATGATCTTCACATCAGCCACGTCACCCAAGGTGATTTGCTGCTTCGTCGGCGTCAATATCGGTAATTGTTTCAATGCGCCAGGCCCATCACGGAACCCCTGAGGGTAGCGAATGTTGATCGGATAACGAGCCACTCCTTCCACTGTTTCGCCGACCATGGCACCCCCGATGGCAGACGAGACAAACAACTGCACGTCTCCGACCGTCATGCCATATCTGGCCGCTTTTTCCCGGTTAATATCGATATCGAGATAGCGTCCACCTTCCAGGCGTTCTGCCAGGGCGGACACCACGCCAGGAACGGTCTTCGCCGCTTCTTCTATACTCTGAGCCGTGACATCAATATCGGAGAGCACCGTGCCTGATACTTTAATACCTATCGGGCTCTTGATACCGGTGGACAACATATCAATGCGGTTACGGATAGGTGGAACCCAGAGGTTGGCCAGACCCGGTAGTCGAACCGTTTCATCGAGCTCTTCAATAATCTTGTCAAGCGTCATCCCCGGTCGCCACTGGTCCTGAGGTTTCAGTTGGATCGTGGTTTCCACCATTTCAAGTGGTGCAGAGTCTGTTGCCGTTTCTGCTTTACCCGTTTTACCAAAAACAGAAGCCACTTCAGGCACTGTTTTGATCAGTTTATCCGTCGTCTGCAACAGGGCTGCAGCCTGACCAGGCGATACACCGGGTAGCGTTGAAGGCATGTACAGCAAATCGCCTTCGTTGATTTTAGGCAGGAATTCTCCCCCCATTTTACTGAGTGGCCATATCACGGTAAAAATTGACAGGGCAGCCACCAGAAGCGTCATTTTTGGCCAGTGAAGAACCTTGAGCAACAAAGGATGATAAATTTTTATCAGAAAACGGTTCAGTGGGTTACTGGTTTCTGCCGGTATTTTTCCTCTGATCCAATACCCCATCAGGATAGGAATGACCACAATCGCCAGTAATGCAGACCCCGCCATGGCATAGGTTTTTGTGAAGGCCAGAGGCCCAAACAAACGCCCTTCTTGTCCTTCAAGGGTAAAAATAGGAATGAATGAAAGGGTGATGATCAACAGGCTGATAAACAGGGCCGGTCCAACTTCAACAGAAGCATTGGTGATCACTTTCCAGCGAGTTTCATTGTCAATTTGTTGATCAGGGTGACTATGGTCCCATTCTTCAAGCCGTTTGTGCGCATTTTCAATCATGACGATGGCGGCATCCACCATGGCCCCAACAGCAATCGCAATTCCCCCCAGAGACATGATATTGGCATTTAGCCCCTGGAAACGCATGATGATAAAGGCAATACACAGCCCCAGAGGAAGCGAAATAATGGCAACCAATGCAGAACGAACGTGCCAAAGGAACAGGCCACATACGATGGCAACCACAATAAATTCTTCCAGAAGTTTATAGCTCAGGTTATCAATCGCACGGTCAATCAGTTGACTACGATCGTAAGTGGTCACCACTTCCACACCTTCTGGTAGGCTGCTTTTCAGTGTTTCCAGTTTATCCTTTACTGCAGAAATGACTTCACGCGCATTCTTGCCTGAACGCAGAATAACCACACCGCCCGCAACCTCACCCTCACCATTCAGCTCCGCGATCCCGCGACGCATTTCTGGTCCAATCTGAACACGCGCAACATCCCTTAAGTAAACAGGGACACTGTTCTCACCCGTCTTGAGGACAATATTGTTAAAGTCATCAATGCTTTCCAGATAACCGCTGGCTCGTACCATGTACTCGGCTTCGGCGATCTCAACGGAAGCACCGCCTGCTTCCTGGTTAGAGGAGTCCAGGGCCTGTTTAACTTCTGGCAGGCTTACACCAAACTGGGCCAGTTTCATCGGATCAACGAGGATCTGGTATTGTTTGACAACGCCGCCCACAGAGGCAACTTCTGCCACATTCGGAATATTTTTCAGCTCATATTTCAGGAACCAATCCTGCAGAGAACGTAATTCCGAGAGGTCATGCTTACCGCTGTGATCCACCAAAGCATATTCGAAAATCCAGCCCACTCCAGTGGCATCCGGCCCTATCGCGGAACTGACCCCTGAAGGTAACTTACCCTGAACCTGATTAAGGTATTCCAATACGCGGGATCTTGCCCAGTACAGGTCAGTGCCGTCTTCGAAAATCACATAAACGTATGAGTCACCGAATTGTGAAAACCCTCGGACGGTCTTTGCTCCGGGTACAGAAAGCATGGTGGTCGTTAGGGGATAGGTAACCTGGTTTTCTACAATCTGTGGGGCTTGTCCCGGGTAACTGGTTTTAATAATAACCTGAACATCAGAGAGATCAGGCAGGGCATCTACTGGTGTATTGATGATAGTCCAGGTTCCCCAGATGCTCAGAAACAGGGCTCCCATCATGACCAGAAAGCGGTTGGCGACCGAACGCCTGATAATCCATTCAATCATCTTCGTCTCCTCAGTGACCTGAATGTGCGTTGGCTGAAGGGGCCGTTATTTCGGGTGCTGTAGTCGCGTGATCCTCTGGATGACGCATACGCTCCAGCGCACCGGAAATGTTCGCTTCAGAGTCAATGAGGAAGAGGCCGCTGACGACAATCGATTCACCCTCGGTCAAGCCAGAACCAATCCCGGCCTGGCGCTGGGATTCATGCAGAACCTTGATGACTTTAGGAACGAACCGGCCCTCGTTGTCAACAGTTATCACACGTTGTTCTTTGCCGGTATCGATGACCGCCTGAGAAGGAATAAGCAACATATCCTGGCTCTGAGTGTTGAGTTTCAAGTAGGCATTCATTCCTGGTTTCAGTAACTCATCTTTATTGTCTACCTGCAGGCGAAGCTGAAGAGTTCGGGTGGCTTGGTCAACGCTGGGAAGAATATTCCATTTCTCGATGTTGAACGTTCTATCAGGATAAGCCGGGACAGAAATTTCAAACTGAGAGGTCTCTTTCAGCAAATATGCGATAGACTCCGGTAGCGAGGCGCTAATCCAGACCGGATCCATCCCCTGTATCTGGGCAACAACCTTATCTTTTGAAATGTTCATCCCCGTTCTCAAATCAAATGCGGTGATCACACCATCAATAGGTGCTTTAATCGTGAAGCGCGTCTGAATGTTCCGCGTATTGCGTAAGCGCTGGATGTCGTCTTCTGGCATCCCGGCAAGGCGAAGGCGTTCCAGCACCCCTTTAAGTTGCGTTGCTGAACCGCCAGTACCTGACAGCAAAAGGTACTCGCTCTGAGCCTCGACCCACTCAGGGATCGTGATGTCAATCAGGGGCGTGCCTTTTTTGACTTTATCCCCGATAGTGAGCGGATACACTTTTTCAATGAAACCTTCCGATCTGGCCTGGACAATAACAAACTGATATTCGTTGAAACTGACAGTGGCAGGGATCGTCTGAGAGTAAGTCAGGCGCCCTGTGCGGACTTTTTCTGTTTTAAGACCCAGGTTTTGTACTTGAGTAGGATCGATACGGATGCCGTTACTGTTTCCGGATCCACCTTCATCCGCATATTTTGGTACCAGGTCCATGTCCATAAACGGGGACTTTCCGGGTTTATCGAACTTGGTATCGGGTTTCATTGGGTCAAACCAGAACAGGACCTTACGCTCTGATGATTGTATTTCAGCCTTGTCTGCGGAAAAAAGATAATGGTAAGCCCCAACGGATATAAGCCCTCCCATCACAAGACTGCTGATAATAACTGCAGTATATTTAAGTTTTATAGAAGCCATATTTAATTCCACTGAACATTGATAGAAGCCAAGCCTGTTAACTCGGGGGAGAACCGTAGGGGTAAATAATCAAGCCTGCCATAACAGGGGGGCAGGCAAATAAATTTTAATGAGGAAATTAATTAAGACTGACTATTTTTAATTTCCTGAAGCAATGAGATATTATCCTGCTGCACAAAAGTGAAATTCACATGGTTACCTACTTTTAGCGCGCGGATGTTGTCATCCACCGCTGTAAATGTAAATCGCATGGTCATTGCAGGCCAACCAACAGTAGGTATTGCCTCGTGAGCAATGGTGATTTTCATCTCTTTCATATCAATATCCTTCACCACCCCTGTAGTGCTGATGACCTGCTGCGAAGCGGCTTCTGCCGTCGTGTTGCCTGCCGTGCTGTGATGTTGCTCGTTTGCCTGAGTTCCCGCGACCATGACAACAGAGAACATCCCAAATAAAGCCACTTTTATTGACTGACGCATATTTATAACTCCATATTTTTTCAAAAATAAATTCATTGTGTCCAACCACCACCCAAGGCAGTGAAAAGATTTATTTCATTAACGTGTTGGGCATATCTCAGATCCAGAATGGCCTGCCGTGTTGAAAACAGTGTTCTCTCTGCATCAAGGACTTCGATATAACTTACGGCTCCGCTGGAATATAATCCACGCGCCCGTAGCAGCGTTATCTGAAGGGACTCCAGAAAACGTTGTTGTGCTGTTAATTGTCCGCTTATACTTTCACGAAGTGATAGTGCATCAGCAACTTCCTTAAACGCAGTCTGAATTTTTTGCTCGTAACTGACAATTGACTGTTGCTGGCGCACTTCCGCGAGTGTCAGGTTGGCTTTGTTACGTCCTGCATTGAAGATGGGAATTTCAATTTTAGGGATAAAACTCCACATTCCACTCGCGCTGTTAAACAGGCTTGAAAGATCAGTGCTGCTTCCTGAAAGGCCGCCAGTCAACGAAATTGATGGGAAGAATGCGGCTCTGGCTGCCCCAATATTGGCATCTGCCGCTTTCAGCACATGTTCAGCTTCCATAATATCCGGTCTTTGTAACAAGATGTCGGATGACAGGTTCAAAGGCAGTTTTACCGGATTAATATCTGTTTCCGCGTTAAGTTTACCATCGGGCAGTACAGAGTATTTTCCGACCACCAGTTGGAGCGCATTGTTCGCCTGGGCGAGTTCACCTTCTCTTTTTGCAATTTCAGCACGCGTACTTTCGATGACCCCCTTGGCCTGTTCAAGTGCCAGGACGTTTGTACTGCCGGTGATAAGCTGTTGCTCCACGAAAGCATAGGATTGTTCGTAGTTCTTCAGCGTTTCTCTGGCAATCTGCAATTGCTCATAAGCCAGCCGCTGGTTGAAATAGCTCTGCGATACGTTAGACACAAGAAGAATATGCACAGCACGCTGAGCTTCCTGACTGGCAAAAAAATTCTGGCGGTCAGCCTCACTCATGTTCTTCAGTTTGCCAAAGAAATCCAACTCAAAGCTGAGATCAAGACCCGCCGCATACTCTCGGGTAGTGGAACTTTCGTTTTTAAGCCCCCTACTGTAAGTAATACCTGAGGAGGCGTTCAGTTGCGGATATCTGTCCGAGTCTGTCACATTGTACTGGGCTCTTGCTTCCTGGACTTTGAGTGCCGCCATTTTTAGATCACGGTTGTTACGCAAAGCTTCGTCAATCAGGGTCTGTGCCTGAGGGTCGGCAAAAAACAGTCGCCAACCGACATCCTGGTAGCCTGCCGCTGCCGGAACCAGTGCGTTCCGGGAGAGCGAAAACTGTTGTGGCACTGGGAGTTCAGGGCGCTGGTAATCCGGAGCCAGTGAGGTGCACCCTGCCAAAATGAACAATGTACTGAGAGTTAGTAGTTTTAATTTGAACATATCGCTTCTCGTCCAGGCATACCTGGTTAAATGGTTCAAATGATTTCCTGATGATTATTGTGGATACCTTACCGGAGTGACTCTGTTTGGTGAGTGACAGAATAATGACAAAGCTGTCATTTTCGTTTTAATTCGTTGATATCGCCCTTTTGCCCACTAGAATGACAACTCCATATCGATGTTCCGGAGGGCGCGTGAAAATATTGATCGTCGAAGATGAGGTTAAAACAGGTAAATATCTTAGCAAGGGGCTGACTGAGGCTGGCTTTGTTGTTGACCTGGCAAATAATGGCATGACCGGGTATCACCTGGCCATGACAGCCGATTACGACCTGATTGTTCTTGATATCATGCTACCTGATGTGAATGGCTGGGATATCGTGAAAATGTTGCGGGCTGCAAATAAAGGAATGCCTATTTTGCTCCTGACTGCACTCGGTACAATAGAGCATCGTGTCAAAGGCCTCGAGCTCGGCGCTGATGATTATCTGGTCAAACCCTTTGCCTTCGCTGAACTTTTGGCCCGTGTCAGAACGCTGTTACGCCGGGGCGCTGCTGTCATAGTGGAAAGCCAGTTCCAAGTGGCAGATTTAACCCTTGATCTGGTGTCGAGAAAAGTAAACCGCAAGGGAACCCGGATCACGCTGACCAGTAAGGAATTCACACTCCTTGAATTCTTCATTCGTCACCAGGGCGAGGTACTCCCGCGTTCACTGATCGCTTCACAAGTTTGGGATATGAACTTTGACAGTGATACGAATGCCATAGATGTTGCTGTTAAGCGGTTACGGGCAAAAATTGATAACGATTTCGAACCCAAATTGATTCAGACGGTACGCGGAGTAGGCTATGTGCTTGAGGTGCCCGATGAGGATTAATTGCCATCACCGTCCTTTTTCTCTTGCTACCCGTCTCACCTTTTTTATCAGTCTTTCGACGACCATCGCATTTGTAGCATTTACGTGGATCATGCTGCATTCGGTGGAGAAGCATTTTGCGGAGCAGGATGTCAATGATCTGAAACAAGTCAGTATGACCTTGGAAAATATACTTAAAAATCCTGATGGTTCGGAACGACAGAAAGTCGAACGACTCAGCACCGTATTGCAAAGTTACCGGAATATATCGGTATTACTCAGCAACGGAAATAACCAGGTACTCTATCGTTCGCCGGATGGTCCAGATCTTCTCCCTGTATCATCCTCGCCGGATTTTTCGCAGTACCTTGGCTCTGGTGAAGTATTTCTCTGGTCAAAAGAGAAGAAAAGTAACGCAGATCACGCTGATAGCGAAATGAGGCATACAACGTACCGCCTTATTGCGTCCTCAGTGAGGACGACTGAGGGCGTCAATCCTTACACGTTGCTGATAGCACTCTCCATTGATTTTCATCTGCATTATATTGATGAGCTCAAAAACAATCTTGTCATGATCGCCTCCGTCATCAGTTTGATGATTATTTTTATTGTTTTGTTTGCGGTTCATAAAGGGCATCAACCATTAAGAAATGTCAGCCTGAAAATTAAAAATATTACGTCTGAGAATCTGGATGTCAGACTTGAGCCTGATCGGGTTCCTATTGAACTGGAGCAACTGGTTATTTCCTTCAATCATATGATTGAACGTATCGAGGATGTTTTTACCCGGCAGGCTAATTTCTCTGCAGATATTGCACATGAGATTAGGACTCCCATTACCAATCTTGTTACTCAGACAGAAATTGTATTAAGCCAGCGTCGACCGGATAAAGAACTGGAGGATGTGCTTTACTCTAATCTTGAAGAATATAATCGTATGGCCAAGATGGTCAGTGACATGCTGTTTCTGGCTCAGGCAGACAATAACCAACTCATTCCTGAACGATCAATGATAGATCTCAGGTCAGAAACGATGAAGGTATTCGAGTTTTTTGAAGCCTGGGCTGAGGAACAGGAAGTGAGTCTCGAGTTTGAGGGGAGTCCAGCCCTAATTGGAGGGGATCCACTCATGTTGCGTCGGGTTATCAATAACCTTTTATCGAATGCCATTCGTTATACCTCCAGGGGCATGGCGGTCACCGTTCGTGTGAACGAACGGGATGAATGGGTTGATCTTATCGTTGAAAATCCTGGCGTGCCCATTTCTCAAGAGCACCTTCCACGATTGTTTGACCGTTTTTATCGTGTTGATCCCTCGAGACAAAGAAAAAGTGAGGGAAGTGGTATCGGTCTGGCTATCGTGAAATCCATAGTGACAGTACATCAAGGTAGAATTAGCGTTGCCTCCGATGCGGTTTCAACCCGTTTCACTCTCTCTTTTCCCCGGTTCGTCGCATGATAAGGACGGGTATATTTTAAATAATAAATATGCCTGTCACATAACCAGTCCTAGGGTAAATCATGCATATCCGACTGAAAGCTATCAAGAAAATTTCTTAACCATCTGTTTTTAATCGTATTTAAATAAAAAACCTTACATTACACATTTGTCATCATTCTGTCACGAGTCCAACAGAACCGCTCCCTTATAATCACTATTAACTTAGACAGGCTCAGCGAGATCCTGATATTAACGGGATTACGTTGTGACCATTTACTACAAACCGGAACATCTCAAAGATACTCTTGTGAAAGGATGTTTCAGACGATTTGAACACTTATGATGTGAAAACGGAGAACACACCATGAACAAAATTTTAATTGCCACTGCTTTTGCCATGACCTTTGTTTCCTCAACCTGGGCTGCAGAAACCGTGAACGTACATGATCGGGTTAATAATGCCCAGGCGCCAGTACATCAGATGATATCATCTGCACCGAAATCTGCGGTGGAGGGTGTTGGCACAAAAATGATGGACATGGATGAGCACCAGAAAGCGGTTGTGGCACATGAAACCGTGAACAACAGCAATTCTGACGTCCATAAAAAAATGGCTGAGACGCACAAGAAAATGATGGGAGAGCAGGGCGTTACTGATGCTGAACGCAAAAATGCCAAGTCATTCTCGCAGATGGATGAGCATGAAAAAGCCGCCATCGCCCATGAAACGGTGAAAAATGCTCAGTCAAGTGCGCATAAAGAACAGGCTGAAAAGCATCGCGGTATGATGCAATCTAACTGAGTAAGCGTTTCCCCCGAGTAACCCACAATAAAAACACATCCTTATTGACATTATTGCCCCGTCACCGGGGCTTTTTTGTTTTTTAGCCTCTAGAGGGAAGGTTCTGTTATGCCTTGTGAGGCTTGTAAATAAGGACTGATTGACTATAGCCATGGCAAAGGGTGAAGGTAAATAACTTTTTAAACATGCGTTATGGTTCTTTGTTGCTGAGAAAAAGCGTTCCCATAGAATGGTAGGATTTAATTATGGTAAGGCTTTGACTATGTTGATAAAAGAGGTTTTTGTAGGGAGTTACCTCATCCTAAAAGTGGTGTTTCGTCAGTTAGCTGCGGCTGTTGCTAAACAAACCTTATTGGAAATGAGCCATGTTGAAATCACTTCTTAAACTTCTACCTACGTCGATCGGAAAAAGGGAGGAGAAAGTTTCTATCTCTGCCGCTAGTGTTCCTGATGGCTATCATGAACCTGAACAAGCTGCCAAGCTTTTGGCTTCGCCACAACGCCGTCAATGGTTGCAAACGTTGTGGGATTACTCGTCACTGCCAAAAGACCTGTATCTGCATTATTACCTACGACCGCTTGAGCACTGCGTCACTCTGATGCAGCAGTTTCCTGCCACGGAGAGTGGGCATCATGCTTATCTGGGGGGGATGGTGGATCATCTGCTTGAAACTGTGGCGTATGCTGCCCGTCTATCAAAAAACCACCTGCTGCCGATCGGCGCACAACCGGAAGATCAGGCCTCACAAAGCGCAGCTTGGAATGCGGTGATTGTTTACGCAGCTATGCTGCAATCGCTTGACAGGCTTTGTCAGATTGAAGTTGAGTTGGAAAGTGGGCAACGCTGGATGCCGCTCAATGCTATGCCGAGTGAACCCTACCGTTTTCGTTTCAAGCCTGTTGTTGATGCGACACAGGCCCAGAGCCTGGGCGCGATGTTGGCCTGGAAAGTCATTCCTGATGAAGCCTTGCTCTGGTTGAGTACCTGGCCAGAGGTTCTGAAAACGTTGTCGCTGTATCTGACGGGTTTTCGAAACGAATCAGGAATAATCAATACAATTGCTTCCGAAGCTATCTCTACATCAATAGGAAAAGAAAAAGAGGTACCTGAAATTGCCACTGCTATTTCGGCATCAATCCCACCGGTTGTACTTGAAGCGATAATGCCATTAGAGAATTACTCTCTTCATTCAGCATCTTCCCCGGTGCTGATTTCTTCTTCCCTGCCCGGTGAGAGTTCTATATCTGAAGGGTTTTCTCTCTCTCTCGGCAGCGCGGTGCCTGATATTGAAGCTGTCGAGTCAGCTTTTCCTGAAGAAGATACTACGGGGGATTTGTTGGCTGTCATGGGGTTTTCTGCACCCATTAATTTGACGCAGGATGTGCAGGTAATATCGATGCAAACGGAGACTGTATTAAAGGAAGACATCGATTCTTCAGATTCAATGGGGATTGGAGAACGTTTTTGGCAATGGTTGAGTGAAGGATGTTGCTCAGGGACTTTTGCAGTAAATACTGCCGATGCAAGGATATATATTATTGCAGGTTATGTCTTTATTCGTACTCCTAACATCTTTCACCAGTTTTTATCAGAAAGTTGCGAAAACTCCGAAGCTAAAACTAGCTTACAAAGTGCATTCGAGCGATTAGGGAGACATAGACAGGATAAAGGCGTGATGTATACCTGCCATGTCTATCAAGATAAGGCCAAGGAAGGGCGATTCCAGAAAATGACCGGTTATCTTATCGTTGCCAAGAAACTGTATAAAGACCATAGCATTCCAGGGGATAGCCCATTGGTGATGATAAAACCTTAGGAAATAGGGAGTTATGGCATGATGAATGTGACGTTTGAACAGTTGATGGAGCAGTATTTTTTCAGTAATTCCATTCGGCCAGCGACGGAGTGGAGTTATCGGAAAGTTGTTCGAACTTTTCAGAAGTACGCACAGCAATTGCCTAGTGATGTCAACAATACATTGGTACTTGAATGGCGTAGGCATGTTCTTAAAGAACTGAAACTGGAGGCTTGTACCTGGAACAATAAAGTCACACATATGCGGGCATTATTTAATTTTGGCATGAAGAAGGGGATATTACCCCATAAGGAAAATCCCTTTAATAAGGCGGTTGTTCGGGTTGGGAAAAAGAAGAAAAAAACGCTTTCAAAGGGGCAGGTGAATACAGTGTACCGATTGATGGATCAACACTATCAACAGGAGCGACTTTTTGCGCAATCTTATGCCATGAGCGCACGGGCCAATGCCTGTCATCCAGCCTGGTTTTGGCTGGCTGTACTGGATACGCTAAGCCATACCGGAATGCGTCAAAACCAACTTCTGCATGTACGGTTGTGTGATGTCAATCTGGAGGAGCGCTGGATCGATGTGATTTCTGAGGGTTCAAAAAATCATCGTGAATTTAAGGTTCCGATAACGTCTATTTTATATCCGCGATTAGAAGTCATTCTGGAGCGTTCATTAGCGGCAGGCGCGGAATTAAGCGATCAGCTTTTCAATGTGAACCGTTTTGACCTGAGACGGAAAGCACGGTTTGTACAAGGAAGTCATGACGTGAATATGGGGATTTACCCTATAAGGGCCTTCTTTCGGCGTATTTCCAAGGAGTGCCGGTTTGCTGTCAGCCCCCATCGTTTTCGGCATACGGTAGCGACCAATCTGATGAAGTCCCCCGATCGCAATATTCAGGCCGTCAAACGTCTGTTGGGACACTCCAGCTTACGGTCTACGTTGGAGTACATTGATGAGGATATTGATGCTTTGCGTGAACTTCTGGAGCAGGAGTGGGGGAATGGGTGAGGTACTAAATGAGAGTATCACCTTGACACAATTTGACATTCGCATACGGAAACTGTAAAAATTGTACGCGAAAAACCCCGCCTAGTGACATAGGCGGGATTATCGAGAGCCTTTTTACAACAACCGGGTAATGGTATCACTGGGTGAAACCTTCCAACCACACCTTCGGTTATTGCGTGTTCTGACCCATTTCGTACCTGTCATTTTTTCATCCTGAAAGATTAACAGGCGCTTCTGAATGATGGTGCCCGGACTCGGAATCGAACCAAGGACACGGGGATTTTCAATCCCCTGCTCTACCGACTGAGCTATCCGGGCAACGCGCAGCATTAAACCGTATTGGCCGAAGTCAGTCAACGGCTTTGTGAACGAAATAAGGCAAAACGCGTCCGGTTGCTGGCTTTTCAGTCAAAGGGAGCAAAAAAAGCGCGAGATGGGCGTAAAGTACCGTGGTTGCGCTCGCCGCCACGGTGTCATTCAGCTTAATGCGCCATTTCTGCGGCACTGAGCGACCTGCAAGATGTCTTCCGCCAAGCGCTTGGCAACGGATACGTCCTGGAGCTGACGTTTTATCAGCAGTTTGCTGAGGCAGCCCTCTTGGATCAGTTCCATCTGCTGCGCCACCATATCCGCATCGTCGGCGTCCATTTCTCGCAGCAGGTCACGGGTCAGTTCCAGCGAAGTCAGCTTCTGCTGCTCGGCCAGCTGGTGGATAGGGTGATCAACCTCAGGGAAGAAGCTACAGGCGGCAATAAACAGGCAGCCGGGATAGCGATCGTGTTGTACGTACTCTGCCAGCACGTCGTAGCGTGCCAGCAATTTTTGCTGTGGGCTCAGGGCTTCGTCCAGCAGCAACTGACGACGCCAGGTGTCAATTTGCTGGCCGTGATAGCGCAGGCAGTCATACAGCAGCGCTTCGCGATCCGGCCAGAAGCGTTTAAGATCGCTCGGCTGTACGTCGAGTTTTTCTGCCAGCATTTCTAATGTGGTGGTTGCCAGGCCCTGTTGTTCCAACAGACCCAGTGCCGTATCAAGAACTTGTTCGCGTTGCACTTGTGCTCCCTCCAAATTCGGTTCTGAACTTCAGTGTTATTTATTGCACTACTTTCTGCAAATGCGCGTTGAACGTTGGAGCATCCATAAATCCAGTCACCCGCTGGGCCGTCAACTCTTGTCCTGTGCCGTTAAAAAATAGAATTGTCGGCAAACCCAGGACTTTCAAGTGCTTGAGCAGCGCTGCCTGTTCGGCATTGTTGGCGGTCACATCCGCCTGCAGCAGCACGGCATTGGCCAGCTTAGCCTGAACGGCCGCATCACTAAAGGTATACTTTTCGAACTCTTTGCAGGCGACGCACCAATCGGCATACAGATCCAGCATCACCGGTTTACCCTGTGCTTGCTGCAGCGCCAGGTTGAGCTGCTCCACATTACTGATCTGCGTAAAGTTCAGATGTGGTGCTGCCTGCTGAGTGCTGTTAACGCCAAAAGCCCAGTCTTGCAACGGCCGTGCGGCAATCACCGCCGCTGCCAGTAATAGCATTTGTAAAACACGGGCCCAGCCGCGGGAGGTTTTCAGGCTAAGGGCAAATGCCCAGCCGAAGAACGCCAGGCCCAGCAGGCTCCACAGCCGCAGCCCCCACAGATCGCCGATCACACGCTCCAGCAGAAATACCGGCAGGGCGAGGATCACAAAGCCGAAAGCCTCTTTGACATACTGCATCCATGGGCCGCTACGCGGCAGCAGGCGGTTGCCGAACAGGGTGACGAGCACCAGCGGGATCCCCATGCCTAATGCGTAAAGGTACAAGGTACCGCCGCCGGCCCACATATTACCGCTCTGGGCAATGTAGAGCAGAATCGCGCTGAGTGGTGCGGTGGTACAAGGGGAACAGATCAATCCAGCCAGAGCCCCCATCAGGAACACGCCGGGCAACGAGCCTCCTTTTTGGGTATTGCTCCAGCCCGCTAAACGCGTTTGCAGCGATGCCGGTAATTGCAAGGAATAGAGGCCAAACATCGACAATGCCAAGGCGATAAACAGCACTGAGAGGCCGATCAACACGTACGGATGTTGCAGTGCCGCTTGAAACTGCAGCCCGGCGGCAGCGACCACCAAACCCAGCAAGGTATAGGTCAGCGCCATACCCTGCACGTAAACCACGGCCAACGCCAAAATTCGACCGCTGCTATGCGGTTTTTCACGGCCCAGAATGATGCCGGAAATCAGAGGATACATCGGCAAAACGCAGGGGGTGAAAGCGATACCGATACCGATCAGCAATGCCCACAGCGGTGAAAACGGCAGATCGTTGGGAGCCGGTACCGGCTCTGCCGCAGTAGGGAGTATCGGAGCGGCGGAGGCGCTCACGGCATTCAACGGGATCACGCGCGTTTCCGGCGGGTAGCAGAAACCGGCTTCCGCGCAGCCCTGGTAGGTCACGCTCAGGCTGGCATCTGCCGTTGCTTGTTGCAGCGGAATCTTCAGATTCAGCTGTTGCTTGAAAATGGCGACCTCGCCGAAAAATTCGTCTTTGTGGCTCAGCCCGGCGGGCAGTTCAAAGGCGCCCAGCGTGGCCTGCTTTGGCACCAGTTTGATCTGCTGGCGATAGAGGTAATAACCGGGACGAATTTGCCAGTCCAGCGACAGCTGATTGCCTTGCTGTTTGAAATCAAAGGCGAAGGCCTGATCGACAGGCACGAACTGGCTACCGCCGTTTTGGCCGAACAGCGAAGCCTGGGCCGCCTGCGGCAGAAAGAACAGGCTGCAAAGCAGAAAAATCAGTTTAATGAGGCGTTGATCCATAACAGGTAGTCTTTATCTCCGGCCATCACCGGCAACACCAACAGTTCTGGCGTCTGGTAGGGGTGATGTTGTTTCAGGTAGCTGAGCAGGGCATCTTGATGGTGGCAATCGCTTTTGAACAGCATCTGCACTTCATATTCCTGTTCCAGTTTCCCTTCCCAGTAATATAACGACGTTGCGCCGGGTAACAGCGTGGCGCAGGCCGCCAGCTTTTCCCCCAGAACCCGGGCCGCCAGGTCTTGTGCCGTGGCCTCATCGGGTGCGGTGCAGAGTATGACGACAGCTTCGCAATCAGACATCTTCAGCCCTCTCATCCAGATTATCAGTGGGCACTATACCTTGAAGGGCGGTCAGCTAGAAGGCGAGTTTATCGCCAGTGGGGCAGGAGAGGGGAAACCGGGGCCGCAGCCCCGGGGTGAAGCATTACAGCATCACGCTGCCCAGCAGGAAGCCAAACAGCACCGCCAATATCACGCCGATGGTGCCGGGGATAAAGAACGGGTGGTTAAACACAAAACGCCCGATGCGGGTGGTGCCGGTATCATCCATTTGTACCGCGGCGACCAGCGTTGGGTAGGTTGGCAGGATAAACAGGCCGGAAACGGCGGCGAAGGAAGCCACTGCGGTCAATGGCGATACGTTCAACGCCAGCGCCATCGGCATCAGCGCCTTGGCGGTGGCGGCCTGAGAATACAGCAGCGCCGAGCAGAAGAAGAAAATCACGGCCAACAGCCACGGATGCGATTGAATCACCGTGCCAGCAGTCTCTTTGATCCAGTCAATGTTGGCTTGAACAAAGGTATCACCCAACCAGGCTACCCCCAGAATACAGATACAGGCGCTCATGCCGGCCTTAAAGGTGCTGGAATTAAGCACCATATCGGTATCGACGCGGCACAGCAGGGTGGTCAGGGTAGCGACGCTAAGCATGATGATCAGAATGGCGTTGGTGGTGTTCATCAGCGGTTTGGCCACCAGACCCAAGCCCGGGCTGTTGATGATGGCGTAAGCCACTACGCACAGCACACCTAGCAGGAACAGCAGCACCGACACTTTGGCGCGGGGTTTGATTTCCATGATCTTGTTGCCGCGCAGGGTCACCAAACCTTCTTCCAGGCGCTTCAGGTAAACCGGATCGTCCGACAATTTGGAGTCGAACAGCCAGCTTACCAGCAGCGACATCACCAGTACGGCGCAGAAGGTAGACGGCATCACGACCATCAGCAGGTGCAGATAGCTGACGCCGTGTCCTTCCATCACTGAAGACATGTACACCACCGCGGCAGAAATTGGCGAGGCGGTGATGGCAATCTGGGCGGATACCACAGCGGTAGACAGCGGACGGCAAGGCTTGATGCCCTGTTCTTTCGCGACTTCAGCGATCACCGGCAGCGCGGAAAGCGAAATGTTGCCGGTACCGGCGAAGATAGTCAGAAAATAGGTGACGATCGGTGCCAGAATGGTGATGTGCTTGGGGTTCTTGCGCAGCAGTTT
>OJTZ01000179.1_pt1 | contig 25894 bp, 30 predicted proteins | sample 1601481 | NCBI WGS metagenome assembly OJTZ01 (sample SAMN04436660, study PRJEB24849) | human gut metagenome | biome: human gut; feature: NICU; material: stool | host: Homo sapiens | place: USA: Saint Louis, MO | collected 2010-05-08
AACCGCCATTAATGACAACAGGGCCTGCATATCCTCTTCGATGCCGACCACCGTTTCTGGCACCACGACCATCTCAGCCAAAGGTTTATCATTGACCGGCGCATCCAGGGCCGAGCTCAGTAATACCTCCGTTGCTGACACTGCATTTTCTTCGGGCTGATTTAATGTCTCTGCCGGCAACGGCTCATCAACGAGCGGCGGGGTGGTGGTGCTGACTGCACTTTGCAAATCAATCGTGGGTACTGAAGAGGTGATATTTTCTGTCGTCGGCGCCACCGACGGTAAAGGTGCTGTCAATGGGGCGGAGAGGGATGCCGAAGAGGACGCTACGGCCAGGCTATCGCCGCGCGCCAGCCTGGCCGCCTCCTGGATAATGTCGTCTATCACAGGTAATGTGCTAGGCTGTCGGGAAGCGATTGTCATCAACGCGTGTGTTGCCGCCGGCAGTGTTGATAGCCAGTTGATTACCTCGACAGGCAGCAGCCGGGCCGCAATCATCGCACTTTGACTTGTTGCCAGTGTCAGGGCTGATGGAGCCATCCTGAATCGAAAACGGTAGGGTTCACCCGGCACCGTCAAACCGGGTAACCAGGCGCGGCCACTCTGGAACTCGCCCTGCAGCTGGTTCAACAGCGGCAGGTAGTGCCAAAGTGCAGCGTAAAACACCACGACATTCCATTGCACATTCTGGGCCGATTGTTCTTCGGGTGCGGCGCCAGGAGGCAGCATGTGGCCTTTGGCCAGACGCACTGCATATGTCGTTGTCTGCAGCGTGACATCAACCAATCCCCCTTCCCGCGCATACTCACCCTGCGGCGCTGCCGGCAACACCTGTATCAACGTCATGAGCTGCTTCAGTGGCTGCAGATAGAAGTGTTCATAGAGGTCTTTGGGAAGCGAACAATTTTCCCATAACTGCTGTAAACACTGCTTACGGGGTGCCGTGCTCAACAGCTGTTCTGCGGACGCGGGCATATAGTAGCCAGCAGGACTCCGGGAGGCTGAAATGCCTGCCGCTGGTTTTGCCGGCATATCCCGGGTCCCGACAAGCAGTTCTTTGATCGCCTTCAGCATGCTAGGCCTCCAGCGATATCCTCACCTTCGTCGTCCATCAACACCTGCAGTAGATCATTCAGTACCAGCGTTTGCCGGGCCCGGGTTACAGCGACATACAGCAGATTGGTTTCATCGGTACGTTCCCTATCGGACATCAGGGGATCCGTGATATCCGCAAAGTCATGGTTCAACACCACGACGGGCCACTCCAGCCCTTTGCTACGATGTGCTGTCGAAACGGTCACCTGCGCCTGACGTTCATCAGTGACCGCATGTTCACGCAGTACCTGTAGCTTTTGTGGCAACGGGAAGTACTGATCGAGTAACCGAAGACCCTGGTTCATTTCCACATCTTTCGTTGCTCTGGCCACCGACTCAAACTCCTCAAAATTACGGTATTCTCGTGCCAGCAGCGGGGATTGCATCCGTTCAGACATATCAGCCGAGAACCAGTACAGGTCCTCCAGTTCCTCTGTTTTGTAGCCGGCGATGCCGCCAACCCAATACACTTTTCTGCCCGCCAGGCTAGCTTCAAGCGCCACACCAATCACTCCTGCAACAGTCCGACTGAGTACGGCTACGTGTTTTGATTTGTCCTTTTCCGGCAAGCTCGCCACGACGTTGTCTTCACCGCCGTTCCCGATCAGGGACAGCGTTTCTCCCTGCCGTTTAAGCAGCATATTCGCAACCTTGGCCACTGCAGGGCCAAACCGGAAGCTGTGTGTCAGACAAAGCTGATCGGCATCAGCCAGTTGCTCGGCATCGAGCGCATTTTCTGCCCCGCGGAACCGGTAAATTTGTTGATGGCGATCGCCGACCATGACTACATTACAGCGCTGTGACAGCACCAGGGCTTGCGTGACCGGATTCGCGTCCTGCCCTTCATCGAACAGCACCGTCTGCCAGCATCTGGCGAGATCAGGTTCAGAGAGCTGATAAAGTTTGAGGTAGACATCGTGGGTGACGGGAAAGGAACCGTCCTGACGGGCTGACTCACGCCAGAGCAGCTGTGCCGCCGCCAGGATTTTTTCAGCGGATAATCCGCTGCGCGCATCATCATCCGGCAGGTGTTGCGGTCCAAACTGGCTATCAGCACTGCAGAGAAAGGCATTGAAGGTCGTAATGGCCACACGCGCCAGAGGCCAGTACCGAGTATTGAGTTGACGGGCAACGTCAGTGATCCGCAGATTGCCGGTCAACCGTTGTTGATAGTGACGCCCGAAGTTGGGCCAGGCCAGCTGATGAGAGGTTTTACAGACCACATTGAAGGGGAATTTTTGCTCTGCTTCATCCCTGACGGCCCGGTTATAGGCAAGATAGAGCATCCTGGTGTCCGGGTTCGCTAACGCGAACCGCACCAGTGTGGACGTTTTTCCGGTGCCGGCAAAAGCCCTAACCACCAGTTTGCTTCCAGACCAACCGATGATGGCGGCCTGTTCAGGCGTATCACAATAAGACATCAGCAGCACTCCGTAAAACGTGACCGGCGCTTATGCTGCACAGGTCAACACGGCAATGACTACAGGAAAACCTTTTTCCAGAAGAAAAAGTTTTCCGGGGTCAGCTGATTCAGATTGATAGACAGTTATCAACCCTGACGATCCCATTATATACCCATACGCAGCGAAAGTGCCTGATTTCCCATGAGTATCCTTTTTTATCTGGCAACCTGACTGAAGAGAAAAAACAAACGCTCATATCCTCAGCCCTGTATTCCGGGTAACCAGACCATGCATTTCATCATCGTTACATCGCTATTAACTCGGGTATTACCGCCCCATCCAGGGCGGTGTTGGTTAATTTTCTGAATGATACTGGTGTATTCGAAGTGACCATTTCCCCAGCCAATGCATCGGTGTATACATCACCAATCGACGTTCATTTGCCAATGCGTTTCCCAGTACAATTTCACCGGGTATACCCAGTGATGACAACTGGATATAGGCCATCGACACAGCCACCACATCAATGTCAACACAGGAAACCCACATATACTCTGAAGGTTCATACCCCAACGCCTGCATCTCCACTGCAGCTGCAATCATCATGCCGCCGGCACCACAGCCAGGTTCACTGATGGTGACAAACGGCTGAGTTTGCAATTTTTGCTCCAGCCCGGTGAACTGCAGCTTGGCCATCATAGATGCCACGCTCCAGGGCGTGAAAAACTGTCCACGGTGTTTATCCCCGAGCTCGAGCCGCATAAACGTCATCCCCAGAAAATCACATGCCTGAGCATTCAGCGCAATTCGTACCAGGCCAAGTAAGTGCGCCAGGCGCTCGACGTCTTCACGTTCATACCCTTTGATGATGTTCAGGTACTGTTTCTCCAGCCCTTCGTCTGGACAGAAGCGATTATGCATCGCTATTGCGCCACACTGAACAAAGTCGGAGAAGACCTTATATCGATGATGGTAGCGTGCAGTTTGACCAAAGAGGCCGATGAATTGTTTTTGTGCTTCAGTAAACGTCAACATGGTGAACTCCTTTAACAAGGGAGCTCACCCGCAGTGGGAGAACTCCCCCACGGGAAAAAAAAGGCCACCGAACATCGGTGGCCATAAGTTAATGCGTTAACAAAAGTCGGTGATTAGCCGGCTGCTGCATTCGGTGACAACGGTACCGAATCCTTGTCGGCGTAGGTCAGGTGGATCACTTCACCGGCCTCAACTTCAGCCGCTATTCGTCCGCCGTCGACATGCTCGCCGCGGTCGTAGCGATCGTAACCACTGCGTTCCGCATCAGGCATGTACCAGGTATGTTCCACCTGGCAACTGAACCGCTCCGACACTGTCCCGATAACCTCGCCGGCTGGCGGGTACCACGGGGAATCAAAGTGCACCGTCAGCGTGTTGATGCCATCCCGCACACAACCGGCATTATGGCCTGATGGCCATTCGACGCCGTACTGTCGACCATAGAGATCGGTCGTGGTCGGCACATCACGTAACAAAGCGCCTGAACCATTCAGTTCGGTCGCCAGACGCGTCGGGATCAGCATCAGCATATCGCACGGTGCGGTATACTCGGGCATCATGCCCAAACGTTCCCAGCATATGCCGGCATCGATGTCAGGACTCACCCCCACCAGGCCGAACCAGTCCGCATACTGGCGAGACAGGACATCCGCCATACGCTCCTTCGCGACGTTGGGGATATTCTCCCATTTCACGGCGTCAAGACCCGACTGGCGGTAGAGACGCTCAATCAGACGGATGTTCTCGGTCGTTAACGTGACATCCGCCTTCAGCAACCCGAACCAGTGTTCAAAGGCCAGATTCTGAGGCGATGCGATCCCCGGGTGCATTAATAAACCCGGGTAAGGCACGTAAACGCCGGGTTTTGTCGTAGCCGGCTTCAGTATGCCGGCGCAGCCGGCCAGGAATAGCCGGCAGCTCTGCTGAATGGCGTGCCGGTAGTCAGGCACAACATGGCCATTGACCCATTGCTGCAGTTCATCCACAAAAACAGATTGGCCCGTGATCACTAAACGGTTTTTGCACCAGTTCGACATGGTCTTTCTCCTCTCTTAAAAAAGAGGGAGCTCTCCCCAGCGGGGGAAAGTCTCCCCCGCTGGGTCAGGTGTTACCTCATGATGGCCAGGACGATGATACTGCCCTGCCCTTAGTGGCTTTGCTCGCCATAGTGAGCCCGGTAGACCTGGTGTTCGTCGCCATCAGCGACCAATCCCAGCTGTACCAATAATCCGCGCTCCCACGAGCCCGGACGTCGGCTACCATCGGCAATACTGGCCAGAATGTAATGGATAAGGCCCTCGACATTCTCAAGCTGAACGGCCGCGCCACAGGTCTGCTGAAGCTTCAGCATGTACGCCAGCTCGCCGGCAATCTCAGGGTCAACGGTGACCTGCAGCCCCTTGTTGGTGGTTTTAGTCATCGGTTATCTCCTGCTCTGTTTCACCGATCACGCCCAGCTCTTCCGCCTGGCGCAGATACGGTGATGATGGGGTAAAGGGACTGGCGCCCAGGCGTACCAGGTGGTATTTATCCACCAGGTTGTTGATCGCCTCAAACGGCCGCACTCCCGCTTCCTGTAAAGCCATCACGCACTCCGCTTCACACAGATCTGTATCGTTTAACGCCAGGCCAAAGTATTTGGCCAGTAACCTGCCGGCAATGGTCTGCCAGTAACGTTGTTCAATCGTCATCACCAGATTCCTCATGCCGCAACGGCAGGATCGGTTGTCACCGGTTCCGCCAGGGGTTTCAGTAAAAACTCTGACGCCTCACGGGCCTGTTTTGCCGCACGAAACAGCGCGCGCTTATCTTCACGCAATACCCTGAGCCAATGTTCAAGGTAACTGTCGTGCTGGATGTCGCCAAAGACGCCAAGCTGTGCGCACATAAAAGCACTGCCCAGCTCCGCCACCAGTTCCTCGAACGCGTATACCGGGTCTCCGAACGCGCGGGAAGAAGACGTGATCCCCTCCCGGTTGAGCCGTGTTGCATGACCGGTGCTGTGCACCAGTTCATGCAATAACGTCGACCAGTAATCCGCCTCGGTTCGAAATTGCTGAACCTGTGGCAGGACAATCTGGTCGCGACCCGGCGCGTAATAGGCTCTGTCCTGGTAAACCTGTTCAACTCGAACGCCGCAGGCCTCAACGAGGGTGCTGACCTGAGCCTGTGTTTTCGCATCGACCAACGACCCCTCCTCTTCCGGCACCTCTGCCGGCGTAATGCCGACAACGGTTTCCGGGAGGGCGGCGCATTGGGCAACGTTAAACAGGTATAACGGCTTCAGCATGGGTATTCGCGTTTTCAGCGGGTTCCCGTCCTCGTCAAACAGCTGCCGGCCGTCAGCATCCTCCACCTGCTTGTCCCAGGGTTTGAATACCACGGCCAGGGTCGCGGTTTCGCCGGCACGCACATGCCCACCAACGGCTTCCGCCTGCTTGTAGGTAAGCCAGCGATTGGAGTGAAAACCCCTTTCGTCCGCGGCCATCCATAACAGCAGCACATTCACGCCGCTGTAGTGGTAACCGGTCGTGCCGTTCTGCGGCATGATGGCCGTCGACGCGCCGCGGCCCTTGTCGGTCCGCCAGGGCTTGCGCCAGGGCAAGGTTCCCGTCTCGATGGCGGCAATGATTTTGTCCGTAACCTGTTGGTACAGGTCAGTACGTTCGCGACGGGCTTTTGCCGGCCGACGTGATGATGATGTTTTCTTCATGGAGTGCTCCTCGTAAAAAAGGCGCATTCCTCCCCTGGCGGCGAAGAATACGCCCCAGGGGACAGAAAAAAGTGGTTAGAGAGCGGGGTAACGCAGTGCCCCTTTCGGGTTTACCGTGTCAACACGCTGTTTCAGCCGTTCGAACATGACCAGATAGTCTTCCCGATCGGCGGGCTTTGCCCGCTTGCAATCGGTATGACAGGCCGTGGCCAGCAAGTTGATGGACCGCTCACGCCAGTGTTTAAACTCATCCTGGCTGACACAAACCGAGTAATGGACCTCGGCCAGCTGCAGCATGCGGGCGGTTATACGACGGAAGTCGGCGACACACACCCAGTTAACCGTGGCAACGTGCATATAGACCGTTTCGGGTAACAGGTGGATCCAGAGCTCATGGCCTTGCGACAGTATTCGCTCGATACAACTGTCGTTCAGCATCAGCGCCTCGCCAAAGTCGTCGCCGCCGGCGAGCCGCCGGGACGTTTCATACCAGGCACCATCTTTATCAGGATGACACCCGTCGGCATACGCCAGGTGTTTGATACGGCCGGTGGCGTTTCGTTCGCCCACAGCAGGCATCAGATAGACGCCGTCGTCTTTGGCCAACACCAACGCACACTGATTGGCGCGGACTTCAGCCACCACGGCGCGCAGTTCTGCAGGGTTAAAATGCAACATGGTAAGTCTCCTGTGTTCTGGAGACGGACTTCCCCGGGAGGGAAAGCCCCTCCAGGGAAAATGAAACATTAGGGTCAGCGTGGTGGTGTTACCACGATGCCCGGAAGTAAAGGTGATGCCGGCTAAAATCGAAGCCGGTAAGTACGCTGTTAACGTACGTTTTCAGTAAGTCGACCTGCATCCAGTACACATCGCAGTAGTCGCGAGAGTCATCAGGGAACTCCTCATGGCAGTTCGCTTCATTCAATCGTGACAACAGCATCTGCAGCATCTGGATGTCGTTGCGGTCGAACGCCATCAGCTCACCGCTTTTGACGTCCCCGACACTGTTGACCACCCAATGCATCAACGCAGTAAACCCGCGAAAATGACAGGAGTGAACCAGCAGCGGCGGATGGTAGTGGTTACACGTTTTGTGGTTGTATATTCGCGGCGCCTGCATACAATCACCGCCGTCCTCCAGCCACTCTGGTGAACACGGCACCCAGTCGCCAACGGGTGTCCAGTCGCCGTTAACCGGCAACATCGGATAGTCAGCCTTACGCTGACGGAAAAAGTTGATATCAAGCCCCATGGGTCACTCCTCTCGGTATACGGACAGGAGCTCCCCTGCAGGGAGGCCCTGCCGGGTGAATAAAAAAATCGCGACTATGCCGCCAAATGCGCCTGATTCAAACGCGCCGCCAGCACGTCATCCATGCCGACAATAACGCACCAGCGACAAAGCAGTTCATCGGGATCATCGTTATGACTGCTATACCTTCCAAATGGTAAAGAATGGAGTCATCAGTCAGTGCCGCCTCATCCACTTCACCCGGAGCAATAAGTTCTGGGCGTTTGAGGTGATGGCGCAACCAGAGTAGTGGCAACTCCCATCCTGGATATTTGGCGAGTCTGGAGTCGTTCCGCTCTATCCGTACAGAGCCAGGGCACAGGTTATGAATCAGTGTCAGAACCAGTCGGTGAAAAAAGTCGGGGCGCTGAAAGAACCCCACACGTTCTTCGACGTAAGGCACCGGTTGCATCGGGCTACTTCCCTCTGATTCCGGTGATACACGTAAACCGGCCGTTTCGAAGATCATGCCATCAAACAGCTGGCCGGCTTCCGTGATACCTTCTGGCCGGGCCTCATCCGGCAACAACCAGAACACCTCGGTCACCGCCAGGGTGAAATCAATCCACGCGTTCTGGGACGGTGGTGCGACAAAATACACGTTCATACTCACGATAAATCCTCCGGTAACAAAAAATTGGGGGGATTTATCCCCCGGACGGGAATAAATCCCCGTCAGGGTGTGTGTCTGTCAGGCTGCCGTGCCGATCACCAAACCTCGAGCTCGCCAATCGCAATGTCGGCTTCGACATAGCGCTTGCCTTGCTCCACGGCCTGCAACCAATAAGACGCGTGAATATCTTTGCTCAGCGTATCCAGGCGAGCCATAAGCGCTTGCCCGTTAGCGGAAAGTGTCGATATATAGCCGTACTGCATGACCAGCAGGAAACCACCAAAGGCCTCTCCCGCATTGATAACGGCATTTTCCACATCATTCAGCTCAGTGGGGTCTTCACGTTCAATACCCAATCCCAGGCGCTGGTAAGCCCGTATACTCATGAGCTTACCTTCAACCAGGCAAAGGAAATGAAACGCATCAAGCGCGGTTTTCACGTCAAGTACGTTGGGTAACTGGGTATGCATCGATAAATCCTCCACAAAAAGAAAAGCGGGATTTATCCCCAGACGGGTGTAAATCCCCGTCAGGGTATGAAGTGGGTAAACCTACCGCTCTAAAAACGGTAACGCAGTCTGGCCAAATGTTCAGCATGTTGGCAAGCGAGCCGGTAAGCTCTTCTGCGTTCGGTATGCCTGCACGGCAAAGCAACCTGGGTATGGTCGTAGGTATACCCACCTTTATACCAACCGTTGCGCAGCGTCAGTAACGCGATGACAGAACCGTCATCACAGCAGACAACATACGCGCGAACGGCAAAATTACCGGAAGCATTGACGAACCAGTCGGTATGAAGAGGTATTCGCTGAACGGCCGATTTGACACGTTGCAGGATTGAAAAGAAATCAGGAACAACTGAAGAAGTAAAAACAGACATGGTGTTTCTCCTGTAAAAAAGGGAAACACCGCTCCCAGGGGAAAGGTATTTCCCTTGGGATTTGAATGCGTCACGCGCAATCGTCATAGGTAAGAAAGTTAAGCCTTGTTCATCAAAACTACGATGACATCTACTCTCAAAGGCGGGCAGATGTACTACACCGTAAACGGCGTGCTCCCTTTCAAGCTACGGAAGCGTTCTTTTATCACTACCCGAAGGCGGTCCTCACAAGTGACTGGACCATTGGTGGCTGTCGACTGACAGCTAGGTCACCCGAAGGCGCTCATCACAGACCCACTGAGCATTGGTGGTTGTCCAAAGACAACGAGTAAGCCTGTTCATTTTCAAAGCAAAATGGTGAACTGTCAAGATATGGGTAGTCCCAATTTTCTCTCGCTTGATCCCGTTTAAATTTCATTTATAGTAGTAAGCGGTTTGCTCAAGCAAACTTCGTGACCAGCGTTGAACACCACCACCTGGTTTTTCTCACCACTGAAGGTGTACACACCGACCATCAAGGAGTAATAAAAACGACCATGCGTATTACGCCACCCTGAGTTCCTCCCTCCTCTGCCGTACTGAGTAATCCTCAGCACGCACTCTATAACATCCCTTTTGCGGATGTGCTCTACCGTATCTAAATTTTTGCCCCCTATGGGCTGACTGTATTCAAAAATCGAGAAAATACTATGTTGCTGTCCTCGACGCGTAAGGACTGGCTGGGTAACGTCCGTGGTGACGTCCTCGCCGGTATTGTTGTCGCGCTCGCGCTTATCCCTGAAGCGATCGCCTTTTCCATCATCGCCGGCGTTGACCCGCAAGTCGGACTCTACTCCGCGTTCTGTATCCCCCTCGTCATGGCCTTTTTTGGCGGTCGCCCGGCGATGATATCGTCATCTACCGGTGCGATGGCATTGCTGATGGTGACGCTGGTGAAAGACCACGGCCTGCAGTATCTGCTGGCGGCTTCCGTCTTGACTGGCCTGTTCCAACTCTTGGCCGGCTATCTGAAGCTTGGCAGCCTGATGCGCTACGTTTCCCGCTCGGTGGTTACCGGTTTTGTGAACGCCCTGGCGATCCTCATTTTCATGGCGCAGTTGCCGGAGTTGACCAATGTCACCTGGCACGTTTATGCCATGACGGCAGTCGGTCTCGGTATTATTTACCTGTTCCCGTACCTTAATAAAACTATCCCTTCGCCGTTGGTCTGTATCGTCGTGCTGACCGGGATCGCCATGTGGTTGCATCTGGATATACGCACCGTCGGCGACATGGGCAAGTTACCGGACAGCCTGCCGATCTTCCTGTTACCTAATGTTCCGCTTAATCTCGATACTTTATTGATTATTCTGCCTTATTCCGTTGGTCTTGCCGTGGTGGGGCTGCTTGAATCGATGATGACCGCGACCATTGTGGATGACATGACCGATACGTCGAGCGATAAAAATCGGGAATGCAAGGCGCAGGGTATCGCCAACGTCTGCACCTCGTTTATCGGTGGCATGGCGGGATGCGCAATGATTGGTCAGTCGGTGATCAACGTGAAATCCGGAGGGCGCGGGCGGCTCTCTACCCTAACTGCGGGTGTGGTATTGCTCTGCCTGATTATATTCCTGCGCGACTGGGTCTCTCAGATCCCAATGGCGGCCCTGGTGGCGGTCATGATCATGGTCTCTATCGGCACCTTCTCCTGGCGCTCAATCACCAACTTACGCAGTCATCCGCTGTCAACCAGCGTCGTCATGCTGGCGACCGTTGCGGTGGTGGTGGCGACACACAATCTGGCGTATGGCGTCTTGACCGGCGTGTTGATTGCGTCCCTGAACTTTGCCACCAAAGTGTCCCGTTTTATGGCGGTGTCGTCCGAACTTAAAGCGTCAACGCGGACCTACACCGTCGCCGGCCAGGTGTTTTTCGCCTCTGCCGATCGATTCATGAGCTACTTCGATTTCCGCGAAGCGGTGGAACACGTGGTCATTGACGTTTCACACGCTCACTTCTGGGATATTACGTCGGTCAGCGCACTCGACAGAGTGGTAATCAAGTTCCGTCGCGAAGGCACGGACGTGGAAATCCGCGGAATGAATCAGGCTACCCGCACTATTGTTGACCGCTTCGGGGTGCATGACAAACCCGAAGAAGTGGAAAAATTGATGGGCGGCCATTAACAGACAGGAGAACAGAGATGAACAATACCGTTATTGCCTGTGTTGACGGTTCGCCGTCCACCCGACCGGTGTGCGAATACGCGGCCTGGGCCTCCCGCTTGCTGGATGCGCCGCTATCCCTGCTGCACGTACTGGAGAAAGATGCACACCCTGCCGTATCAGATTTGACCGGAAGCATCGGCATTGATAGCCAGGCGTATCTCACCGAAGAGCTGGTGAAAGTTGAAGGAGAGCGTAGTCGGTTATTAATGGCGCAGGGCAAAGCCATACTGGCTAGTTGTGCGGCGTTGCTGAATGATGCCGGTCATGCTGATGTTCAATTACTGCAAAAACATGGCGCGTTGGATGAAATCCTGGCTGATTTAGGGGATGTTCGCCTGATGGTGCTGGGCCGCCGTGGAACGCAGAACCCGGTTGGCAGCCACCTGGAAAGCATTATTCGCCTGCAGAAAAAACCGGTACTTATCGTGCCGGAGGCTTATTCCCCACCGTCCAAGGTTATGTTCGCCTATGATGGCAGCGATGAGAGTCGCAAAAACCTGACGCGCCTGACACTTAGCCCGCTACTCAATGGTCTGGTTTGCCACATCGTGATGGTTAAGGGGGATACACGAACCTTGCAGGAAGCACAGAGTGTGCTGCAAGCGGCTGGCATCGCGACCGAAAACCACATACTGGAAGGCTCATCCGTTACCGAGGCGCTCTGCCGTCACGCCCATGAAAATGCCATTAATCTGATCGTGATGGGTGCCTATGGTCATTCACCGTTGCGGCGATTTTTTATCGGCAGTAATAACACCGCCATGTTGGAAAAAACAAAAATCCCACTCTTAATGCTGAGGTGATTTTTGTCCCCGGAAATAACTCCGGGGACAAATAACTACGTTCTTTGGTGTTAACCCGTAATTATTCTAGGAATGTGCCCGCCCCCACTGCCTCAAGATTGCAAGTGATACACCTTTTCTGAATTCTGTAACATCGAGAGGCGCACTCATTCGATCCGGGGGGATCTGATAACGACTATCAGAATGAGTGCGCCTTTCTGATGCATTAATTCGCGCAGCAGTTCCGCTCTCAAAGGCAGAGAGTCGTCATATCGACCATCCAATAGGCCAGAAGCCACCATTTACTCGGCGTAGCTCAACAAGACAGAATATTCTCACTTCTTATCGACGACCCACTTGTCGATACTAACCCAGTGCAGTATTGTCGTCAATTGACGACAATAACAGCCTCGAACGTCAACAACGAATGGATTCAGTTATCATCTTTCATCCCGCCTTGTGCGGGTTTTTTTTTAACTGCTCCCCGGCACCGCCACTGAGTTTTATCTTAAAACCCATCTATTAATATCTACTTGCTTGCCCTTCATCACGAATAATCCTAAGTTGAAATAGTCACTCAGGGTTCGCAATCCCTCATGACCTTTTTGCAATTTTTTGATGTAATTAATGGCTTCTTCAAGCCCACCTCTGTGGGCTTTCATCTCCACTTTCTTGAGGTATTCATTTTCGCATGAATGAAACATTGGCCATAGTCGCCGCGATTGGTGGAGTGTTGTTTTTCCTTTACTTTATTGACGCCCGTTTGATCGTCCAGTCACTGCAACCCTAACACTTTTATCCCGTCACCTATCGCAAAACACCCACGCTATAGCGAGCAATGTTTAATGTTTCCGTTATCTTGCTTCTCATCAGCAAAGTCGTTTCTATACTAAACTAATTGTTAATGGTCGTTTAGCGAGCAACGACAGTGTGGAGCAAACTCGATACGGGCGTCATGTTCGCCGATAGGGGGGCACCATGAGTTATCAGCATATTGTTATTGCCACTGACCTCAGTGATGGGGATATTCGCCTGATAGAAAAAGGGGCTGCATTGGCCAAGGTGACCCGAGCCAAGCTGTCATTAATTCACGTCGATATTCACCATGCCCCTTACTATTCGGCAATGGGTTTACAGACCTACCACTATGACGGTGAAGTTCCCACCAATGTCACAACCCAGCAGGCGCTGGCTGCGCTGGCATTACGCTCCTCTTATCCGATACCGGATGCCATCATGGTGACCGGCGAGTTGGTTCCGGCTTTGCGTCGGGAGATCCTGGCACGCGGGATAGACTTGATAATTTTCGGCCATCATCAGGATCTGTGGAGCAATCTGTTTTCCGCCACTCGCCAGGCCATCAATAACCTTGAGGTTGACGTTCTGGTCATTCCCATGACTGCGGGTACGGAGGAAATATGAGCTATCAACATATTGCGATTGCCACATCCTTGTTGGATGAGGAACGCATGCTTATCGATAAAGGTGTCTCACTGGCTACAGCATTGTCCGCGAAGTTGTCGCTGATTTATGTAGACGAACACCATAGCTACTATTATTCCGAACTCGGCAGAATGGTGCATAATTTTTCCGAACAGAAGTTTGAAACCGCACTCCGCCAGGAGATGCAGCCCATGGTTTCGGCTGCGGCCTACCCCATTTCTGAGATCATTATCCGACGTGGTGAGTTGGCGTACGAATTGAACCTCGCAGCCACCGAGAAGGATATCGATCTGTTTATTTTTGGTCATCATCATGACATCTGGAGTAATCTATTTTCAGCGGCCCGAAATGCAATCAATGTATTGAATATAGACGTACTTGTCATACCTCTTCAGGAGTAAGTTTTATTATCAATACATAAGTCTATTTCTATGGAATAGGGAAATAGCAACTATGTTTAATATCGACACGCAGAATTGATTGAATAAATCAACGTGATACTAGCCAAGCAATTGCGAACCCCTAGAATAAATACAAATTTAAATTAATTCGTCGCAACATTTTAGATCCTAATCATTCACCGAAACACTATTTCTTTATAGCCCCTCCTTATCAGTTCTCGGAACACTGCTGACATCCTTTGCTGAACAGCGCTCATGTCTATGAAGCAGCATTTGAGCCTGGGCCACCCCATCCGTCTCTGCGAATGTTGGTTTGGAAAGTTGGTTAAACACAGAGTCTGGAATTTTGCTGAACATCCAATGAACTAGGTTTTTTATACGCATATAAACCTCCTATTGCCTACTTAAAGGCTAGTCGTTCAAATTCGATAAATCAAATATGTTATTGACATTATACGAGGCAAGGATAAGATGGTGACAATTGTCAATCAGGGTGTTCTTATGATCTCATTAACCTCACTCCAACTTTTTAAAAACCTTTCTGATGAGACTCGCCTGAAAATCGTGCTGCTGCTGCGAGAGTCAGGGGAACTCTGCGTGTGTGAACTTTCAGGGACGCTTGAGGAATTGCAACCAAAAATCTCTCGTCACCTCTCAATGCTGCGTGAAAGTGGACTTTTGATTGATCGGCGCGATGGTAAATGGATCCACTACCGACTTTCACCGCATATGCCGGCGTGGGCAGCCGCTATCATCGAACAGGCCTATTTGAGCCAGAAAGACGAAATATCTTCATTAGCAAGACGTGTCGCACGCAATAGTGTAACGACTGGCGGGAAAGCTGTTTGCCTCTAACTAATTAAAAAATTTACCTTTTCATATTCGAAAAAACGCATTTGATTGGTGGTGATATGAATATTCTATTTTTGTGCACCGGTAATTCTTGTCGTTCAATCTTGGCCGAAGCGACGTTTAATGCTCTTGCCTTGTCAACACACACTGCCATCAGTGCTGGCAGCCAGCCCAAAGGTGAGGTTCACCCGCGGTCACTCGAGTTGCTTCGTAAAGAAGGCATCTCGACTGAAGGGTATTACAGCAAATCCTGGGATGACCTACCGCTAACGCCTGATATCGTGATCACCGTGTGTGGCAATGCTGCTGGTGAGACCTGCCCTGCCTACCTGGCTCCAGCCATCAGAGCACATTGGGGTGTAGAAGATCCCGACAAAGCGATAGGGACTGAGCAAGAAATCGATGCGGCTTTTGAAAAAGCCTATTGCATTCTCAGGCATCGAATAGAAGCCTTTTTGGCGCTACCTCCGTCAACACTCGCCAGTACTGATACCTCACTACAAAAAGAATTGGCGCGCATTGGTGAAACAGTATTTTAAATCAATCAGTAAGGATGAATGATGAAAACATTATCTGTGTATGATCCTGCGCTTTGCTGCAGTTCAGGGGTATGTGGCACCGATGTTGATCAGGCATTGGTTTCATTCTCGGCAGATGTAGCGTGGTTAAAACAGCATGGCATTGCCGTTGAGCGTTTTAATTTGTCGCAGCAGCCGATGGCTTTTGTTCAGAATTTACTTGCAAAATCCTTTCTTGAACGTTCCGGTGCCGAAAGTTTGCCACTGATCCTATTGGAGGGGGAATTCGTCATGTCGGGCCGCTACCCTACCCGACAAGACTTGGCACGTTGGTTCCAAATCCCGCTTGAAAAAGTGGGCGTCGCTGCTGCTAAAGGTTGCTGTGGTGGCAATACCTCCTGCTGCTGAATTCGTTGATTAAAAGGAGAACGCAATGAAGTATCTCGCGAATGTCCCCACCTTCCTTTTCTTCACCGGTAAAGGTGGCGTAGGTAAAACTTCACTTTCTTGCGCAACCGCAATCAAACTGGCTGATGAAGGGAATCGTGTTCTGTTGGTCAGCACAGATCCTGCATCCAATGTGGGTCAGGTTTTCGGGCAAAAGATTGGTAACACGTTAACGTCAATTGCTACCGTTTCTGGCCTTACCGCACTGGAAATAGACCCACAGGCCGCAGCACAACAATACCGCGATCACATCGTTGCACCGGTAAAGGGCGTGTTGCCGGACGAGATCGTACGTAGCATTGAAGAACAACTATCTGGGGCATGTACAACAGAGATTGCAGCCTTTGATGAGTTCACCGGGTTGCTGACAGATGAAGCGTTGTTGAGAGATTTTGACCACGTCATTTTTGATACCGCCCCAACCGGCCACACGATCCGCTTGCTTCAGCTTCCAGGTGCCTGGAGTAGTTTTATCGAAAGCAATCCCAATGGCGCCTCCTGTCTGGGACCATTGGCGGGTTTGGAAAAGCAACGAGAGCGTTATTCTCATGCTTTATCGATGCTGGCTGATGGGGCAAAAACGCGTTTGGTCTTGGTCGCGCGCGCCCAACATTCTACGCTAATTGAGGTTGCCCGCACGCATGAAGAATTGCTTCAGGTGGGGTTGAAGCACCAGTACCTGGTGATCAATGGGGTCATGCCGGCCGAAGAAGCTGCCCACGACGAATTGGCGAACGCGTTATACCAACGTGAACAGCGTATTCTGTCAAACTTGCCTGCGGTACTTGCCGTCCTCCCAAGTGATACGCTCCCCCTGCAACAGGAAAATCTGGTTGGCGTAGTAGCCCTGCGTCGTTTATTGAATCGGGTTCAAGATCCCCCGTCTACTTTTTCAACCACACCACGTCAGATGTTGAAACAACTCCCTTCGCTGGACGCCTTGGTTGAGGAGATGGCTAAGAATGATCACGGGTTGATCATGCTGATGGGAAAAGGCGGCGTTGGCAAAACGACACTAGCCACTGCCGTCGCCGTGTCGCTGGCCGACAAAGGATTAGATGTCCACCTGACAACTTCGGACCCGGCAGCGCACATCGAAAGCACGCTGCATGGACAGCTCGATAACCTGCAAGTCAGCCGGATCGACCCGCACAGTGAAACTGAACGTTATCGTGAGCATGTGCTCACCACCAAAGGTAAAGACTTGGATGCGCAAGGCCGGGCACTGCTTGAGGAGGATTTACGCTCCCCTTGCACGGAAGAGATCGCGGTATTTCAAGCCTTTTCCCGAGTGATCCGGGAAGCGGGAAAACGTTTTGTCGTGATGGACACGGCTCCCACCGGCCATACCTTACTGCTGCTGGATGCTACCGGTGCTTATCATCGCGAAGTGGCAAAACGGATGGGTGAAAATGGCCATTATCTGACACCCATGATGCAACTGCAGGATCCTGCTCGTACCAAAATAGTGTTAGTCACGTTACCGGAAACGACCCCCGTTCTGGAGGCTGCCAATCTGCAGACTGATCTCCGGCGTGCTGGTATTGAACCTTGGGCCTGGATAATCAATAACTGTCTTAGCGCCGCCGAAACGACATCACCGCTCTTGTTGATGAGGGCTCAGCATGAGTCCACTCAGATAAACAAGGTTCAGAATGAGCTGGCATCTCGGGTAGCGCTCATTCCATTACAGCGAGACGAACCTGTCGGCATAGAACGACTGCGCCGTCTTGCTGGTAAATCGGAATAATAATAAACAAGGGCAGGCCTAAGCTTGCCCAATGGGAGGTTTTATGTGGCTGGCTGCGGCTATTTTTATCCTGACCATCGTGTTGGTCATTTGGCAACCAAAAGGGTTAGGGATCGGTTGGAGCGCGATGTTCGGGGCTGTACTTGCCTTACTTTCAGGAGTTGTCCACCTCGGCGATATCCCCACGGTGTGGCATATCGTCTGGAACGCCACCGCGACCTTTATCGCCGTGATAATCATCAGCTTATTGCTGGATGAGTCTGGGTTCTTTGAATGGGCAGCCCTTCACGTCGCCCGATGGGGCAATGGCCGAGGACGCTGGTTGTTCACCTATATCGTGTTATTAGGGGCAGCAGTCGCGGCATTGTTCGCCAATGATGGCGCGGCATTGATCCTGACACCGATCGTGATTGCCATGCTGTTGGCGCTGGGCTTCAGTAAAGGCACCACGTTAGCGTTTGTTATGGCTGCAGGGTTTATCGCCGACTCAGCCAGCTTGCCACTTATCGTGTCGAATCTGGTCAACATTGTCTCAGCCGATTTCTTTAAGCTGGGGTTCAACGAATACGCTTCGGTTATGGTGCCGGTCGATATCGCCGCGATCATCGCTACGCTGGTAATGCTGCATTTATTTTTCCGCAAAGACATCCCCGCCACCTATGAATTAGCCAAATTGAAAGCGCCAAAAGAGGCAATACGCGATCCCCAAACATTCAAAACAGGCTGGGGCGTTTTGGTGCTATTGCTGGTTGGATTCTTTGGGCTGGAGCCGCTGGGTGTCCCGGTCAGTTTGGTGGCCGCCGTCGGTGCCTTGATCCTGTTTATCGTGGCTAAGAAAGGACATGCCATCAATACCGGCAAAGTGTTACGCGGTGCGCCCTGGCAGATCGTCATTTTTTCACTGGGCATGTACCTGGTTGTCTACGGGCTGCGTAATGCCGGGCTCACCGATTACCTGTCAACGATACTCAATGGTTTCGCCGAGCAGGGGCTCTGGACCGCCACTCTGGGCACCGGTTTCCTCACGGCGTTCCTGTCTTCCATCATGAACAATATGCCAACGGTGTTGGTGGGCGCATTGTCCATCGACGGCAGTGCGGCCACCGGTGTGATTAAAGAAGCGATGATCTACGCCAATGTCATTGGCAGTGATTTGGGCCCTAAAATCACCCCTATCGGCAGCCTGGCTACCTTGCTGTGGTTACACGTATTGGCGCAAAAGGACATCAAAATCACCTGGGGATATTACTTCCGGGTGGGCATTGTCATGACGCTGCCGGTGCTGTTCGTCACGCTGGCGGCGCTGGCATTGCGCTTATCTGTTTAGAAGCCAGCACACTTACTCAGCCATCTGCCCGCGCCAGCAAGCACGGGCTAACCTTAAAAAGAGAGTCATTTATGAGCGTAATTACGATTTACCATAACCCCGCCTGCGGTACCTCGCGTAACACCCTGGAATTGATCCGCAACAGCGGTGTTGAACCTACGGTAATTTTGTACCTTGAGACACCGCCAAGCCGTAATGAACTGCTCAAACTCATTGCCGATATGAACATCGGCGTGCGCGCCCTGTTGCGTAAAAATGTAGAGCCTTATGAGCAGTTAGGGCTGGCAGAGGACAAATGGAGCGATGACCAATTGGTTGATTTTATGCTTCAGCATCCCATTTTGATTAACCGCCCTATTGTAGTGACGCCGCTCGGCACCAAACTGTGCCGCCCTTCTGAAGTGGTGTTGGATATTTTACCGGATGCGCAAAAAGGTGAATTTACCAAAGAAGATGGTGAAAAGGTGATCGATGCGCAGGGGCAGCGCGTAACCAAGTAATTCCACCTTGCCAGACAGTGAGATTTCTTCACTGTCTGGCAAGGGAGCATAAACGACCCTCACTCGAGGCTGAAAAGGTGGCTATGATGGGTAAAACATACAATGTTCTTTTCTTATGCACGGGCAATTCTGCCAGAAGCATTTTTGCTGAAGCATTGATGAATCAGCTCGGTGGCGGGATATTCCAGGCATTTAGTGCCGGCAGTCATCCTGCCTCTGCGCCACACCCATTGACGCTCAAGGTGTTAAACAGTCAGGGGATCGACACCTCCTACCTATCCAGTAAAAACCTGCTGCAGTATCAACACGTAGATTCCCCAAAAATGGATTTCATTTTTACGCTGTGTGACAAAATGGCCGGTGAAGGCTGCCCTGTTTTCCCCGGGAAACCTCTTACTGCACACTGGGGTTTTAAAGATCCTGCGCAAGTAGAAGGAGGACCTGAGGCGATGTACCAAGCATTCGTTGAGGTTGAGAAACAAATTGCGGCCCGTATCCGGTTGTTCTTGAGCCTGCCTTTCGAGAAGCTTGATCGCCTTTCTTTACAACGCCAATTGGAAGAGCTTGGTCAGTAGATCCCACTCCGCTATGTAGTCAAAAAATCAAAAGGTGACGCCGCAGGCGTTTGCTCAATGATTGTCGCCCGATGTTATGTCTGTAGCCCTTGCCAGGATTGAGAATGTTAATGAAAGAAATAAAAGATAACCTGCCCAATATGTTGCCTGAAGCTTTCGACGCCCTCGTCTGCAAGGACAAGCTGGGGCTGGAAGCATCAGAACATGCGCCACGCATCCTGATGCTGTATGGCTCTGTACGCAAACGCTCATACAGCAGGCTGGCGACCTAAGAGGCCGCTCGTCTGCTTACCGCCATGGGTGCGGACGTCCGCATTTTTAATCCTTCAGGGCTCCCCTTGCCGGATGACGCGCCGGATAGCCATCCCAAAGTTCAGGAGCTTAGGGAGCTGGTTCGTTAGTCGGAAGGTATGGTGTGGTGTTCTCCCGAGCGGCATGGCGCTATGACGGGTATCATGAAAGCCCAAATAGACTGGATCCCCTTAACGGAAGGCGCGGTGCGTCCTTCTCAGGGAAAAACCCTGGTGGTGATGCAGATTAGCGGGGCTCCCAGTCTTTTAACGCGGCTAATCAAATACGCATTTTAGGGCGCTGGATGCGGATGCTCACCATTCCCAATCAGTCATCCATCGCCAAAGCTTATATGTAGTTTGAAGAAGACGGACGGATGAAACCCTCGTCATATTACGATCGTATTGTCGATGTGATGGAAGAGTTGATGAAGTTCACTTTGCTTACGCGTGGGCGCTCGGGTTATCTGGTCGATCGCTACAGCGAGCGCAAAGAAAGCGCCGCTGAACTTTCGGCCTGGGTTAACCAACGCAGCATTTAACCGGGGGAGAATACGTGTCGAATTCTAAGCTTGCAGGCCAGTCAACATGGGAGGTCTTTCTCATTTTTCTCAGGCTTGGCCTGACATCATTCGGCGGCCCCGTGGCCCATTTGGGGTATTTTCATAACGAATTCGTCACGCGCAGAAAATGGATATCCGAAAGCAGCTACGCCGATTTAGTGGCCCTGTGCCAATTTTTGCCTGGTCCGGCAAGCAGCCAGGTTGGGAGCGCTATCGGGTTATCGCGGGCTGGTTATATGGGGGCTTTGGCTGCCTGGACCGGTTTTACCCTGCCTTCAGCCATACTTTTGATCTTGTTTGCTTCAGGCCTTACGCATTTTGGTGGCACCCTGTCTGCAGGTGCTTTACATGGGTTGAAAGTGGTGGCCGTTGCCGTAGTCGCCCAAGCGGTTTGGGGCATGGCTCGCCAACTGTGCACAGATGCGGCCCGGGTAACGATAATGGTGGCGGCAGCCTGCCTGGCGCTATGGCTGCCTTTCGCGTGGAGCCAGTTGGGGATCATCATACTCGCTGCACTGTTCGGCCTGTTTATTTTTACACCAACACCCATTAAAGCCACCTCAGATCGGCTGCCAATACCGATTAGCGCCAGGATGGGCGTGGCATGGCTGATGCTGTTCCTGGCACTGTTGTCAGGATTGCCGTTGCTGGCGGGGCTGTTTCCTGGGACTGCGCTGTCAATGGTTGACGTCTTTTATCGAGCGGGCTCGCTGGTTTTCGGCGGTGGGCACGTCGTCTTGCCTCTATTGCAAGCCGAGGTGATACCGGCCGGCTGGTTGAGCAATGACATATTTCTGGCGGGTTACGGTGCCGCTCAGGCAGTTCCCGGGCCTCTGTTTACGTTCGCGGCATTTATTGGCGCGTCAATGAGCGTGGGGCCTTCAGGTGTGATTGGCGGAGCACTCTGCTTGCTGGCGATTTTTATTCCCTCTTTCTTATTGGTTGCGGGGGCGTTGCCTTTTTGGGAGCTGATTCGTCACAATGCCCGCATGCGGGGGGCAATCTTCGGCATCAACGCTGCCGTTGTGGGATTGCTACTGGCGGCGCTTTATAAACCGGTATGGACGAGCACCATTCAAACGCCGCAAGATTTTGGTTTTGCTCTGGTAGCCCTGTTGGCGTTGATATATTGGAAATTTCCCCCTTGGCTGGTTGTGGTCTGCTGCGGTATGGCAGGAGGTATATTACACGTCTGGTTTTAAGTGAAATCACTACCGCTATACAGTTTGCTAGATAACAGAAGAACAGAAAATGCGTAAAAATATCCAAATCAATGTAGGCGTTTAAAGCCTTTCAATAAGAGTTGCATTTAACTACATTTCCATTATTCTGGAAATATAGATTAATGGAGGTATCATGAATATCAATATAGCGGCTGAAGCGTTGAAAGAACTGGGGCACCCGACCCGACTCAGCGTGTTCAAAGAGCTAGTCAAATTCGGGTACGAAGGTCTCCCCGTGGGGGAATTGCAAAAACGTCTAGAGATCCCCGCCTCGACACTCAGCCATCATCTTTCCGCGCTACTGTCGGTGGGGCTCATTCGCCAGGAACGACAGGGGCGGATCCTGTATTGCCAGCCACAATATGCGCTGCTGAGCCAGATCATCAACTTCCTGCTCGAAGAATGCTGCGTGGCCAATACCTCCTGCTCATCTGTTACGACATCAACCCTTGCCAAGACTGGGATCCCATCATGAACAAAATAAAAGACAATCTGCCTAATATCATTCTCGACATTTTCGATGCCCCGGTCAGTGGGGAGAAACTGGGCCTGAGTGCAGCGGAACAAGCGCCACGCATACTGATGCTGTACGGTTCTGTTCGGGAGCGCTCTTACAGCAGGCTGGCGACCGAAGAAGCGGCGCGCTTGCTCACGGCTATGGGTGCGGAGGTCCGCATTTTTAATCCCTCAGGACTTCCCCTGCCGGATGATGCGCCAGAGACGCACCCGAAAGTGATGGAGCTGCGCGAATTGGTACGTTGGTCAGAAGGGATGGTATGGTGCTCCCCTGAACGCCACGGTGCCATGACAGGTATCATGAAATCTCAAATAGACTGGATCCCCCTTTCAGAGGGTGCGGTACGCCCTTCCCAGGGAAAAACCCTGGCAGTGATGCAAGTCAGTGGCGGTTCTCAGTCCTTTAATGCGGTCAATCAAATGCGTATTTTGGGGCGCTGGATGAGGATGATCACCATTCCCAATCAGTCTTCCGTCGCCAAAGCTTGGATGGAGTTTGAGGAAGATGGCCGGATGAAACCCTCCGCATATTACGATCGCATCGTCGACGTGATGGAGGAGCTGATGAAATACACCTTACTAATCCGTGGCCGTACCGAATACTTGGTCGATCGCTACAGCGAACGTAAGGAAAATGCTGAAGCACTTTCTGCTCGAGTCAACTTGCGTAGTATTTAATGATATCCATCTTTCATTCTCAGTTTAAATAATGGGATATACTTTAATTAAAACACTATGATTTTCGGTATTTTTCTGAAGACAGCATTCAGATAATGTAGAACAGTATATTGATATTTTAATAAGGACGCAGCCTGTGTGAGCTGCGTCCTTTATGTCTATACAACATTTGTTTACTCGACGTCTTCTCGAAAATAGACCTGTTTTATATAGCGCCCTCTTCCATCACCATGCCCCAAGTCCATAGATACCAATGCTTCCGCTTCTTCGCGACTCATTCCATTCTGAACATGATGAGTAACCGCATCGTGTGAATATGCGTAACGCAAACTATGGGGCGCATCTTTCCCTGTCATTCCAGCATCACGAACAATATTACGATACCGTTCTATTGCAGTATGTAATGATGGCTTATCAATCAATTTCCCATTGTGAACATCACAATATTTTATTGCCGCATCTAAAATAGATAAAACCTTCTCACGATTAAAAATCGTCGTATCGCGAGGACGACCACCTTTGGTGCCAAAAACAACCCGGACACAATCGTCACCGTTTATTAAGGCCTGTCGCCATGTTTTTAATGATTTTGCGGACTGAACAGTTTCTTCCGTTCGCAAACCTACATAGCGGGATAACTGAACACCCAATGCTACCCCCACATCTTTTTTTAAGGCGTGATTTATGACAGCAGTTAACTTTTCATCTGAAATAGGGGCTTTTGTCCCATCACGGTTAGCTCCTGAAATCCCTAAAGCCTGGTTGCTCAATTTCTCATGATTGGGATCAGCCAGTTTATTCCGCCCCGCAGCTAACATGATTGAACGTACTGCTGACATCTCGTTTTGCAATGTACGGAGCGACAGATTTTCAGCCTGCCGGCTATGAATGTATTTTTCGATATGTGTCGTCTTGATGTGTTTTACATCCCGAATTTGAATATTCAACTTTGCCAGTCGTTCAGAAAAACGGTCTGCAATTCTGGAACGGTCAGCAACGGTTTTAAAACTCCCTCGTCCCTGACGAGCAAGCGTGACAAGTTGCTTTCCTAGCTGTTTACCGAATCTGGACATTTCAATATCTCCAATGGGATACACGTCCCTCTGCTTTAAAAAAGCAGACGGATCTGTACCCCAGTAATTTCAACCCCGACGACACGGTTGCTTTTGCGCTTCCTGCGTCTCGACTGGTATCTGTGCATCGGGGCGGCGAAATGTTGAGTTCTTGTGAGGCACCCCAGATCTCTGATCTGTTTGCTGCTTATGCAGAGCTGACTTCCGTCAAGCTACCTCCAACACTACTGTTCGTAGTGTCGCCATCGATACCGAGTCGATTTCCTCCTTTTAGATAGTGAAACGTTCAAAACGGATTTCCCGTCGTAATTACGTTGAAGTGAATGAGTGTTTAAAACCGTACTGACACGGACTACATATTGGTCAGATGGTAGTAAAACGTTGAAAGCCACGTCGTACGTGGTTTGAGACGTTATGCGCTACGCGCGTCACTTGGTAGTGTCTTCGCCACTTCACAAGTGACGCGCGCTCCTCTGCTCCCAATGAGACTCACGTAAGCAGCCAAATGTACCCATTGGCTTTACACGTTCGTTCAAAGGTTGCATCGTCGGCAACACGTCATTTAAGCCTTTAACAGCTTTAAAGAAGTAAGCGATATCAGTCAGTTGTGACTGATTTATCCAGGCAAGGACTGCCCAATGTAGATGTGTGCCTGGCTAGTTAGCACCAAGGCATTGAGAGACTTTTCAGCAGCCTTAACCGCTCCGAATACTACGTTGAATGAGCGATATCTGCTCCCAAAGGCGGACAGATGTACCACACCATACCTGGCGTGCTCCCTCTCAGGCTACGGAAGCTTTCTTTTGCCATCACCCGAAGGCGATCCTCGCAGATGGCCAGATCATTGGTGGCTGTCTTTCGACAGCTGGGTCACCCGAAGGCGCTCATCACAGACCCACTGAGCATTGGTGGTCGTCAAAGGACGACATTACAACGTCGCAATCCTAACAATCTGATCAACCCACGTCAAACAAAGGGATAGACATTTTTCAGTTATTTGATAACTTTCCTCTCAGAAACTAAGTACCGAAAAGTGATCGATATGTCTTATCTAAAGAATAAAGGTTGTATTTTTATGTGTGGAATAGCGTCAGTATTACTCGTCAAAACCTCCCAAGTAAGAACGTTTCGATAAAACATATTGAGGGACTAATGGACAATAATAGAAATAAAGATGAAGCGATAAAACATCTGGCGTCAGAGTTTAAGATTGATGGATACTCACGACATAATAAAATAAAGCCGACCAAACAACTGATACAAGATATAGCAGACTCTGTAACATATCTAAAACGTGAAAAAGAGTACGAGGGGAAGAAAAAAGAGTGGAGTATAATTAGCGCCCTTAATGGCTTAGCTATTTTAGCCATCTTAATATTCATATTCTCCATAAACCGAGATGGCGATTCTGAATACCTAACAAAATGGAAGTTTTATGCGTATCTTTTTTCAGTCTTCCTTACGGCAATTTGGATAGGCGTTAACATTGAAAGATTGTTGTTAGTCAGAGAACTCTGGAAATTTGGCATAACAAAAATCATGATTTCATTATCATTTACTGCATTACTTGTATTCTCTACAGCATCAGCATCATCTACCATAAATGGTATTTTTGGAATTGATTCATCTCACTTCCCGTTCACCAGGAGTATTCTAACTGCATATACTTTTTTCACTTACGCCTCACAGCTTGTTTATGCTTTGTTGATTGCAGCA
>OJTZ01000208.1_pt1 | contig 21401 bp, 22 predicted proteins | sample 1601481 | NCBI WGS metagenome assembly OJTZ01 (sample SAMN04436660, study PRJEB24849) | human gut metagenome | biome: human gut; feature: NICU; material: stool | host: Homo sapiens | place: USA: Saint Louis, MO | collected 2010-05-08
ATTTAAATTAAATCGCTTTATGGGCTAATGTTGCATTATTAAATAACATTTGCGGGATATAGCAATGAACCTCATCATTATAATGATGAGGTTTTATATGTTAAGCTTTGCGGGCGAATTTTAATCACTCTCGATAATATCTCCATTTTATCAAAACACCCAAAGTAATAGTCCCTCTGGATGTTTTGGATGAAAAATATTATTCAATATTCATAGCGAGATCTCGAACATTTGGAACTTGTTTGTCTAATTGTGATTGATTCACTGTTATGCTTCTGCCCGCTACATCTTTTTGTCCAGCAGTAAGGGATGCTATCGGTATTCCTAACGCACCAGAAACTACGGATGCTGAGTTTGCATCACTAACTTCATATTGGAACATAGCTTTGAAAGCTCGCTTATTGCCTGGCGTAGCAGCACCATTTGGGTGAACACAGAATACTTGAGGGCTGTTTTGCCAAACACTCCAGATCTCTTCTCCTATTTCGCTTACAACGGTTCTAAACGCTGAGGCAGATGAGCTATTCATTTGTGTAAGTCTATTACCGACATACATATATATGAGAGGCGCTTGCATCCTCCAACGTCTTGATTCTATAACAAATTCAGAGAGAGGTTCACCAGCGTGGCGTTGTACACCATAAACTAGCGATAATATAGCTTTTACAGCACGCTTAGACGAACCATCGGCAGAGAAAGGAATAAGTAATCTGTCAGATGCTGACAATGCTAATTCTGTATAAATAGAAAAGCTTGGATTGCAATCAACAAAAACACAGCAATCCTCATTATTCCATGAAATCCTAATATCATCAATTAGGTCACGAATCCATAAATGAACGCTTCTCCAAGCATCCTGTGGTCCTGGGTTGGCAGCACTAGAAACTCGGGATGACTGTGTTTCTAGTTGCTCATCACCAACAACTAAGTAGACGTTATTTGGAATGCGTCTATTTAGGGGAAATACTTGAGTAATATAATTTGCCCCAGAATTTGGAGACACATATGGGCTTCTTATTCTTTCATCAATGTAGCCGGAGATAGTTCTTTTAGGTTGCTGCGTATGAATTCTGGTGAGCTGATTTTCCCCTTCAATCATTCCTCCTAACAACATAGATGAAGAATTGGCTTGAGGACAAAGATCCACAACAAGCACTTTTTTCTGTGGGTTCTGTCTGGCGTACTCGGAAGCTAACTGGAATGTCAGATAGCTCTTCCCAACACCGCCTTTGTTGTTCCAAATTGCGTAAATAGACATGCTATATAGATCCTTATTGTTTCACCAAGACATTCTACAAAAAGTTAATCTATTACTGTTAATAAAATTAAAAATAAATTTAACTAGTTGATTTTAATGATTTTTTACATCTTTTCCTTTAGGGTGGCATGATTCAGTATGACATATGTACATGTTTAAGTTACATCTTTGAGGTGACACATGCCTCGCACAATGGACCCAAGCGTTTTTCTGGTCTGTTTTCATGACTTATCATCCCTAGAGCGCAGATCTCACACTGTTTAGCTCCGGATAAATTTTCAAAATCCCCCTTCTAGTTGTTTGCTGACCCTCCCCCTCCTTTTCGCCAAGCTCTGCCTTGCATCTATTACCCGTAAAAGGAGGTTCCCATGCACATAGCACCGCTGCGGGCGTTGTGTCTCGCAGGCAGTCTGTTCACCGCACTGTCCGTCCAGGCCAGTGAGAAAGACGAATTGGCCCTGGTCATGAAGCAGTTGGATCAGGTGCAGGCCAGCCTAGAGCGCGCCCGTGTGATGGCGGTTCAGGACGGTCAGTCCGGGCGTTTTCATTTTGACTATCTGCGGGCCACGCAGGACGTCAACACGATGCGCAGGGGGATTGAGTTTTACCTCGAACCTTCCCGTGCTCAACCCACCACATCGTCAGTCTCCGGGCAATATCGCCAGGAGCGTCGGTAATGAATGAAACACAGACCGCCGCGTTTAAAGCCGCTGCTGGCAACGTCGAGCCCGCCGTCCTGAACCTGCTGTTTATCGGTTCATTGATAGCGGTATTGACGCTGTGGGCAGGGTGGGGATTTGTTCACGTCTATCGGGGCTATGCGGCAGGCAACATCAAAGGGGCTGCCGTTCAACGCTTCGTGGTGCGTGTCGTCATCTTGCTGTTGGTCAGTCTGTATTTGTTCGCCAGTTAATCATTTATCTCTTCTTTATTTGTAAGGAAACCATCATGAATCTGCAGTCTCTTCTCTCTTCCTCCCGCCGTGTCGCACAGCGTGTCCGTCAGTCCACCCTGCTGCTGGCGTTAACGGCAGTCACGTCCGCCCAGGCAGCTTTACCGACCGTGGAAGGCCCAAAATCCAGCACCGACAGTTCATTCTACGGCCAGATTTCTGGCTATGTGAATGACGGCATCGTGCTGGGTGGCTTAATTCTGGCGGCTGTGGCGCTGCTGGTTGTGGCGAACGCCATTATTGCCACCTTTGCTGAAGTGCAGCAGGGAAAATCCACTTGGGCCAAATTCGGTATGTTGGTCGTGGTCGGTATCGTGCTTGTGGTCGCTGTCATCTGGCTGGCAACCAAAGCGGCCACGGTCATCGTAGGCTAAGGCAGGTACGGTATGGCGACCATCTCGTTTTTGCCTGACAGGCTCAATGCCGAGCCTATCGTGTTCAAAGGCTTTACTACGCCGGAGCTGTTTATGACAGCGGGGTTGAGCGTACTGGGCGGCCTGGTGGTCGCCATACCCTTTGCGCCGTTCATCGGCTGGCTGGCTTTTCCTACTGTCAGCTTATTGATGCCGCTGTTTACGGTGTTCTTCGGCGGCAAGCTGATGGCCCGCTTCAAGCGCGGTAAACCGGAGAACTATCTGTACCGGCGTGTTGAGCTGTGGCTGAGCCGTCAGCGGATGGGCAATCCCCACTTGATACACCGTAACCAGACCTGGGCATTGCGCCGTTCAACGCCGGTCATTCGCCAGTTCCAGGAGGAATTTGATGAGTAAGTACAGAAGTGCGGTCAATGCGCGTGACCGCCATATTTCAACCCTGCGTGGAGCCTGCGGGGTGTTGATGGTTCTGCTGATGATAGCCCTTGCTGGCTGGATGTTGTCACCGCGCAACCTGACCGTTCATAACCCGCCCGATCTGCGCTCGGGCTCGACCCGCGCCTGGTGGGAGGTTCACCCGTCCACCGTCTACAGCTTTGCCTTTTACATCTTCCAGCAACTTAACTCTTGGCCGAAAGACGGCAATACCGACTACCCGTACCGTATCAGCACTCTCTCTGCCTACCTGACGCCGACCTGTGAAGAGTGGCTGAACAAGGATGCAAAACAGCGTTCGTCCGCCGGGGAGTTACGGGAGCGCGTCCGGGGGATCTCGGAAGTACCGGGACGCGGTTACAAGGATGACAGCGTGACAGTAGTGAGCCGCGATAGCTGGATTGTGCGCCTGGATCTGGTGGCCGATGAGTATTACCACACCGAACCGGTCAAACGCGCACTGGTGCGCTACCCGCTGAAGATTGTGCGCTGGGATCAGAACCCGGAAGCCAATCCGTTTGGTCTGGCACTTGATTGCTACGCCGATATTCCCCAACGCCTGGAAGCGGCCCCGGTCGCGCCGGTTGAGAAGAAAGGACTGTTCTGATGCGTATAAAACATCATTATCTGCCGCTGTGCCTGGCGTTGCTGGGTACGGTAGGCATACTGGGTGCCCCTCTGCCGGTCGAGGCGGTAGAACTGATGAAGTGGGAGCGTATTCCACTGCAGGTGCCACTGACCGTGGGGCAGGAACGCATTGTGTTTGTAAACAAGAATGTGCGTGTGGGTTTCCCTCCCGAGTTGAACGGTAAGCTGCGGGTACAGAGCACCGGCGGTGCCGTGTACCTGCAGGCGAGCAGCGCCTTTGCCACCACTCGACTGCAACTGCAGGACGTGGAAAACGGCGAGCTTATCCTGCTGGATATCACTGCCCTGGAGGGCAAGCAGGTGCGTGAGCCGGTGAGCCTGGTCTATCAGGGTGACGTTTCCAGTGCGACCGGCAGTGATAACACCTCGGTCAGTGCAGAAGAGACGGCCACAACCCAGGGTAAGGGCCAGATCTCTGCCAAAGACAACACCCCGCGTATTACGACGCCCCTGCCGATTGCCCTGACGCGTTATGCGGCACAACGTCTGTATGCCCCCTTGCGTACGATTGAAGCGTTGCCGGGGGTACACGCCATTTCGCACGGTCTGTCATCGAACATCACTTCTCTGCTGCCTTCCGAGCCGGTCACGGTGCGCCCACTGGCGGCCTGGGGTGTTCAGGGGGTCAACGTGGTAGCCCTGAAGCTGACCAATCAGCGGTCGGGGAAAGTGGTACTTGACCCGCGTCGTTTGCAGGGCACCTTCCATTCGGCGACCTTCCAGCATCGCTGGCTGGGTGCTGCCGGTACACCGGAAGACACCACCCTGCTGTACCTGGTGATGCAGGGACGCCCGGACGCGGCATTTCTGCCAGAGCCGGTGGCCCCTGCCGTGAAGGGCAAGGCGCGAACCTCATCAAGAGGGCAGACTCATGCAAATTAAATCCAATACCCTGCTGAAAGTCCTGGTGCCGGTGGTGCTGTTTATTGCCATCGCCATTGGGGTGAAATCCTGTGGTTCAGGTACCCCACCGGTCTCATCGACCGTCAAAACGAATACGGTGGCTGACCTGACCGATGAGGAGCTGCAGATCCTCGGTATCGAGGGGGATACCCCGGAAGATACCCTGCGAACCCTGGTGGCACGTCTGAAGGTTATCCAGGACAAGCAGGCCAGTCTGGAGCGGCAGAATGTCACGCTGTCGGAAGAGAACGCCACCCTCAAAGAAGGCGGAGTGAATGTGGATAACCGCATTCGTGATGCGGTCAATGTGGCGAAGCAGGAAGAGGTGCAGGCCCGGCAGAAACTTCAGGCGGAGCAGCAGCGCCTGGCAACGCTGATTGAAAATCTGAAGGGGATGGGCGGTCAGTCAGGTCAGACGCCGTCTGCCGGTTCATCCGCATCAGGGCAGGGACAGCAGGGTGATTTGCCGATTGGGCTGGGCCTGGAGGGCAGTGACGGGGCAACGGGCACTGTGAGTGGCGGCGTGATGTGGATTGAGCCACAGGACGCCGTGCAGCTTGACCGCAACGGTAAACCGGTCATCGGGGCCGCTGCCGTGGGCACGGCGGCAGGCACCGGCAGTTTCCAGTTCCCGAGTTCCTTTGCCAGCCTGGATGATAACGCTATTTCGCGCCAGAAAGCCGATTTGGACCGGGCGGCGAAAAATCAGCAGGCCATCGAGGAAGCGACACCGGTGTACACACTGCCGGAGAACTCGACGCTGATTGGTAGCCGTGGCATGACAGCGCTGCTGGGCCGGGTGCCGATTGATGGGAAAGTCACCGATCCGTACCCGTTTAAAGTGCTTATCGGCAAAGAGAACCTGACCGCCAACGGTATCGAGCTGCCGGACGTGGAAGGGGCGATTGTCTCCGGCACCGCCACCGGCGATTGGGTATTGTCCTGTGTCCGGGGCGAAGTGCATTCCATTACCTTTGTCTTTACCGATGGCACCGTGCGTACCGTGCCGTCTCCGGCCAAATCCAGCGACGGCAGCAACGGCAAATCGAACGGCGGCAGTATTGGCTGGTTGTCCGATGAGAACGGGGTGCCGTGTCTGTCCGGGGAGCGCAAATCCAACGCCTCGACGTACCTGCCGACTCTGTTCGCGTTGTCGGGGGCCGGTGCAGCGGCGGATGCGATGGCCAACAGCCAGACGACCACCTCAGTGGACGGTACCACGGTGACCAGTACGCTGACCGGCAGTGCCGGGCAGGCGGCGTTGGGTAAAGCGCTGTCGGGTGGCACCAACGAGCTGGCTGATTGGGTGAAAGCGCGTTACGGCCAGATGTTTGACGCCGTGTATGTCCCACCGGGTGCCCAGGTGGCCGTGCATATTACCCGCCAAATCCCGATTGACTATGAAGAACAGGGCCGCAAGGTTCGGTACGATTTTGATATCCGCCAGCAGCATGCGCTGGATTGAGGAGGTTTTGATGAAACAGCACTTTTTACCTTTATTGTGCCTGACCGTGTTGCTGGCTGGCTGCAGTACCACCAAAGATGAAATGCTGCCACCGGGGGATTCTACCATGCTGGAGCTGTGGCAAAACAAAGGCTCGTCGGCACGGACGGCCACCGAGGCCCGCAGCACATTACGCCGGGGATTGACCGATGACGACAGCGCTGCCCGTCAGGCCATCGAGGAGAGCTATACCCGGACGGCGGAAAACGAGATCCAGCAGGTGTTCCCGCGCCTGCCGAACCCCGATATGGTGATTTATATCTACCCGCACATGGCGGGAAATGAGCCCGCGCCGGTGCCGGGCTACAGCTCGGTATTCCCGTTTTACAGCCGGGTACAGTATGCGCTACCGGGTGAACGTACGGAGGCGCTGTAATGTTCTCATTATTTAGCAAGAAGAAAATTGGCAAACAGGCTCCCGCAGCAGCAGAAGACGATGGCCTGGATACGGCGGTCTTGACACGTGAGCCGCAGATGAAAACCGGCAAGCTGACGGTGGCCGAGGAAAAGGCACTTTACCCGAACAACCCGACGTTTGTGGATTACCTGCCGTGGGCCGAGTACCTGCCGCGCAGCCAGTGCCTGTTGCTCGATGACGGGGTATCGGTCGGGGCGGTGTTTGAGATTGTGCCGGTGGGTACCGAAGGGCGGACGCCGGAGCGGCTGGAGGAGATCCGCGATGTGGTGGAAGACGCCCTGCAGGACAGTTTTGAGGAGCGGGATTCGCACCCGTGGGTGGTGCAGTTCTTCTGTCAGGATGAAACCGACGTCACCGAATACCTGGATCAACTGCGTGCTTACGTCAAGCCCTGGGCGCAGGGTACGACGTTTACTGAAGCCTATCTCACCGAGATGGAACGGCATATGCGCGGGATTGCGGTACCCAAGGGGCTGTTTATCGATAAGGCGATCACCGGCGCACCCTGGCGCGGTCAGCAACGCCGTACCCGGATGGTGGTCTATCGCTATGTCAATCCGGCACTGCGTGAGCCCCATGCGCCCGAAGAGGCGTTGAACCAGGTTTGTGAACGTCTCTCGTCAGCGCTGGCCGGTGCCGGTGTTGTGGCGGCCCGTCAGAATGGGGAGCAGATCCATGCCTGGTTGCTGCGCTGGTTTAACCCCGAGCCTGACTGGGTCGATAAAGAGATCTTGTATCGCACGGCTGCGCACCAGGATGATGAGTCGGGTGTGTTACCGGTGGAAAATGATTTCAGTGAGACGGTGCTGTTTTCACCGCCGCGTTCTGACGTGGAGCGCGGCGTGTGGTGGTTTGATGGACTGCCGCACAAGGCGGTCACGGTCGACCGGCTGCGCCGGGCGCCCACCGTGGGGCACCTGACGGGGGAGACGCGAAAAGGGGAAAATATCAATGCGCTGATGGATTTACTGCCGGAAGGGACAGTGGCCTCGCTGACACTGGTGGTGCAGCCCCAGGACGTGCTGGAAGAGCGCTTTAATCACCTGGCGAAGAATGCCATCGGCGAGAATACCGAGTCGGAGCGGGTGCGTGAAGACTCGGAAACCGCCAAGCGTTATCTGGGGGAAAAGCACAAGCTGTACCGGGGCAGCATGACCTTCTATCTGAAGGCCCCGACAGTCAAGGTGCTGAATACCCGCCAGCGTGACTTGACGGCAGTCTTGTTGAACGCCGGACTGCAGCCGGTTAAGCCGGAGTTCGATGTTGCCCCGCTCAACGGCTACCTTCGCGCCTTGCCGATGTGTTTTAACCCGATGCACGACAAAAAACACTGGTATACCCGTTTGACCTTCGTGCAGCACATGGCCAACCTGCTGCCGGTGTTTGGTCGTGACACCGGCACCGGCCATCCTGGCTTCACCTTCTTTAACCGGGGCGGCGCACCGTTGACCTTTGATCCGCTCAACAGTCAGGATCGCGCCAAGAATGCCCATCTGGTGCTGTTTGGTCCCACCGGTTCGGGGAAATCGGCCACATTGAACAGCCTGTTCGCGCAGTTGATGGCTATCCACCGTCCCCGGCTGTTTATTGCCGAAGCCGGTAACTCCTTTGGTCTGTTTGCGGATTACTGCGAAGAGCTGGATCTGACGGTGAACAAGGTCAGCATCAAGCCCGGTTGCGGTATTTCCCTGGCTCCCTTTGCCGATGCCCACCGTCTGATCGAGACGCCAGCCGTGCTGGTGAGTGAGGAGGAACTGAGTGAGCGTATCGAGACCGAGGACAGTGACGAGGAGGATGACGATGAGGAGCGTGACATCCTGGGTGAACTGGAGATTGTTGCTCGGTTGATGATCACCGGCGGCGAGGCCAAGGAAGAGGCCAAGCTGGAGCGGGCCGATCGGGGCATGATGCGTGAGGCCATCCTGGTGGCCGCGCGAGCAGCCTATAACGCGGGGCGGCAGATGGTCACCAGCGACCTGCAGGCGGCGTTATACCAGTTTGCGGCTGATCCGGCGCGTCCTGAAGTTCGCCGAACCCGAGCACAGAACATGGGGGAATCGCTGGGCGTGTTTATGCAGGGGTTCCTGGGCGAGCTGTTTGACCGCCCCGGTGAGAATTGGCCCGAGGCGGATGTGACGTTGATTGACCTGGGAACGTTAGCGCGGGAAGGGTATGAGGCGGCATTGGCGGTGGCCTATACCTCGCTGGTAAACACCATCAACAACATTGCCGAACGCGACCAATTCCTGGACCGGGAAATCGTGTTTGCGACCGATGAAGCACACATGATAACGACCAACCCGCTGTTGGCTCCGTTTGTGGTCAAGATAGTGAAGATGTGGCGTAAGCTGGGGGCCTGGCTGTGGCTGGCAACGCAGAACCTGGAGGATTTCCCGAACACGTCGAAGAAGATGCTCAACATGATTGAATGGTGGCTGTGCCTGGTGATGCCACCGGAAGAGGTGGAGGAGATCGCCCGCTTCAAGAAATTGACGGCGGAGCAGAAAGCCATGTTGCTGTCGGCGACCAAAACCCCCCGTTGTTATACCGAAGGGGTGGTACTGGCGAGCCGCATCGAGGCGCTGTTCCGGGCGGTACCGCCGAGCTTATATCTGGCATTGGGCATGACCGAGAAAGAGGAGAAGGCGGCGCGACGGGCGATTATGCAGGCGCAGGGGGTGTCAGAGTTGGCGGCAGCAAAACAGATTGCACATCAACTGGATGTGGCTCGCGGTATCGCTAAGGCGGCGGCATGATGCAGTTGAAGAAGGCCATGTTGGAGATTGTGGCCGGTGACGGTAGTGAAGATAGCGTGCTGTTTGAGGCCCCGCCACAGGGTAATCCGCGTATCAGTGAGGTAAATGCCGGGCAGTTGGCAGAATTGTGTGAGCAGATTCGGGCACGTACCCGGTCTGTGGTCTCGATCACCTGTTCGCCGCACCGGGTGGGGCATCACAGTTGCGTCGCGGTGAAGCTCGCCGGTGCCGATGGCAGTGCCAATCTGCTGTTGACGATCACCGGCACGTTACACTGGCCGACCGCACAGGATTATGCCCAGGCTCCGCGCTGGTATATCAACCTGCCGGATGCGGTCGATGCAGTGTATCTGGTGACGCAGTTGGAAGAGCGCCTGGGTATTCAATCACAGTAACCTTTCTTGCAAGCCGGTCAAATGACCGGCTATCTGTACTATCTTGTACCTAATCTTACACAACTCTTGGACCAATCAGGTTTGACAGGCAGCTCAGTGCGTGAAGAGGACGTTGATTATATCAGTCCGTGTCAATCGACCGGAAGCTGGTCAAAGGAATGCAGCAGCGAAAGAAACGGCAAGGGTAAAAGCGGCAAGTAGGTGCGGCCCAAACGCACAGCAGAGTGGCGCGCCTTGATGACGCGTAGCCACGGGTTAAAGTCACGGACAAGGTGATGGCGTCAGGAAAGACTGCTGGACATGTCAACGGTCGTCCCTGTGTGCTGAGCTTCATGGCAGGCGCAAGCACGCAGACCCGGCTCTGGAAGCCAGTCGGTAGGTGTCAGGGATGCAGAAGTATGGCCATAGCCAAACCTGTTAGGGATGAGCAGACAGCGAACCTGGAGCAGCGCGATCTGCAAAGCGGAGACGCAATGATTTATTTCGTCTATTATCCATTTGTATAAATAACTGCTTTCGGCCAAAAGCGGTTAACTTGTGTTTACGACTATGGGGTGATTCAATCGAAATATTGCTTTTACCTTGGACTATTGAGAGCAGCATAAAGTGACAATAAATATTGCATATGACCTGCCAATAACTGCAATAGGAATAGCGCTGTAGTATTAGCAGGCTTCGCATGTATTGTCTTGATTGGCTGAGCTGATGTCCAATTTCTGCAAATCTTCTCGCAATGCAAGGATGTCATGATGAGTATTACTAGCCTATCCGATGCAGGTGGGCCTGCGGCAAGGCAAGGCTTCAAGTATCAAGATCACGTAGCTGTCAGTTTCATCTTCAAGATGCTCCGGGACAGCAACTACTCCCAAGTGGAATGCGAGACAGCGGATGACATCGTGGCGGTATTCCAATGCGCGGGCCAGATACTAAATGAATACATTCAGGTCAAAACAACCGAAAGTGATGGCAAATGGAACTTGAAAGAGATAACAGCGTTAGACGGCACCAAGGCTAATTCTTCGCTGCTACATAAATCGCTGAAATGCGACGTACGCCCAGGTATTGCCCGCTTCCGAATCGTGACCAAGCGCGACGTCGCAAAAATTCTTGAAGGATTCAAGAAAGAGATAGATAAGCGGGTGCTGCCTGACATAACCACGACCCGAGGTGTGGCACTGCGCAAGAAGTTTAAAACGGTTGTATCACCTCAAAAACGGGACTTCTTGTACTGGGCGGAAAACTTTGTCTGGCAGGTATACGGTGATGTCGAGGCGCTGGAGGCCGTCAATATAAAGGCTTTGTCCCAGCTTGCGGAGGGGCTTGGAAATCGCCCCAACTTCACGCAACTAAAGGCAATTTACGAAGAATTTTTAGAGATTGCTGACAAAGCGGCCACAGCTAGCGTGAAGACAGCCGCAGCATCTAAGATCATCCTTCGAGCTCCGACGCTGGCTTACCTCAGGAAATTATTAGACGAGGCTGATGACAAGTCAACGGCCACATCCAAACCATATAAAAAGCGTCCGGATCCGTTCTTGGTCGAGTTTCACGCCAACACAAAAGAGGGCTTGTTGCACTCATTTTCTGGTTTTGACGTGCGCTATGCGCTTAAGAAATGGCGGCATGAAAATTACGCAAAGCATCTCATCGAATGGCTACCCGAGTTTTCCCTAAAGGCCAGTGAAATCGTAAACATCCTTGCGCATAACGCCGAAACGATACTGGCTAGGTCAATCAGTACCTTCAGCGACAGTGAGCTTTCGCGCGACAGGCTCATTGCAGAATTAATTCTCCATTCCATCCTGCGCAGCCGCCAAAACAGCGAGCCCGTTGCGTGTAAAGTCTTCTACAAATCTGCTGGCAAGCTTTCAGAATTTGGCAATGCTCACATCGTTCAGATGCCTGATCAGGATGACCAGTTGTGGCTAGGTCTTGCCCGCTTGAGCAAAGCAAATGACATGGATACAACGCTAGAGCAAATTCGAGAAATTCTTGACGAAACTATCTCAGAAACCGTGCTGTCGGCAGAGCGCGAAATCATTATTTCTCTACGCGAACCTTTACATCACCAGCCAAAAGCAGATTCCTTCAATCAAGCTCTGCATCGGAATTCTCCTGTCGATGACATGCTGAATATTCTCTGCTTCCCCATCTTGTTGACCTACGACAGTGCAGCTCTTTCGTCAGGCTGGCTCGCTGATTACGTAGACAACCTCAAGATAGAGATCGAAACCCACTTCAGCACGTTCACCTCGGAACTGCCGGAGAACATCAAACAAGTGAAGGTGCTCATCTTCTTGGTGCCTATGGAAAGCATTGAACATCTGACCAAGGCTTTCAACGCTCGCTGCGAAAAGCTGGAAGAATTGCAGGCATAACTGATACATGCTCTCCGGATAACGGAGCAGAAGGTATACGAAGATGAAGATATCCCGGGCAGATCACTCAGCCGCAGATGTCTCAAGGAACGAAGCGGCTATGAACTACGAAAAAATCAAGAACATCTTGGCGAAACTCGGTGAAGAGAACGCAACGACGGTCGATGTGCTGCTCGCCATCAACACCATCGTCAACAGAAGCAATTCCGAGTGGGAGGGCCGCGATTTGGTGATCCGAGCACTCGACAAATTTAAGCTTTTTGACTCTGTCGAACAGTCGCTCCTGCTAAACATGGTACGAGCTGTCGGACTATTCCCCTATATCACTCCTCACCTCAGCAGCATGGCGATTTCTGACCGCTTAGCTTACGAAGCTCACAGGGTCGAGGGAGTAGAACAAGGCATGGTGTTTCATCATCTGCAGGCCCATGTTTTCAGCTTGATCATGCAAGGCCGAAACGTAGTACTCAGTGCTTCTACAAGCGTCGGAAAAAGTCTAGTCATTGACGCTGTACTGGCACAGCGACGGTTCAAAAAGGTGGTGGTGATCGTTCCGACCATTGCGCTGATCGACGAAACCCGCCGTCGCCTGGTCAAACGTTTTAAGGACTTCAACCTGATCACGCATCCGAGCCAAGAATCCGTGATCGAGACAACCAACGTCTACCTGCTCACCCAAGAGCGTGTCATCCAGCGTCCTGATCTTGCTGATGTGGAGTTCTTTGTCTTGGACGAGTTCTACAAAATCGACTTGGGGAACTCCACAGACGAAAGCACACGCGCTGTTGACCTGAGCTTGGCCTTTCACAAGCTCGCAAAGACAGGTGCTCAGTTCTACATGCTCGGGCCTCACATTCAGAAGATCTCTGGTTTGGATGACTATGAGTACCACTTCATCCCATCCGACTACAGCACGGTCGCGGTCGACATCCAGAATTTCAATCTGGAGATGCGATCCGAAGAGCGAAAGGAAAAATTGCTAGAGTTGGTCACAACTCTAGACTCGCCTACCTTAATCTACTGTCAGGCCCCCCCTAGTGCGAACAGGGTCGCCGAGTATTTGATTCAGGAAGCTGGGCTGACGCCAGTACCAGAGACGCAGGAAATAGCCGAGTGGATCTCTAAACACTACCACCCTGAATGGAACGTTGCCAAGGCAATATCTCTGGGTATCGGGATTCACCATGGAGGAGTGCCACGTGCATTGCAGCAGTACATCGTCAAGTTGTTCAACGATGGCATCATCAAGAGAATTATCTGTACATCTACGATGATCGAAGGCGTCAACACATCGGCAGAGAACGTGATCATTTATGACCGGCGCCTGAAGAATTCAACATTCGACTACTTCACCTACAAGAATATTTCCGGTCGCGCAGGCCGTATGAATAAGTACTTCATTGGAAAAGTCTTCATGCTCGAAGCGCCTCCCCTTGAGCAGGGCCTCACAGTCGAATACCCCATCGGTCATCAGGATGAAAACTCCCCGATGGGACTCCTCATGCAACTGGAGAACGAATACCTTACTGATATTTCACGTGGTCGGCTCCAAGATGCATACGCCAACCCGGTACTGTCGCCGACAACCCTGATAGAGAACCGGCACGTCCCGATTGAGCGGCAAGTCGAGGTAGCAGAAACGATCATTCGTGACCTACTGCCCAGCAGCAAACTTCTGGACTGGAAAGGTATTCCTGAGCCGAACCAGCTCAATTACCTATGTGAACTGGTTTACAGTCTGGAGGGCGGTAACCTGATGGACTATGGGATATCGTCCAGCTTGCAATTGGTGTGGCACATCAATGAGCTCCGAACTCAGAAAAACCTGCCAGCTTACCTAAGAGACGCGGTGGAGAATCGACGGCAGGAACATACGCCCAGCGAAGCGATCAACCTACGCCTGAAATTCATCAGAAATATGGTGTGTTTCCGATTGCCTCGGGACATCATGGCCGTGAATAACATTCAGGCCGACGTGCTGGCGAAAAAAGGGATCGAGCCGGGAGATTTCAGCTTCTTTGCTGAGCAGCTTGAAAATATGTTCCTCGACCCGCTGCTCACCGCGTTGGATGAATACGGAATTCCCACTCAGATCTCGGCCCAGCTCAAGAACCTCATCTTGCCATCGGAACATCTGAACGACCTGCTGGAGAAACTTCGGACCTTGGCTCCCAGAATAGAGCACCTTCAACTGACTGGCTTTGAGAAAAGCTTAATGTGTTGGGCTGTGTCCGAAATGTAGCTTTCTTGGCTGTGTGCAGCACCCTAAATAGCTATATAGACGGTACGTCAGTGTAGTGGCTCACAAAATCAGGACACCTTCGTAGCCTTTTTCCACTGCTCTTCGTATTCACAGGGCGGTAACCCACCATTGTGCCGATGGGGGCGAATAACCTTGTATCCATTCACTGATATCTCGTACCGCATGATGGATATCCACATAACCCCCTACAGGGAGCCATTCACTTTTCAAGCTTCGTAACCAGCAAGTGCATACCCTGAATCACTTTAAAGTGTAACTCTCAGGGTTCGAATGACTATATTTGGCACTTAGCCGACGATCAGATTTAGTAGCACCTACTACCAGCATCACTATCTTGATAAATCATCAATAGCGCTCACGGTGGTTACTCCCCTAATTTCCCCCAACGCATTTAGAGTTGTTTGCTGTTTTTGTCATCAATGCACGTCACCCTGCGGTTTTGTCCCACAGGAGTGAGATGTGATGAAGAAACGTAACGTTGTGTTCCTGCTGGCTATCGGGTGCGCTCCCGTATCGGCACAGGCGGCAACCGTGGTGTATACCGACAGTCAGCATCCCCCGACTGGATTACGTGCCGGGCATCAGGTGGTTTACCTGGATGCACCGGAGGTCGTCCAGCGTGAAGTGTTTGGTGCCCTGTCTGCTGACCCTCGCAAGGCAGAGCAGCAGGCCAAAGCGGTGCTGCAGTCCCCTGACTGGCAACAGAAAGAGCAACAGATAGTGCAGGCTTACCAGGGGGTTATCCAGGCCTACGATATCGGGTTGAAGAAATACCCTGCCGTGGTATTTGACGACCGGTATGTGGTGTACGGCACGGCTGACGTTGCCCTGGCCGAAGCAAAGTTGGCTGAGCATAAGGGGGCACAATGAACCTTATCCCCTTGCGCCGTCATAAGTTGGCGACGGCGTTGTTGCTGTACTGCGCGGTACAACCGTTCACGGCCAGTGCGATCAACTCGGTACAAATCATTGCCAGTGCGATTTCCCCGACGTGCCTGGAGTACCGGATCTCCGGGGTGTGTTACTGGCTGTTCTGTACAGCCTGGGGATGTACGGTACGGACGTCTGTCAAGGTGAAGCACTACATCCCCAATGCCGTGGTGTCCAGCTATGCCCAGACCGGAGATAACCCATGGTCAGAAGTAGCGATTCTGGGGACGGGCATTCCTGGCGTGGCAGAAGGCGGTGGCAATAATGAGCAGAAGCGCGGGCTGCGCAAAGACAACTTGCGTTTCAAGAACGCTGATGCGATTGGCCACCCTGCATTAGCGGCCCCTTTATTTAACAATTTCATGGGGTCGATGGGCTACACCTGCGCCAGTTCTGCCTCGGCGTTTGTGCCGTACTTCCTCAGTACCCTGGACGCGCTGGTCTGGCGTACCGGCATCCCGGAAACCCTCTATCCCGAAGCATTGACACTAGGAATGCGTGAAGTGGGCTCAACAGGGGATATGTGGGGCAATGTGTTCCCGCGTGGTGGGTTTGTCATCCAGGTGGATGACTACAAAGCGGCTGCAGTTGTGGCTCAGCGTACTGCCGATATCATCACGCGTACCGGCCAGGTGCATCTCTATAACCCGATGACCGCCAGTCGCAGTGACGGATATTGGCCGCCCGACCCGGTGACGGAGAATACCGGCACCAAAAATCACAAATGGCAGCAATTGGCTCCCTCGGTTTCCTCTTCCTGTGCCGTGTTCCCGGACAGCAGCAACCCCATCGCGACAGATGGCGCTTATGCCTGGGCGCTCTGGCAACCCTATTCCTGCTGCCAACGGCGCGGCCAAACGTTCCTCTACAGCACTGATTTTTAACTCAAGGGAGTGTACACCATGACATTCAACGCATTTTTAAAGGCAGGGGCGCTGGCGGGTGCCGTTCTGTTGGTTCTGAATCAACCGGCATTTGCGGTATTCGACATCACGGGCGAAGAGGCTAACACCGGTTATGGCAAGGGAATGAAAGGGGCTGTAAACGACAACCTGTTTTATTCAATCGGTGGGGGAACAGTGATATCTCAACCCCCCAGTAGCAACAATATGGAGAAAATGGGGCTCGGTATCAGTTGGAACAATGATCTGATGTGCGGCAACTTCGATTTGAGTACCACGGTCAAGAACCAGCTCAACGGGGCGACGGACGGCTTCAAAAATATGATGGGGGATGTGATTAACGGTGCAACCGGCGCGGTTGCCAGCCTTCCGGCGATGATAATCCAGCGGGCGAACCCTGGATTATACGAACTGCTGACCAATGGGGTCCTGCAGGCCAATGTGGCGTTCGACAAGGCTCAGCTCAACTGCCAGACGATGTCGAAGAAAATGGGAGATTACGTTTCGTCTAACAAGTGGACACAGGCTGCGATAAGTGAAGAGTACCAAAATATAGTTTCCAGCACGTCTGATGCGGTACAGGCCAGCAATCAACAACAGAAATCGACAGGAAAAGAAGGTGTTAAGTGGGTAGGTGGTCAGAAAAGGGGAGGGAGCGGGCAGGCAGCGATCAAACCGACTCATGACTTGGTGAAAGCAGGTTACAACATCCTGAATAAACAGTCTGCAACCAGTGATGCGGCGGTAAGTTCTTCTGCGTGTAATGGTTCATTGTGTCAAAAATACAAGACCAGTACGGAAGCGGCAGAAGCCGTTGTCAAGGTTCTCGGTGATCGTGCTATTCGTACCTGCGCCAAGGGAACGGACTGTGGGAGCGGTGGGGTGGAAAATGAGCCTGGCACCTCTACACCAGGCGAAGGTTTTTCTCCCATGTTAGATACGTCTACCCAGGAGAATCTGGAGATCCTGGTCAAACTGGTGAACGGTAACCTGGCTCCTAATGCCACCAACCTTGGCACGCTGAAAACCGGTGATCTGGCCGTAACGCGCGGGGTTATCCAGGCGCTGAAGGATGACCCGGACAATGGCGCTCTGGTACAGCGTCTGGCCGGTGAACTGGCGATGGCAGACACCATCACGACGGCATTGGCGATGCGCCGTATGTTGGTTGTCGGGCAATCAGAACCTAACGCGGCAGAACAACCGCTTGCGATGGAGGACTCTGATCGCCGTCTAGAGTTTTTAGACCGGGAGATCCAGGCATTGAAAAATGAGATGGAGATACGTAAGTCCATCAGCAACAACTCCATTCTGGTGGCGATCACTCGTCAGGAAGCGCGTGAGGTCGATAACAGCCTGCGTCAGAACAACCAGCAAAATGACAGTGCTGTCCAGGGACTCAGCAGGTCCACGGAGGAATAATCATGACGACCATAAGAGTCTCGAAGGACGAAAGCCAACCAGAGAAAAAGATGCCGCGCCGGTGGCGTAAAGTTGCAGGTTTTATTTTCGGTATGGTAGGGATTTTGCTACTGGGGGGATGTGCGACGGCATTGGGATTGTATCTGGCCGGGCATGAAACCGCACTAACGGTCTGGCTGCAACAGGCGCGAGTTCCGCTGTTTATCTGGCGGTTAACGTTGTACGGCATTGTGGCCGCAATGTGGTTTCACCGTGTCCGGGCGACGTTGTTGCGTCAGGCTCCTTCACCGGGTGCGGTCTACCGACTCGAAGTGATGATAGTGTGCCTGGCCTTGCTGATTGAATTCACCAGTTACCGTTGGGGGATGTGATGACGACGGACAGTTATCTGGAGTTTTTCCTGGTGTTCCTGGGCTGGCTGATTAATAACGCCCTGTGGACCATCATTACCACTACGGGATTGTTCGCGTTGCCATTGGTCCTGAAGGTCGCCGGAGTCTGGCTGAAGGTGCGTACCGAAGGGGATGACGAGGGAAACAAGGGGGTACTGGCACTCCCTCGCATCGAGCAGGTGTTGTACGTTGCATTCGTGGTGATCCTGTTCTGTGCGATGCCGTTCAAAGAGGTTGATCTGACAGTCATGAAGTTTGACCAAACCCGTTCCAGGCAATGCGGCACCAACGTGCCCAAGCCGGATGAGTCAGGCTATGGCGGGTTGCTGACTGACTTCAACGGCCAGGTTGCCAAGGTACCGATGTGGTGGTATCTGGTTCACAACCTGTCAAAAGGGGTGACGCATGCGGCCATTGCGTCCATCCCTTGTGGTATGGAACTGCGCCAGTTGCGCTTTGAGGTGCAACATACCCAACTTATTGATCCGGTGACCCGACAGGAGGTACAGGAATTCGCCAACCAGTGCTATTCCAAGGCCTATTTCAAACTGAAATCCACCAATAGCCAACTTACTGATGCCACCATTAATTCGGTGGGCTGGATAGGCTCAAGCTATTTCCTGAATACGGGCGGATATTATGACTACTACACGTCTACCTCACCCCGTTCGCAGTGGCCGTACAGCGACAGTCGGGATAGCGGTTATCCCGATGTGGGACGGGGCGGGTATCCAACGTGCAAAGAGTGGTGGAGTGCATCCGGTACAGGGCTGAAAAGTCGGTTGGCGGGAGCCTATAACACGAAAGTTGCCAACAGAATGAAGCTCGTTGACAGTGAGAACTGGGAGGAAAACCTGTTGCGTTGGCTGGTCAGCCCGCAAAATACCCTGATGTCCGGGGGGCATGAAACCTATATGGCAGGAAGCCAGCGGGGAACCGGGATAGCACTTGATAGCAGCTTTAAGCAGATGGTCAGTGGCCTGGGCGCATTCTCGGCACAAGCAACACAGTTACCGGCGTTTGACGCCTTACGCCAGGCGTTGCCTATGGTGCATGGCATCCTGATGATGGCAATGGTCATTTGCATCCCTCTGGTGATGCTGTTCGGTGCCTATGACCCCAAAGTGGTGGTCACGCTGACGTTTGTCATGTTTGCGATGACTTTCGTTACGTTCTGGTGGGAACTGGGTAGTTGGCTTGACGATCGGCTCATTGAAATCGTCTACACCGGTGCTCGCGGGTATTACAACTGGTTCAGTAGCGTTGGGGCTGAAGGCTGGATCATGAATCTGGTTCTAGGGGCGATGTTTGTGGTACTGCCTGCATTTTGGTTTGGGGCTATAAGCTGGAGTGGCGTACACATTGGAGGGGCGATATCTCAAGCAGTTACGAATGCTTCAGACGGTAGTCGTGCTGCAGGTGCTCAAGGAGGTAAAATCGCTACAGAAGTAGCTAAAACTGTTGCAACCAAAGGTATGGGCAAGAAATAGGGCAAAAGATGGGTGGTAATAGAGGGTAATATTATCACTCATCATCCGTATCTGTTCTCATTCCATTCACATAGTATCCATAACCACTATGGCCGTTACGTAATTCGCCAATGCCATTTTCTTCTCTTATGTTTTCTGTAGAGTCTCTGCTTTTTCCTGCTGTAAAAACAAAAAGAAAGATAGAAAACACCATTTTTACTGCTTCTACTAGCCCCTTTGCGATAACGGTCCAGATCTCATCCTGCTGATTTGATGCCTTGTTGGTCATAGCCCTTAACCTCCAGAATTTTGTCACCACTACATTACGGCAGATGCGATGTTGGGACAACCTGTTTGCTGCATGAAAGATGACTCACGGTGAGGCATGCCATGACGCATTTTGAGTCAACACAGGGAATGACGGAGTATGGAAATTATAAATTTCTCAATTTGAGTTAAAAATGGACTCATTTATTGATTTATTCGAAGGTGTGCGTGTTTTCAGACACTCATGTTTTCTCAATATGAGTCATATCAATACGCAATTAGAGACATTATATGCTCAACGTATCTTGTGATGATGGATCGACCTACGTAAAACTGGCCTGGCTGGAACAGGGCGAGATCAAGACACATCTGTCGGGTAACAGTTTCAAAGATGGCTGGAGCCCTGCCATCCTGGGGATGCGAAAAGTGTTCAACTACACCGTTGATGGGAAAAAGTATTCGCATGATTTGGGAAGCACTGCGGCAATCGGCACCACGCATGTTAGTTATCAATACAGCACCACAAACCTGCTTGCCATTCATCATGCCTTGCTGACATCGGGTTTACCGCCGCAGGAGATCGCACTGACGGTCACCCTGCCGGTGACAGAGTTTTTCGATGTGGATAACCAGCCGAATGAGGTGAATATAGAGGCGAAGAAAAATAATGTCTTGCGAAATATTTCGTTGAATAAAGGAGAAGTCTTTAAAATCAAGGAGGTGAAGGTCATGCCTGAGTCTTTGCCAGCGGCACTGGCTTCTATCATTGCTGATAAGGTTAAGCCACTTGAGCGTAGCCTTATTGTCGATTTAGGGGGAACGACGCTGGATTGCGGCATGATACAGGGGGCTTTCGAAAGTATTACCGAGGTCAAAGGGAATGCAGAGATTGGGACATCTCGGATTAACCGGGCAGTGATGGATGCATTAATGAATGCTTCTACCCCAAGTAGCTATTATGTGACGGGGGAAATTATCAGGAATCATTTGGATGAGGACTATTTACGAACCCTCATCAATGACGTTGACCAGATCAGTAATATCCAGGCGGTAATACAAATGGAATCCGCTTCCCTGGCTGATGGTGTGAGAAATGAAATTGAGTCCTTCAGCGGAATGCATCGTATATATCTGACCGGGGGAGGGGCGGAAATTATCTATCCATATATTAAGACATATTTTCCTCGCCATAAGGTGAGTAAAGTAGAAGAGCCACAATTCGCTCTGGTTAAGGCGATGGTCAGGGCTTAACTATGAATAATAAACGAAAGAAGATCGTTGCGTATTTACACCCGTCAATATATCTGCAAGATCAATTGGCGCAACACTATGTTGAAAGTTTGCCGACACAAGTTCGGGGTGATTTTTACCGGCAAGCCATTATTTTCGGCGCTGCGTTATCCTCTGTTGACCCTCGTTTGGTTAACTTGATTAGTGGTTTTTTTAATGGGGAGCTAACAGCCGAGAATGTGATTAAACTGATAGAGCAGGTGACGGGTTACCAATCAAAATCAACCGATGTTGATGTTATTCTGCCAGTGTCTTCAGGCATTGAGGGCTATATTAAACCGGCAGCTAAACTGGCGGAGAAAAAAGCGATTGGGAACCTGTCAATGTTGAAAAAATAAATTGAGTTATGCACATATCCACGGTCAGAAAAGCCAGTGAAGCCGGGGGCCACCTAGGGAAGGTGCGAACAAGTCCCTGATATGAGATCATGTTTGTCATCTGGAGC
>OJTZ01000213.1_pt1 | contig 21000 bp, 27 predicted proteins | sample 1601481 | NCBI WGS metagenome assembly OJTZ01 (sample SAMN04436660, study PRJEB24849) | human gut metagenome | biome: human gut; feature: NICU; material: stool | host: Homo sapiens | place: USA: Saint Louis, MO | collected 2010-05-08
GTTCTAAGCGACCAGATAGTGATGACTTTAGCCGAGTAACTACGGATGTATGTTTGTTGGTCGTGTCGCAGTTAATCCACCCAACCCCTAAAGCGAAAGAACCAGTGAAATGGGATGATGATATTGAGTCTGCTGATGACAAGAATAATCCATTTAATTTTATGCAAGAAAGTAGCCTTGATAAAGTTCACGGAGAGCAGAAAGTAAAAATCATAGATGGGTGGAAAGTTAGCATTAAGCGAACAACCATGTTAACAACATGCTCCGCCAAAAAAATATAATCCACCAATCACAATGAAGCCGGTTAATCCGGCTTTTTTTATGCCTGTCGCACAATGGAATTCTACTGATTACGTTACCCAGTCAGACTTCCAGAGGTGCAAATGTGAGCCAATTCAATCCTACCCCAGCGTTTAATCACGCGATTGCTTTTGTCCTTGGCAAAGAAGGCGGTTATATCAATGACCCCACGGACAAAGGCGGTGAAACCAAATACGGTATTTCCGATAGGCGTGACGGTATTGCCGATGGTATGACCGACGTCGATGGCGACAATAAGCCAGACACCCGTATTAAAGATTTAACCCTCGAACAAGCTAGCCAAATTTATTTTCGCGATTACTGGTACCCCTCTTATTGCAAGGATTGGCCGGATGGCATTTCGCTGCTGGTCTTCGATTCTGCTGTTCAGCACGGTGCCAAAAAAGCCATTTCCTTGTTACAGGATGCGGTGGGTGTTACAGCGGATGGCATCGTTGGCCCTAAGACTACCGTCGCCGTTATCAGTGCTGATCCGGAATGGCTTCTCACTCGCTATCTGTTGCGCCGTGCTCGCTACTACGCCGACATCATCAAGGCCAATCCATCCCAGGCTAAATACCTCAACGGTTGGTTCAACCGTCTGGATAGCGTGACCAATGCTGCCTGGGAAGTTATCGGTGGTTCTGCCTCCGTGGCGCGGAGTTAGTCATGGGTAAAGGTTGGGATGAGTCATTCCGCCATGGCCAGCGTGATCGCCTTAAAAAAGAGGTGCTTCACCGTATGGCCGGTGGCCCTAAACCAGAGCCGGTTGATTATCGGGGCTGTGACGGGACTCATGCCAGCTTTTACAAAAGAGGCTGGGAGTCAGTCGGCCCCAGGGATATCGCCTGGCAATGCCAGCGTTACAAGGAAAAATACCGTGAAGCACCTCATGAAAAACATCATTGATTCTGTCTGGTTGGCCGCTGCATTGCTGCTGGTCTCTTTAATCCTGGCGACAACATTGCCGCAGGCTGCTGTGTTGTGGTGGCTGTTGGCACTTGTTGCGGGCGGTGTGACATACGCCGGGAGAAGTCTAGACGAAACTGATCTTCTTTTAACTCCTCGGGATTTACTTTCCCTTGCTGTCTTTTCTATCGGTCTTGGTATGGGGTTAGTCTCTATGTCTTCAGGCCCGCTGGCTGGCATTCAGTTTGTCGCGTTTATTGCCGGTGTACTGGCTGTTCGATTGGTTCGTTATAAGGGGCTGCTACCGTGGATCCGATAACAATTTCAACCCTTGCAGGGGTATTGATGAGGGCTGGGCCGTCCGTTCTCCGTTCAGTCGGTAGCTGGTTCGGTAGTGACGCGGCAAAAGCCGCTGACTCTGTGGCTGGGATTGTCGAGACCGTCAACAGTGCCGTCAGTCCGCAAGACCAGCAGCGGGTGCTGGAACAAAAACTGGCACAGCTACCACCGGAGCAGCTTGTCAAGCTGGAGGGGCTGAAGGTGCAGTTGGAACAGTTCCAGCTCGAACGGGACAAAGCGCGCCTGGCAGACCAACAGGCGGCGCATCACGAACAACAGGAAACCATCCGCAACGGTGATGATTCAGTGGACGAATACGTCCGCCGTACCCGCCCGCTGATGGCGCGACTGTCGCTCTACAGTTCTGTTATCTATGTCCTGCTGATGGCCATCGGGCAGCAAGCGGCCGCCATCGCTACGGCGACGGGCCACGCCATGACAATGCCGGAGCCGGATTGGGATATTGCCCTGATGCTAGCCACACCGGCACTCGGCTATCTCGGTTTCCGCACACTGGACGGGTTCGCCCGCTACAGCAAATCCAGTAAACACAAGCTCCCGGTGGTCAAGTAATGGCAGATGCTTTTGACCGCGCCAGCGAGCTGGAAATGGGTGACCGTGAACGGGCGTTAAACGCCCATATAAACCGCATTAAATAGGTTCCGGTCGATTACGGATTCTGCAACGACTGTGGGGCCGACATTCCCGCCCAGCGGCTGGCGCTGTTACCTGATGCCGTTTGCTGTGTGACCTGTCAGGAAATCAGAGAATTACAGGAGGCCCAGCGTGGATTGGGAAGTCGTCAAAGGTAACTGGGCCATTATCTGGGCGCTGTTTATGTCGGGTATCAACTTGATCCAGTTGTTGCTCGCAAAGACCTATGTGAAGCGCGAGGAACTAGATACGTTCCGCGCCCGTATGCAGTCGATGGAAAACACCATTGCAGGATTACCCAGCCAGAAAGACCTGCACCAGTTGCAGATTGAAATGAGCAATTTGCGCGGTGATCTGCGTGAACTCGGCCCGGCCATTCGCCAGGTGAAACACGTCAGCGATCTCCTGCTGGAAAATGAATTGAAGGATAAGTGAGGCCATGGCCATGCGAGAAATTCTTGATAGCGATCAGCGACTGGTCATCCTGCGTTCCTTGCTGGAGTGCGGTGACAGCGCGAACGAATCCGTGTTGCAAACCTGCCTTGAGGCGTATGGCCACAGCGCATCCCGCGATGTGGTGCGCACGCATCTGGCCTGGCTGGCGGAGCAGCGACTGGTCAGCCTGCGCGATGTGGCCGGTTGTTATGTCGCGACGATCACCGGGCGCGGCGACGATGTAGCCAATGGCCGGGCCGTCGTGCCCGGCGTCAAAAAGCCACGGGCGCGGGGGTAACTATGGCCAAGAGCAAACCCTACACCGCCGCTGTGCGGACATTCTTGGATGAACTGGCGACGTTCTTTGTTGCGTCTGAAATCGAACGTGATGTGTTAAAGCCTTTCTTAGAAAAGGAAATGGGTAAACCTTACAGTGAGATTGCGGAGCAAGGTTACCTGGCGCAAGTGCTGAGGGATAACCCGGAGTCTGACCGTGCCTGGAAGGCATTGCAGCGTGTCATCATCAAACGCCGCAAAGGCATGCTTGCGGCGCTTGAGCGCGAAAGGAGCCAGCATGGCCGATGAAAAGCCGACCCGTGGCCGTCCGTCAAAGATTGACCTGTTGCCGGAAGGCATACGCGATGCCCTTCACGGGATGTTGCGTGACAAGCGCCACACCCAGGAACAAATACGCGAGGCCATCAACGAGCTGATTGACCAGCATGAACTGCCGGACGATATGCAGATCAGCCGCACGGGCCTGAACCGCTACGCCAGCCGGATGGAGGCCATCGGCTCTAAAATCCGTGCCTCCCGCGAGATGGCCGAAATTTGGGCCGCTAAGCTGGGTACTGCGCCGACGTCTGACATCGGCAAGTTGTTGATGGAGTTTGTGAAAACCCTGGCGTTTGAAACCTCAATGTCATTGGCCGAAGAAGAAGGCACAGTGGAACCGAAGGCGCTGGGCCAGTTAGCTCTGGTGGCGCAACGCATTGAGGCCGCTCAAATGGTCAGCCATAAGCGCGAGAAAGAAATTCGCCAGGCATTTGCCGAAGAAATCGCAGCCACGACGGAAAAAATCGTTTCACAGGCAGGATTGTCCGCAGATAAAGCGGCGGATATCAAACGCCAGATACTGGGGATTGTGTGATGTTAACAGCCAGTTTAAACGCCATTGCAGCGAGCATTACCGGTGGGGAGGACTTCGATGAAAATGAAGTCCTCCTTGGTTATCAGCGACGTTGGATCGCCGATGATTCACCGTTAAAAATTGCGGAAAAATCGCGCCGTACTGGTATCACCTGGGCGGAAGCCGCTGACGGTGCGCTTACCGCAGCTAAAGCAAAATCGTCCGGTGGCACCAACCACTTCTATGTTGGCTCCAATAAAGAGATGGCGCGTGAGTTTATCGACGCGGCGGCGATGTGGGCCAAGGCCTATGACCTGGCAGCGGCTGACGTTTGCGAAGAAGTTCTTGCGGATGATGACAAAGACATTCTGACCTTTGTCATTTACTTTGCCAGCGGGTTCAAGGTTCAGGCGTTATCCAGCAACCCCAGCAACTTGCGCGGTATGCAAGGTAACGTGACCATTGACGAGGCAGCATTCCATGAGCGTCTTGCCGAAGTGCTCAAGGCAGCGCTGGCGCTTACCATGTGGGGCGCGAAAGTCCGCCTTATCAGTACCCATAACGGTACGGACAACCTCTTCAATGAGTTGATCCAGGACAGCCGCGCCGGGAAAAAACGTTACTCCGTTCACACCATCACGCTTGACGATGCCTGCCGCGATGGTCTGTACAAGCGTATCTGCCAGGTGAAAAAGCGGGAGTGGAGTCAGACAGCCGAAGACCAGTGGAAAGCCGACCTGCTCCGCGATACTGCAACGCAAGATGATGCGCTGGAGGAATATTATTGCGTACCAAAGAACGGCATCGGCACCTACCTGGCCCGCTCTATTCGAGAACGTGCAGCCCGTGGCTCAGGCCCCGTTCTGCGCTTTCTCGGTTCGGCGGAGTTCAACGCCTTGCCGGAAGGTATGCGCGCACTGGATATGCAGGAATGGTTGGAAAAAACCGTGTTGCCGGTACTAAACCAACTCCCCAACAAGCGCCACTCGCTCGGGGAGGACTTTGCGCGATCCGGTCACTTGACAGTATTTGCCCCAATCACCGTTAACGATGACACCACCCGCACGGTGCCGTTCCTGGTCGAACTGGCTAACATGCCCTACAAACAGCAGGAACAGGCACTGTATTTTATTTGTGACCGGTTACCGCGCCGTGATGGGATCAAGTTAGATGGCCGGGGCAATGGTAACTACCTGGCGGAGCAAGCCGCCGAACGCTACGGCGATGAAGTGGAAGTCGTTATGCCATCCGTCGCCCACTACCGTGAAAACATGCCACGATTCAAGGCTGCATTTGAAGATGATGAACTGGTGGTGCCAAAGCACGAGGATGTCGTTAACGACCTGGGTCAAATTGTCGTCTTGCGCGGCGTACCGGGTATCGATGACCGGGAGAATACCGGCAGTGATGGCCACAAGCGCCACGGTGACAGTGCCTATGCGATTTTCCTGGCATTTCTTGCCAGCAAAGAGGACTGCCGCCGCTACGAACTTCACCGCCTCAATAAACCCGAACGTCCCAGTGAGCGAGAAGAACGCCGCCAAATGCGCATCACCCGTGGGCTGAAGAATCAACGAGGGCTTCTGTAATGTTAAATAAGCTGACCGGTACCATCCGCAACCTGTTCAATCCAGCTACCGGCGAGAAAGTCGCAGTAAAAGCGGAGGCGCTTCAGGAAGAGCAGACCCGCGCCCGCGCTACCGGTACCCGCCGAGCCAATGCCGGTATCAGTGTGGCCAGCACCGTCACGCCGAAGCGTCTGGCGGGCGTGCTGCGCAATGCGGCTGACGGTAACGCGCTGGATTATTTCATCCTGGCCGAAGAGATGGAGGAGCGAGACCTCCACTATTCCAGCGTGCTGCGTACCCGCAAGCTCACCGTGGCCGGTATCGTTCCGACTGTAGAAGCCGCCAGCGACGATGCGCGTGATGTTGAGTTGGCAGATGCTGTCCGGGTGATGATCGAGCGGCCGCAAATCCCAGAACTACTGTTTGATCTGCTTGATGGCCTGGGTAAAGGTATCGGGGTAGTGGAAATCCTGTGGGATACCTCGACGGTGCCGTGGATGCCACGTGACTATTCCTGGGTAGATCCACGCTTCCTCAAGATGGACGCCGACACCTTGCGTCAGGTACATGTGCTGACCGAGGCGGAGCCATTCAACGGGGAACCGCTGTCCGCGTACAAGTACCTTATCCATCAGCCTCGCCTGAAATCCGGTCTGCCACTGCGCAACGGTCTGGCGCGACTGGTGGCCGTGATGTATATGCTGAAATCCTTCACAGTGCGGGATTGGTGGGCGTTCGGTGAGAAGTTTGGTTTGCCGATCACCATCGGCAAATACGGCAATAACGCCAGTGCTGAAGATATCCAAACCCTGATAGATGCCATCGCGTCTCTCGCCTCCGATGCGGGATGTGCCATCCCTTCCACCATGCAGGTGGATATGGTGGAAACAGCCAGCCGCCAGGGCGGCGGTGACCTGTTCAAGGGCATGGCCGAATGGTGCGACGCCCAAACCAGTAAAGCGGTATTGGGTCAGACGATGACCACCGACAACGGCAGCAGCCAGAGTCAGGCCAACGTGCATGACCGGGTGCGTATGGATATCGCCAAGTGGGATGCACGCCAACTGGAGAACACGCTCAATGAGTTCCTGGTGCGTCCGTTCATCATGCTGAACTACGGCCCCCAGGCGAACTACCCGAAAGTCTGCCTGCGTATCAATGAGCCGGAAGACCTGAAGGCCATGGTGGATGCGATAGTCCCCTTGATTGACCGGGGCATGAAGATCCAGGCGTCGGCACTGCGTGATAAATTTGGCCTGGATGAGCCGGAAGCCGGTTCCGATATCCTTCAGCCCGTAGGAAACCAGAGTGGTTACGCCATGCTGCCCGCCCTCAACCGCGAACGCCTGGCGCTGAACCGCCAGTCTACACCGGATGATATTGACCAGCTTACCGCCGAAGGGATCGGCGACTGGCAGCGCGTTGGCACCGCCTTCACCAATCCGGTGTTGGCACTGGTCAATGAGGTGAGCAGCTACGAAGAATTCCTGGCTCGCTTGCCGGAGTTACAGGCCAGCCTGGATGCCAGTGAGTTTATCGACGGCCTGACCCAGCTTTGTTTCCAGGCACGGGGTTTGGGGGATGCAAGTGATGGCTGATAAAGTCCCCGACATCATCCCCAAAGAAGCGCTGGCCTGGTTCAAGGCCAAGACGCTCAAGCCTGGCTTTGACTACCGTGATGTCTGGCGGGAGGAACACGGCGCGGCCTTTACCGTCGCCAAGATGACCCAGCTCGACCTGCTCAGTGACGTAAAGGCGTTGGTGACCCAGGCCCTGGCCGATGGTCAGACCTTCCGGGACTTTCAGAAGGTGCTGGAGCCGATGCTGGTCAAACGCGGTTGGTGGGGTGTGCGTGAGATGGATGACCCGCTGACCGGCGAAACACGCACCGTGCAGCTCGGTAGCGAGGGTCGCTTACGTACCATCTACAATACCAATATGCGCACAGCTCGGAGCGCGGGCCAATGGCAGCGCATCGAGCGCACCAAGCGGGCAATGCCCTATTTGCTTTACACGCTGGGGCCGTCACGAGAGCACCGCGTTGATCATCTTCAGTGGGCCAACATTTGTTTGCCTGTCGATCACCCGTTCTGGCTCACGCACATGGGGCCGAACGGCTGGGGATGTAAGTGCGGCGCTCGCCAGGTCAGTAAATACGAGTATGACCAGATGGTGCAGGACGGCGTGACAGCCACCGATCCGGTATATGACACCAATGGCCAGCCGACTGGCCAGGTGACCCGTTCGAAGGTACCGTTGAAGACCCAGGCACCGCCGGTCAAAAATGTGAAGTGGCTCAACAAGCGCACCGGCGAAGAAGAGCTTATCCCTGAAGGTATTGACCCTGGCTGGAACTACAATCCCGGCATCAGTCGCTCTGCTGCGCTGGAGCGCCAACTCCAGGCTAAGCAGCAGGCATTCGACACCCAACCGTAGCTTGCTGAGTTGCCCCTCCCAAACCACCGTGGTGACGTTATCGTGGCTTGTGGTACGATGGCGCGTAGAAAATTAGTTAAACGTTCCTACGCGCTTTTAAACGTGTTTTAAACACGGTTCCATCCCTCATTTAGAGGGAAAGCGGTTAATCCGCCTTTCTCCCCCGTTCGTCGCACACTGTCTGCATGATTTCTAATGCGGACTGACCCATGCCTGTAAATACCCTGGCGCTCTGTTTCGAGCTGCCGTTTGATTCGGTTGATAACAAACTGCCAGAGTGGATACCCATACTGCCGATTGGTGTGTTTACGGGGCGCGATGGTCGTTCCTGGGTGAACAACTCACCCGAAGCAGTGATTGCCAAGTCACTGACAGGCACTTTTATCCCCTTCGACATTGAGCACGCGACGGAAGTGAAAGGCCCTAAAGGTGAACCGGCTCCGGCACTGGCCTGGATTGAAGACCTCAAGATTGACGGTGCCTGGATCATGGCAAAAGTTAGCTGGAATGCTGACGGTGCCAAGCTGGTTCAGGGCCGCTCATACCGTTATTACAGCCCTGCATTTCATTTCAATAGCGAAGGTCAGGTAACCAGGCTGTCCAGCTCTGGCCTGACCAATAAACCCAATTTAGATATGCCTGCCCTTAACTCGGAGAAAACCGATATGACAATGCCTGCTGAAATTGCAGCCGCGTTGGGCCTGGGTGCAGACGCCACCGTTGAAAGTGGTGTCACTGCCATCCAGGGCCTGAAGAACGCAGAACAAGTGGCGCTGAACCGCGCACAGACTCCCGACCTGACCGCCTTTGTGCCGAAGGATACTTACCAGTTGGCGCTGAACCGCGCCGAGACCGCTGAAGGCAAGCTGAATGACCAGGCGGTTAAAGACGCTGAAGCCCTGGTTGATGCTGCCATTGCCTCTGGCAAGGTGGCTCCAGCCAACCGCGAGATGTACCTAGCCACCTGCCGCAGTGAAGAAGGCCGCAAGCAGTTTGGCGAGTTCGCCCAGGCAGCACCGGTGATTGTTAATGCCGACCCAGCCAAAAAGGTGCTGGGTAAAAAAGACAAGCAGGAACTGACCGAGACCGAAGTGGCCATGTGCCGCTCCATGGGCCTCACCGAAGAGCAGTTCCTGGCCGCCAAACCTAAAGCCACTGAGGAATAACCACAATGCCAACCCCTAATGCAGAGATTTTGCACGCCCTTACCACCTCATTGAGTGCCGCGTTTACCACCGGGCTGGCGGGTGTCACGCCGCAGTACCTGCGCATTGCTACTGAAGTGCCCAGTGGTTCGGCGTCCAACACCTATGGCTGGCTGTCAGATTTGCCAGGCATTAAAGAGTGGGTCAGTGACCGTCAGCTCGCTGTATTGAGCCAGCAGGGTTACACCATCAGCAACAAGACCTGGGAAAGCTCCATCCGCGTGAAGCGCGAAAACATTGAAGACGATCAGATTGGTCAATACAGCGTTATCGCCCGAGCGTTCGGCCGTCAGGTCAGCGAGTTCCCGGACACGCTCAGCTTCCCGTTGTTGGTTGCAGGCTTCAATACGCTGTGCTTTGACGGTCAGAATTTCTTCGATACTGACCACCCGATGGCAGGCGGTACCTATAGCAACATCGTAGGCACGGGGGCCGAGACTGGCGAGCCGTGGTTCCTGATTGATGAGTCTCAGGTGCTGAAACCCATCCTGTACCAGAACCGCCGTCCGTTTAAATTCGTCTCACTGGATGACCTCAACAGCGAGCATACGTTCCTGAATAACGAGTTCCTGTATGGCGTTGATGGTCGTTGCAACGTTGGGTTTGGTTTCTGGCAAACCGCTGTGGGTTCGCGTGCACCGCTGACAGTCGCTAACTACGAGAAAGCCGTGGAAGCCCTCCAGGGGATGCAGCGTTCAGACGGAACACCACTGGGGATCCGTCCAACCACGCTGGTTGTAGGCCGAAAAAACCGCGCTCCGGCGAAGAAAATTATCGACGCCATGCTGGTCGATGGTGGTGACTCCAACATCTATTACCAGGATGTTGAGATTCTAAACAGCCCGTTCATCGTGACGCCTGCTGTTCCACCGTCCGGCGGTTAAGCCTTCTTTAAGCGTTGTTATCCCTTCTTTATCGGGTGTTTAACCACCCGATAAAGTCCCCCTAAGAGGATGGAACAGTGAGTGAACAATCAAACAAAGTGCAGTCGCAGCAAGACGGCAAGGTTGATAAGAAAAAGGGCAAAGCTGCTGAAGCGCCGGTTATTGCGCCAGCTCTTACGGGACACTATCAGTCACTTGTCCAGCCCAGTGCGCCACCGCAACCGGATGCGGCAGCACCTGTGCTGAGTGGCAATGATGCCATCGTGACCCTAAATGTTTCCGGGACGCAACTGGATACCGAGCAGCTCAATCAAGACCAGGTCACGCTGTCTGCCGTTCTGACACTGGAAGACGCTGACAAACCTGCTGGCGTTGAGGTGTTGTTGGTTCAGGCCGTATCACCCAACGGCTTTTACCGTGCCGGGCAGTTCTGGCCACACGAAGGCGTCCATGCGTTCGTTTGCGATGACCCGGACAATGATAACGCCGAGAACGCGGCCAACATCGGTGCGCCATTCATCAGCGCAGCGACAGCCGAACGCCTGAAGGCTGAGCCGAACCTCCGTGTCACGGTAGTAGAAACCGTCGTCACTGACGCCGAGGGGGAATAATGGGATACGCCACCCGTGACGATTTGATGGTTGCAGACGGTGATTACGTTTGGAATAACGCCATCAAAAAAGGAACTGACCAGCTCGACGAAGCCGCTATAGCACAGGCACTGGAGGACACCGACGAGGAGATCAACTCGTTATTGTCACGCCGGTACAAGCTGCCGCTGGAGACTGCCGTTCCCCGCATTCTGATCCGGGTGGCTGTATCCATTGCTTTTTATTGGCTGGCTGACCGCGATAACCAAGCGACCGAGCTGGTACGCAAACGCTATGAAGATGCCATCAAGACGCTGAAAGAGATCGCCAGTGGCCAGCGTGACCTGGGCTTACCGACGTTGGAACAACCGACTGAAGGCAACAGCGGCAAGGTCATCATGACCGGAGAGAACACGCGCCTGTTTACCCGCAACAGCCTGAAAGGCGTGCTCTGATGGGGATTCAGGTTGAAGTCCTGGGCGCTGCAAAGCTCAACGATATCAAGCGAGCCATGGAGAAGTTGGCGGACAGCAGTCTGCGCAGCGAGTTGCTGGAGAGTATCGGCGCGGTGGCGGAGTCTCAGACCCGCCGCCGCATTAGCGATGAGAAGCAATCGCCGACGGGCCAGGCCTGGGACAAGTGGTCTGACAGTTACGCCAAGACTCGCCAGGGCAACCAGAGCCTGTTGCAAGGTAATGGTGACCTGCTCGATAGCGTGACCTATGTCACCGAACGTAATCAGGTGCGCGTAGGAACGCCTCTGGCGTATGGGCGCACGCACCAGGATGGCTTCAGCGGCAGTGTGTCTATTAATGCGCACCAGCGATTGATCAAGCAAGCCTTTGGCCGGGCGCTCAAGCACCCTGTTTGGCAGTCCGTGAAGGCTCACACCCGGATGATGGATATTCCACAGCGTGAATGGCTGGGCCTGTCAGCCCAGAACAGTGACGAGCTGATGCATGTCATCGGCGATTTTTGGAAAGAGGTATTGCCGTGAGTGAAGAACGCCCAAGCCTGGTAACCCTTGGCAGCACAGTCGCCGCCGCTGAGCGGATTGTCGCCTGGCTGCAACAAGACCTGGAAGGAGACAACCCTGACCAGGTGCGCAAAGTTGAACGGCATATAGGCCAGTTCAACACCCCCGATGAAGTTAAGCGGCACCTGTCTGATCGTAACGGTTCCATCCGCGTGGCGGCGTTGCGGGTGCGTGATATCCGGCATGAAGCCGGTGGCACCGTGGGGTTGGTCACTTGGGTAGCCTACGTGATGGCCACCAATTCTTGGGGATATGGCCGTGACCTGCGTGCTGAGGTAATCACCGGCAAGGTGTGCCGCCGCCTGGCTCACCCCACTGCGGCTAAAGGTATGGGCGCGGAGCGCAAGGCGTCTGACATTTCCGCCGACAACATCTATAGCGGCAGCCTAGATGACCTGGGCGTGACCATGTGGGCGGTGATGTGGCATCAGGAATTTAAGCTCGACGAAGAAACGGATATCAGCGTGTTACCTGATTTCCTCCGTCTGGGGATGACTGCTACGCCACAAGGCGGCGTCCCTGTTATTGAAGCCGTTATCCCCGTGAGAGGACAGGATGATGAAAACCAAGAACCTTAAGCCCAAAGGTGACGTGCGCGTACGCAAGCCGGACGGCACTTACCTTGCCACCGAGGGAGAAGGCCTTTTGCTGTCTGCCTACTGGTTGCGCCGTATTGCCGAGGGTGACGTGGCCGTGAGCGACCTCGATACCCCAAAAACCGAGGTGGCTCCTGTCGAGTCAGCCGCGCCTAAATCCATCAAGACGGAGAAGTAAATCATGTCATTAGGCTCAATCCCCAATGATGTACGGGTGCCGCTGGTGTACATCGAGATCGACAATTCGATGGCGCTGGACAGTGCGCCGGCACAACAACATAAAATCCTGGTCATTGGCCAGCAGTTGGCCAACGGTAGCGCCGCACCTTTGACGCAGAACCGCATCACCAGTGACAGTACCGCCGATAACCTGTATGGCCGTGGCTCCATGCTGGCGGAGATGCTCAAGACCCTGCGTAAAGGCAACAACTACACCGAGACCTGGGCCATGGGGATCGACGCCATTGCTGAAGGAAAATCGGCCAGTAGCGAGTTGGTTGTGACAGGGCCAGCAACGGCTGCCGGTACGTTGGCCCTGCTGGTGTGTGGTGTAACCGTTCAGGTTGGCGTTAACGCGGAGGCGACTGCTGCCACCGTTGCCACCGCAATTATTGCCGCTGTCAATGCGGTGGTCACCTTGCCTGTCACGGCAGCGGTGAAAGCGGACGCGCCCGGTACTGTGGTGTTCACCGCGAAAGGTAACGGTCTGACCACCAACGACCTCGATGTGCGCGTTAACTACTATGTCGGCGAACAGACTCCGGCCGGGTTGGGTGTGACCACCTCAGCATTCACGGGCGGTACTGGCACCCCGGATATGGCGGCGGTGATTGCTGCCCTGGGCGATGAGTGGTTCAACCATATCGTGTGTCCGTTCAACGATGTGGCCAGTCTGAATACCCTGCGGGATGAACTGCTTAACCGTTGGGGGCCGATGCGAATGGTTGAGGCGATTGCCTACAGCGCCGTGCGCGGAACCCATGCGCAGACCGGCACCTGGGGCAACAATCGCAATGACTTCCTGATCACCTCGATGGGCACTAACCTGGCCCCGCAACCGGCTTACCTGTGGGCGGCAGCTTATGCAGGCCGTGCGGCGTATTACCTGGCCATTGACCCGGCGCGTCCGCTCCAGACCCTGACGTTGCCCGGTATCTTGCCGCCTGCCAAAGAGGTGCGCTGGGATATGGTCGAGCGCAATCTCCATCTGTTCGACGGCGTGGCTACCCATAACGTTGATGCCGGTGGCAACGTCTGCATCGAACGGGAGATCACCACCTATCGCGTGAACAGCTTCGGGGATCCGGATACGTCCTACCTGGATATCACCTCACCGGCGACGTTGGGCCACATCCGCTACGTCATCAAAAACCGGTTCACCAACCGTTACCCGCGCCACAAGCTGGCTGACGATTCGGCGCTGGACAATCTGGAGCCGGGTCAACCCGTCATGACACCGAAGCTTTGCACCCAGGAGTTGCTGGATATCTTCATCACCGAGCTGGAGCCAGCCGGACTGGTGGAAGATTTTGACGACTACAAGGCCACGCTCGACGTCAAGCGTGACACCAGTGACCGCAACCGGCTGAACTTCATGATTCACCCGAACATCATCAACCAGCTCCGCGTTCTGGCGGGTCTGATCCAGTTCAAGCTCTAAGGGGGCAACATGATTTTAGGCATGGCAGCCATTCGCGTGAATGGCCGGGAAATCAAGACCAAGGGTACCTCAACGCTAAACCCTGGCGGTTTTGCCCGCACGATGCACAGTGGCGGCGGCAAGAACTGGGGCTATTCGCGCAAGATGGCCAACCCGTCGATCCAGATGACCATCGCGGCCGCAGAAGATGTGGACGTGATTGAGATCGGCAACATGGAGAACGTCACCGTGATGTTCGAAGGTGACAACGGCCTGAGCTACATGATGACTGGCGCGGCCGCAGAAAACCCGGCCACGCTGGCGGAAGATAACGGTCAGATTGAGGTGACTTTCATCGGCGCCAAGTGCGTGAAGGTATAACCATGGCCAAGATGACAGTGACATTGATCCACGGCCTGGTGACCGGCAAAGGCTCACCAGATGAAGCAACCCACATGGAAGTGGAGCTGCGAGAGCTGACCACCCAGGATGTGGTGGAATCTCAGTTGGCCTCTGAGCGTGTAGTTGTGGCGGATGGTAAAGCTGTGGCCTATTGCTCCGAAGTCATGATGGGCCTGGAGATGTTGCGTCGCCAGATTGCCTCTATCGGCAGCATCCCCGGCCCATTAAGTCTGAAGCAGATTTACCTGCTTCATCCAGCTGACCTGAAGCATTTGACGGAACAAACAGAAGCTATGGACGGGCTATTGACGGAGGTGGCAGAACGGGGGCGAACTGATGCCGCTGGCGACGGCGCTCAGTAACTTACTCGTCAACCTTTCCGCGCGGTTCAGCGTGTCTTACCTGGAACAGTTGCCATTGCGGCAACTGTTCCGCATCACAGCGCAGTTGAGGAAACAGCATGGCAAAGCGCCTTGATACCGAAATCATCATCAACCTGGCGGGTAACCTGTCGGCTAAGGCCCGCCAGTACGGTGCCAATATGTCAGAGTTCGCCCAACGAAATCAGCGCGCCATGTCTGTTGTCAAAGCCACGAGCGAGGCTGCTGGCCGTGGGCTTGATCGGTTGGGTAACCGCTATACAGCGGCTATTGCCGGGTTTGCTGGGGGGGCTATGCTGCGTGAGTTTACTCAGGTTGATCGCCGTATGACGATGATGGGGATTGCCGCAGAGAAAACCCGCGTAGAAATGGCCGCCATGCTGAGCGGCATGCAAGATTCCTCTATCAAATTCAAGGTCGATGACAGTGAGGTTGTTAGCGCAGTAGAGAAAGTTGCCACGGTTACAGGCGAAATTGATTTTGGTTATAAAAATCGCGACATAATGGCTGCATCTATCGCTGCATCTGGTGGCTCTGGTGATTCCATTGGCGCATTGTTTTCGCAATTTACCAAGTTCCAGTTACAAACGCAGCAACAGACCTTACAGGCGATGGATACGCTGAATAAGTTGGGTAAGGAAGGTGCATTCGAGCTAAAAGATATTGCTGAAAAAGGGGTTAGAGCCTTCTCGATGTATTCGGCGGCAGGTGGTCGTGGAGTTTCTGGGGTAAAAGATGTTGGCGTAGTGCTGGAGTCAGCCATTGATGCGACTGGAGACCGCGACACGGCAGCAACAGCGACTGAAAACCTCATTCGTGACCTGCAAAAGCCAAATACAGTCAAAGAGCTAAAAAGAAATGGCATAGATGTATTTGGTAAGGACGGGTTGATGCGCGAGCTACCCGTTCTACTAGCCGAGGTGGCAAGAAAGTCAGGCAGTAAAGGTGCTGCTGCTCAGAATGCCCGCTTGCTGGGTGCAGGGTTTAACCAAGACAGTATCCTACTTATCAGCAGTGTCACATCGGGTAAAGGCGCAGAGAACCTCAAGCGATATCAAGCTGTGGTCGGCGATGGCACCGGCATCATGAATGATGCGGCTTATGCAGCCAAAGATTTCACCTCAGCAATGCAAAGCCTCAATAATGTCTGGAACAAGTTCTCCACTAACCAACTGGCTAAGCCGGTGCAAGAGCTGGCTGACGCGCTTAACTCCGTTGACCAGGATACCGTCCAGAACTGGCTGGAGATCGGCAAGAACGTGGCCATCGCCACGGGGGGTCTGTTGGTGGCTCGCAAGGCATTCCAGATTGGCAAAGGTACCTATGACTTTTTGCGCCCTGGCAAGAAAGGTATCCCGTCCGGTATCGCTGATGTGTTTGGCTCAGGGGTCATGCCGGTGTATGTCACTAACATGCCTGGGGGCGGAATGGGTGGCGGCGATCTCCCAGGTCTTCCTGGAAGCTCGGATAAGCCCAAGAGCAATACGGGCGGCTTGTTGGGTTTGGCAATGAATACCGCAACTGAAGTGGCCTCATTGGTGCCGTTCCCTAAAAATGATGAAGAGCGTGCTGCATTGCTCAAGCGTGCCAAAGAAAACGCTGACCGTTCAACCATGTGGGACGATGTTAAAAACTGGTTTTCGTCGGCTCCTACCTATCAAGATCCATCGCCCTGGGCGTCGCTTCAGCCGCAAAATCAAATGGGCAGTTACCCGATGATACCTCCCCAGCTCCAGGGCAAGATTGAGGTATCCGTTAAGGATGACCGGGTGCAGGTGACCAGCGTCAAAATCAATACGCCGGGCGTGACGATGAGCGCACAAACCGGCATCAGTAATGTGGAGCAGGACTAATGGCCACAATCAAGTGGGAAGATCTGCGTGATGCCTCTTTCCGGGGCGTACCCTTTTATTTCGTCGATGTAGAAGGCACTGGCGGCCGTCGCGCGATCCCCCATGCCTACCCCAAAAAAGAGGTGGGCTGGACGGAAGACCACGGTGCCGTTCTTACTCAGCAGCAGATTAACGGTATCCTGCTTGGGAACGATTACCAAGCACAGTTCAATCGCCTGCTGGCGGCACTGAACACACCAGGGCCAGGTGAGCTGGTGCATCCCTGGTTCGGCGTGCAGCAGGTGCAGGCAGGGAAAGTTACGCACAAGCTCAGCACGGAAGAAGGCGGCATTGCCTATGTTTCCTTCGAGGTATTCGAGGCGGGTGAGCAGCTTTTCCCAACCCAGCAGGAAGACACGACAGCCACCACGCTCAGCGCAGCGGATAGCGTCAAAGCGGCGCTGGCCAACGGCGACTACTTTGCCGCGCTGGACGGCGTCGGCAGCATGGTGGATACCTTGCTGGATGATTTGCAGGGTTTTGTAACCAACCTACCGACCTTGCCGGATGCGTTGAATGAGTGGATGGATAGGCTCAACCGCTTCAAAGACCTGGCGGGCATCATTGTAGCCACGCCTGGTGAGTTGATCCGGGATGTGGCCAACCTTATCAGTGATGTGAAAGACCTGGTGACTGAGGCTCCCTGGGCACTGCAAGTCTATGACCAGTTACGTGCTAAATGGGACGGTGATCGGGCGGCGCAGTCCGCAACCAAATCCCTGGCGGACAATGTCGCGGTGAATGCCACCACCGGATTCGCCAGTAGCGTCACGCCCACGGCGTTGGTCGATATTACCGACGCGATGAGCGCCAACATCGATGATTTCAAACTGGTAGTCGTGACTGCGGCCCTGGTAGCAAAGGCAGAAACAGTGGCCACCGCGACGTTCCAGACCAGCCAGGAAGCCCAAAGCACCGGCGACGAGTTGGCTGAACGCCTGGGCGAACAGGCCATTGATGCGGTGGAGTCCGGCCAGCGAGACCTGTGGCGCTCGCTGCGGGATCTGCGCTTTGCTGTGGTCAATGACGTGCGTATTCGCAGCGTCCAGTTGCCAGAGTTGCGCCGCGTATCGACCCGTCAGACCACGCCGGTGATGTTGCTGGCCTGGCGCGAGACCGGTGATGCAGAACAGCGTGATGTGCTGGTGACCCGCAATCGGCTTCGGTATCCGTCGTTTATCCTTCCTTCCCAGGTGATTGAGGTGGTTGGCGATGAGTGAAGAGTTAACCCTGAATGTTGCCGGTAAAATCTGGGGCGGTTGGACAGATATGACCATTAACCGCTCCCTGGAAAGCGTCGCCGGTGAGTTTGATCTCACCATCACCGCCCGCTGGTCTACTGCAGCGCCACGCGCTATCAAGCCCGGTATGCCCTGTGTGGTCAACATCGGCAGTGACCGTGTGCTGACCGGATACATTGATGATTTTATTCCCAGCTATGACGCGGAGAACGTGGCAATGCGTGTGTTGGGTCGCGACAAGACCGGCGACCTGGTGGACAGCTCCGTGGTGGATAAATCCGGCCAGTGGCGCGGCCAAAAGCTGGAGTCCCTCGCCGCGACCCTCTGCAAGCCCTACGGTATCGAAGTCATCAACGAAACCGATACCGGCGACACCTTCAGTGGCATCACCCTGGAGCAAGGTGAAACCGTGTTCGAGTTACTGGACAGGTTGGCCAAACAGCGTGGTGTGCTGGTGACTTCCGACGCCTGGGGGCGGCTAGTGATCACCCGAGCATCAACCCAGCGCGCCGGTGTAGCGCTGGTACTGGGTGACAATATCCTGGCCGCACGCGGCCGCTTCAGTTGGCAGGGTCGCGCCAGCCAGTACATCGTCAAAGGCTCGGCCGCTGCGGGTGGCACCACCTGGGACGACCAGCCGACAAAAGTGGTTGGCGGCCGTCAGGTGGTTGTGACCGATAGCGAGATCACACGTTACCGGCCGAAAATCTTGGTTAACGAAGATAATCTGACGGTAGGCGGTGCCAGTGCGCGTGGCGAATGGTACAAGGCCAGGATGCAAGGCGAAGCCAACACCACTGAGATCACCGTGGCCGGTTGGCGCGAGAACGGCGAGACCGGCCCTTTATGGCAGCTCAATCGCCTGGTCGTTGTGAAGGATGCCATCCAGCAACTGGATGTGACCTGGCTGATTAAAACTGTGTCATTCATGGAGGGTGATTCCGGCCGCGTCACCGTACTGTCGTTGGTACCCCCGGAGTCTATGGATATCCCGGCAGAAAAAGCGAAGGGTAAGAAAGGCAAGAAAAAGGCAACCGTGGGGGCAACATGGGACTGAAAGAAGGCAATGTCGCACGCTCTATCGGCGCCATCGGTCGCCGCCTGCGTTTGATGGTAGACCGTGCTGTGGTGCGTATAGTGACCGATAGCCTGGGGCGGCAGAACCTCCAGGTACAAAGTCTGGCTGATGAGACCAACGATGACGTGGAGCGCTTCCAGAACTATGGTCATTCGTCCGTACCACCTGTAGGTTCTGAAGCCATCGTGGTCGCTGTGGGTGGTCGCCGTTCCGGCCTGGTAGCCATCGCTGTCGAAGATAAGAAATCCCGGCCCAAAGGGTTAGACCCTGGTGACAATTGCTTGTATCACCAAGATGGGCATATGATTATCCTCAAGAAAGACGGTGTAATAGAAATAAGGGGGAAGACGGTTAATCTGGTCGCTGAAGAATCCTGTGACATTGTGAGTAAACTCATTAATTTCACCGGCCCCACCAACTTCAGTGAAGATATTCAGGTTCAGGGAAAAAGTTTCCTCGACCACATTCACGAGGATGGCGACGGTGCTAATACAACGAAACCGTTATGACCATCAAAGTAAATTGGCATTTGCCCGCCGGTGGCGATATTGAGATAGAACACAATGGCCTTTCGCTTGACGAGGGCCTTGTTTCTTTAGTGCTGATTTGCTTGTTCACCGATTCCCGCGCAGATATTAGCGACGAGTTGCCCGACGGTACCGATGACCGTCGCGGCTGGCCCGGCGATTCGTTCAGTGATTTCACCTGGGGTTCAAAACTCTGGTTAATTGACCGTGAAAAGCTCACCGAAGAAATTCGCCTACGCGCCGAAAATTACGCCACCTTATCGCTGCAACCGCTATTACGTTCCGGCTATGCCCGTAGCGCTCAGGTTATTGCCACCATTCCCCGCATGAATTGGCTGGCGTTGAGCATTGTGCTCACCCGGCCCGATAAGACCGCACTCACCGTAGAAATAAAGAAACGCTGGGAGGCGATGGAAAATGCCCTTTAACGTGCAAACGGTTCGCCAATTAATTAAAACTGGCGAGCAAGATATTGAAATTGAATTAGGGACGAAGCTGCCATTGGTGGGTGTTGAACGCGCCATGAATATTTCATTCAGCGGTGCAGTGCGTGACATTTACGATTATCAGTCCTGGATTGCTGCGCAAATCGTCCCCTCACTTGATTCCGATGACCAGACCATCATTGATACAGCGAGCCAGGAAGGCGTAATCCGCAAAGCCGCCACGTACACCACCGGCAATGCCATTTTCAAAGGCTCTAGCCCGCTACCCCTCAACACCGAAATGCAGTCCCGCACAGGCTACGGCTTTCACGTCATCAAGAGTGTGAGCACGGTGAATAACGTGCAAACCGTGACGGTGCAAGCCGACGACGTTGGCGCAGCCAGCAATCTTGATGCTGACACCCAATTAACCCTGGTTTCTCCTATTCCTGGGGTGGACAGTACTGGCGTTGTTGACGGCAATGGCCTTAAGGGCGGCACTGATATTGAGCCGATCAGCGAGCTGCTAGACCGTCTGTTATTCCGCAAACGCAATCCGCCCGTAGGTGGTGCTGTCCACGATTACGTTATTTGGTCGCGGGAAATGGCAGGTGTTAGCCGCGCCTGGGCGTGGGACTCCTGGCACGGCCCGGCAACGGTTGGCCTGGCATGGGTTTACGATAGCCGCCCCGATATCACGCCCACTGCTGCTGACAGGGCAGCGATGAATGAATATCTGTTCCGCCATGCAGACCCGGCTACGGGTAATTTTGTGGGTAAGCCTGGTGGCATTGAGGTGTGGATCATCTCGCTGACGCTTAAGCCAATTACCCCAGCGATTAAGCTGGTGCCGGATTCAGCCGAGACGCGCAGCGCCACGCTAGCCAATCTCAACGCGCTGCAAAGAACGCTGTCACCGGGTTCGACGCTGCTGTTATCCAGCTTGCGCACGGCCATTGGTACGGCAACCGGCGTGACGGATTACACCCTGGACATTAACAGCGATATCACCAGCGCCAGCGGTGAGCTGATTACCATTGGGGACGTCACATGGCTCACAGCGTAACGGAATGGCAAGACGTCCTTCAGCAAAATATGCCCCGTGGCCGCGCCTGGCCACGGGATGAAACCGCAGATTTAACGGCACTTATAAAGGGTGTTAGCCACCGTTTAAATCGCCTGGAAATCAACGCGGATTTATTGCTGGCGGAAATGCGACCAGAAACCACCGTGCAGCTCCTGCCAGAGTGGGAAAACTATTTGGGTTTACCGGAGTGCAATATTCCCAATGATGACTTCCTGACTCGCAGAAAGGCCGCGGTTGAAAAATATCAC
>OJTZ01000230.1_pt1 | contig 19779 bp, 15 predicted proteins | sample 1601481 | NCBI WGS metagenome assembly OJTZ01 (sample SAMN04436660, study PRJEB24849) | human gut metagenome | biome: human gut; feature: NICU; material: stool | host: Homo sapiens | place: USA: Saint Louis, MO | collected 2010-05-08
GAATGCTAATGATGAAAACAATCAGAACAGCGGAGAGGTTGAAGGAGATTTGGGGCGTAGCGAGCGCCAGCCAGATTGGGTGCGGCCTGCGCGCAGGGCCCCGGAGTGTACACGCAGTACCCGAGGAGGCCGAGCACAGCCCAAGCTCAAGCTGGCGGTGCTCGGTAGAGGATCACAGACTCGGGAATCAAGGGCGTAGCGAGCGCCAGCCAGATTGGGTGCGGCCTGCGCGCAGTGCCCCGGAGTGTACACGCAGTACACGAGGAGGCCGAGCACAGCCCAAGCTCAAGCTGGCGGTGCTCGGTAGACGATCACATTAAATAGCTTCTTCGTCTTGTTCGCCGGTCCTGATACGCACCACCCGCGCCACGTCGAAGACAAAGATTTTACCGTCGCCGATTTTACCGGTCTGCGCGGTCTGCATGATGGTTTCCACGCAGGTATCGACGATATCGTCGGCCACGACGATCTCAATTTTCACCTTCGGCAGAAAATCGACCATGTACTCAGCGCCACGGTACAGCTCAGTGTGCCCTTTCTGACGGCCGAAGCCTTTCACTTCGGTCACGGTCATCCCGGTAATGCCAACTTCAGCCAGCGCTTCACGGACATCATCCAGTTTGAACGGCTTGATAATAGCGTCGATCTTTTTCATCTTCTTTCCTTTACCAATTTTTGCGGCCAAAGCCGGATGTGATTGGGTAGCGGCGGTCTTTGCCGAAATTGCGGGCGGTGATGCGCGGCCCGACAGCGGCCTGACGCCGCTTGTATTCGTTAATATCCACCAGGCGTATCACCTTGCGAACAATCGCCTCGTCGAAGCCTTCAGCCACCAGATCGGCAACCGATTTATCGCGCTCGACGTAACCTTCCAGAATCGCATCCAGAATGTCGTACGGCGGCAGGCTGTCCTGATCGAGCTGATCCGGCGCCAGCTCGGCAGACGGTGGACGATCGATAACGCGCTGCGGGATCACGTAAGAGACGGTATTGCGGTATTCGGACAGCTTGAACACCAGCGTTTTAGGCACGTCCTTCAACACGTCGAAGCCACCGGCCATATCACCATACAGCGTGGCGTAACCTACGGCCATCTCGCTTTTGTTGCCGGTGGTCAACACGATGCTGCGACGCTTGTTGGACAGCGCCATCAACACCACGCCGCGACAGCGCGCCTGCAGGTTCTCTTCCGTGGTATCACGCTCGGTCCCAGCGAACATTGGCGTCAGCTGGCCCATAAAGGCGTCGAACATCGGCTCAATCGAAACGATATCGAATTCAATGCCCAGGATTTCCGCTTCTTCCTTGGCGTCGGCAATACTGATGTCCGCGGTATAACGGAACGGCATCATCAGCGCCTGCACCTTGTCTTTGCCCAGCGCATCGACGGCAATCGCCAGCGTCAACGCCGAATCGATACCGCCAGAAAGCCCCAGCACGGCACCCTTGAAGCCGTTTTTGGTCACGTAATCGCGCACCGCCAGCACCAGGGCTTCATAGACCTGTGCCAACTGCGGCAGCTCGGCGGCCGGAGCGGTCATCGGCACCACGTCCAGTTCGTTGAATTCCAGCAGGGTTACCTGCTCGGCAAACGCCGCCAGGCGATGGGTCATGTTGCCAGCCGCGTCGAAGACTTTCGAACAACCGTCAAAAATCAGTTCATCCTGTCCGCCAATCTGGTTCAGATAGACCAGCGGCAAATGGGTGCGCTGGCAATGACCGGCCATCAGGGTTTTACGGATGTACGGTTTTTCGCGGTTGTAAGGCGAGGCGTTGATCGACAGAATCATTTCGGCTCCGGCGGCCTTGGCGGCATCCACCGGCTCCGGGAACCACAGATCTTCGCAAATCAGCAGGCCCAAACGGTAGCCTTTCAGCTCAACCACGCAGGTGTCGTTACCGGCCTGGAAGTAGCGCTTCTCATCGAATACGCCGTAGTTCGGCAACTGCTGCTTGAAGTAACGCGCCAGCAATTGCCCTTCAGAAAACAGCGACAGCGCATTATAGAGTTTGTCGCCTTCGCGCCACGGGTGGCCGACCAGGATCGCCACGTCGGTGGAGGCCTGCTGCAAACGCAAAAGTTGCTCGTCACAACGTTGGTAAAAATCGTTGCGATACAGCAGGTCTTCCGGTGGATAGCCGGACAGCGCCAGTTCGGTGAACATGACCAGATCGGCTCCCGCCTTCTGCTGCTGTTGCACGGTTTGCAACATTCGTTCGGTGTTGCCTTCGATGTCACCGACCAACAGATTCAACTGGGCCAGTGCGATGGAAAGTGATCTGCTCATTGTTTAGGGTCCCGCTTAATACGTTCCATGGTGCTTTGCGTTTGGTCATGCCAGCAATTGAGAACGGAGTGTAAATCATTCCGCCGCGTTTGTTGAGAACCTGCGTGCGCAGGCCGCGGCGGAAAACATCATTCTTTAAAGTCGTTGGCGTCCAGTTCATGGCGCGACAGCAATTTATAAAACTCGGTACGGTTACGACCCGCCATGCGCGCGGCCTGGGTGACGTTACCCTTGGTGATCTGCAACAGTTTGCGTAAATAATGCAATTCAAACTGATTACGCGCCTCGACAAAGGTCGGCAAGGCGGTGTTTTCCCCTTCCAACGCCTGCTCTACCAGCGCTTCGCTGATAACAGGTGCGGAAGTCAGGGCTACGCACTGCTCGATCACGTTCACCAATTGGCGCACGTTGCCCGGCCAGGTGGCGGTCATCAGGCGTTTCATGGCGTCCGAAGAGAAGCTGCGGACAAACGGCTTGTGTCGCTTGGCAGATTCGCGCAGCAGATGATTGGCCAGCAGCGGGATATCCTCGGCCCGCTCGTTCAGCGCCGGGATCTTCAGGTTCACCACGTTGAGGCGATAATACAAATCCTCGCGGAATTCATTTTTCGCCATCGCCTTTTGCAGATCGCGGTGGGTGGCGGAAATAATGCGTACATCGATGTCCAGATCGCGGTTACTGCCCAGCGGACGCACTTTGCGCTCCTGCAATACACGCAACAGTTTCACCTGCAGCGAAAGCGGCATATCGCCAATCTCGTCGAGGAACAGCGTCCCACCTGCCGCCGCCTGGAACAAACCTTCACGGCTGCTAACCGCGCCGGTAAACGCCCCTTTGGCATGACCGAACAGCTCGGACTCCAGTAGTTGCTCCGGCAACGCACCGCAGTTAATGGCGATAAACGCCTTCTTGCCGCGCGGGCTGGCGCCGTGGATCGCCTGTGCCAACACTTCCTTACCGGTGCCACTATGGCCGTTGATCAAGACGCTGACGTCTGACTGCGCCACCATTTTCGCCTGCTCCAGCAGGCGCAGCATAATAGGGCTGCGGGTGACGATATCCTCACGCCAGCTGTCGTCACCGGCCGGTAATGATTGGGACAGCGCTTCGTCGATGGCTTTGTAGAGCGCATCGCGGTCCACCGGTTTGGTCAGGAAGCTGAACACTCCCTGCTGAGTGGCCGCCACCGCGTCCGGGATCGAACCGTGGGCGGTCAGGATGATCACCGGCATGCCCGGTTGGTGCTTTTGGATCTCGGCAAACAGCGCCATGCCGTCCATTTCATCCATCCGCAGATCGCTGATCACCAGATCAATCTTCTCGCGCCCTAACAGGCGCAGCGCTTCCTGGCCGCTTTCGGCGGTGGTGACATGAAACCCTTCGCTGGTCAGGCGCATGCCCAACAGCTTGAGCAGGCTGGGATCGTCGTCAACCAATAACAAATTGGCCGGTTTGCGTGCTGTCATTGCGCGTGAGACTCCTTATTAGCGGGGGGCGGTGCGTAAGTATCTTCCGGCTCGACCGGCAGGGCGGTGCCCTTTTCCGGCTCGGCGTCCGATTCTTCGGCCTTGGCCGGCGCCACTTTCTTGCCCGCTGCGTCGGTTTTTGGCTGTGTCCCGCTGTTATCCGGGATTTCACTTTGCAGCTGCTTGCGTGAAGAGAGCTGACGTTCGATATCGGTCAGGTTTTCCAGCTTGCGTGACGTGTCCTGCAGCTGCGCTTGTAGGCGTATTTGATTCTGGCGTAGCAGATCTATCTGGCTGTCGGAGCTTTCCTGCAGGTGCTGATAACGTGCTTTTTCATCAAACAAAGTGACCTGCAGTACCTGCTGTTGACGCCACAACTGCAGCAGCGGGCGCAGCGAGCTTGGGAACTCCAGGCGATAGCTGTTCAGGCGGTCAATTATCTGGCGTCGCTCGCCCGAAGTCGGTTCGGCGCTGCCCAGCAAAATGCTCTGTTTGAAAATGCCGTCCCAGCTGTTGCCGGGTAGAGTTTTCGCCAGCGCACGTGCCTGGGTTGAACCGATACGATCGGCACAGTCCATAGCGCGCAGCCAGTACAGTGAATTATTCAACGCATCTTTATCATCCAGCGCCCACAGACTGTCACAGGCAGCAATGCGGTAATCCACCACTTTGGTGTCCGGGATTGCTTCCTGCTGCGGTTGATTCAGACCACCGCTGACTGCGCGATCGACACAGCCTGCCAACAGAAACGGCATAAAAAGCACGCTGCCTAAAAAAGAAAATCGACGCTTGCCGAGTGGCGTACCCAGCGCGGCACGCGGTGAACGTTCGGTCTGCGTAAGACGAAGGCGTTTAGACCATGTGTACATTATTATTCATTCTCGGCGGTTAATGGCAATTCAATACGGAAACAGACGTCTGCGCCGGCGACTTCAACCAGCTGCAGTTCACCGCGCATCCGGCGGATACAATCCTGCGCGATGCTCAGCCCCAGACCGCTTCCTTTTACCGCCCCTTTTCGCTGGTGGCTACCCTGGAAAAAAGGCTCGAAAATCATGGTTTGCTCGGCCTCGGGGATTGGCGTGCCGCTGTTGGCGACATCAATCTGCACCCGTTGTCCAACCTGACGGCTGCGGATCCAAATGTTACCGGATTCCTTGCCGTAGTGCACCGCATTGGAGTAGAGATTATCCAGCACGCGCATTAATAGAGTAGGCTCTGCCCAGCATATTTCCGCATCCAGTTGGATCTCGGTGCGGATCATTTTTGCCCGAGCCGGCAAACTGTGCGCAGCCACGACCATCTCGACCATTTCGGTCAACTCGACATTTTCATGTTCCGCCGGGCCATCGGCCAGTTTGCGGTTGTAATCCAGCAGTTGTTCAATCAGTTGCTGCAGGTGTCGGCTGCTTTGATCGAGGATGGTCACCACCTCTTTTTGATCGGAGGTCAGCGGCCCTGCCACTTCATCTGCCAGCAGTTCGGTGCCTTCACGCATGCTGGCCAGCGGCGTTTTCAGTTCATGCGAGATATGGCGCAAGAACTCATGGCGCTGCGACTCCAGCCAGGCCAGGCGCTCGCTCAACCAAATAATGCGCTGCGCCAGCGAACGTAATTCACGCGGCCCCTTAAAGGAAGCCGTACTGCCCAAGGCTCGCCCTTCCCCCAAACGGTTGATCATTCGCTCTACCGCCTTGACCGGGCCGATAATCATGCGGGTGAACAATACCACCAGCATCACGCTGACCAAAAACAGCATCAGCGCCTGCCAGCCGAAAAACTGGCCGCGCTCGGCAATCGCCTGCTGTAGCTGCTGGCCACGTGAAAACACCACGGCACGCGTTGCCTGTACCATCTCGGCATTGGAGCGTGAAAACGATTCTAACAGCGTGGAAGCCTGCGGATCCGGACCGCTGCTTTGGCATTTAATCGCTGCCAGTTGAGTCAACAGATCGCGCAAGGTTTGATAGTAGCGTTCATCCGGCAGGATTGGGGCATGGGCATCCAGCATTTGCGAATACTGTTTGCGCTGATTCTGATAGAGGCGCGCCAGTGTGGGATCCACCAGCACGCAATATTGGCGATAGCTACGCTCCATTTCCAACGCCACGCTGGTCATCGCCTCGCTGCGTCGTGCATCCACCAACGTAGTGCGGTTGATGTCTGCCGCCTGGGCGCTGAGATGATCCAGGCTCTGGTAAGCCTGATAGGCCAACACCAGCAGCGGCAACAGCACCAGCAAGAACGCCATCAACACCAGTTGACGTAGCGAACGGGGAAATAAACGCCATCTTTTCAACGAAATCATCTCATTGTCTCTAGTCTGCTTCGATGCTAACCGAGTCGCCGATGAGAGGAAAGCCCGGCGTTCAGCGGAGCGTCAGGAAATAAGGAGAATCAGGCCATAGGTAGGGAGTACGGGTCAGAACTTATCGGTAAAGAGTGGTGAGCATGCTTTGGTATTTGACGTTGGGGCAAGACTGCCCCATCGCAAGAAAGTGTGGATGCCCTTAATTTCTCGTCCCCAGGGTGATGTAGCCCAAGGGCTGGCATCGAACAGGACGAATAGCATCCGTAAGTATCCGGAATTGATGAACACTCATCACAGTTGGATACAGGCGGTGCCTCACTCCACGTGTCGCCCGATGCTTGATAAAGCGCTTACGCGGCTATTATCGGTTTAGTTGGACGATAGGCACCATTTCTTTGGCATCATTCGGGGGGCTTATGAGGCAACTGTTCCGTCTATTTACGGGGCCGTCATAAAAAGTTGAATGAGCAACTGAGCAGAATAATGCACTTAACGTGCCAACTTTTCAATGAATTTATTAACCAACTGAATTTAAAATAAAAAAAACAAAACCCATGCCAAAGCACTCTCATTTTCAGATGTGCTGGCGAAGAAAAAAACACCGCCCTGTCGCCAAAAACCGACAACTTAAGCCAATTAATTTCTGGTCATTAAAAATCAATAAGTTACGTGTCTCTTTTTAGAGACAATGAAAATACGCTCTGTCGCAAAATGCAGACAATCGCCATCGTCTTAACCATGGCCATAAATAAATAGAAAAGGGACGCAATCTCTTGCGTCCCTTTCGGCTAGCACAGCGTTATCGCTTAGCCCAGCTGCTTACGGGCGTTGCGGAACATGCGCATCCACGGGCTGTCTTCACCCCACTCTTCCGGATGCCATGAGTTGCTGACGGTGCGGAACACACGCTCCGGATGCGGCATCATTACCGTCGCACGCCCATTGGCGCTGGTGACGGCGGTGATACCGTTCGGCGAACCGTTCGGGTTGGCCGGGTAGCTTTCCGTTACCTGACCGGCATTATCGACAAAGCGTAACGCCACCAGACCATGATGCTCCAACGCCGCCAGATGTGCCGTATCGCGCACTTCGACGTGACCTTCACCATGCGATACCGCAATCGGCATACGCGAACCCGCCATCCCCTGCATGAACAGCGACGGGCTGGCCGCCACTTCCACCAGGCTGAAACGGGCCTCGAAACGGTCTGACAGGTTACGTACGAAACGCGGCCAATGTTCGGCACCGGGGATCAGATCGCGCAGATTCGACATCATCTGACAGCCGTTGCACACGCCCAGTGCCAGGGTCTGCGGACGGTGGAAGAAAGATTCGAACTCGTCGCGCACGCGCTCGTTGAACAGAATCGACTTCGCCCAACCTTCGCCTGCGCCCAACACGTCACCGTAAGAGAAACCGCCGCAGGCCACCAGGGTATGGAAGTCCTGCAGGTCACGGCGCCCTTCCAGCAGATCGCTCATGTGAACGTCCACCGCATCAAAACCGGCGCGATGGAATGCTGCCGCCATCTCAACGTGGGAGTTAACGCCCTGCTCGCGCAGTACCGCCACTTTAGGACGAGCCCCCTTGGCGATATAAGGTGCTGCAATATCTTCTTCAGGTGCGAAGCTCAGTTTGACGTTCAGGCCAGGATCGCGTTCATTCTGCTTGGCCTGGTGCTCCTGATCGGCACATTCAGGGTTATCGCGCAGGCGCTGCATCTGCCAGGTCGTTTCCGCCCACCAGGTGCGTAACGTGGCACGGCTTTCGCTGTACACCGGTTTGTCGCCCTGGGTAATCACAAAGCGATCGCCGGCCTGTACGCTGCCGATGTGGTGCACATTGTCCGTCAGGCCATGCTGAGCAAACGCCTGTTGGACCGCTTCAAGCCGATCGGCCGTCACCTGAATCACCGCGCCCAACTCTTCGTTGAACAGCGCTGCCAGCGCGTCGTCGCCCAACCCTTGAATATCTACCTGTACCCCGCAGTGGCCGGCAAACGCCATTTCCGCCAGCGTCACCAACAGGCCGCCATCGGAGCGGTCGTGGTAGGCCAGCAGTGCGCGGTCGGCGACCAATTGTTGCATCGCGTTGAAAAAGCCTGCCAGTTGCTCGACGTTACGCACATCGGCCGGTTTGTCGCCCAGTTGACGGTAAACCTGCGCCAGCGCAGTGGCACCCAGCGCGTTATGGCCGTTACCCAGGTCAACCAGCAGCAATGCCGTGTCGCCCTTGTCGGTACGCAGTTGTGGCGTCACGGTGTGGCGAACATCTTCCACGCGGGCAAAACCAGTGATCACCAGGGACAACGGCGACGTCATTTCGCGCTGCTCGTTGCCTTCCTGCCAGCGGGTTTTCATCGACATTGAGTCTTTGCCCACCGGAATGGTGATGCCCAGCGCCGGGCAAAGCTCTTCGCCCACCGCTTTTACCGCTTCATACAGGCCGGCATCTTCACCCGGGTGACCGGCTGCCGCCATCCAGTTAGCGGAAAGTTTGACGCGCTTGAGCGAACCGATCTCGGTCGCCGCCAGGTTGGTCAGCGCTTCCCCCACCGCCAGGCGGCCGGAAGCGGCAAAGTCCAGCAGGGCAACCGGCGCGCGTTCGCCGATCGACATCGCTTCACCGTAGTAACTGTCCAGGCTGGCGGTGGTAACCGCGCAGTCGGCTACCGGGATCTGCCATGGCCCGACCATCTGATCGCGTGCCACCATGCCGGTCACGGTACGGTCGCCGATGGTGATCAGGAAGGTTTTCTCGGCAACTGCCGGCAGGTGCAGAACGCGTTTTACCGCATCGGCCAGAGTAATGTTTTCGCGCTGTACCGGCTGGCCTTTAGCCTGCAAACGAGTCACGTCGCGCGTCATCTTCGGCGTTTTGCCCAGCAGCACGTCCAACGGCATGTCGATCGGCTGGTTGTCGAAATGGCTGTCGTTCAGCGTCAAATGCTGTTCTTCGGTGGCTTCACCGATCACCGCATAAGGGGCACGCTCACGGCGGCAAATCTCGTCAAACTGCGCCATCTGCGCCGGGGCAATCGCCATCACATAGCGTTCCTGTGATTCATTGCACCAGACTTCCAGCGGGCTCATGCCCGGTTCGTCGTTAAGGATATCGCGCAGTTCGAAACGGCCGCCGCGGCCACCGTCGCTGACCAGCTCCGGCATGGCGTTAGACAAACCGCCCGCCCCCACATCGTGGATAAACAGAATCGGGTTCTGTTCGCCCAACTGCCAGCAGCGGTCGATCACTTCCTGGCAGCGGCGCTCCATTTCCGGGTTGTCGCGCTGTACCGAGGCAAAATCCAGATCGGCGTCGGACTGGCCGGAGGCCATAGAAGAGGCTGCGCCGCCGCCAAGACCGATGTTCATCGCCGGGCCACCCAGCACCACCAGTTTGGCGCCGACGGTGATTTCACCTTTTTGCACGTGATCGGCGCGGATGTTGCCGATACCGCCCGCCAGCATGATCGGTTTGTGATAACCGCGCAGCTCGACGCCGTTATGGCTGTTAACCTGTTCTTCATAGGTACGGAAGTATCCCACCAGCGCCGGACGGCCAAATTCATTATTGAACGCCGCGCCGCCCAGTGGGCCGTCGGTCATGATATCCAGCGCGGTTACGATGCGATCCGGCTTGCCAAAATCCTGCTCCCAGGGCTGCTCGAAGCCGGGAATGCGCAGGTTGGAAACCGAGAAGCCCACCAGACCGGCTTTGGGTTTGGCACCGCGACCTGTAGCGCCTTCGTCGCGGATCTCGCCACCGGAACCGGTAGCGGCACCCGGCCACGGGGAGATCGCCGTCGGGTGGTTATGGGTTTCCACCTTCATCAGGATATGGGCCTCTTCCTGATGATAGTCATACTGACCGCTTTGCGGCGCAGCGAAGAAACGGCCAACCTGCGAACCTTCCATCACGGCGGCGTTGTCTTTATAAGCCGACAGCACATAATCCGGCGTCTGCTCGAAGGTGTTTTTGATCATTTTGAACAGCGACTTCGGCTGCTGTTCGCCGTCGATGATCCAATCGGCGTTGAAAATTTTATGACGGCAGTGCTCCGAGTTGGCCTGCGCGAACATATAGAGTTCGATATCCGTCGGGTTGCGCCCCAGCCCGGTAAAGGCATTCAGCAGATAGTCGATTTCGTCTTCGGCCAGCGCCAGACCCAGCTTGAGGTTGGCCTGTTCCAGCGCGCTGCGCCCTTCCCCCAGCATATCGATCGCCTGATAAGGCGCCGGCTGATGCTGAGCAAACAGCTGTTCTGCCTGTTGCAAGCTGCTGAAGACGGTTTCCATCATCCGGTCGTGCAGCAATGCGGCAAGCTGTTGCCACTGCGCTTCAGTCAGCGTCGGTGCCTTGACGTAAAACGCCAGACCGCGCTCCAACCGCACCACCTGCTTCAAACCACAGTTATGGGCGATATCGGTGGCTTTGGAAGACCAGGGAGAAATGGTGCCCGGACGCGGTGTCACCAACAGCAGGCGACCTTCAGGGGCATGTTCGGCGAGAGAGGGACCGTACTTGAGCAGGCGCGTGAGCTTGCCGTGTTCTTCGGCATTGAGCGGTGCGCTAACATCGGCAAAGTGGACGTACTCGGCGTAGATATCACTGACCGGAAGTTGGGCGTCCTGACAGCGGGACAACAGTTTGGTAACACGAAAAGCCGACAAAGCGGGCGAACCACGCAGTATTTCCATAATCAAAGTTCTCTCGTCTTCGAAGCAACTGACTTCAGCACTTCATTGGGCGCAACAGGGGGAAAACGCGCGCCATTATAGAGAATCTGCGCGACAGACGAAACCGTTTGCGTAGCTATTATTGATAAAAGCTGTTCGCGCCATCGAATTGTCATAACGTATCAATAAAGTTGCACGCTGGCGTTTTGTTGCGCAAAATGCCCCGGCACTGGTGATTTAACCATAAGAAAAAGCGTGATGACAATCGGCAGTGCACCTGTGCCACCACTGGATAACTATTTGAAACGCCTTAAAATAAACTACATTCTAATCGGTGTTGTCACCCTGCTTCTGGCGCTCGCCCTGTGGCCCAATATTACCTGGCGCGGCGGCCAGGGCGGGCAACTCGAAGAGATCAAATCCCGCGGAGAGTTGCGTATCAGTACGCTAAACTCGCCGTTAACCTATTTCACCACCAAGCAGGGGCCAAGTGGTCTCGACTACGAGCTGGCGAAACGTTTCGCCAACTATCTGGGGGTGAAGTTGGTGGTGATCCCGCATAAGAACATCAACGACCTGTTCGACGATTTGGACGATGACGATGCCGACCTGCTGGCCGCCGGCCTGATCTACAATCAGGATCGCCTCAGCCGCGCCCGAACCGGCCCGGCTTACTATTCCGTTTCCCAGCAGTTGGTTTATCGCCTGGGCACCGCACGCCCCAAAAGCTTTGCCGATATTAAAGGCAAGCTGGCGGTCGCCTCCGGCTCGGCACACGTCAGCACGCTGAAACAGCTCAAACAAAGTAAGTTCCCGGACCTCAGTTGGGAAGCTTCCAGCGATCTCACCTCCAAAGAGCTGCTCGAGCAGGTCGCCGACGGCAAACTGGATTACACCCTCGGCGACTCCGTGACCATCGCCCTGCTGCAGCGCATCCATCCGCAGCTGGCGGTGGCTTTCGACGTCACCGATGAAGAACCTGTCACCTGGTACCTGAAGCGCGGCACCGACGACAGCCTGTACGCGGCCATGCTGGATTTTTACAGCCAGATGGTGGATGACGGCACGCTGGCGCGGCTGGAAGAGAAATACCTCGGCCACGTGGGCAGTTTCGATTACGTTGATACCAAAACCTTCCTGTCGGCGATAGATTCGGTTCTGCCCACCTTCCGTTCGCTGTTTGAAAAATACGCCAGCGAGATCGACTGGAAGCTGCTGGCCGCCATTGCCTATCAGGAATCGCACTGGAATCCGCAGGCCACTTCACCCACCGGCGTTCGTGGTCTGATGATGCTGACGCGGGCCACCGCCGACGGTCTGGGGGTTAACGATCGCCTCGATCCCGAGGAGAGCATTCAGGGCGGCGCACTCTATTTACAGCGGCTGATGGCCAAGGTGCCCGACAGCGTGCCGGAAGATGAGCGTATCTGGTTTGCGCTGGCGGCCTACAACATGGGCTGGGGCCATATGCTCGACGCCCGCAAGCTGACCAAAATGCAAAAAGGCAACCCGGACAGTTGGGTCGACGTCAAACAGCGCCTGCCGATGCTCAGCCAGAAGCGCTACTACCCGCAGTTGACCTACGGCTATGCGCGCGGACGCGAAGCCTATAACTACGTGGAAAACATCCGCCGCTATCAGGTCAGCCTGGTGGGGTATCTGCAAGAAAGGGAAAGAAAGGCGGCGCAGGAAGCGGCCGAACAGGCGGAGCTGGGGAAAGGCTATCCGGCCGTGGCGCCGGAGTTGGCACTTAACTTCTGATTATTCAGGGTCCTTATCTGCCTGCGCGCGTTGCGCTTGCTTCAACGCCTTTTGCTGTTCACGGCGCATGCGGAAAAAGTTGCTCAAGGTAGCTGCGCATTCCTCGGCCAGCACGCCGGAGAGGATCTCCACCTGATGATTCATACCGGGATGGCGTAAAATATCCACCAGCGATCCCGCAGCCCCGGTTTTCACATCGGCAGCACCGTAAACCAACCGACGAATGCGGCTATGCACCATCGCCCCCGCACACATCACGCACGGCTCCAGGGTCACGTACAAGGTCGCATTCAACAGGCGGTAATTCTGCAACACGGCCCCGCCCTGCCGCAGCGCCATGATTTCTGCATGCGCGGTCGGATCGTGGCGGCCAATCGGCCGGTTCCAGCCTTCGCCAATCACCTGATTGTCCAGTACCAACAGCGCCCCGACCGGCACCTCTCCCTCTTCCTGCGCACGCAGGGCCAGCCGCAATGCCTGACGCATCCAGTATTCATCGTTATATTCAGTCATTGCATCATTCCTCGTGCACTTTGCGGCGGGCATTATACACAGTAGGGGCGATGCTTGCTGCGCCTGTGTTAACCGGGGTGAATATATTTGTCCCCCAGAAAACGGCGGCAGTGCGACTTTCTATCGCTTGAAATTCAACCGGTATATACTTGTCTATTAACAGTGTTTTTCAAGGATAGAAAACATGAAATTCAGCAAGAAGAACGCCACCGTCGTGCGCAAAGCACTGGACGGCTGGGTAGATGAAGGTGCGCTAACGGCGCAACAGCAGCAACAGCTGCTGCAACACGTTGAAGTACAACCCTTCGACTGGCGACGGCTGGCACGTTATGCATTTCTCGCCGCGCTGGCTTCGCTGGTGATTGCCATAAGCAGCCTGTTCGCCGACAGCATGTTACTTTACCGCTTGGGTGAATTGTTCCGTTTCGATGCGCCGGTACGTATGATAATTGCCGCCATGTTAGCCGCGCTTTGCTATGTCTGGGCGCTGAGACGCCGCCGTCGGCATCCGGAGAAACGCTATGGTAATGAAGCCGCCTTGTTCGTTGCCGTGCTGTTCACCGCCTGCGCCCTGTGGCAAATGGGGGTCTGGCTGGATAACGGCAGTGGCCGAGTTTCATTGCTGCTGATGTTCGCCGCGCTGCTGTATGGCGTGATTGGCTGGTGCGGCCGCTCAGGGCTGGTATGGTGGTTTGCCCTGCTGTCGCTCGGCAATGCTTTTGGTGCCGAGACCGGCTATCTGTCCGGATGGGGCGCTTATTGGCTGGGCATGAGTTTCCCGATCCGCTTTATCGCCTTTGGCGTGGTGCTGATCGCCGCGGCGCTGCTGTTGCAACCACTGCTCGCTCGCCGTGGACTGGAGCGAGTTTCGCTGGCGATGGGCTTGCTGTATCTGTTCATCGCGCTGTGGCTGTTGTCGATCTTTGGTAATTATGGCGATCTCGACAGCTGGTATAACGCACGCCAGATTGAACTGCTCCACTGGAGTCTGTTGTTCGGCATCGCCGCCGTCGGGTGCATCTGGCTGGGGCTGAAACGCGACGATGCCATGCTTCGTGGGTTTGGATTGACCTTCCTCGGTATTAACCTTTATACCCGCTTCTTCGAATTTTTCTGGAACGCCATGCCCAAGGCAATTTTCTTTGTGGTGCTCGGCCTGAGCCTATGGGCGCTGGGGCATTACGCGGAAAAAGTCTGGCAATTGGGCCGTAAGCCGCACGACCAAACCGATGATTGAACCCATGCGGTTTTAACGGTAAGACTTATTGCTGGGTTTGACTCTAATCGGGTTAAACCCACAAAGTGTAAATGGTTAAACTAAAACTAAATCAATCACCTGACCTAACCACCTTGATGTTGCGATAGATCATGATGACTTAATAATTAGCGGAGTAGTGTTTGAGGCAAGCAATAAAGCTTTTATCCAGGAGTGATTTATGGCTGCCTCAACTTTCTTTATCCCTTCCGTCAATATGATTGGCTCCGGCTGTCTGGACGAAGCGGCAAAAACCCTGAAACAGCAGGGGTTGCGCCGAGCGTTGATCGTGACCGACAAAGTGTTGAATAACATTGGCGTAGTGGCTCAGGTTCAACAGTTGCTGACCGCACAACAGATCGAAAGCTGTGTTTATGACGGCACTCACCCTAACCCCACCACGCTGAACGTGAAACAGGGCCTGGCCCTGCTGCAAGAGCATCAATGCGACTGCGTGATCTCCCTGGGGGGCGGCTCACCGCACGATTGCGCCAAAGGCATCGCGTTGCTGGCCACCAACGGCGGCGACATCAAGGACTATGAAGGCGTAGACCGCTCTGCAAAACCGCAGTTGCCGATGATCGCCATCAATACCACCGCCGGCACCGCCTCTGAAATGACCCGTTTTTGCATCATCACCGATGAAGCACGCCACATAAAAATGGCGATTGTCGACAAACACGTTACGCCGATCCTGTCGGTAAACGATCCGCATCTGATGGCCGGGATGCCGAAAGGCCTGACCGCCGCCACCGGGATGGATGCCTTAACCCACGCGATTGAAGCCTACGTTTCCAGCGCCGCCAACCCGATTACCGATGCCTGCGCGTTGAAAGCCGTCACCATGATCGCCGAATCGCTGCGCGACGCAGTCGCCGACGGCAGCAATATGCAAGCGCGCGAAAATATGGCCTATGCCCAATTCCTGGCTGGGATGGCCTTCAACAACGCCTCTCTCGGTTATGTGCATGCGATGGCGCACCAGCTCGGCGGTTTCTACGATCTGCCGCATGGGGTGTGTAATGCGGTGTTGCTGCCACACGTGCAGGAATTTAACGCCAGCGTTTGTGCGTCTCGCCTGAAAGATATCGCCGCCGCCATGGGGCTGGATGTAAGCTACCTTAATGACCAGCAGGGTGCCGCGGCCTGTATTGCCGCCATTAGATTACTGGCGCAAGACGTTGGCATCCCGACCGGGCTGCGTGATTTGCAGGTGAAAGAACAGGATCTGGATACGTTGGCCACCAACGCGCTGAAAGACGCTTGTGGCTTCACTAACCCAATACAGGCCACTCACGCGCAGATTGTCGCCATTTTCCGCGCGGCAATGTAAGCCAACAAAAACGGCAAAGGGCGGAAATTCCGCCCTTTGGTTATTCCAACTGCTGCAGCTCACCCAGTTTACTGACTCGCCAGCGGTGCTCGCAGAAATACAACAGCGGGTTATCCTGCTTGCTGTCGCTATAGCCGCTATACAGCTTGAGCGGCGTGCCTAGACGTTGTTCCAACTGCGTCACCTTCTGGACACCCAGGCAACGTAAAGCCAGCACCCAACCACCGTAACGCCGCAGGATGCGGCTGCCCACCAAGTGAATCTGCGGCAGAAAGGCCGAATCCTGATACACCTGATCTACCAGCCGTTCCGGTGAACCGGTAATCAACCATACCTGCGCATCATGCGCCTCGAGGTACTGCCGCAAACGCATTTGCACCACCGGGAAAGCGGTCACCTTATTGCGGAAATAAGTCACAAAACGCTGCTCCAGCGCCTTTAACCTGGCCTCCGAACGCCCAAAGGTGATCGACCACAGCAGTACGCTCATTGGCCAACGGGCTGCACGGCCCATCACCAGCAGCGCCAACCCGACAACCGGCAGCAGCGGCACCACCAGCAGCAGATTCAACGGCAGATGGCGCAGCAAAAAACGCAAGAAACTGCCAAACATGTCTTCCTGATGCAGCGTGCCGTCCAGATCAAAGAACACCACGCGGCGGCCTTCCCCGGCCTGCTGGCTCTGTTTCTCGCTCAAGGGCTACTCCTCAGGATCGTTGAATCCCATTATCCAGGTGAAAATAAATCCAGCGGCAATGGTAATCACCAGGCCGGTCAGATACAACATCACCTTACCCGAGACGATGGTTAACGCCAAAGGTAAACCCGAGATGCCAAAGGTGATCACCGTTGCCACTTTCCAATAGCTGATCAGCGCCCCGCCCACCGCACCGCCGAGACAGGCGGCAATAAAAGGTTTGCCCAGCGGCAGAGTGACACCAAAAATCAAGGGTTCGCCAATACCGAGAATGCCGACCGGCAACGCCCCTTTGATGACCTTTTTGAGGCGCGCATTGCGGGTTTTCATCAATACCGCCAACGCGGCCCCGACCTGCCCAACCCCGGCCATCGCCAAAATAGGCAATAACGGGTTGGAACCATGCGCCTGAACCAGTTCGACGTGGATCGGCACCAGGCCCTGATGCAAACCGGACAGCACCAGCGGCAGAAACAGCCCGGACAGCACCGCGCCCACCAGTAAGCCACCTTTGTCGATTGCCAGATTGGCGCCGTGGGCAATCACGTCTGAAATATAACCGCCCAACGGCTGCAGGATCACAATAGCCAGGGATGCGGTCACCAAGGTGGTGATCAGCGGGTTTAGGATCAACTCTATCGACTCCGGCAGCCAGTTGCGCAGGCGTTTTTCGACCCAGCACATCAACGCCACCACCAACAGCACGGCAATCACCCCGCCACGCCCCGGCTGCAGCGCTTCGCCGAACAAAGTGATCTGCGCCAATGCCGGGCTTGAGAGAATCCCGGCCATCACACCGCCCATGGCCTGCGAACCGCCAAACACCCGTGCGGCGTTAACCCCCACCAAAATATTCATGATGGCAAACACCGCGCTGCCGAAAATGGCCAGCAGCCCGAGCACGTTGGGGTAATTCACCGCCAGTTCGCCGGCAATGTCCGGCCGCTTTAACAAGTTGATGATGCCGGTAATCAGGCCAGAGGCGATGAAAGCCGGGATCAAAGGGATAAAGACATCGGCCAGCTTTTTCAGCGCACCGCTCATCGGCGCGGCATATTTCTGCTTGGCCTGTGCCTTGTTGCGGGCGATGTTGTCTCCGGCAGTCGCAACCGCAGAGGCCCCCGTGAGCAATGAACGCATCGCGTCCACCACTTTGGCGGCGGCGCCGGGCCCGACAATGAACTGATGCTGTTCGCCCTGTTTGATGTAGCCCTTGACGCCTGGCAACTGCTTGAGCGCCGCCAGATCAAGGCGTTGCTCGTCGCTAACCTCGACGCGTACCCGTGTCATGCAGTTCTCCAGCCGGAGGATATTCCCTTCCCCACCAATGCCTGCCAGAATCTGTGTTGCCAGTGCCGTTGTTTTGTCCATTGCCCGCCCCAGGTGTCGTTAGCGCGTCAACGCCGCGCGTAAATAGCCGTCGTGCTGCTTTAAGCGCAACTGCGCCTCTTCAGCGTCAACGCCGGCCAGAATCATCAGGATTGCCGGTTTAACCTCAAAACCGGTCTGTGTCAGCGCCGCTTCGGCCTGACTGCGTTCAGCACCGGTGGCCTCTACCACGATGCGGCAGGCACGATCCACCAGTTTGACGTTGGTGGCTTTTACATCCACCATCAGGTTTTGGTAGACCTTCCCCAGTTTGACCATCGCCCCGGTCGACAACATGTTCAACACCAGCTTCTGCGCGGTGCCCGACTTCAGCCGAGTGGACCCCGTCAGGGCCTCTGGCCCCACTACTGGCGAAATCGCCACCTGCGCTTCATGGGCGATCGGTGAGTCCGGATTGCAGGAGATTGCCGCCGTCGGGCAGCCCAGTTGTCGCGCATAGCGCAGCGCACCAATCACATAAGGCGTGCGCCCGGAAGCCGCCAGCCCCACCACCATGTCGGTCGCGGTCAAATCCAGTGCGATAAGATCGGCTTCACCCAACGCCGCATCATCCTGATGACCATGCCATGCGGCACGCCGAAGGTTGGTGGGCATTCAGAGGCATCCAACACGCCAAGGCGGCCGCTGGTCCCGGCACCGAGATAAATCAGCCGACCGCCCGCCTTCAATGCCGCCGCCGCCAGGTCCACTGCCTGTGCGATAGCCGGCAACACCTTTTCAATCGCCTCCGGCACCTTGCGGTCTTCCTGATTGAAGCAACTCACCATTTCCAACGTTGTCATCTCGTCGAGTCGAAGCGTGGCCGGGTTGCGGCTTTCGGATACTAATGCGCCTAAATTCATCTCTTCACCTCTGAATTTTTAATTCACAAACTGAAATCATTATTTGAATATTTTATTCAACAAAGCGAGCGCTTTTTGCTATTTTAAAGTCTCGCTCACAAAAAATTTTCACCGCGCGTTTTCACCTCCCACGTGGCAGAATGGCCGCTGGCCTCAAGGGAAAAATGAATGAGTACCCTTCTTCGTATTCGCCAGATGTATCCAACGCTGGCTCAAAATGACCGCAAGCTGGCGGACTTTCTGCTGCATAACGCGGAGCAGGCACGCCATCTCAGTTCGCAGAAGCTGGCTCAACTGGCCGGTATCAGCCAGTCGAGCGTGGTGAAGTTTGCTCAGAAGATGGGCTACAAAGGTTTCCCGGCGCTAAAATTGGCGCTGAGTGAAACGCTAGCCCAGCCGCAAAAGGAACCTGTGGTCACGGTGCATAACCAGATCCTCAGCAGCGACTCGTTGAAAGCCGTCGGCGAAAAACTGTTGGTGGAAAAGCAGGCTGCACTGCGCGCCACGCTGGATATCAACAGTGAAGAGCGCCTGCATCAAGCGTTGGAAATGCTGCGTCAGGCGCGGAGGGTTATTTTATTGGGGATCGGCGCTTCCGGATTGGTCGCCAAGGACTTCTCATACAAGCTGTTGAAAATCGGCGTTATTGCCGTAGCCGAGCAGGATATGCACGTTCAGTTGGCGGCGGTTCAGGCGCTGGATAAGCGGGATTTATTGCTGGCAATTTCGTTCAGCGGTGAACGGCGGGAAATCAATCTGGCGGCGGAAGAAGCCCGCATTGCCGGCGCAAAAGTGCTGGCGCTCACCAGTTTTTCACCCAACGGCCTGCAGCAACGTGCCGATCACTGTTTGTATACCATTGCCGAAGAGCCCAATACCCGCAGCGCTGCCATTTCTTCCAGTACCGCTCAATACGCCCTCACCGACCTGCTGTTTATGGCCTTAATTCAGCACGATCTCGATCGCGCCCCCGAACGCATCAAACACAGCGAACAATTAATGAAAAAACTCGTCTGAGCCGTATAATGTCCGGGCCACAAATATCCAGGTATAAAAAACCTATCTAATAATAGAGTACGTGGCTCTTATTGTTCAAATTCCGAGCAGGGTTTGAACTGGCATGGACAGCAATATATTGACAACTGAGCTTAATGAAAACACACACAGCCATTCTAAATAAACTCCACACATCCGTAACACTTTACGCACTCCGAGATTTATTACTTTTCGTTGTCACTTCGTTGATAT
>OJTZ01000231.1_pt1 | contig 19756 bp, 15 predicted proteins | sample 1601481 | NCBI WGS metagenome assembly OJTZ01 (sample SAMN04436660, study PRJEB24849) | human gut metagenome | biome: human gut; feature: NICU; material: stool | host: Homo sapiens | place: USA: Saint Louis, MO | collected 2010-05-08
CGTCTGTTTCTCAGAGTGCGCTAATCGGGCTCTAAAGGAGTACCCTCATTTTCAATCAGGTGTTGACATAGTTAAGCCAATAACGTATCAAATTAGGCAACGACATTATTTTAGAGAGTTGAACCGCTATGAACCACACTTACCGTCTACTAGGCCTACTACTTAACGCATCTTGTTTGCGCGGTATGCCGGTGGACGGAGTTCAGAGCTGATTCAGCCCACCCTCATAACAAACCCGCGCTACTGCGCGGGTTTTTTTTTACCCGCTTAGCGTGAAATAAACACGATAAGGAACCACCCGATGAGCCAACAAGTCATTATTTTCGATACAACTTTGCGTGATGGCGAGCAAGCGCTGCAGGCCAGCCTGAGCGTGAAAGAGAAGATTCAGATAGCGATGGCGCTGGAGAGAATGGGTGTCGACGTCATGGAAGTAGGCTTCCCTGTCTCCTCACCGGGTGATTTCGAATCCGTGCAAACCATCGCTCGCCAGATTAAAAACAGCCGTGTCTGTGGCCTGGCACGTTGCGTAGATAAAGACATCGACGTCGCGGCCGAAGCATTGCGCGTCGCCGAAGCGTTCCGCATTCACGTGTTCCTGGCCACCTCGACCCTGCATATTGAATCAAAACTGAAGCGCTCGTTCGACGAAGTGCTGGAGATGGCAATACGCTCGGTGAAGCGCGCCCGTAACTACACTGACGACGTAGAATTCTCCTGCGAAGACGCCGGCCGTACGCCAATCGATAACCTGTGTCGCGTGGTGGAAGCCGCTATCAATGCCGGCGCGACCACCATCAATATCCCGGACACCGTGGGCTACACCACCCCGAACCAGTTTGGCGGTATTATCACCACCCTGTATGACCGCGTACCGAATATCGATAAAGCCATTATCTCCGTTCACTGCCACGACGATCTGGGCATGGCGGTCGGCAACTCCATCGCCGCCGTACAGGCTGGCGCCCGCCAGGTTGAAGGGACCTTGAACGGTATCGGTGAACGCGCAGGCAACACCTCGCTGGAAGAAGTGATCATGGCGATCAAAGTGCGCCAGGACATCATGAACGTGCACACCAATATCAATCATCAGGAAATCTTCCGTACCAGCCAGATTGTCAGCCAGCTGTGCAACATGCCGATCCCGGCCAACAAAGCGATCGTCGGTTCCAATGCTTTCGCCCACTCCTCCGGTATTCACCAAGACGGCGTGCTGAAAAATCGCGAAAACTACGAAATCATGTCCCCGCAGACCATAGGTCTGAAGGATGTACAGTTGAACCTGACTTCCCGTTCCGGTCGCGCTGCGGTGAAACACCGTATGGAAGAGATGGGCTATAAGGAACAGGACTACAACCTGGACAATCTGTACGCCGCCTTCCTGAAGCTGGCCGACAAAAAAGGCCAGGTGTTCGATTACGACCTGGAAGCGCTGGCCTTCATTAATAAGCAGCAGGAAGAACCAGAGCACTTCAGCCTGGATTACTTCAGCGTGCAGTCGGGCAGCAGCATTATGGCCACCGCCTCGGTGAAATTGGTCTGCGGCGAAGAAGAGAAAGCCGAAGCGGCCACCGGCAATGGCCCGGTTGATGCGGTTTATCAGGCAATCAACCGTATTACCGGTTACCCGATCGAACTGGTGAAATATCAATTAACCGCCAAGGGTCAGGGGCGCGATGCGCTGGGCCAGGTTGATATCGTGGTGTCGTACAACGGCCGCCGCTTCCATGGCGTAGGTCTGGCGACCGACATCGTGGAATCCTCCGCCAAGGCGATGGTTCACGTACTGAATAATATTTGGCGCTCCCAGCAGGTAGAAAAAGAAAAGCAGCGTCTGCAGCAAAACAAACATCAAAATAATCAGGAAACGGTGTGAACATGACGAAGACCTACCACATTGCCGTCTTGCCCGGAGACGGAATCGGCCCGGAAGTAATGGCCCAAGCGCGTAAAGTGTTGAACGCAGTGCGTCAGCGCTTTGATATCCGCATCACCGAAGCCGAGTACGACGTCGGTGGTATTGCCATCGATCGTCATGGCAGTCCGCTGCCACAGGCAACCCTCGCCGGTTGCGAGCAAGCCGACGCCATCCTGTTCGGTTCAGTAGGTGGCCCGAAATGGGAACACTTGCCGCCGGCAGAACAACCTGAACGCGGTGCCTTGCTGCCCTTGCGCAAGCACTTCAAACTGTTCAGCAACCTGCGCCCTGCTCGCCTGTATCAAGGGTTGGAAGAGTTCTGCCCGCTGCGGGCCGACATCGCCGCCCGCGGTTTCGATATTCTGTGCGTGCGTGAACTGACCGGTGGTATCTACTTCGGCCAGCCGAAAGGCCGTGAAGGCCAGGGTATGCAGGAGCGCGCTTTCGACACCGAGGTCTATCATCGCTTCGAGATCGAACGCATTGCGCGCATCGCCTTCGAATCTGCCCGCAAGCGCCGCAATAAAGTGACCTCGATTGATAAAGCCAACGTATTGCAGAGCTCGATTCTGTGGCGCGAAGTGGTCAATCAGATCGCCAAGGATTACCCAGATGTGTCGCTGTCGCATATGTATATCGACAACGCCACCATGCAGTTGATCAAAGACCCGTCGCAGTTCGACGTGCTGCTGTGTTCCAACCTGTTCGGCGATATCCTGTCCGACGAGTGCGCAATGATCACCGGGTCGATGGGCATGCTGCCGTCCGCCAGCCTGAACGAGCAAGGCTTCGGTTTATACGAGCCCGCAGGCGGTTCTGCACCGGACATCGCGGGTAAAGGCATCGCCAACCCAATCGCCCAGATCCTGTCCGCCACCCTGCTGCTGCGTTACAGCCTGGGTGCCACTGAAGCAGCGGATGCCGTAGAACGCGCAATCAACCAGGCGCTGGAACAAGGTTACCGCACCGCCGATCTGGCAGGTACCGGTAAAGCCATCAGCACCGATGAAATGGGTGACATCATCGCCCGCTTTGTAGCTCAGGGGGCATAACATGGCCAAGACCTTATATCAGAAGCTGTACGATGCCCACGTGGTGTACGAAGCGCCGAACGAAACGCCGCTGTTGTATATCGACCGCCATCTGGTGCACGAAGTCACTTCGCCACAGGCATTTGACGGTCTGCGCGCCATGGGCCGCAAGGTGCGCCAACCTGGCAAAACCTTCGCCACTATGGACCACAACGTCTCGACCCAAACCAAAGACATCAACGCCAGCGGCGAGATGGCGCGTATTCAAATGCAGGAGCTGATCAAGAACTGTGCTGAATTCGGCGTCTCGCTGTATGACCTGAACCACCCTTTCCAGGGCATCGTACACGTCATCGGCCCTGAGCAGGGCATGACGCTGCCGGGCATGACCATCGTCTGCGGCGACTCTCATACCGCGACGCATGGAGCCTTCGGCTCGCTGGCCTTCGGTATCGGTACCTCGGAAGTGGAACATGTGCTGGCTACCCAAACCCTGAAACAGGGTCGCGCCAAAACCATGAAGATTGAAGTCACCGGTGATGCCGCCGAAGGCATTACTGCCAAGGACATCGTGCTGGCGATCATCGGCAAAACCGGCAGCGCCGGCGGTACCGGTCACGTCGTGGAATTCTGTGGCAAAGCGATTGAAGCGCTGAGCATGGAAGGCCGCATGACCCTGTGCAACATGGCGATCGAGATGGGCGCCAAAGCCGGGTTAGTGGCTCCGGACGACACCACCTTTGAATACCTGAAAGGCCGTCAGTTTGCCCCAACCGGCAACAACTGGGAGCAGGCCGTCGCCTACTGGCGCACCATGAAGTCAGATGATGACGCCAAATTTGATACCGTAGTGACCCTGCGCGCCGAAGACATCGCGCCACAGGTTACCTGGGGTACCAACCCAGGGCAGGTTATTGCCGTTAATCAGGCAATCCCGGCGCCGGAATCGTTCAGCGATCCGGTGGAACGTGCCTCGGCAGAAAAAGCGTTGGCCTATATGGACCTCAAACCGGGCATCAAGCTGACCGAAGTGCCGATCGACAAAGTGTTTATCGGCTCTTGTACCAACTCACGTATCGAAGATTTGCGTGCGGCTGCGGCAATCGCCAAAGGCCGCAAGGTTGCCAATGGCGTACAGGCGATCGTGGTGCCGGGCTCCGGCCCGGTGAAAGCTCAAGCGGAAGCGGAAGGCCTGGATCAAATCTTTATTGAAGCCGGTTTCGAATGGCGTCTGCCGGGCTGCTCAATGTGCCTGGCGATGAACAACGATCGTCTGAACCCCGGCGAGCGCTGTGCCTCCACCAGCAACCGTAACTTCGAAGGGCGTCAGGGCCGCGGTGGACGTACTCACCTGGTCAGCCCTGCGATGGCAGCGGCGGCGGCCGTTGCCGGTCATTTCGCCGATATCCGTGATATTCACTAAGGGGCTAACGTGTCTAAATTTACTCAACATATTGGTTTGGTCGTGCCTCTGGACGCGGCTAACGTCGACACCGACGCCATCATTCCAAAACAGTTTTTACAGAAAGTGACGCGTACCGGCTTCGGCCAGCACCTGTTTAACGACTGGCGCTTCCTCGATGACGCCGGCCAACAGCCAAACCCTGAGTTCGTGCTGAACAAGCCGCGCTACAAGGGTGCCAGCATCCTGCTGGCGCGCGAAAACTTTGGCTGTGGCTCCTCACGCGAGCACGCTCCGTGGGCGCTGACCGATTACGGTTTTAAAGTGGTGATTGCGCCAAGCTTCGCCGATATCTTCTACGGCAACTCGTTCAACAACCAGCTGCTGCCGGTCACGCTGAGCGAACAACAGGTTGATGAACTGTTCAAGCTGGTTGCCGACAACGAAGGAGTCGAATTCGTGGTCGATTTGGAGAATCAGACGGTCAATGCCGGCGGCAAAAGCTACCCGTTTGAGATCGACAGCTTCCGTCGCCACTGCATGATTAACGGATTGGACAGCATCGGCCTGACGCTGCAACACGAAGCGGATATTTCACGCTACGAGGCGCAGCAGCCCGCGTTTCTGAACTGATCAGCGGCTAATACCCTAAATAATTGGAACTGCGGCAAGTAAGTAAATCCCCTGGAGCTTAGTGAACTAAGTGACAGGGGTGCGCTTACGCAGCCAACACAGCGGCAGCTTCAAGTATGACGGGTATCACCAGTAACCCAGCCACTTCCACCAGGCCCCGCCAATTAACATCCAAATCAGCAGGTTAATCACGCTCATCACAAAACCGGCTTTCCACCATTCGCCCAGCGTCACATAGCCGGAACCGAAAATGATCGGCGCCGTCCCGGTACCATAGTGGGTCAGTGACATCATCAGAGAAGACGAAAACGCCAGAATCAGGCCCAACAGCGCCGGTGGCGCCCCGAGCGCAACGCCGGCGGCAAAGAAGGCGGCAAACATGGCGGTAACGTGTGCGGTGGTGCTGGCAAAGAAGTAGTGTGAATACAGGTAGATGATGGTTAACAGCACGGTGCCGCCCACCCAGCTCATCCCCATATGATCAATACCGCTGCCCACGGTCAGAGACAGCCAACTAATCAACCCCAACTTGCCGAGGAAACTGGCCATCATCACCAGCGCAGAGAACCACACCACCGTATCCCAGGCCCCTTTGTGCTTCAAAACGTCTTCCCAACTCAGCACGCCGGTCGCCAACAGCACCGCCAGGCCAATCGGAAGTCGCTACCTTCTAAATTTTTATCTTTTTCTTTTAACCAATCAGCGCGGCCGTGGTGGGGTTAACCGCCAGCGCCGGGCCGAAGATCATCGCCGGAATGCCGGCCCATAGCACGAGCAACAGAGCAAACACTGCCAGGGTGATTTTCTCCGGCAAGGTGATTGGCCCCAAAGCCTGTAGCTTGTCGCGAGCGAAGCGCGGCGCGTCCGGGGTGCTTTTCACCTCCGGCGGATACAACAGATAAATGACCAGCGGCATGACGATCAACGAACACACGCCCGGCACCAGAGCGGCAATTGCCCACATTGACCAGGAGAGCTCAAAGTTGCCGTGCGTACCCTTGGCGATCAGGCTGACGATCAGCGGGTTAGGCGCAGTCGCGGTGATAAACATCGCCGACGTGATGGGGTTGATGTTGTAATTCACCAGCGACAGATAGCGGCCAATTTTGCCTGAGGTATTCAGATCGGGCCGCGAGCCGAAGCTGTCGGCGATTGACTTCATGATCGGATGGATAATCCCGCCGCCTCGGGCGGTATTGCTTGGGGTGACTGGCGCCAGGGTGGTTTCCGCCAGCGTCAATGCATAGGCGATCCCCAACGTCTTCTTACCGAACAACGAAATAAAGTAGTAGCCAATGCGCGCGCCCAGCCCGGTTTTGTTCAGGCTAAGGGAGATCATGATCGAAAAACCGATCAACCAAATCAACTGGTTGGAGAACCCGCTGAGTGCATCATTGAGCGCCGCGCCCGGTTTGCCGGGGTTAGTGACACCGGTTACGGCCACCAGTGCGATGGCCACTATCGAAACCGCACCAATCGGCATTGCCTTGCCGATGATGGCGATGATAGTGCCGATAAACAGCGCCAGCAGATGCCAGGCATTGGGCGCAACCCCTTCGGGAACCGGGATCACAAACCAGATAAGCAGAGCGACGACGACGGCACACAGGGAAGGGACAGGTTTGAGCGGTGTTAGTTTATCCATAACATACCCACTTTTCTAAACGGATCGGCATCTCAGCAGCAAGATGGGCGGGAGCACAGCGATCGGGCTCCGGTTTCGTTTAGCTTGGGCCGTTGGCGTAATGTTCTCAATGACATGCGTCAATGTTGACGACGTTTAAACTCACACTTCTCGCACGCGGGCGCTCATCCATAACGCCGCCACCGCCAGCAGTGCCGCCAGCCAATACACCGCGTAATGACCCAGGTTTTCCACCAACGCGCCCTGCAGCACCCCGGCCAGGATCACCCCGGTAGAAATACTGTTGGTAAACAGCGTTGTCGCCGCACCGGGCCGCCCTGGCATCAGGTCCTGGAAATAGAGCATGCCAATACCGGCGATAATGCCGATAAAGATGGCATTGAACAGCTGTAATACCATCAGCGCTAGCTTGAATTTAAACACCACCAGCCCGGCATAAAACAGGATACCTGCCGCCACGGCGAACATCATCATATTGCGTTTGCCGAAGCGCTTGACGTAATAACCGGCCAGCAGCATCGCTGGGATCTCCAGCCCGGCCGCCGTGCCCATCAGCAGTCCAGCCAGGTTCTCCGGCAGGCCCAAATCGGCGGTGATATACAGCGGCATGTCGATGATGTACATGGTATTGCAGGTCCACATCAGCACCGAGGCGATAAACAACCGCCTGACATCCGGGTTCCGCCAGGCGCTGACTGGGGCAATCGGTGCCGAAGGCGCTGCGATCAGCGTATCGGCAGGTTCTACCGGCGCGACACGCGGCACCGAAGGCAGCGTAAACCACACCAGTAATGCACAAATTGCAAAGGTCGCCGCGGCAATAACAAACATCACCGTAAAGCCGTAATTCAGCGCCAGCGTAAACGAAAGCGGCGGGCCAATCACCCAGGCCAACGACAGCTGCGCACGCATGACCGAGCTGAACATCACCACTTCACGTGCCGAGCTGTCAGCATATTCCCGCGCCAGTGCGAAAATCTGTGGCATGGCGGTGTTGGCCGTAATCAGCGTCAAATAGTCGCGGTTGAAGGCAAAAAGCAGGCAGTTGCCGACCGCCATCAGGCAACACACCAGGATCAGCTTGCGTCGATCGCCGCGCGTGTCCGAACGTTTGGCCAGCAGAAAACTGACCGCGATGCCGACAATGGCGTTAACGGTATAGAACAGACCGACCCACAGCGGTCGGACCTTAACCTCGGTGGTTAAAAACAGGCTCAGGGTCGGCGCCAATAGCGCTCCGGCAATACCGGAAAGGAAAGCAATCAGCAGGAAAGCGGCAAAGACGGGATTAAAGCGGCGTGGCAGCCAATGCAGTCGTTTCATATCTTCGTCTCAGGCCCTTAATGCGGAAGACAGAACCTTAGGCCAAGGGGAAAAAATTGCAAGAATGTCCCCGCAGCCCACAATAAAAAAACCAGTGGGTATAACCCCACTGGCTGGTGAACAACACCATTACTCAGAAACACTTTCGCTACCGAAGCCTCAGAGGTGCTCGCGGTATTGCTTGTCCGTCATTGACGCGATATCCCATTGGGTCAGGTGGGCCAACATCTCCAGCCGCGCCTGTTCAGGTACCAGTCCCAACCAGTCAGCATGCTGCCGGCGTACTGCGCTGAAGTAGCGCTGATAGAACTGTTTTGACAAGAAAACTTTCATCCGTCGCCCTCCCCCTTTCATTGAGGAAAATTATCGGCGTAATATAGGGAAAGATAAATTGATGGGTTACCGCCGGAGCCTTCCTCTTTTATGTCCACTTCCAGATTGCAACAGCAGTTCATTCGCCTGTGGCAGCGCTGCCATGGCGAACCGACCGAAACCACGTTACAAGAGCTGGCCGAAGTGCTCAGTTGCTCGCGTCGCCACGTGCGATCACTACTGGGCGCCATGCAGCAGCAGGGCTGGCTGACCTGGCAGGCAGAATCGGGGCGCGGCAAGCGTTCGCAACTGACCTTTCACTATACCGGTCTGGCGCTGCAGCAGCAGCGTGCCGAGGAGTTGCTGGAGCAGGATCGTATCGATCAGCTGGTGCAACTGGTCGGCGATAAAAATGTGGTGCGGCAGATGCTGCTGTCCCAACTGGGCCGCAGCTTTCGTCAGGGTAAACACATCCTGCGCGTGCTCTATTATCGGCAACTGTACAATCTGTTGCCGGGCTCGGCGCTGCGCCGCTCGGAAACCCATTTGGCGAGACAAATTTTCAGCGGCCTGACGCGGATAAATGAGGAAAACGGGGAACTGGAATCCGATCTTTCTCATCACTGGCAAGCTTTAACGCCATTGCATTGGCGCTTTTATTTACGCCCGGCCATTCATTTCCACCATGGGCGCGAGCTGGAAATGGAAGATGTCATCAGTTCGCTCAGCCGGTTGATGCCACAACCGCTGTTCTCCCATATCGAACGCGTGACGTCGCCGACGCCCTACGTGATTGACGTACATCTGCACAGCCCCGATTACTGGCTGCCGTGGCTGCTGGGCAGCGTACACGCCATGATATTGCCGCGCGAGTGGCAGAGCCTGCCGGAGTTCTCGCGCCATCCGGTCGGTACCGGCCCCTATAGCGTGGTGCGCAATCACCGCAGCCAGATGAAAATTCACGCCTTTGATGATTACTTTGGCTATCGCGCACTGATCGACGAGGTCAATATCTGGGTGCTGCCAGAGGTAACCGAAGAACTGGTACACTCCGGCGTACAGCTCCAGGCGGACGATACCGGGAAAAACGAGCTGGAAAGTCGACTGGAAGAAGGCTGCTATTTTCTGCTATTCGATCAGCGCTCCCCGCTGGCGGCCGATCCGGTCATCCGCAGCTGGTTATGCGAACTGATCAACCCTATTTCGCTCCTGAGCAACGCCGGCCCTGTTTATCAACGCTATTGGTCACCGGCCTACGGCATTCTGCCGCGCTGGCACCACAATCGCGCGCTGGCATTGCAGCCCAAACCGGCCGGATTGACCGAACTGACCCTGACCTACTACAGCGAACATTCGGAGTTCCACGCCATTCAGCAGGCGATCGAGCCGCTGCTGGCGCAGCACGGCATTAAGCTGAATATTCAGATTGTCGATTACGCTACCTGGCATAAAGGCGACGCGAACACCGATTTGTGGCTCGGCAGCGCCAACTTTTACCTGCCGCTGGAGTTCTCACTGTTCGCCACCCTGTATGAACTGCCGCTGATGCAGCACTGCATGAGTGAGGACTTGTCCGAAGATGCGGCGCTGTGGCGCGCCAATGCCCTGCCGCTGGCGGACTTTTGCCAACGTCTGGTCAGCGGCCATCAATTGCATCCTCTGTTCCACCACTGGCTGCAACTGCATGGCCAGCGCAGCATGCGCGGCGTGCGAATGAACACTCTGGGTTGGTTTGATTTCAAATCCGCCTGGTTTGCGCCGCCGGAAGCATAAGCACCTTTCACCGGCGCCCGTTAGTCTTTACAATGGCGCCGTCTCAACGGGGTGCGAAAAACGATTTATTGCTGAGATATACCCAAAATAATTGACGTTGCAGGTAGGCGGCAACCGAGCGACAAATCGGTCGGGAACCGATTTGAACAGCGCTTGCGTTGGCCCGAAGGGCGAGCCTCATGGACGAGGCTCATAAATCCCCAAGAACATAGAATTCCTATGTGACTGGGGTGAGAGAGAGAAGCCAACACCGCTGCAACTTCAAGTATGAAGGGGATAAACCCGTCGAACCTGATCCGGTCAATACCGGCGGAGGGATTTGAGCCCAGCGATCCGGCATCAGCCGCTTGCCCCCTCAGATACCCTTGCCCCCCTAAATTTTCAGGAGTGCAAAGTGGTCAAAAAAAGCCTGCCCTTGTTACTGTTGCTGTGCGCCGCACCGGTGTTCGCCAAGCCCACGCTGACGGTCTACACCTACGATTCCTTCGCCGCTGACTGGGGCCCTGGCCCGGCGGTCAAAAAAGCCTTTGAGGCCCAATGTGATTGCGAGCTGAAATTTGTCGCGCTGGAAGACGGTGTCTCACTGCTTAACCGCCTGCGCATGGAAGGCAAAAACAGCGCCGCCGACGTGGTGCTGGGGCTGGACAACAACCTGCTGCAGGCGGCGCAGCAAACCGGGCTATTCGCACCAAGCGACGTCGACAGCAGCAAATTGAACGTACCGGGCGGCTGGCAAGACAAAACCTTCGTCCCCTATGACTACGGCTACTTTGCTTTCGTTTACAACAAAGAAAAGCTGAAGAACCCGCCCAAAAGCCTGCATGAGCTGGTCGACAGCAGCCAGAACTGGAAAGTGATCTATGAGGATCCGCGTACCAGTACCCCAGGTTTGGGTCTGCTGCTATGGATGCAGAAAGTGTATGGCGATCAGGCACCGGCAGCCTGGCAGAAGCTGGCGAAGAAAACCGTCACCGTGACCAAGGGCTGGAGCGAAGCCTATGGCCTGTTCCTGAAAGGCGAAGGCGATTTGGTGCTTAGCTACACCACCTCCCCGGCCTACCATCTGATTGAAGAAAAAAAAGACAGCTATGCCGCGGCCAACTTCAGTGAAGGCCATTATCTGCAGGTGGAAGTGGCGGGGAAACTCAAGGCCAGCAAGCAACCTGAGTTGGCGGAACGCTTTATGCAATTTATGGTATCCCCGGCGTTCCAAAACACCATTCCTACCGGCAACTGGATGTATCCGGTGATCAAGACCTCACTGCCGGCCGGATTTGACCAAATGACCGTCCCGCAGACCGCACTGCAGTACAGCGCAGAAGACGTGGCCAAACAACGCAGTAACTGGATCCGGGCATGGCAAACCGCCGTCAGCCACTGATCCCGCGTTGGCTATGGCCGGGGCTGCTGGCCGCCGGCCTAATCCTGACCATCGCCGTGCTGGCGATGGGGTCGCTGTGGCGGCACGCGCCGGACAGCGACTGGCGTGGTATATGGCAAGACAGCTACCTGTGGCACGTAGTGCGCTTCACGTTTTGGCAGGCCCTGCTGTCCGCGCTGATCTCGGTGCTGCCCGCGATCCTGCTGGCTCGGGCGCTCTATCGCCGCCGTTTCCCCGGTCGTCAGTTACTGCTGCGGCTCTGCGCCATGACGCTGGTGCTGCCAGTGCTGGTGGCGGTATTCGGCCTGCTCAGCGTATATGGCCGTCAGGGCTGGTTGGCAATGCTGTGTGGCTGGCTGGGCATTAACTACCGTTTCACGCCTTATGGTCTGCAGGGCATCCTGCTGGCGCACATGTTCTTCAACCTGCCGTTGGCGACACGTCTGCTGCTGCAGGCGCTGGAAAACATTCCGGTTGAACAGCGCCAATTGGCAGCCCAGCTCGGCATGAGCGGTTGGCAGCAGTTTCGCTTTGTCGAGTGGCCGGCGCTGCGCCGTCAAATCCTGCCGAGCGGCGCGCTGATCTTTATGCTGTGCTTCGCCAGCTTCGCCACCGTACTGTCGCTGGGAGGTGGGCCGCAGGCAACCACCATCGAACTGGCCATCTATCAGGCGCTCAGTTACGACTACGATCTCAGCCGCGCCGCGCTGCTGGCGCTGATCCAACTGGCATGCTGCCTGGGGCTGGTGATCTTCAGCCAGCGCCTGAGCCAGGCGCTGCCAGTCGGCAATACCCATGCCACTATCTGGCGTAATCCGGAAGACAGCCTGTGGCGACGCATCAGTGACTTTTTGCTGATTGCCGCCGCGTTGCTGCTGCTGTTGCCCCCACTGCTGGCGGTGATCGCCGACGGCGCCAATCAAACGATGGTTAGCGTCCTGCAGCAACAGGTGTTGTGGCAGGCATTGTTCACTTCGTTGCGCATCGCTCTGGGGGCGGGCGTACTTTGTGTCGTGCTGACCATGATGCTACTGTGGAGCAGCCGTGAGCTGAAGCTGCAACAGAGACTGCGTTGGGGGCACGCGCTGGAGTTGAGCGGTATGGTGATCCTGGCGATGCCGGGCATTGTGCTGGCCACCGGTTTCTTCCTGCTGTTGAGCGACACCGTGGGGCTGCCGCAGTCGCCGTATGCGCTGGTGATCCTCACCAATGCGTTAATGGCCGTGCCCTATGCGCTAAAAGTGTTGGAAAACCCCATGCGCGACTTGGCCGAACGTTATAATCCGCTATGCCTGTCGCTGGATATTCAGGGCTGGCAGCGGCTACGCTGGATTGAGCTGAAAGCGCTGCGCCGCCCGTTGGCCCAGGCGCTGGCCTTCGCCTGCGTACTGTCGATCGGCGATTTCGGCGTGGTGGCACTGTTTGGCAACGAACATTTCCGCACCCTGCCTTTTTACCTGTACCAGCAGATCGGCGCCTACCGCAGCAATGACGGCGCGGTCACCGCGCTGCTGTTGCTGTTGCTGTGCTTCCTGCTGTTTACCCTGATCGAACGCTTACCGGGCCGCTCTGACCGATAGATTTCAAGCTGCAGCAAGGCGGCGACTGAGCGCATTCCCCGGAGCTTAGTTCCCTAAGTGACTGGGATAAGTGAAGAAAGCCAACACAGCGGCAACGTGAAAGATGAAGGACATATGCTAAAGCTTGAAAAACTGACCTACCTGTATGAACACCTGCCAATGCGCTTCGACCTGCGTATTCAACCGGGCGAACGCGTCGCGGTGCTGGGCCCCAGCGGGGCGGGGAAGAGCACTCTGCTCAGCCTGATCGCCGGTTTTCTGCCGTCCGCCAGCGGCAGGTTGCTACTTAACGGCAGCGACCACACCGGCACGCCGCCAGCCAAGCGCCCGGTCTCGATGCTGTTTCAGGAAAATAACCTGTTCGCCCACCTGACGGTAGCGCAGAACATCGGTTTAGGCCTGGATCCCGGCCTGCGGCTGAATGAAGAGCAGAAGCGGCAGTTGGCGCAAATTGCCCGGCAAGTAGGGCTGGAAGAACATCTGCCTCGCCTGCCGTCGCAGCTTTCCGGTGGCCAACGCCAGCGTGCCGCCCTGGCGCGTTGCCTGATCCGCCAGCGGCCCATCCTGTTGCTCGACGAACCTTTTTCGGCGCTCGATCCGGCTTTACGCAACGAGATGCTGCAACTGCTGCAGGAAGTTTGCGACCAGCGAAACCTGACGCTGTTGATGGTATCGCACAACCTGGATGACGCCGCACGCATCGCGCCACGGACCCTGCTGGTGGTGGACGGCCGTATTTTTTACGATGGCCCGACGCAGGCGCTGCTGGACGGCAGCGCGCCGGAAGCCAAGGTGCTGGGCATTTCACACAAACCGTGATCTTCCGCCCGTTTTTTATGCTGTGCAAATAAACCAGTTGTGCGAATTTTTCGCCTGTGGTTTTATAAAAACCTGACTTTTTTTACTGATGATAAGGTTCCCTGTGATCGCATCCTCGCTGACTTCGACCCTACTAATTACCGCGCTACCAGCCGCGGTGGTCGTCGTGCGTGTGGTGGTGGTCGTCGGCAATGCGCCGTAGGGTCCGAATCAACGCATCGATTCCCAAACCCCGCCGGCGCAAACCGGGCGGGGTTTTTAGTTTTAGCCCCCTGCCCAGAAAAGCAAACCGGCCTTGAGAAAGGATAGGAACATGGCAATTTCGGGCACGCCACATCAAGGTAACCGCTTCACCGGCGCAGAGTTGATCGTTCATCTGCTGGAGCGTCAGGGCATCACCACCGTCGCCGGCATTCCCGGCGGCGCGGCACTGCCGCTGTATGACGCGCTGAGCCAAAGCACCCGTATTCATCACGTACTGGCTCGCCACGAACAGGGGGCGGGTTTTATGGCGCAAGGTATGGCACGCGCTAACGGCAAGGCGGCGGTTTGTATCGCCTCGAGCGGCCCGGGCGCGACCAATCTGGTCACCGCCATCGCCGACGCCAAACTCGATTCTATCCCGCTGGTGTGCATCACCGGCCAGGTTCCCTCTTCGATGATTGGCACCGATGCCTTCCAGGAAGTGGACACCTACGGCATCTCGATTCCAATCACCAAGCACAACCATTTGGTCCGCGATATCCGCGAATTGCCGCAGGTGATTTGTGACGCATTCCGCATCGCTGAATCCGGCCGCCCTGGCCCGGTGTGGATCGACGTACCGAAAGATGTTCAAACGGCGGTTATCAGCCTGGACGAACTGCCGCCGATCGCCGTTCCCGATGCGGCGCCAACCTTTGAAGCCACCGCCGTGGCGCAGGCCGCCGCTATGATCAATCAGGCCAAACGCCCGGTGTTGTATCTGGGCGGCGGCATCATCTGCGCCAACGCCTATCAGCAGGCGATTGAGCTCGCTGAACGCGCCAACCTGCCCACCACCATGACGCTGATGGCATTGGGCGCCATGCCGGTGCAGCATCCGTTGTCGCTGGGCATGCTGGGTATGCATGCGGCGCGCAGTACCAACTTTATTCTGCAAGAGGCTGATTTACTGATCGTGCTGGGCGCGCGCTTTGACGATCGGGCGATTGGCAAGACCGAGCAATTCTGTCCAAACGCCAGCATCATTCACGTGGACATCGATCGCGCCGAACTGGGCAAGGTAAAGCAGGCCAATATTGCCATTCACGCCGACGTGGGCCAGGTATTGCAACAACTGCTGCCTCAAATCGAAGCGCAGCCACGCAGCGAATGGCTGAGTACCGTCAATGATCTCAAGCGCGAGTTCCCGTTCAGCATGCCTAACGCCGAAGATCCGCTGAGCCACTACGGGCTGGTGCTGGCTGCCGCGCGCTGCGTGGACGAAAACGCCATCATTACCACCGACGTGGGCCAGCATCAGATGTGGGTAGCACAAGCCTATCCGCTGAGCCGACCGCGCCAGTGGCTGACCTCCGGCGGGCTGGGCACCATGGGCTTCGGCCTGCCGGCGGCGATCGGCGCTGCCCTGGCCGAGCCGCAGCGCAAGGTGCTGTGTTTCTCCGGTGACGGCAGCCTGATGATGAACATTCAGGAAATGGCGACCGCCGTCGAACATGACCTGGACGTGAAAATTATCCTGATGAACAACCAGGCGTTGGGGCTGGTGCACCAGCAGCAAACGCTGTTCTACCAGCAGCGCATTTTCGCCGCCGCCTATCCCAAGCGCACCGACTTTATCAAGATTGCCGCCGGTTTCGGGATGGACACCTGCGATTTGAATGCCGCAGAAGATCCGCAGGCGGCACTGGCCGAAGCGATCCAACGTCCAGGGCCTTGCCTGATCCATGCGCTGATTGATATTAATGAAAAAGTTTTCCCGATGGTGCCGCCGGGCGCTGCCAACATCGACATGATTGGAGAATAAGCCATGTCAGAACAACGCAATAACCCACAGGTGATCCTGGAACTGGCGGTACGTAACCACCCTGGCGTGATGTCGCACGTCTGCGGCCTGTTTGCCCGCCGCGCCTTCAACGTGGAGGGCATTCTGTGCCTGCCGCTGAAAGACGGTAAACAAAGCCGCATCTGGCTATTGGTGGCGGACGATCAGCGGCTGGTGCAGATGATCAGCCAGGTAGAAAAACTCGAAGATGTGCTGCAGGTAAAACGCCACAGCGAAGACGTGCGGGTGTTTGAACAGCTGGAAGCCTTCTTCCAGTAAGGTGTAAAGGGGCGTCACGCCCCCTTGTCATTGACCGGTCAGCACCTTCCAAAGCAGGTGACGATAAACTGGCATCAGCGGTTGCTGGTGCAGATAATAAAAGGTGCCGATCGCCAATCCCCAGCTCAGGACGCAGGCCATCCGCAGACGTACCGGTGACAGCCACTTGCCAAGCCGGTCGGCGCTGCGTTTGCCTTCGCGCCACCATCGCCAGCTCAGCCAGGCGGCCAGCCAAATCAATACCACTACCGCAAACAGCAACCACTTAAATAACGCACTGTTGGCGCTGGCAGGGATATCGATGGCTACGCCGGCCAAAATACCGGGGAAGAAATAGACTGGTGGCCAAGCAATACAGCCGATGATGTTAGGCAACGCGAATTTATACGGCGGCAAATCGAGCATGCCGGCCACCATCGGCACCAGCGGGCGCGTTGGGCCAACAAAGCGCCCAATCAGGATGGTCGCCATACTGTGTTGGTGCAACGCGTGCTCGGTCTTGTCCAGCATCGCTTTGTTCTTCTTCAAGAATGACCAGCGGTGCAGCGGCCCCTTGAAGGCGCGGCCGATAAAGTAAGAAATCCAGTCACCCAACAGGCAACCCACGATGCCCGCAGCCCAGGCATAATAGAAATCTACCTGACCGCTGCCGATCAACGCACCGATACTGGCCATCATGACCGTGCCGGGCAGCAACAGCCCCACCAGCGCCAGCGATTCCAGAAACGCGACAAACATGACCACCATCAGAGTGAAAGCCAATGACTGGGTGATCAAGTGCTGTAAATAGGCTTCCATTAAACCTCTGTTCGTTATCCAAAGCGCGTGGGCGTGGGATTGTCCGGTGCGGCCGGGAGCGAGTCAACCTGTGAATTGTATGCTTTTTTGGCAGAACTGTGCGGCCATGGACAATTACTGTATAAAAACCCATACTATAATTTATCTACCAGAACCAAAGCTTTCGCAAACAGCCAACGACACCACGCCTTGAGCATCAGGGGAATACCCAATGGATTTCAAGTTGCGGCTAGGCGGCAAGAGCGAGGGTCCCCAGGAGCTTACTCAAGTAAGTGACTGGGGTGAACGCACGCAGCCAACAACGCCGCAGCTTGAAATACGAAGGGTATATGATGTCACTCCAACAGGGCTTTCTGCTCACCCGCCACTGGCGTGATACGCCTGCCGGCACCGAGGTGGAGTTTTGGCTGGCGACCGACAATGGGCCGCAGCAACTTCGTCTGGCGCCGCAGACCTCCGTAGCCTTTATCCCGGCCGAACAGCGCCAGCGCGCTGAACTGCTGCTGCGTGAGGAGCGGCAACTGGAGCTGAAACCCCTGCCGTTGACTGACTTTCACCATCGCCCAGTAGTGGGGCTTTACTGCCGGCAGCATCGCCAATTGATCAAGCTGGAAAAGTTGCTGAAAGACGGCGGCGTCAATGTCTACGAGGCCGATATCCGTCCACCGGAACGCTACCTGATGGAGCGTTTCATCACCGCACCGGTGTGGTTCAGCGGCCAGGCCAACGGCAACGGCCCGCTGCAGGGCGGCCAAATGAAACCGGCGCCGGAATACCGCCCAACCTTGAAGCTGGTCTCCCTGGACATTGAAACCACCGCGCACGGCGAGCTGTACTCGATTGCCCTGGAAGGCTGCGGCCAGCGCCAGGTTTACATGCTTGGGCCCGCCAACGGCGGCAATGAACCACTGGATTTTGAGTTGGAGTACTGCGTCAGCCGTCCGCAAATGCTGGAACGGCTGAACCAATGGCTTGAGCAACACGATCCCGACGCCATTATCGGCTGGAACCTGGTGCAGTTCGATTTACGCGTGCTGCAAAAACACGCCGAACGCTATCAGATCCCGCTGCGACTGGGCCGTGGAGGCAACCTGCTGGAGTGGCGCGAACACGGTTTCAAACAGAATCACTTTTTCGCTTCCGCCGCCGGTCGCCTGATTATCGACGGTATTGAAGCGCTGAAATCCGCTACCTGGAACTTCCCGTCGTTCAGCCTGGAACACGTGTCGCAAACGCTGCTGGGAGAAGGCAAGTCTATCGATAACCCTTACCAGCGCATGGCAGAAATCGACCGGCGCTTTGCCGAAGACAAGCCCGCGCTGGCGCGTTACAACCTGAAAGACTGCGAACTGGTTACGCGAATTTTTGCCAAAACCGAGTTGCTGACCTTCCTGCTGGAACGCGCCACGGTTACCGGGCTGGCAGCCGACCGCAGCGGCGGTTCGGTGGCCGCCTTCAGCAATCTGTATATGCCGCGCATGCACCGGCTGGGCTTTGTGGCCCCCAACCTGGGTGAACAGCCCGAGGAACACAGCCCCGGCGGCTTTGTGATGGATTCGCAACCCGGCCTGTATGACTCGGTGCTGGTGCTGGATTACAAGAGCCTGTATCCCTCAATCATCCGCACCTTCCTGATCGACCCGGTCGGCTTGGTCGAAGGCATGCGAAACCCAGGCGATGCGGACTCGGTGCCCGGTTTTCGCCACGCGCGTTTTTCACGCAGCAAGCACTGTTTGCCGGCGATCGTCGAGCAGATCTGGCAAGGCCGTGAAGCGGCGAAACGTCAGCAGAACAAAGCCTTGTCGCAGGCCTTAAAGATCATCATGAACGCGCTGTATGGCGTATTAGGATCGAGCGGCTGTCGTTTTTTCGATCCCCGATTAGCCTCGTCGATCACCCTGCGCGGCCATGAAATCATGCGGCAAACGCGCGAGTTGATCGAGGCGCAGGGGTATCAGGTGATCTACGGCGATACCGACTCGACCTTCGTTTGGCTCAAACAACCGCATGACGAGCAGCAAGCGGCGCAAATAGGCCGAAAGCTGGTGCAACAGGTGAACCAATGGTGGCAACAGCATTTGCAGCAAGAGTACGGGCTGGAAAATGCGCTGGAACTGGAGTTTGAAACCCATTATTCACGTTTCCTGATGCCGACCATTCGCGGCGCCGAGCAGGGCAGTAAAAAACGTTACGCCGGGCTGATCGCCCAGCCGGACGGCAGCGAAGAGATGGTCTACAAGGGATTGGAAACGGTGCGCACCGACTGGACACCGCTGGCACAGCAGTTTCAGCGCCTGCTGTATCAACGCATTTTTAAACGCCAGCCCTACCAGGATTTTGTGCGTGAATACGTTAGTCAAACGCTTAACGGCGATTTCGACGATCGGCTGGTCTACCGTAAGCGTCTGCGCAGGAAGCTGGACGACTATCAGCGCAACGTTCCGCCGCATGTGCGCGCGGCACGTATCGCCGACGACTATAATCGTCAGCAGGGACGACCGTTGCAATACCAAAACGGCGGCTGGATCAGCTATGTCATGACCGTGGCCGGGCCGGAGCCGCTGGAGACCCAGCAGTCGGCGATTGATTATCCCCATTATCTGGAGCGCCAGCTGCAGCCGGTAGCAGACGCTATACTGCCATTTTTGCATGACGATTTTACCACGCTGGTGACCGGGCAGATGGGACTGTTTTAACATTCCGCCCGCCAGCAGGGTTTGGTGAAGGGTTAAGAAAAATCATCGGGTTTTGCAGGTGACGAACGCGCCGCCTTCCATTACCATAGCGCCCTTCCCAAATTCTGGACCCACACACCCCCCATGTCGTCTGACGATGT
>OJTZ01000238.1_pt1 | contig 18911 bp, 15 predicted proteins | sample 1601481 | NCBI WGS metagenome assembly OJTZ01 (sample SAMN04436660, study PRJEB24849) | human gut metagenome | biome: human gut; feature: NICU; material: stool | host: Homo sapiens | place: USA: Saint Louis, MO | collected 2010-05-08
AAACAAGCCGGAATCGCAAGAGAACCCCCGCACCGAAAGGTCCGGGGGTTTTTTATTGGCAAGAGAAAAGTGAAGCGAGGATAAGAATATGAATAACAGAACAAAATCCTGCAGTTGTCGAAGTAAGGCGGGGAAATAACTATGAACGGGGCTCAGTGGGTAGTACAAGCATTGCGTGCACAGGGAGTTGATAAGGTATTCGGCTATCCAGGTGGCGCAATCATGCCGGTCTACGATGCATTGTATGACGGTGGGGTAGAACACCTACTGTGCCGCCACGAACAGGGCGCCGCAATGGCTGCCATTGGTTATGCCCGCGCAACCGGCAAAGTCGGTGTTTGTATCGCCACCTCTGGTCCCGGCGCCACCAATTTGATCACCGGCCTGGCCGATGCGCTGCTGGATTCGGTTCCGGTAGTGGCCATCACCGGCCAGGTGGGTTCCGCGCTGATTGGCACCGATGCCTTTCAGGAGATCGATGTTCTCGGCCTGTCTCTGGCCTGCACCAAACACAGCTTCCTGGTGGAATCACTGGACGCGCTGCCGGGCATCATGGCGGAAGCTTTTGCCATCGCCTGTAGCGGCCGCCCTGGCCCGGTGCTGATCGACATCCCGAAAGACATCCAACTGGCCCACGGCGAGTTGCACCCGCACCTGGTGCCGGTCGTCGAAGAGTTGCATTACCCGGCGGCGGAGGTGGCGCAGGCCGCCGAGTTGCTGGCGCAGGCTCACAAACCGATGTTATACATCGGCGGCGGCGTAGGCATGGCGCAGGCGGTACCGGCACTGCGAGAGTTTATCGCGGTGACTCAAATGCCCAACGTTGTCACGCTGAAAGGGTTGGGCGCGGCGGATGCTGCTCACCCGTATTACCTCGGTATGCTGGGCATGCACGGTACCAAGGGTGCCAACCTGGCGGTGCAGGAGTGCGATCTGCTGATCGCTGTCGGCGCGCGTTTCGACGACCGCGTGACCGGGAAACTGAATGCGTTTGCGCCGCATGCCAAAGTGATCCACATGGATATCGACCCGGCGGAAATGAGCAAATTGCGTCAGGCACACGTTGCGCTGGAAGGCGACTTGAAGGCCTTGCTGCCGGCGTTGCAGCAGCCGCTGAAGATTGCCGCCTGGCAGCAGCGGGTGGTTGAGCTGAAGGAAGCCCACACCTGGCGTTATGATCATCCGGGCCAGCCGATCTACGCGCCGCTGTTGTTGAAACAGCTGTCCGAGCGCAAGCCGGCCAACAGCGTGGTGACTACCGACGTGGGCCAGCACCAGATGTGGAGTGCGCAGCACATGACCTTCGAGCGCCCGGAGAATTTCATCACCTCCAGCGGCCTGGGCACTATGGGGTTCGGCGTGCCGGCCGCGGTTGGCGCCCAGATGGCGCGCCCTGAGGATACGGTGATCTGCATATCGGGCGACGGTTCCTTCATGATGAACGTACAGGAACTGGGCACCATAAAACGCAAACAGCTGCCGCTGAAAATCGTATTACTGGATAACCAGCGTTTAGGCATGGTTCGCCAGTGGCAGCAGCTGTTTTTTGACGGGCGTTACAGCGAAACCAATCTCTCCGATAACCCCGATTTCCTGATGTTGGCCAACGCCTTTGGCATTCCCGGCCAGCGTATCACCCGTAAAGACCAGGTGGCAGACGCGCTCGACGCCTTATTCAACAGCGAAGGGCCTTACCTGCTGCATGTATCGATCGATGAACTCGAAAACGTCTGGCCGCTGGTGCCGCCGGGTGCCGGTAACGAAACCATGTTGGAGAAAATCTCATGATGCAGCATCAACTCTCAATCCAGGCCCGTTTTCGCCCTGAAATGTTAGAGCGCGTATTGCGCGTCGTGCGTCATCGTGGCTTTCAGGTTTGTGCTATGAATATGGTTTCGGCGTCAAATACCGACAAGATTAATATTGAATTGACCGTTGCCAGCCAGCGCCCGGTGGATCTACTGTCATCTCAGTTGAGCAAACTGATGGACGTCTCCTGCGTTGAGATCCAACAGCAAACATCACAACAAATAAGCGCCTGATGCGTGAGAAGGATAAAGAACAATGACGAAGAAAGCCGATTACATTTGGTTCAATGGTGAGATGGTTCCCTGGGCTGACGCCAAAGTGCACGTGATGTCGCATGCGCTGCACTACGGCACTTCGGTGTTTGAAGGCGTTCGTTGCTATGACTCCCATAAAGGCCCGGTGGTGTTCCGTCACCGCGAGCATATGCAACGCCTGCACGACTCGGCAAAAATCTACCGCATGCCGGTATCACAAAGCGTTGATGAGCTGATGGAAGCCTGTCGCGCTACGCTGCGTAAAAACAACCTGGTCAGCGCTTATATTCGCCCGCTGGTGTTTGTGGGCGACGTCGGCATGGGGGTTAACCCGCCGGCCGGCTACAAGACAGACGTGATTATCGCGGCGTTTCCTTGGGGCGCGTACCTGGGTGAAGAGGCGCTGGAGCAAGGCATCGATGCGATGGTTTCGTCCTGGCACCGCGTGGCGCCAAATACCATCCCCACCGCGGCCAAAGCCGGTGGTAACTACCTTTCCTCCCTGCTGGTGGGCAGCGAAGCGCGCCGCCACGGTTATCAGGAAGGCATTGCGCTCGACGTGCACGGTTATATTTCCGAAGGGGCAGGCGAGAACCTGTTTGAAGTGAAAGACGGCGTGTTGTTCACCCCGCCGTTCACCTCTTCCGCGCTGCCGGGCATTACCCGCGACGCCATCATCAAACTGGCGAAAGACATGGGCTTCGAAGTGCGTGAGCAGGTGCTGTCCCGCGAATCGCTGTACCTGGCCGACGAAGTGTTCATGTCCGGCACCGCGGCGGAAATCACCCCGGTGCGCAGCGTCGACGGCATCCAGGTCGGCATTGGCAAATGTGGCCCGGTGACCAAACAAATTCAACAGGCGTTCTTTGGCCTGTTTACCGGCAAGACCGAAGACAAATACGGCTGGCTGGATCCGGTAAACCCATAAATAACGACGTTACCTGTTAGGGTAAAACGACAGACAGACAAGAATATCCAGGCGGTTCGTTCGCCGCCTGTAATAAATACATTTGGAGTGAAGAGCATGCCTAAGTACCGTTCCGCCACCACCACCCACGGCCGCAACATGGCGGGTGCCCGCGCATTATGGCGCGCGACCGGAATGACCGACGACGATTTTGGCAAACCCATTATTGCGGTGGTCAACTCATTTACCCAGTTCGTTCCGGGCCATGTGCATCTGCGTGATTTGGGCAAGCTGGTTGCAGAACAGATCGAAGCCTCAGGCGGCGTTGCCAAAGAGTTCAACACCATTGCGGTGGATGACGGTATCGCCATGGGCCACGGCGGTATGCTCTATTCCTTGCCGTCACGCGAACTGATCGCCGACTCGGTGGAATACATGGTGAATGCCCACTGCGCGGATGCGATGGTGTGCATTTCCAACTGCGACAAAATCACCCCGGGCATGCTGATGGCGTCATTGCGCCTGAACATTCCGGTGATTTTCGTTTCCGGCGGCCCGATGGAAGCCGGTAAAACCAAGCTCTCCAATCAAATCATCAAGCTGGATCTGGTGGACGCAATGATCCAGGGGGCTAACCCGAACGTCAGCGACGCCGACAGCGAACAAATCGAACGCTCCGCCTGCCCGACCTGCGGTTCCTGTTCCGGCATGTTCACCGCCAACTCAATGAACTGTTTGACCGAAGCGCTGGGCCTGTCGCAACCGGGCAACGGCTCGCTGCTGGCGACCCATGCCGACCGTAAGGATCTGTTCCTCAATGCAGGTAAACGCATCGTTGCCCTGACCAAGCGCTATTACGAACAGGACGATGAAAGCGCACTGCCGCGCAGCATCGCCAACAAGGCGGCGTTTGAAAACGCCATGACGCTGGATATCGCCATGGGCGGCTCGACCAACACCGTGCTGCACCTGCTGGCTGCGGCGCAGGAGGGCGAAATTGATTTCACCATGGAAGATATCGACCGCCTGTCACGCAAGGTGCCGCACCTGTGTAAAGTGGCACCGAGCACCCCGAAATACCATATGGAAGACGTGCACCGTGCCGGTGGCGTGCTGGCGATCCTCGGTGAGCTGGATCGCGCAGGACTGTTAAACCGCGATGTAAACAACATACTGGGCCTGACCCTGCCACAGACGCTGGAGCGGTATGACATCATGCTGACCAAAGATGAGGCGGTGAAAAAAATGTTCCGCGCCGGCCCGGCGGGCATTCGTACCACCCAGGCGTTCTCGCAGGACTGCCGCTGGGATACGCTGGACGACGATCGCGTAGAGGGCTGTATCCGCTCGCTGGAAAATGCGTTCAGCCAGGATGGCGGCTTGGCCGTGCTGTACGGCAACATGGCGCAGGACGGCAGCATCGTTAAGACCGCCGGCGTCGATAAAGACAACCTGACTTTCCGCGGTCCGGCCAAAGTGTACGAAAGCCAGGACTCGGCGGTGGACGCTATCCTCGGCGGCAAAGTGGTTGCCGGTGACGTGGTGGTGATCCGCTACGAAGGGCCGAAAGGCGGGCCGGGCATGCAGGAAATGCTTTACCCAACCACCTACCTGAAATCCATGGGTCTGGGCAAAGCCTGTGCGCTGATCACCGATGGGCGTTTTTCCGGCGGCACCTCGGGCCTGTCAATCGGCCACGTTTCACCGGAAGCGGGCAGCGGCGGCCTGATTGCGCTGATCGAAGATGGCGACATGATCGACATCAATATTCCTCAACGCAGCATGGTGCTGGACGTTTCGGACAGCGAACTGGCGGCACGCCGTGAAGTTGAGCTGGCACGTGGCGATCGCGCCTGGACACCGAAAAACCGTGAGCGTCAGGTTTCCTTGGCGCTGCGTGCCTATGCCATGTTGGCAACCAGCGCTGACAAAGGTGCAGTACGCGACAAGAGCAAGCTGGGAGGCTAAGCATCATGGCGGTATCGCAACCCCTACCCGACGCCCCCTGCGGCGCGGAGTATTTGCGAGCGGTGCTCCGCTCGCCGGTATACGAGGTGGCTCAGGTCACTCCGTTACAGGCCATGAGCAAAATTTCTTCGCGCCTCGGCAACACCATTCTGGTGAAGCGCGAAGATCGTCAGCCGGTGCACAGCTTCAAACTGCGCGGGGCCTATGCCATGATCGCCAGCCTGAACGAAGAGCAGAAAGCGCGCGGCGTGGTAACGGCTTCGGCCGGCAACCATGCACAGGGCGTGGCCTACTCCGGTAAACGCCTGGGGATCAAAACGCTGATCGTCATGCCGGTGTCCACCGCAGACATCAAAGTGGATGCGGTACGCGGTTTCGGCGGCGAAGTACTGTTGCACGGCGCCAACTTTGATGAAGCCAAGGCCAGGGCAATTGAGCTTTCGCACAAGCAGGGCATGACCTTCGTTCCCCCGTTCGATCACCCAACGGTGATCGCCGGGCAGGGCACGTTGGCGATGGAGCTTCTGCAACAGGACGCGCATCTCGACCGGGTGTTTGTTCCGGTTGGCGGTGGTGGTCTGGCGGCGGGTGTTGCGGTGTTAATCAAACAGCTGATGCCGCAGATCAAAGTGATCGGCGTGGAGGCGGAAGACTCCGCCTGCCTGCGCGCGGCGCTGGATGCCGGGCATCCGGTAGATTTGGCACGAGTCGGACTGTTTGCCGAAGGCGTGGCGGTGAAGCGCATCGGTGATGAAACCTTCCGCCTGTGCCGGGAATATCTGGACGACGTGATCACCGTCGACAGCGACGCTATCTGCGCGGCGGTCAAAGATTTGTTTGAAGACGTGCGTGCCATTGCCGAACCCTCCGGCGCGCTGGCACTGGCCGGGCTGAAGAAATACGTTCAGCAGCACAACATCCAGGGCGAGCGCCTGGCGCACGTGCTGTCCGGTGCCAACCTGAACTTCCACGGCTTGCGTTATGTATCGGAACGCTGCGAATTGGGCGAACAACGCGAAGCCCTGCTGGCCGTGACCATTCCTGAGCAGAAAGGCAGCTTCCTGAAGTTTTGCCAACTGCTGGGCGGCCGGTCGGTGACCGAGTTCAACTACCGTTACGCCGATGCGGACAACGCGTGCATCTTCGTCGGTGTCCGCCTGACGCGTGGCCATGCCGAACGCCTGGAAATCATCGACGAGCTGAACGCCGACGGTTATCAGGTGGTGGATCTGTCCGATGACGAAATGGCCAAACTGCATGTGCGATACATGGTCGGTGGGCGTCCTTCGAAACCCCTGCGCGAGCGGCTGTACAGCTTTGAGTTCCCGGAGTCGCCGGGCGCGCTGCTGAAGTTCCTGCAAACTCTGGGCACCCATTGGAACATCTCGCTGTTCCATTACCGCAGCCACGGCACCGATTTTGGCCGCGTGTTGGCCGGTTTTGAGCTGTCGCAGACCGAACCTGAGTTTGAGCAGCATTTGCAGGCGCTGGGTTACGACTGCCACGATGAAACCGATAACCCGGCGTTCCGCTTCTTTTTGCAGGGCTGAGGGAACCGACAAGGACGGCGCATGACGGATAAATTTAACGGCTTTAGCCAGCAGGGCCTGAATTTTCTTCAGCAGGTGCGGATCGAGAACGACAAGGAATGGTTTGAGGGCAACCGCGGCGTTTACGATCGTGAGCTGCTGACGCCGTTCCGCTCGCTGGTGGCTGAGCTTGCCCCGACGATGCTGGCGATCGATCCGCAGTTTGAAACCCGCCCGGCGATCGGTAAAACGCTGTCGCGCATTCACCGCGACACGCGTTTTTCTCACGATAAATCACGTTATCGCAGCCGCATGTGGCTGACGTTCAAACGGCCGAGCAAAGACTGGAAGGATGCCCCGGTTTATTTCTTCGAACTGGGGCCGGACATGTTGCGCTATGGGCTGGGTTATTACAGTGCCAACAAGCAAACCATGGATCTGTTTCGTCATACGCTGCAACGTCGGCCGCAGCCTTTTCTCGAGGTCGCGGCCTGTTGTCAGCCGCCGTTCGAGCTGGTGGGGGAAAGCTACAAACGCCCGCTGGTTAAAGAGCAGGCGGCAGACATTGCCACCTGGTACAACCGCAAATCTTTTGCGGTGATGGCTACCGACAGCCAGGTGGAGACGTTATTCAACGCCGGGCTGACGCAGACGCTGGCGCAAGCTTTTCAGCAGTTGGAGCCGCTTTACCATTGGTTGATGCAGGTAGAGGCGATGAAACAAGTCGATCCGGCAGATCTCTAAATACCCGTCGTCTTTCAAGCTGCAGCGTTGTTGGCTGCACTAGCTGCAGCATGAAATCCCTGGGGTATTTCTATCTCGCGTTTCAAATGATCGTGTTTAAAAGCAATGGTGTCGTGTTAAGGATTTTTGACCGTTAATAACAAGCGCCAGAAAGCGTCGATCAGCGGATCGCTGAGGCGTTTTTTCTGCACGCAGACGCCCAGTTCGAACGGTTCGACCATAGAGATATTTTCTAACTGTGAGATGCGGTTACGTACCGGCTCGGGGCTGTTGTCCACCACCACGCCGGGGATCAGTGCGATGCCGCAGCCCAGTGCCACCATGGAAACAATCGCCTCGTGGCCGCCGACGGTGGCGTAAATCAGCGGATTGGCGATGCGCTGGCGACGGAACCACAGCTCGATACGTTTTCGCGACGGGCCATGCTCCGGCAGGATAAACGGAATATTGGCCCAGTCGGGCTGCTCGGCAAATGCCTGGCTGCGCACGGCGCAGGGCAGCGCCGGGGCAATCAATACCAGCGGGATCTCGCCGATTTTGGTGAAGGCTACGCTGGTGGGCAGGGTTTCAGGCCGGCCGGCAATGCCCAGATCGGCTTCGTTGGACTGAACCTTATCGACGGCGTCGGCAGCGTCACCGGTGGTGAGTTTAATTTCTACCAGCGGATGTTGCGCGCGGAAGCGGTCCAGGATCGGCGGCAGGTGGCTGTAGGCGGCGGTGACCGAGCAGAACAGCCGCAGCTCGCCGCTCAGCGAAGGGCCGTGCTGGCCGAGAGAATGCTTCAGCTGCTGGTATTGCAACAGCGTCTGCTGGGCAAAGTCTTTTAGCTGCTCGCCGGCATCGGTGAGCTGCACGGTGCGGTTATCGCGTAAAAACAGCGGCTGCCCGAGGATCTCTTCCAGCCGTTGGATCTGGCGGGAAAGCGTCGACGGACTGACGTGCATCGCCTTGGCGGTGCGGCCAAAATGGTGGCTTTCGGCCAGATGAAGGAACAGCTTTAAATCACGCAAATCCATATCAGTACGCTCGCAGCAAGAGTGTTGCATAAATTGCAATATCACATTCGTAATATATCAATTTAAGCAACGCGTTTCCTGTTATACATTGAGTTTAACGAATCTCCGCACAGACAGGCGGGGAATGAAAATAACATGCAAGACACAACATCTAACTGGAGTACCACCATGGCTAACTATTTCAACACATTGAACCTGCGTCAGCAGTTGGCGCAATTGGGTAAATGCCGTTTTATGGCACGTGAAGAATTCGCTGATGAAGCCGGCTACCTGAAGGGCAAAAAAGTGGTGATTGTCGGCTGTGGCGCACAGGGTCTGAACCAAGGCTTGAACATGCGTGACTCGGGGCTGGATGTGGCTTATGCCCTGCGTAAAGAAGCTATCGACGAAAAGCGTCCTTCATGGCGTAAAGCGACCGAAAACGGCTTCAAAGTAGGGACTTACGAAGACTTGATCCCGCAGGCCGACCTGGTGGTTAACCTGACGCCGGACAAGCAGCACACCTCGGTAGTGCGTGCCGTACAGCCGCTGATGAAAGACGGCGCGGCGCTGGGCTACTCTCACGGCTTCAACATCGTTGAAGTGGGTGAGCAAGTACGTAAAGACATTACCGTGGTGATGGTTGCGCCAAAATGTCCGGGCACCGAAGTGCGTGAAGAATACAAACGTGGTTTCGGCGTACCGACCCTGATTGCGGTTCACCCGGAAAACGACCCTAAAGGCGAAGGCATGGCGATTGCCAAGGCATGGGCTGCCGCGACCGGCGGTCACCGCGCCGGCGTTCTGGAGTCTTCCTTCGTCGCTGAAGTGAAGTCTGACCTGATGGGCGAGCAGACCATTCTGTGCGGCATGTTGCAGGCGGGTTCACTGCTGTGCTTCGATAAACTGGTTGCTGAAGGTACCGACCCGGCTTATGCAGAAAAACTGATCCAGTTCGGTTGGGAAACCATCACCGAAGCACTGAAGCAGGGCGGTATCACCCTGATGATGGACCGTCTGTCCAACCCGGCTAAACTGCGTGCTTATGCGCTGTCCGAGCAACTGAAAGAGATCATGGCGCCGCTGTTCCAGAAGCACATGGACGACATCATCTCCGGTGCCTTCTCCAGCGGCATGATGGCCGACTGGGCAGAAGATGACGTGAAGCTGCTGAACTGGCGTGAAGAGACCGGCAAGTCGGCGTTCGAAAACGCGCCGCAGTTCGAAGGCAAAATCAGCGAGCAGGAATACTTTGACCACGGCGTACTGATGGTGGCAATGGTGAAAGCCGGTGTTGAGTTGGCGTTTGAAACCATGGTTGACGCAGGTATCATCGAAGAATCTGCTTACTACGAATCACTGCACGAACTGCCGCTGATCGCCAACACCATTGCGCGTAAGCGTCTGTACGAAATGAACGTGGTTATCTCTGATACCGCCGAGTACGGCAACTACCTGTTTGCCAACGCGGCAGTGCCATTGCTGAAAGAGTTCATGACTACCCTGCAGGCGGGTGATCTGGGCAAATCCGTGGCCGGGACTTCCGTAGATAACGCGCAACTGCGTGACGTGAACGAAGCGGTGCGCAATCACCCAATCGAATCCGTTGGCCGTAAGCTGCGTGGTTATATGACGGATATGAAACGTATCGCGGTAGCAGGCTAGATACCCGTCGTCTTTCAGGCTGTAGCGTTGTTACCTGCACTATCACACCCCAGTCGCTGACTAAGGTAAGCTCCTGGGGATGAGATAGCTTGGCGCCTGGCTACAACCTGAAATCCATAGGGTATTAAGATGGGTTTTCGAGCCCAATAAAAAGGCCAGCATTATTGCTGGCCTCAGATTGCTGACAAAGTCCTATGCAGTTAAAAGTCCTGATCTGGGGACGAATAAAAACAAAGGATTATGTCTTCTGATTTACCCCAAACATCCGAAAACCACGTTTTTCGGGTGTTTGTCATCAGACTAAGGCCAGCATTATTGCTGGCCTTTCGCATTTCTACGGAACAGGATTCATTGCGGCATGGCGGTGAGTGGGATAATGGCGCCACGATGCTGGATCACCGTGCTGGCGGTGAGATGACCGCGCTGCGCCGCTTGCACGGCGTCGCCGCCGGTTAAGCGTACCGCCAGGTAACCCGCGCTGAAAGAGTCCCCGGCCGCCGTGGTATCCACTACTTTTTCTTTCGGCAGCCGTACCGCCGGGATTTCAAATTCGGTGCCTTCGGCGCTGAACACCAGGCAAGCCTCTGCCCCGCGTTTGATCACAATCTCCATTACGCCCAACTGCTGCGTGCGCTGCACCACCTGTTCCACCGGCTGTTTGCCCCACAGCAAATCCTCGTCATCCAGCGTCAGGAAGGCGATATCGGTGCAGGCCAGCACCTCGCGATAAGCCTGCTGCGTTTCTTCCCGGTTTTGCCACAGCCGCGGGCGATAGTTGTTATCGAAAATGACCTTGCCGCCGTTGGCGCGGCACTGGCGCAGTAATGCCAGCAGCTTGGTGCGGCTGGACGCGTCGAGGATCGCCACGCTGATGCCGCTAAGGTATAGATAATCGAAGTGGGCCAGTTGTTCGCATAACGTCTCCGCCTGCGGGCTGGCCAGCCAGTAACGGGCGGCGGCGTCATTGCGCCAGTAATAGAAAGTGCGTTCGCCGGCCTTATCGGTTTCGATCACGTACAGGCCCGGCAGCTTGTTTTCCAGCCGTTGAACCAGGCGCGTATTGACCTTCTCCTGTTGCCAGGCGTGCAGCATCTCATCGCTGAAACTGTCGGTTCCGAGCGCGGTAACGTAATGCACCTGCAGCGTGCTTTCTGCCACCTGGCGGGCGATGTATACGGCAGTATTTAGCGTATCGCCGCCAAAGCCGCGGCTAAGGTCCGCGCCTTTTTGCGACAGTTCAATCATGCATTCGCCGATCACGGCAAGATTCTGGGTGGTCATAGTCAACGAGCCCTGGCTGAAAGAAGAAGGTGAATGAATGCGAAACCCATCCAGTCTCAAGGCAAGGGGCGAGGGAGTCAACGAAAATAAAACAACGTTTTAATTTAATTATGACGACGATCGGGAAACTGAAAAATTTCCCGATCCGCAGACAAGAGTCCGCCGTTATTTAGCGGCTGCGCGCAGCTCGGTGACGCATTTGCCGCCGATACCCCAGTTGTCGGTTTCTACTTCATCGATGACGACCACGGTGGTGGCCGGATTCTTCCCCAGCGTATCCACCAGCAGTTGTGTCACGCCGGCGATCAGCTGTTTCTTTTGCTCCGCTGTTGCACCTTCACGGGTAATTTTGATATTTACGTAGGGCATGTTTTTTTCCTTGGTTTTTTGTTATCGCTATTCACTGTAGAAGGCTTTTGCCGCCGCTTAAAGTTTTATCTCCGGCTGCCGATAAACCCAGGGAAGCAATCACGCAGACTGAGCGTTTTCATGTCCCTTCGATGGCGATAGTCCCAATGACAACCAAGATGATTTCTGGTCTGCTGGCGCCATTCCTTGCCGTATGCACACATATAAAAGCACAGCATTTTTGGCGGCAATGCCGGCGGCAGTATACTTTTCAGCCGATCTACCGCACCTGTGGCACTCTGCTGGCACTCGAACTGCTGACGGCGGTGTCTCATCCTGACGCACCGGACAAACCGCTGTCGCCGGAGCACTATTTTGCCGCCCTTGACGTGCGCAAGCGCCTGCAGATCATTCAGGAACAGCTGACGCTGCTCCAGCACTGGCAGCCGTTGTTGACCCGTCACGCGTTGATGGTATCGGTCAATATCGACGGCATTGCATTGCAGGCGCTTCAGCGGCACGACGTGTTGCAACGACAGATTGCCAGCATGCCTTATCTGCGCTTCGAGCTGGTGGAGCACGCGGGAATGGCGTTGAACGGCCCGTTGCAGCAGATTGCCGGGGCCGAGCGGCTGTGGTTGGATGACTTCGGTAGCGGGTTGGCGAATTTCTCCGCCGTCAGTACCTGGCGCTATCAATACATCAAGGTGGCGCGTGAATTGTTCACCCTGCTTAAGCAGACGGAGGATGGCATTCAACTGCTCTCCACGCTGGTCAGAATAATGAACCAGCACAGCGAAGGAGTGATTGTTGAAGGGGTGGAAACCGAGCAGGAATGGCTGCTGGTGCAGCGCTCTGGTGCCCTGGCGGCGCAGGGGTACTACCTTTCCCGTCCGGCCCATTTCGACACTCTGCAAACCTTGCCCAGATTGTTTTCCGTGCCGACTGCCTGATCCTCGTCCCCTAAAGCGTGAACTCTGGCCTATCCTCGGCTAGGCTTGATAACAGTTGCTTATCAATTGTTGGCAAGTTTCGCGTTCAGGGAGCCATTATGACAAAAACAGGAAAGGCGTTCACTTGGGTGGGCGGTATTGTGCTGCTGATCATCGTCGCGTTGGTGATCTTTGCGCTGGCCTTCGACTGGAATCGCCTCAAACCGACCATTAACGACAAGGTGTCTGCCGAATTGCACCGTCCGTTCGCTATCCGTGGCGACTTGGGTGTGGCCTGGACACGTGATAAGGATGAAGGCGGTTGGCGTGCCTGGGTGCCATGGCCGCGTATTCATGCCGAAGATATCGTGCTGGGTAACCCGGAAAATATCCCGGGCGACACTATGGTCCAGTTGCAGCGCGTCGAAGCCAGCATCTCGCCATTGGCGTTGTTGGGCAAAGAGGTGCTGATCCCGCGTATTTGGCTGAAGCAGCCGAACGCGAGCCTGCGGCGTCTGGCCAATGGCGAGAATAACTGGACCTTTAACCTGGCCGGCGATCCCAATCAGCCCCCGTCCGACTGGACGGTGAACGTTCATGACATCGTATTCGATAAGGGTCAGATTGCTTTTAAAGACGCCACGCTGAAGGCCGATTTCCGCGCTGAGATTGACCCGCTCGGCAAACCTTTGCCGTTCAGCGAAGTGACGGGCAAAAAAGACGCCAGCAAAGCCATCACGCCTGACTATGTTTTCGGTTGGAAGGTGAAGGGGACCTATAACGGTGAGCCGCTGGCCGGCAGCGGCAAGATCGGCGGTATGCTGTCGTTACAAAGTGCCGACTCGCCATTCCCGCTGCAGGCAGATGTGCGTTCCGGCTCAACCCGGGTAGTGGTAGCAGGTACGCTGTCCGACCCGATGAACCTCGGCGGGCTGGACTTGCAGCTTAAATTCTCCGGTGACAGCCTGGGGAATCTGTATGGCCTTACCGGCGTGCTGCTGCCGAATACTCCGCCTTACTCCACCGATGGTCACCTGAGTGCTCGCCTGCACGAGAAAGGCGGAGCCGTATTCCAGTACCAAAAATTCGACGGCAAAATCGGCGACAGCGATATTCACGGTGATTTGACCTATGTCGCCAGCAAACCCCGGCCGAAGCTAAGCGGTGAGGTACTGTCGAAGCAGCTGCGCTTCGCCGATCTGGCGCCGTTGATTGGCGCGGACTCCAACACCGCAAAAGCCGGACGCGGCGAAAAAAGCCGTCAGCCGGCCGGCAAGGTGCTGCCGGTAGAAAAGTTTGAAACCCAAAGCTGGAAGGTGATGGATGCGGACGTCAAATTCACCGCCAAGCGCATTGAGCACGGCAGCTCACTGCCGCTGAGCGACCTCTATACCCATCTGCAGTTGAACAACGGCGCCATCCTGATGGATCCGCTGCGGTTCGGCGTGGCGGGCGGTAACCTCAACGCCACCCTGCGCCTCGACGGCAGCAAGAATCCGATGCAGGGTCGGGTGGATATGCACGCGCGGAAATTCCAGCTCAAGCAGCTGTTGCCGAACGTGGGATCGATGAAACGTAGCCTGGGGCAGCTGAACGGCGATGCCAAACTCACCGGCACGGGCAACTCGGTGGCGGACTTGCTGGCGACCAGCAGCGGCGATCTGCGGATGGTGATTAACAATGGGGTTATCAGCCGTAGCCTGATGGAAATTCTCGGGCTCAACGTCGGTAACTATCTGGTAGCGCAGCTCTTTGGCGACGACGTCGTGGGCATTAACTGTGCGGCGGCGGACATCGGGATCAGCACCGGTGTGGCGGCACCGCGGCTGTTTGTGTTCGATACCGAGAACGCGATTATCAATATCAGCGGCAATACCAATCTGGCCACGGAGCGGCTGGACCTGTCCATCGATCCGGAAAGTAAGGGGATGCGCGTGCTGACGCTGCGTTCGCCGCTGTATGTGAAAGGCACCTTCGCACATCCGGACGCTGGGGTGAAGGCTGGTCCGCTGATTGCGCGCGGTGCGGCTGCGGTAGCGTTGGGCGTGGTACTGACGCCGGCAGCGGCATTGTTGGCGCTGGTTTCGCCGAGCGAAGGCGGTGAGGAGAACCAGTGCGGACAAATTCTGCAGCAGATGAAAAAGAAAAAATGACGGTTAATGGCCCGCACTGCGGGCCATTTTTATTGCAGAACCCGGCAGTCGTGATCCTGAATTTCTTCCGCCGAGGCCAGGGTAAACGGCAGCAAACTACGTTCGGTGGCCAGCAGCAGGAAGTCGCCGCCCGGCAAAGCGGTCATTGCCAGGCCAAAACTGCCCATGCGGCCTTCGGATCGTGGTACCCCTTCTGCCAGCAGGCGGAAAGCCCCCTGTTTTTTCAGCATGTCAGCGGAAACCTTACGCACCAGATAGTCATGCCCCAGTAAACCGCCGGGCATGGGTTCCCACTGTTCACTGTATTCTGTCGCATATCGCGCCAACTGCGTTTTTACCGCCGGTAACAGGCAGGAGATATGAATATGCAACTGATTCTGCGTTCGGCCATATTGCGAGTTAATCGCCAGCGAAATATCGGCGTCATCAATCTCTTTGCCGTATTTATCCGCCATAAAATGCCGTGCGGCCCAGGCTTGCTCAAAGAAGTTTGGGGTGGTGGCTTCCAGCACCTGCGGGCTTTCAATGCCGGTGATTTTGGCCGTTGGCATCAGTAAATACTGCAGTGGCCCGTTGCGGTCCTTAAACACCACAAAACCGGCCTGTGGGTCTACCTGCGCGCAAGGTGCTGGGTTGTTATGCGTTTGTTGGTTGGGCAGGCACTGTTGGCTGACGATACGCCATAGCGCGTTTGAATTGGAGGGTATTAGCCAGAACCAGCCAGCCAGCGCAATGGCGATCACCACCAATGGCACAACGTACCAAAACAGTCTGCGGCGCAGAGACATTATTGATTTCCATTTCTGTCAAAGAGGAAGGGTTCAGCATAGTCCGATTTTATGACAGGAGACAATACGGGAAGTGCGGCCCGCCTGATGGGGGCCGCGTAAGCGGGGTTACAGCGACTTGTCTCGGGTCTCTTTCATCAACAACAGGGCGATCAGCGTCAGGCTGGCCATGGCCGCCAGGTACAGACCGACATAGAACAGGCCGTAGTGCGTTGCCAACCAGGTGGCGATATAAGGCGCTACCGCGGCCCCGAGGATTGACGCGACGTTATAGGAGAAGGATGCGCCGGTATAGCGCACCTCCGTCGGGAACAGCTCCGGCAGCAGCGCGCCCATCGGGCCGAAGGTCAGCCCCATGATGCTCAGGCCGCACAGCAGGAAGCCCATCACCAGCGCCTGGTTTCCGGAACCCAGCATGCTAGGGAACAGGAAAGCGAAGGCGATCATCAGCAGAGTAATGACGATCATGGTCTTGCGACGGCCAAAGGCGTCAGCCAGCAGACCGGCAATCGGTACCATAACGCCAAAGCCGATCACCGCCACCATCAGCATCCACAGGAAGCTGTTGCGCGAATAGCCCAAGCCCAGCGGCTGCGGCGTGGTGCCGTAGGTCATCGAGTAGACCGTCATCAGGTAGAACAGCGTATAGGTTGCCAGCATGATGAAGGTGCCGAGGATCGTCACCTTCAGGTGCTTGCTGAGCAGGGTGCCGAGCGGAATTTTCACCTGCTTGCCGGCTTTTGCCACCTTGGCGAATACCGGTGTTTCATGCAGTGACACTCGTACGTACAGCCCGATCAGCACCAGCGCGGCGGACAGAATGAACGGCACGCGCCAGCCCCATTCCATAAACTGCTGGTCAGTCAGCAACCAGGAGAGCAGCAGGAAGGTCCCGTTAGCGAAGAAGAAGCCGATAGGCGCGCCCAGCTGCGGGAAGGAACCGTACAGCGCCCGTTTTCTGGCCGGGGCATTCTCGGTGGCCAGCAAGGCTGCGCCGCCCCATTCCCCGCCCAGGCCCAGACCCTGACCGAAGCGCGCCAGCGCCAGCAGGATTGGCGCGAAGATACCAATGGTTTCGTAGCTTGGCAGCAGGCCGATCAGCACGGTGGAAATCCCCATGGTCAGCAGCGAGGCGACCAGGGTCACCTTACGCCCAACGCGATCGCCGAAGTGGCCGAACAGCGCCGAACCAATAGGGCGCGCAACGAAAGCGACGGCGAAAGTGGCCAGCGACTGCAGCGTGGCGGTCGTGGGATCGCCCTGTGGGAAGAAGATATGCGGGAAAACGATCACCGCAGCGGTGGCGTAAATGTAAAAATCGAAAAACTCGATAGCGGTCCCGACCAGCGAGGCGACAATCACTTTTCCGCGTGAGTTAACCGGTGTTGACGCGTCGTCGGCGTCCAGAGTTGGTGCGATGGAGGCTTGCATAATATTTCTTATATTTTGAATTTGTAAAAATCCATCTTAGTCACAGCAAAATGCCTTTTCAATGACGAAACTTTGTACAATGCGGCGATTAACCGGTTAAAAAGCTTAATGTTTCATCACTGCGTTTCCGCATAGATTTTAACGTTGCCAAATGAATGATTCGCAGACTGAACATCTGTAAAAGGCGAAAAGAAAAGTTAGGCTGTAGTTTGTTATGCTGGTTTTGGCAGGCAAGCAGGTTTCTTATTGGTTTTATATGCTGGTTTTATCGCTTAAATGCAAAATAAAAAACCGGCCACAGGAAAGTGGCCGGTATGATTGCGTTGATTTACGGCGCGGATTGTTCTGAGGTTGGCAGGGTTTTATCCTCTTTATATTGCGCGGTGGCGATCCAGGCGGCGCAAAACAGCGTCAGTCTGGCGAAGAAATAGAAAAACGCCATCAGCCCAATCACCGAACCAAAGGCTGCCCCGGAAGGGGATTTAGCCACCTGTGGCAGCGTCATGGTCATCACAAACTTAATCACTTCGAAACCGATAGCGGCAAGCAGCGTGCCCCGCAGCAACGCCTTTTTCTTCGGCTTATGCCGTGGCAGCATCCAGAAGATCCACAGAAACAGCAGGTAGTTGGCAAAGATGGAGATCGACAGCGCAATCAGCGTCATGGCCGGTCGCAGCCATTCTATGCCTTCCAGACCCAGCGCCTGCACGATCGCCGCCTGCGCCGAACCGGCAATGGAGGTCAACGTCAGGGTGATAATCAGCGCCACCACCAGACCGGTGAGCGAGATAAAATCGCGGGTGTATTTGAAATAGATTTTTTCCTGATCCTGCGGATTGCGCTCCCAGACGTCACGCGACTGTGCACGGATCGCCTCTCGCAGGTTGCCCATCCAACTGATCCCCGAATACAGCGCCAGCGCCAGGCCGGTCAGCCCCACGGTGGTACGTTGCTGAATGGCGGTATTGACGGTGTTTTTCAGCGTGCCTGCCAGGGTCGGATCGCTGATGCTGCCGACGATTTTATTGATCAGCCCGGTGAGCAGGTCTGGATTGGATGCCAACACAAAACCGACGGCGGCAAATGACACCATCAGAATCGGGATCAGCGAAAGAAACGAGAAATAGGTGATGGCAGCGCCGAATTGGCTGCCCAGGCGATCGTTAAAGCGCTCGGTGGCGCGCAGCAGGTGAGCGATGCTTGGCCAGGCCTTGATGCGTTCGACCAGGCGTGAAAATCCGGAAATGCGCCGGTCAAGGGTCTGGTGGCCGGTCTTGATGTCGATCAGCGGTTTTTGCGGCGCTTCGCTGTTGGGCTGACGGGGGTCTTTATCTGATCCTGTAGGCATTACGTCACGATATCCTTAACGATAAATAGGCTGTCTCAATATTGATTATAGCCAAAAGGCTTGCCGCTTTGGTCGCCGGGGCCGGCAACCGGCTAATTTGTGAGCTTAGCGCGTTCACTCCCCCGGTGAAATGTTGCAGCCTGCCGATAGGTAAAATTCTTATGTCAGCCGCGTTCCAGCGCGGTTTTTTTCATTCTCCGACCTTCAATTTTTATCTGTTTCATCACTAAGAAAGCGTTTACTCATGATGTGGCGCGACGGTTTACCAGTCGCCGCGCAACTGCAGCCGTAGGGGCTGGAACGGTTTCAACTGTTAACACGAGAGAAAATGGAAGGTCATATGAAATTACTTAATCACCCCACCTGTCGCCCGTTTACCGAAGCGGGCAATTTGACCCAGATATCCGCCTACTATGAGGAGGAACGGCACATCATGTGGATGCTGCTGCGTGCTGAACCGCGCCCTTGCTTCAATCAGGCGTTAATCGAAGACATCATGACGCTGGCGCAGGCAGCAAAAGAGTCTTCATTGCAGTTTGATTTTTGGGTCACCGGATCGCTGGTGCCCAATATGTTCAACGTCGGTGGCGATCTGCAGTTCTTTGCCGAGGCCATTAAAAACCGCAAGCGCGAGGCGATGATGGCTTACGCACGTGCCTGCATTGACTGCGTGCATGCGGCGGCGCGCGGGTTTGATACCGGTGCGGTCAGCATTGCGATGGTGGAGGGCAGCGCCCTGGGGGGCGGCTTCGAAGCGGC
>OJTZ01000265.1_pt1 | contig 16869 bp, 14 predicted proteins | sample 1601481 | NCBI WGS metagenome assembly OJTZ01 (sample SAMN04436660, study PRJEB24849) | human gut metagenome | biome: human gut; feature: NICU; material: stool | host: Homo sapiens | place: USA: Saint Louis, MO | collected 2010-05-08
GGAGCACCTCAAAAACACCATCATACACTAAATCAGTAAGTTGGCAGCATCACCCGTTTCATTAACATACCGCGACTAACTTATATTTATCTGTCATCGCAAACCCGGTCATTATCTGTATCGCAGCGATACACGAGTCCGGTTGCCACCGCATTACGCGGGCCTTCCGTTCCGCGAATGTTGCCCTGCCCGGCGACCACACCATAATGGGATAACGCATCGGTGATCATTTGCGGGATTTCGAAGTCCAGCGATGATCCGCCTACCAGCACCACAAAGGCCATGTCACGGATTTCGCCCTCCGGCGAGACCTGCCGCAGAGCCCGCAAGCAGTTGGTCACAAAAACTTTTTCTTTTGCCTGTCGGCGCACCAGACGGATTTTTTCCAGCGAAGTGTGATTATCAATCGGGATCAGGGTGCCGTTTTTGATATACACCACTTTAGCGAACACGGCCGGGCTGAGCGGTTCGCGGAAAAACTCCACCGCCCCATTTTCATGGCGAATACTGAACAGGCTTTCAACTTTGGCGAGCGGGTATTTCTTAATCTCCTCCGCCAGCGTCAAATCGCTTAATCCAAGCTCGGTTTTGATAAGCAGGCTGACCATATTGCCCGCCCCCGCCAGATGCACCGATTTTATCTGCCCTGCTCTATTGATGGTGGCGGAATCCGTAGAACCCGCGCCTAAATCCAGGATAGCCAGCGGTGTGTCGCTCCCCGGTGTGGTGAGCGCCCCGGCAATCGCCATATTGGCCTCCACGCCGCCCACTTCCACACGGGTGTTTAAACGTTGGCTGAGTTCGCGCGCAATGACCTCCATTTGCAGTCGGTCAGATTTCACCATAGCCGCAATGCCCACGGCATTTTCCATCGAGAACTCATCCGCCAGCCCGCCCTGAACTTTGCAGGGAATAAACGTGTCCACGGCAAGTAAATCCTGAATAAAGACCTCATGGGCACCGTGACCGCTCAGGGAAGCCATCACCTGGCGCACCCGTTCCAGCATCCCGCCAGCGTGGGTGCCGGGTTCACCGCGAATATCGCAAATTGGGGCACACCCGGCGACCGCGCGCATAATCGACTCGGCTCCACGTGCCACATCCGCCTGGACGGTACGTTTTTCCCCACGCACGGTGATATGCCCCGCCGGGATCACCCGCGATTTCACATCGCCTTTCGGCGTTTTCAGCACCACCGCCGAACGGTTGCCGATAAGCGCTCTCGCCACGGGCACAATCATCCGTGTCTCTTCCGGGGTGAGCGCAAACCAGGTGGCGATGCCATAGGGATTAGACAACAGCGAAATCACCTGCCCGGTCGCCGCCACTTCTACCGCCGCCAGCACGCCTTCGGGTACCTGGTCGATAAGCGTCACTTCATCAACAATCGGCAAGGTACGCTGCAGGCGATTATTGATCAGCACGCCGTCATCCTGCTGGAGGATCACCGCCACCACGTTGATGCCCAGCGTGAGGGCCTCATTCAGTTGCCAGGCGGCATCCATAAAATCGACCTGATGGTCCACCAGCGGTATCCATCCGCTGCTGTATTCTTCGGGCGTCAGCGCGTCCAGATTTTCCAGACGGATCGTGGTCCCAACGCCCAGTCCCTCACCGCCCGGCGTCTGGGGGTTATGCCCAATCATCGTCGATTCGGTGATTATGGTTTCGGTAATGGTCTCCATCGCCACATCGCCAATGACCGGCGCGGCCTCATTCAGACAAATGAGCGCCACATCCTGCTGACTGCGCCCGGCTTTATCCAGCGCCTGCATGAGTGAACCAACCACCCCGCTGATGTTGTCCCGCGTCCCTTTCGTTCCGGTCGTCGGCACAATTCCGCTGGTAAGAAATCGCAGCCCCTGGCTGGTGGACTCGGCCAGGGCGACCTCTGTCGTGGCGTTGCCAATATCAATCCCCGCAATCAATGCCATATCAGCTCGCCCTTATGCTTCTTTTTTACGCAGCTTATCGCGCTGGCGATAGATTTCTGCCGATTCGCGAATAAACGCGGCGTTAATCGTCGCCTGATACTGGTTTTCCAGTTCATCGGCAATCGCCAGCAGCTCCTCGGTGGAAGAACGATAGGGGCGCAGCGCATTATAGATTTCGAGGATCCGGCTATCAGGAATAGCAATTAACTCCCCGGCGCGGCGCAGGTTGCGGGCGATAGCATGGCGCTGCATCTGTTCTGCGATTTGCGCCTGATACTCCAGGGTTTCCCGTGAGATACGCACATCCTGTGGGCCTATCTTTCCGGCGAGAACATTTTCAAGCGTGATATCGGTAAGTGGTTTTCCGGTCGGCGTCTGGATACGCTCCGGGCAGCGGGTTGCCAGCGGGTAATCTGCGGCCGTCATTGTGGTTTTCGTGGTCATTTTTCCTCCCGGATAATTTCAATATTCAGCGCAACGGGTTTGGCATCTGGCACCACATGTTTTGTCTCTTTGATGTGGAACAACGCCGCCTTCGCCATAAATTTCGGGCGCACCATCTGGTCATTCACCACCGGCACCGGCGAGGGCGATTCTTTACGGGCATAGCGCGCGGCGTTTTTGCCAATCTGACGATAGGTTTCGAGCGTTAACAGCGGAGCCTGAGAGAACAGCTCCAGGTTACTGAGCGGCAACAGATCGCGTTGGTGGATAACCGTTGTCCCTTTAGACTGGATACCGATTCCAATCCCCGAGCCGCTGAGATTTGCCGCATCCCAGGACATAAAAGAGACATCCGAGGTGCGCAGGATCCTGACCACTCTGGCATGCAGCCCCTCTTCCTCAACGCCCGCCACCAGCTCTTTGATAATTGCTTTATGCGGCATATCAATGAGGGTTTGATGCTGAAATTTATCAAATGCCGGGCCAACGCCAATGACGACTTCATCGGCACGTTCACCCGCACCGGCAACGCCGTTTTCAACCAGAGTCAGGGTAAAAACCGGGCTCTTTTTCTTTTTCGTTTCCATGATGCAGTTCCCCTTACTCGATGCTGTCAGGCTGGATAACCGTGGCAATGTTTTTGATCTCTTCCCAGCGTTCCGGGGAGATTCGGTAACCCGTACCCGGCCCCTGGTAATCGTTGACATCGTTTACGGCGCTGACCACGTCAAAATCACGGTCGAGGATCGCGGAGGTTTGCAGATAATCCCCGGTCACACGCTGGCGCAGCATATTGAGAATATTGTCAGCCACATCATCAAATCCGTTAACGCTCAGGGCCTTAACAATATCCAGCCCGGTGATATTGCGCTTCATCATCTCTTCCACTGCGCCCAGATCTTCCACCACATTACGCGCCGGCATGTCTTTACTGCCGTGCGCATAGGTCGCCGCCGTCACTTCTTCATCGGTCACCGCAGGCAGCCCCAGTTCACGGAATACGGCCTGTACCGCGCGGGCCGCTTTATTGCGGATGGCGATGGTCTCTTCTTCCGATACCGGACGCAGACCGCCATCGACCATCAGGTCACGTTGCAGAATGTTGTAATCATCAAAGTCTTCCGCGTCGAAATTCGACCCGGCAAACATGTTGTCGTAGTTCGGTACGGCGCTATAGCCTGAGAAGATAAAGTCCGTCCCCGGCAGCATCTGCATCAGCGTGCGTGCCGTGCGGCGAATATCAGAGTGGGAGAACGTCTGGTCATTGGCGGAGGCCACTTCCAGGTCGAGCATGGAGGCAATCAGGTTTTCCGCCAGCACCGCACGAATACCGGAAGGTACCGCCCCGGTCATGCCAATGCAGCTTACCGCGCCATTTTGCAGCCCCTGCACCCCGGCACCTTTGGTGATAAAGATGCAGCGCGACTCCAGGTAAAGCATCGATTTGCTCTCGGAATATCCCATCAGCGCTTCCGAGCCTGTGCCAGACGTGTAGCGCATTTTCAGCCCGCGAGACGCGTAGGCAGACGCCAGAAAGGCTTTCGACCACGGTGTGTCATCGCCATCGGTGAACACCGCTTCAGTACCGTACACGGAGACGGTTTCCGCATAGCTGGTAAACCCGCGCATACCCAGCTCCAGTTCGGTGGCTTCTTCCACTGAGCACTGGGTTAATACGCCAGGACGGCCAGATTGCGAGCCCACCAGCAACGCCAGTGCATTAAACGGCGCATAGCGGGCAATGCCGACGGTGGTCTCCTGTTCGGAGAATCCGCGGATCCCCGCTTCAGCGGCATCCGCTGCAATTTGCACCGGGTTGTCTTTAAGATTGGTCACATGACACTGATTGGAAGGCGTACGCCGCGCGCGCATTTTCTGCAACGCCATCATCATTTCCACCACGTTCATGTGGGCCATCACTTCCACCGCTTTCGCCGGGGTGATGGCGGTGGTGATGTTAATGATTTCTGCCCGCCCCACGTTGATATCCACCAGCATGCGTGAAATCGTCAACGCATCCAGGGCCATTGCGCGTTCTGTCTGTTCAATGTTGATGGCGTAATCGGCGATAAACCGATCAATCATGTCGAAATCGGCACGGGCTTTGCCGTCCAGTTCAACAATGCGCCCGTTTTCTACTTTCACGGAAGATGGCGGGTCCCAGGGGCTACCCATTGCAATCAGCCCTTCTTCAGGCCATTCACCAATCAGGCCATCCTGGTTAACTGGCCGCTTTTCGAGGACTTCGAATCGTTTTGATCGTCTCATTTTGCTCTGGCTCATAAGATTAAAAAATTGTGCCCGGTAGTGCTCTCCGGGTGAGAATTACCGGCAACTTAAAGGGCGCAGCGCAATAAAAAAATTAAATAAATTTGGTTTCATTTTGGGACATCTTTTTGTTAATCCGTTTCACAGTGGAACGCATTAAAACAGCCTCACAAATAAATGTGATACACGACCGACGTCAAATCAAAATAGTGCTAAAAAAGCATTCCCTATAAAATCACCCACCCATTACCCCCTGTTGACTTACGTTCATTAAAAGCAAAAATAACACCAAAGGATTAATGTGATTTTCGTCCATTAATCATCCAGCATTTAATTTTTTATTAAATTAACACAACTCCCATTAACACTCTGTGGATGATTTCAGGAGTATGTATGATTAAAAGCCTTCCCCGCGCCACCGTCAGCCTTGCCATGGCAAAAGCGATGTCGGCAGCTGCTGAGAGTAAAGCCAGTGAAATCAATGTGCCAGTGGTCATATCCATCGTCGATGGCGGAGCAAACCCGCTGATAATGCAACGAATGGATGAAGCCTTCGTCACCAGTTGCGATATTTCGCTGAACAAGGCGTGGTCAGCCTGCTGCCTGCAACAACCGACGCATGAAATCACCGCAGGCGTTCAACCGGGCCAGTCACTCTATGGTTTGCAGCTTACCAATCAGCAGCGAATTGTTATTTTTGGCGGTGGTTTCCCCATTATTGAAAACAATCAGGTTATTGGCGCAATCGGCGTCAGTGGTGGCACGGTTGAACAGGATATGGAAATAGCCAGGTCAGCGCTCGACTATTTCGACAAGCATTAATCAACTTTATTTCTAACTCAATTTTCTGAGGCTTATTATGAGCGATCGTATGTATGACTTTCTTGTTCCAAATGTGAACTTCTTCGGCCCGGGCGCGGTGTCTGTTGTGGGCGAACGCTGCAAACTATTGGGCGGGAAAAAAGCCCTGTTGGTGACCGATAAAGGCCTGCGCGCCATTAAAGACGGCGCAGTCGATCAGACCGTAAAACATCTGCGCGAAGCCGGTATTGACGTGGTAATTTTTGATGGTGTTGAACCGAACCCGAAAGATACCAACGTGCGTGATGGTCTGGCGGTCTTCCAGAAAGAGCATTGCGACATGATCATCACCGTGGGCGGCGGCAGCCCTCATGACTGCGGGAAAGGTATTGGTATCGCCGCGACCCACCCTGGCGACCTCTACAGCTATGCGGGTATCGAAACCCTGCCCCATGCGCTGCCACCGATTATTGCCGTCAACACCACCGCCGGCACCGCCAGCGAAGTCACCCGTCACTGCGTACTGACGAATACCAAAACCAAAGTGAAATTCGTTATTGTGAGCTGGCGTAACCTGCCTTCTGTTTCCATCAATGATCCGCTCCTGATGGTCGGTAAACCTGCCGGTTTGACCGCCGCAACCGGGATGGATGCGCTGACTCATGCCGTGGAAGCCTATATCTCCAAAGATGCCAACCCGGTGACGGATGCGTCTGCTATCCAGGCTATTAAACTGATTGCGACTAACCTTCGTCAGGCCGTGGCGCTGGGCACCAACATCAAAGCGCGTGAAAATATGGCCTGCGCGTCACTGCTTGCCGGGATGGCGTTTAACAATGCTAACCTCGGTTATGTCCATGCGATGGCTCACCAACTTGGCGGCCTGTACGACATGGCTCACGGTGTGGCAAACGCCGTGCTGTTACCGCACGTCTGCCGCTACAACCTGATAGCCAACCCGGAAAAATTTGCCGATATCGCCACCTTTATGGGCGAAAATACCACCGGGCTCTCCACGATGGATGCCGCTGAGTGCGCAATTACCGCCATTGCCCGTTTGTCCAAAGACGTTGGCATCCCTCAGCACCTGAATGAACTTGGCGTAAAAGAGGCTGACTTCCCGTATATGGCGGAAATGGCGCTTAAAGACGGCAACGCGTTCTCTAACCCGCGTAAAGGGAATGAGAAAGAGATTGTTGAGATTTTCCGTCAGGCGTTCTGAAGCACGTCACCAAACCATTCGCGGGCCGCTGTGCCCGCTTTTGTGATTTAACTGACGTGGAGAACGCGTATGCAAAACCCTGGTATTCCCGGCTCACCCGCAGTGCATCTGTTTTACCATCCAGGCCTGCACGACAGCGAAAGGCTGCGTCAGATAAGCCTCGGTCTTGAGGAACAGGGTGTACCTTGCCGAACCATCTCCTGTGCTGACATCGATAACGCACTGGCGCTTGCCCATCAGGCCGCGCAGCACTCCGCGCTCCGCACCGGGATCGGCGTTTCCGCCAGCGGCGATACCGTACTGACACATGCCCAGTACCCTGCCGATCGCCCCCTGCGTCACTGCCCTCCTGACAGTGGCTACGCCCGTTTACGTAATCTCGGCGCGAATGCGGGCCAGTTGGTGAAAGTCATCCCCTTTAGCGAGGCGCTATAACATGTATCGCATCTATACCCGAACCGGTGATAAAGGCACGACGGCGCTGTTTGGCGGTAGCCGAATCAATAAAGACGATATCAGAGTGGAAGCCTACGGCAGTGTGGATACGCTAATTTCACTGCTGGGCGTCTGTCATGCTGCCAGCGACGATCCTGACCTGCGTGCCGGGCTGCACCGCATTCAGGAGGAGTTGTTTGTGGTGGGCGCTGAACTGGCCTGCGATGAACGGGGAATTACTCGTCTTAGCCGCGTTATCGATCAGGCGGATATTAACCGTCTGGAACAGGAGATCGACCGAAATATGACCGTAACGGGCCCACTAAAAGCGTTCGTCATCCCCGGCAAGAACCTGGCTTCGGCCCACCTGCATGTGGCGCGCACGCAGGCCCGACAGCTTGAAAGGATTCTGGTGGCAATGGACAGAACTGTGCCCCTGCGCGAGTTGTTAAAAAGTTACATTAACCGCCTGTCTGATGCGCTGTTTGCGATGGCACGCGTGGCGGAATGCCAGCCAGAGGAGAGTCTTAATCCTGATGTCGATGCTTGAACTGAGTGACATCAATATCAAACTGCTTCATTTTACGCCACAGGGTGGTGCGGCCAATATTCAGCAACCGGGACATCTCCTGTACGCGTCCACTGGTCACTCTGGCGGCGTGAATAATCGCTTCTTTCTCTATTGCCGAAATGCTCATACTGGCGGGCATTAATGTACTGTTACCCGCCACGCCGGGATGTTCGCTGAATAGCCACCCTGGCAGATTGCTTAAGCGGATGTGCCCGTGCTCGCTGCTGATAGCAATATTCTCCACGATGCTGTTCAGCTCAAAATCATTTCCCGGCCACGAATAGGCCACCAGATGCGCCAGCGCATCGTCGTCAACTTTCAGTCGGGATGAGAATCGCCGCTCCAGCGTGCGCAAGCGGCTATGCACCAGCGACGGGATACTGTTCCGCCGTTCACGCAGCGGTGGAATGCTGATTTCAAACGAGTGTAAAGCGTAATAAAGCTGACGGCTAAAGCGGTTTTGTTCCACCAGATTGCCGAGATCCATCGTCGTGGTGGCAATCACTTTAACATCCACCGGAATCAACCGGTGCGCATCCAGACGCGTCACCACACCCTGCTTGATCACCTGAAGTAAAATGGACTGTAGCTCCGGGGCCAGATATTCGATCTTCTCCAGAAAGAGTGTCCCACCGGACGCCAGCTCAAGACGACTCAGGCGCCCGTTCTCTTCTTCCGTTGCCGAACTGCCCATGAAATCTACGCCAAGGGCATTATCAGCATATAACTGGCAGTTAACGGCAATAAACGGGCCCGCCGCCCGTTCGCTTTCGTTATGAATTGCCTGCGCGATTAACTCTTTACCAACCCCCTCTTCCCCGCACATGAGTACCGGGAAATTGCCCCGCGCGGCCTGACGACCAAAATGAATCAACCGCCGGGTCTCCGGATCGTCCGCCGACATCTGAGAAAACGTATGGCTCACCTTACCCAACTGGCTGGTCATTAACTGGCGCATTTGTTCAACCGGATGGAGCAGCAGAATGAAACTGGTTCCCTGCGCTTCGACAATCGGTTTTAGCGTGATGACCGCATCGACAAACTGGTGCTGGCTTTCGAACGTGACTTCGGCGTGGCTGAGGGAGCGCGCCTGTTTGGTGGCCCGCCGAAGCAGGGCGGGCAGCGTGACCAGATCGTTAATATTTTTCCCCTGACACGCCTGCGCATCGAGGTGTAATAACCGCGCCGCCTGGGGATTAAGAAACTGTAATATCCCCTGCTCATTCCAGGCCATCACACCGTCATCCATGCTCTCGAGCAGGCCGTACATCTGATTGAGATGGCGGTTGGACTCCGCCAGTAAACTATCCGTCAGCAACGAATTCCCCACTTCTCTGGCCATCGCCAGGGTCAAAGAGAGATCTGCCACACCCGAGTCCTCAGCCAGACAACACAGGGCAATCGAGCCAAATAAACGCCCGTTGTTATCAAAAATTGGCGTGGAGCAGAATGCCCATGGGAATAAGGCCTGTTTAAAATGTTGATCGCCCAGAGTTTTTATCGGCTGCCCGATCATTGACGCCAGAGAGAGAGAACAGGTACCAATAATGCTTTCCGCGCAGTAACTACCGGCCATGAACCCCAGAGAATCCAGCGCCTCCAGGGTATCCGGGTGGCCGCAGCGGGTCAAAACACAGGCAGACTCATCCAGAATAAACAGGGCGCACGGGCGACCGTCCATATACTCCCAGGCATCCTCCAGCGCCGCCTGGCCGATGGTCAGCAGCGCAGTCTTACGACGGCAGATAGACTGGAACGTCAGCCCCTGAGCCTGATGCGGCGGACTCCAGAATTCGCGCTTCATCATCTTGCCGCAGCGGTGCCAGGACTGGTCAATAAATGACGTCAGGGCCTGTTCGACGTGCTCATTCTGCGTGGTCATAGCCTTATTACTCTCTTCTCTGCCTGCCTGAAAAGGCCGGTCCATAAAAACAACAACCCCCGGCACCGGTAACGGCAACGCCAGGGGAGATCCACAACGCAGGTGGAACGCTGGCCGGATTAGCGACCAGCGGTAATCATTACTCTGTAGCCAACCATTGTGCGCCCAGGCGATCGGCCGTCAGGATCGCGCCGTAAACGCTTTCCGGGCTCACCGGGAACGGCATATTGTGGATGGTTTCCCCTTCAGCGCAGGTCGCTTTAGCCACGGCAAGGATTTTCTCCTCAATGCCTTCTTTCACGCCCATCTGCGCCAGCGTCATCGGTAAGCCCACTTTCTGGCAGAAACGCAGTACCGTCTCGATTTCTTCCATTGGGCTGTTTTGCAGCACCAGTTGGGCCAGAGTACCGAAAGCCACTTTCTCACCGTGATACAGATGGTGACACTCTTCCAGAATGGTGAAGCCATTGTGAATGGCGTGAGCCGCTGCCAGGCCACTGCTTTCGAAACCAATGCCGCTCAGATAGGTGTTGGCTTCAACAATGCGTTCCAGCGCAACGGTAACAACACCCGCTTCGGCCGCCAGGCGTGCTTTTTCACCCTCCGCCAGCAAGGTGTCGTAACATAAGCGTGCAAGACTCAATGCGGCGGCCGTTGACTGACCTCCCGCCATACTGACCGCACGTGCGTCGTAGCAGGCTTTCGCTTCAAACCAGGTAGAGAGTGCATCACCCATACCCGAAACCAGTAATCGTACGGGGGCTTTGGCAATAATCGCCGTATCCATCACCACCATATCGGGGTTTTTCGGGTAGATCAGATACTCTTCAAATTCCCCGGCTTCGGTATAAATGACTGACAGCGCGCTGGTCGGCGCATCCGTAGAGGCGATGGTCGGGATAACCACAACCGGCAGTTTATGGTAATAGCCAATGGCTTTTGCTGTATCGAGCGTTTTCCCGCCGCCAATACCCACCACGCCTTTGCACCCTTTCTGCTGCAAAATCGCGCCAAGGCGATTGATTTCCGCATGGCTGCATTCGCCGTTAAAGCGTTCTGCATGGCAGCTTATGCCGTTTTCATGCAGACCATTCAGTACCTTGTCACCCGCCAGTTTCATGACGAAATCATCGGCAATCACAAAAAAACTGTCCGCCAGGTTTTTGGCATACTCACCGAACAACGCTGCTGCATCTGGACCCTGAAGATATTTTGCCGGAGACTGAATAACTTGTAGCATTCTCTACACCCTCACATTGAACTCGTTTCCATGATGACGCCGGGTGACGCTCGCTCCTGTTTATCGCGTTTCCAACGGGAGATTGAGCACGACCGACGCGGTAGCACTCACTGTAAAGCGGGCGCAGAACAAAAAAATGCTTCACTGTTTGGTTCCACATCGGAACGCTATTCAGAAAATAACGTTTCAGAATGGAACATTAACCACGACAAATCATCGGGATTGAGATCAAGGTCTGGATCGCTATCACACAATTCAACGACAGAAAATTCTGTATTACCGCTATTTTGACCCTAATGGGCGAAAAAAAATAGTCTCTGTGGCGCTCATCGCCTCTGACGAATGCCGGAACAGGCCTTGAAATATTGTCCGGCTTCTCACTTTTAGCGACAACCCATTAATACCGTTCCAATATGGAACGTTTTCACCTATTTCCGTTCCGACTTGAAACCAAAATCAACAGGGATTTTCTTTTTTACCCGCCAGGGGAGAATCCATTCATCGGCCAGGATACTGGAAACGCCAATACCGCAGCCGAAACCCTACAACGGGCTCACTGACCAGGTGGCCCAATAACATCCAGCGGAGTATGCATAATGAAAAAACTGATTAACCGTGTGGAAGATGTACTGACTGAACAACTTGCCGGGATGGCGAAAGCGCACCCTGAACTGAAACTACACCAGGACCCGGTCTATGTTACCCGGGCAGATGCGCCCGTCGCGGGTAAAGTGGCCCTGCTTTCCGGCGGCGGAAGCGGCCATGAGCCAATGCACTGCGGGTTTATTGGTATGGGGATGCTGAGTGGTGCCTGCCCGGGAGAAATTTTCACCTCTCCGACCCCGGATAAAATGTTTGAATGCGCGATGCATATCGACGGTGGCGAAGGCGTGCTGCTGATCATCAAAAACTACACCGGTGATGTGCTGAACTTTGAAACCGCCACCGAGCTGCTCCACGAGAGCGGCGTAAAAGTCACCACGGTGGTGGTCGATGATGATGTCGCCGTCAAAGACAGCCTCTATACTGCCGGTCGGCGCGGCGTGGCGAACACGGTGCTTATCGAAAAACTGGTGGGCGCAGCCGCAGAACGTGGTGACAGCCTTGAAGCCTGTGCCAGCCTGGGCCGCAGGCTGAACAATCAGGGTCACTCTATCGGCATTGCGCTTGGCGCATGTACCGTCCCCGCCGCCGGAAAACCATCGTTTGAACTCAATGATAACGAAATGGAGTTTGGCGTGGGCATACACGGCGAACCAGGCATCGACCGCCGCCCCTTCACCTCGCTGAACGACACCGTTGACGCCATGTTTACCACCCTGCTGGAGAACGGCAATTACAGCCGTACGTTACGCCAGTGGGACCCGGTAAAAGGCAGCTGGCAGGAAGTTACCCAGACCAAACAGGCGCTGCAACAGGGAGATCAGGTGATTGCGCTGGTCAACAACCTTGGTGCAACCCCGCTTTCCGAACTCTACGGTGTTTATAACCGCCTGGAAACACTGTGCGATGACGCCGGAATCACTCTTGCCCGCAGTCTGGTCGGTTCCTGGTGTACCTCGCTGGATATGTCCGGTTTTTCTATTACGTTGCTGAAAGCCGATGCCGAAACGCTCGCTCTTTGGGATGCCCCCGTTCACACCCCTGCCTTCAACTGGGGTCATTAAGGAGATCTGCGATGTCACTGAACAGAAATAACATTGTCGACTGGCTGTATCGCTGTGGCGAAATTTTCACCACCCAGAGCGATTTTCTTACCGGCCTCGACCGCGAAATCGGCGACGCCGATCACGGCCTGAATATGCACCGCGGGTTCAGCAGGGTGGTAGAAAAATTACCGTCCATTGCCGACAAAGACATTGGCTTTATTCTGAAGAATACAGGCATGGTGCTGCTTTCCAACGTGGGGGGAGCCAGTGGCCCGCTGTTCGGAACCTTTTTTATCCGCGCAGCCCAGGTTACCCAGGCTCGTCAGAACCTCAGCGTTGAGGAGCTCTATTTGATGATCCGCGAAGGTGCTGACGGTGTGGTGAGCCGGGGGAAAGCCGAACGAGGTGATAAAACCATGTGTGACGTCTGGCTCCCGGTGGCGGATTCACTGCGTCACGCCAGCGAAAACCATTTATCAATGACCGCCGCGCTGGAAGCGGCCTGCGAGGTGGCAGAACAGGCCGCGCAATCCACCATTACCATGCAGGCGCGTAAAGGACGTGCCAGCTACCTGGGGGAACGCAGCATCGGTCATCAGGATCCGGGCGCAACATCGGCGCTGTTTATGGTGCAAATGCTGGCTGCTGCGGCTAACGCGTAATACAGAGGATAAGGCGATGGTAAACCTGGTAATTGTCTCGCACAGTGCCCAACTGGGCCAGGGCGTCGGGGAACTGGCTCGCCAGATGTTAAGGGGTGATAGCTGTAAGTTGGCTATCGCCGCAGGCATTGACGACCCAACCAATCCTATCGGCACCGATCCCATTAAGGTGATGGACGCAATCCTCTCCGTGGCGGATACGGACGCGATTCTGGTGTTAATGGATATGGGTAGCGCACTGTTGAGTGCCGAAACCGCGCTCGACCTGCTGGAACCGGAGGTGGCCGCACGTGTGCATTTATGCCCGGCCCCGCTGGTCGAGGGCGCGCTGGCCGCCACGGTCAGCGCCGCCAGCGGCGCGAGTATCGACAAGGTTATCGAAGACGCGCAAAGTGCGTTGCAGGCAAAGCGTGTTCAGCTCGGTTTCCCCGCGCTGGAAGACCTCCGCGATAACCTATCGGCGGAAGAAAACGATGCTTGCGATGCGCAGGCCGAGTCCGTAACGGTGGAGATTAACAACCCTAACGGCCTGCACGTTCGCCCTGCCGCCCGGCTGGTCGAGGGGCTTTCCGGGTTTGATGCGGTGCTACTGCTGGAAAAAGAGGGCAAATGCGTCAAACCTGACAGCATCAATCAAATTGCACTGTTGAAAGTTCGCTGCCACGATCGGGTTCGGCTGGTAGCCAAAGGGCCTCAGGCCGCAGACGCCTTGATCGCATTTCAGGCGCTGGCCGCCGACAATTTTGGCGAACATTGCCAGGCAGACGCTGAGGTTGATAACGCACAACCCGCGCTGACAACGGTGAGTGGACAGGTGCTGCATTACGCCCCCGTTCATCATCGCTTCGATGACCTTGCCGACGGTACGCAGGAAGAGGAGTTTCGTCGCCTGAAAATAGCGGTAAGTCATACCCTGGACGATCTCACCGACTTAACCCGCCTGGCAGCTGAAAAATATTCGGACGACATTGCCGCCATCTTCTCGGGCCAGCATACCCTGCTTGACGATCCCGACCTGCTGAACAGCGCCAGCGAGACGCTGCGTCAGCGGAAATGCAGCGCCGAGCGTGCCTGGCAAGAGACCATGATGGCCCTCAGCCAGCAGTATCGTGAGCTTGATGATGCCTATCTTCAGGCGCGCTATATCGACGTCGAAGACATTATGCATCGCACGCTGGGGCATCTGACGGATGTGACCGACAACGCCCCTGTTCTGCTGCATCGCACCATTCTGATTGCCGATGACATCTACCCGTCCGTCGTGTTGCAACTCGACACCAGCCACACCGCCGCTATCTGCCTGCGGCACGGCAGCCCATTAGCCCACGGCGCGATTATTGCCCGTCAGGGCGGCATTCCCTGGCTGTGCCAGCAGGGTAACGCCTTTGATAACCTGCACAACGGCGACCCACTCACGTTAAACCGTCTGAATACCAGACAGTAACGACCCGTTCACTCTCTGACACGCGCTGCGCAGTTCACTGTGCAGACGTGTCACACCCTAAGCTCAGGAAACTGTTATGTCGCAATTTTTCTACAATCAACGCGAAAACCTCGTTAATGACGCTATTGAAGGGGCGATAATCGCCAGCCCATGGAACAACCTTGCCCGACTGGACTGCGACCCTGCGATCCGCATTGTGGTGCGCCGCGATCTGGATAAATCCAGAGTCGCCGTCATTTCCGGTGGTGGCGCAGGGCATGAACCGGCCCATGTCGGTTTCGTCGGGAAAGGCATGCTCACGGCGGCGGTGTGCGGCGATCTCTTCGCCTCTCCCAGCGTTGATGCAGTGCTTACCGCTATTCAGGCAGTCACGGGCGATGCGGGCTGCCTGCTTATCGTGAAAAACTACACCGGAGACCGGCTGAACTTTGGCCTCGCCGCTGAGAAAGCCCGCCGTATGGGCTACAAAGTGGAAATGGTGATTGTTGGCGATGACATCTCTCTGCCGGATAACAAACACCCGCGCGGGATTGCTGGCACTGTCCTGATCCACAAAGTTGCAGGCTATTTTACCGAAACCGGCAGTAACCTGGATACGGTCGCCCGTGAAGCTCGTATGGCGATGAACCGGGTATTCAGTATCGGCGTTGCACTCTCAAGCTGCCATCTGCCTGCCGATCCGCAGGATAACGTTCGCCACCATCCGGGCCAGGCTGAACTGGGGATGGGGATCCACGGCGAGCCAGGGGCCGTTGTCGTCAATACTCAGAACAGTGCCGACATCGTGCGTCTGATGGTTGAAAAAATCGCGGCGGCAATACCGGACACCGGCCGCCTGATGCTCATGCTGAATAACCTGGGCGGCGTGTCGGTCACCGAAATGGCGATTATTACCCGCGAACTGACCGCCAGCCCTCTGGCTACACGTACTGATTGGCTCATCGGGCCGGCGCCACTCGTCAGCGCCCTCGATATGAAAGGTTTTTCGATTACCGCGATGGTCATGGAAGATGGCATTGAAAAAGCACTGCTGGCAGAGGTGAAAACCGCAGGCTGGCTGCCGCCAGTACGCCTTCGCCCACAGCAAAACATGCCCTGCGATATCCGCAGCGCCCGGGTCGACTTTACGCCTTCCGAAAATGGGCGGGTTGGGCACTACGTTGAAACGGTTACCGCAACGCTCTCAGGGCTGGAAAGCGAACTCAATGCCCTGGACGCCAAAGTGGGCGATGGTGATACCGGCTCCACTTTTGCTGCCGGCGCGCGTGAAATCGCCCGCTTGTTGCACCAGCAACAACTGCCACTGGCTCAACTCGACACCCTGTGTGCACTGATCGGTGAACGCTTAACGGTGGTGATGGGCGGCTCCAGCGGTGTGTTGATGTCCATCTTCTTTACTGCGGCAGGTCAGGCTATTCACGAAGGTAAATCGGTCGTTGCCGCGTTACAGGCCGGGCTCGGTCAGATGAAGTTTTATGGCGGCGCAGATCTGGGGGATCGCACGCTGATTGACGCGCTGCAACCGGCGCTGGAGGCACTGGCGCAACATCCGGGGGATCTGGATGCGGCTTATCGGGCGGCTCAGGCCGGGGCCGATGCCACCAGCCACGCAACCAAAGCCAATGCAGGCCGGGCCTCGTATCTCAACAGCGACAGTCTGGCAGGGAATATGGATCCGGGCGCGCACGCCATCGCCATGGTCTTCAACGCGCTGGCACAACGCACAAGCGCGTAATCAAAGACCTCGGGGACGGGCAGAAAGTCGCAGGTGACTGATTGAAATAGATATGAAGGGGGCAATTGCCCTCTTTTTCAGTGTAAAGGGCATGTTGCCCGTCTCAGAATAGGCCTGGCCTGTACCAACAGCTCAAATAAAAGAAGGGGTTACCTTTCGGTAACCCCTTCTTTTATTTGGCGGAAGCGTAGGCTGCTGACTTCAAAACTAGACCAGTCCAACGCAATACAATTAACTATTCAATAATCCCAACTGAATGAGTTGGGATTGTTGCAAATCTCACTCAGGATCTGAAGGTGGTCTTTTACGAGTGTTAAATTTGTCTATCAGGTTAAAGACTATTGTGGCGAGTGTAATTGCAGATCCAGCTATACACCCAAATACAAAAACTCTTTTCACATGGTAGACTGGGAAAAAAAAGTATCCTTTTGTTAGATAAATAAACAATACTCCGCCACCTATAAAGAGAAATCCCAGAACAATGCAAAAGATACATGAATAAATAAACAATTTAATATAGGAAATCAGGTGATGCTGCCAACTTACTGATTTAGTGTATGATGGTGTTTTTGAGGTGCTCCA